>JACCDS010321068.1_pt1 | contig 108277 bp, 87 predicted proteins | sample 7446441 | NCBI WGS metagenome assembly JACCDS01 (sample SAMN15323445, study PRJNA562643) | freshwater metagenome | isolation source: river surface water | place: USA:Blue River Watershed | collected 2017-08-17
AAACACTTGCAGCTGGTTTAAACTACAAAGACAACTGGGGCACTAAAACGCAATTCTCCGGAAGTTATTTTTATAACGACCAAACAACTACTAGAGATCAAAACAGCTTAACAGAAAATTTAGTTACGGGTAGTACTGACTCTTCTATTTTTAGTAAGCAGGTACAAAGTTCAGTAACCAATAACAAAAATCACCGTATCAATTTCAATATTGAAACAAATTTTGATACCAGTAATACGCTTATCATTAGACCTAATATTAGTTTTCAAAATACACATGCTGAAACTTTTCAAACCACAAGTTCTACCCGAGGTAAACTTACAAATCTAAACAGCTCACGCGTAAATTCTATCAGAGACAATCAGGGTATTAATGGAAGTTTGGAAGCAACTTTTAGACACCGTTTTGCAAAACGCGGCCGTACCTATTCTATTGGCTTAAATAGCAGTTACAATACCAACGACGGATCTGGAAGCAACTGGTCACAAAATCAGTTTAATTTACCTTCAAGGAACTACACCGATACGCTGGATCAAATTTATACAACCAACCGAGATGGCAAAAACAACAGTGCTACTTTATCTTACACAGAGCCTATCGGAAAAAATAAACAATTAGAATTCAACTATAACATTTCTAGTAATGTTAACAATTCTGGAAGAGCAACAAACAGCTATAATAAAGTAACGGACAACTATGATATTGCAGTTCCTAATTTGAGTAATATTTTCGAAAATACTTTTAATGCCAACAGATTTACATTAAACTATCGTGTTCAAAATGCGAAGTATAATTTTAGTGTTGGGTCTGGACTTCAGGTTGGTGATCTAGTAAGTAAAAACATTAGTACCAATGTTAATTTAAAGCAACACTTTGTAAATTTATTTCCATCTGCTAATTTCAGATACGATTTTACAAAGTCCAAAAATCTACGTATGTTTTACAATGGACGTACGTCACAGCCAAGTGCAGATCAGTTGCAACCTGTTATTGACAACAGCAATCCGCTTCTTATCAGAACCGGTAATCCTAATTTAAAACAACAGTTTTCACACTCCTTTAGATTCTTATTTAACTCGTTCGATATTTTCACTCAAAAAATTATTTTTGCAACGGTGAGTGGTAGCTTTATTGAAAACGATATACAAAATTCAACAACCATTTCTTCCGGTGGTGTACAAACCATTAAGCCCGTTAACTTAAGTGGAACCTATAATGTAAATGGATTTTTCAATTATGGTTTCCCAATTAAAAAGCCAAAAAGCAATTTAAACTTAATGGCTAATGTTTCACGCAGTCAAACACAAACACTGGTAAATAGCATTAGCAATTTCACACGCAATACCAATTTAGGTGGAACCATTTCATGGACGACCAATATCAAAGAAGGGTTTGACATGAATTTCTCTTCAAACTCTAATTTGACAATGGCTAGATATACATTGCAGCCTCAACAAAATGGAGACTTCTTTAGCCAAACAGTTTCTACCGAAGCAACTATTTATTCAAAGAGTGGTTGGGTATTATCTACTGACTTTGATTACATTTATAATGCAGGTAGAAGTGAAGGATTCAATACAAGTATTCCACTTTGGAATGCGAGCTTATCTAAACAAATGCTAAAAAATAAAGCCGGAGAATTAAAGTTTTATGTGTTTGACTTGTTAAATCAGAATATCAGTATTTCTAGAAATGTAACAAGTAATTATATTCAAGATTTACAAACCCGTGTTTTAAAGCGTTATTTCATGATTAGCTTTACCTATAATTTACGCAAGTTTGGAGCCCAACAAGGTCCTCAAAACCCAATGATGAAAATGATGCAAATGCCAGGCGCAGAACGTCAAATGAATAATATGATGCGTACTTTTAGAGGTGGTGGCATGTAAAATCAACCAGATAATTTCAAAAAAGGCTACTTCTAAACAGGGTAGCCTTTTTTAATGCTTACAACTGTTAGTAAAATCGATGTTTTTTGTGGAAAACCCCTCATTTTACTGCAAACTAACCTATTTTTACACCCTCAAAAGTATAATATAACCATTGGTGAAAATAGCATTTCAATATAGAAAAACGGTATCTCAATCAACAATTAGTTGTTTGGGTCCTATTTCTGTGGCTATGCTTGTGGTCCGATCGCGACGTGGATGCTGATAGGACGAGCAACTGGCACTTGCCCCTATCAGTGAAAAAATCCCCAGTTTAATTTTTCATTTTCTTTTTCTACAATTTTAATTGAAGGCGTTGGAACAAAAAATAATTGTTCGCGTAGCAAATGCTAGCGACGTTACATATGCTCAAACCATTACAGACGAAATGGAATCTTCTGCAAAAGCCAGGGGTACTGGTATTGCCAAAAGAACACCCGAATACGTCGCAAAAAAAATGGAAGAGGGCAAGGCAGTTATTGCTATCGAAGCGGATGGTACATGGGTGGGGTTTTGTTATATCGAAGTGTGGGGACATGAAACATTTGTGGCCAATAGTGGACTCATTGTAGCACCTGCGCACAGAAAAAGTGGCGTTGCAAAACTCATTAAGCAAACTATTTTTCAATTATCGAGAGAGCGATATCCAACAGCAAAAATATTTGGATTGACAACGGGTCTTGCAGTGATGAAAATCAATAGTGACTTGGGTTACGAGCCTGTTACCTATAGTGAATTAACAGATGACGAAGAGTTTTGGGCAGGTTGTAAAAGCTGCGTGAACTATGAAATTTTACAAAGTAAAGAGCGTAAAAACTGTATGTGTACGGCTATGTTGTATGACCCCGCGGATCATTACACCACGCAAGAAACATCTGCAGAATTTAAAAGCAATTCTAAACTCTATGAGCGCTTTATGATGTTCAAACAAAATAATTTGTTGCAATGGTTTAGAAAAAAACATAAGAAAACAAGTAAGCATTAATCTATCGAAAAAAATAATACAATGGCAAGCGAATTACATCAAGTAAAGGCAGGTGATAAAGTGGTACTCGGATTTAGCGGCGGTTTAGATACCTCTTATTGCGTTAAATATTTAACAGACGAAAAAGGGTATGAAGTGCATAGTGTGATTGTAAACACTGGCGGTTTTTCGGAAGAGGAATTAAAAAATATTGAAGCCCACGCTTACAATTTAGGCGTAAAAACACATACGACTATAGATGCTGTAACGTCCTACTACGATAGCATTATCAAGTATTTGATCTACGGTAATGTACTTAAAAACAACACTTACCCACTCAGTGTAAGTGCCGAGCGCCTCAGTCAAGCACTGCATATTGCGGAGCATGCTAAAAAGATGAATGCTACTGCCGTGGTTCATGGTAGTACAGGCGCCGGCAACGATCAGGTTCGTTTTGATATGGTTTTTCATATCATGATTCCTGGGGTTACCATTATTACCCCTATCAGAGATATGCAGCTTAGTAGAGAAGATGAAATTGCGTATTTAAAATCTAAGGGCGTTACCATGAACTTTGAAAAAGCTGCTTATTCGATTAATAAAGGGCTTTGGGGAACCAGTGTTGGCGGTAAAGAAACTTTAACGTCTAAAGGCATGTTGCCAGAATCTGCATGGCCAACACAGGTAACTGCATCAGGTAGCGAAGAAGTGAGTTTGCATTTTGAACAAGGTGCTTTAACCATGATTAATGACAAACGTTTTGATCATCCAACAAAAGCCATTCAATATTTACAAACCATTGCAGGTGCCTATGGCATTGGTAGAGACATACATGTTGGCGATACCATTATTGGTATCAAGGGACGTGTTGGTTTTGAAGCAGCAGCACCCATGGTAATTTTAAAAGCGCACCATGCGCTAGAAAAACACGTGTTAACCAAGTGGCAGTTAAATTGGAAAGATCAATTGGCGCAGTTTTATGGTAACTGGTTGCATGAAGGTCAAATTATGGATCCTGTGATGCGCGATATAGAAGCATTTTTAGAAAATGCCCAAGAAAATGTAACAGGCACTGTATTTGTTCAATTACATCCTTACCGTTTTACAGTCATTGGTATTGAATCTGCCTTTGATTTAATGAGTAGCAAGTTTGGTAAATATGGAGAAATGAATAGTGGCTGGTCTGGTGAAGACGTTCGTGGATTCTCTAAAATATTTGGCAACCAAACATCTATTTACCATAGCATCAAAAATAGCCAGTCATGAAAAAAATAAATGTTGGTATAGCAGGTGGTGCTGGTTACACGGGCGGCGAACTTATCAGAATATTAATTCATCACCCTCAGGTAAATATCGCATTTATACATAGCAGTAGTAATGCTGGCAAACCCGTATCTGCAGTTCATACAGATTTAGTAGGCGATACCGATTTAGTATTTTCAAATTCTTTTTCTGATGCGATCGACGTATTATTTTTATGTGTGGGTCATGGCGAAGCAAAAAAATTACTTGCAGAACAAAGTGTAAGCCCATCAGTTTCCATCATTGATTTGTCACAAGATTTTAGACTTGCAGCAAATGCAATCATTGGAGATAGAACTTTTGTATACGGCCTACCAGAACTCAATCGTGAAAAAATAACCACTGCCAAAAACATTGCCAACCCGGGCTGTTTTGCAACGGCAATTCAGCTCGCATTATTACCGCTTGCAAAAGCAGGTCTCTTGCAAGATATTTATACTACAGGTATTACAGGCTCTACGGGTGCTGGACAGTCATTAAGTGCTACTTCTCATTTTAGTTGGCGCGCTAATAATATTCAGTCTTATAAAACACTGGATCACCAGCACGTTTTTGAAATTATACAATCCATCAATCAGTTGCAATCAGACGCGCCACTTAATACAAGCGGCGAAGGGTCTGGCCTGCATTTTGTGCCATGGAGAGGGGATTTCACAAGAGGTATTTATACCAGTTCAGTAATGGATTGCAGTTTACCAATTGAGGCTGTTCTGGAAATGTATGCTAACTATTATGCGGCGCATCCATTTGTTGTGGTATCAGATGCTGCAATCCATTTAAAGCAAGTAGTGAATACCAATAAATGCGTATTGCAAATTGAAAAAAAGGGAGGTAAACTTGTTGTGCACACAGCTATTGATAATCTAATCAAAGGAGCTAGTGGTCAGGCGGTTCAAAATATGAATTTACTTTTTGGACTTGGCGAAACAACAGGCCTTTTATTTAAAGCAAACTTTTTTTAGACATGAAACTATTTGACGTATATCCACTCAATGATATCACCATTACAAAAGCTGCGGGTTCGTATGTTTGGGATGAAAAAGGTACGGAGTATCTAGACATGTATGGTGGACATGCTGTTATAAGTATTGGTCATACGCATCCATACTGGGTTTCAGCCATTGAAAAGCAACTGCATCAAATTGCTTTTTATTCTAACTCCGTTATCATACCTATTCAATCTCAATTAGCAGAAAAAATTGGAACAGTAAGCGGCAAACAAAATTTTCAACTTTTTTTATGCAACAGCGGCGCAGAAGCCAACGAAAACGCTTTAAAGCTTGCGTCTTTTGTAACCGGCCGTAAAAAAATTATTGCATTTACAAAATCTTTCCACGGAAGAACATCACTTGCCGTTGCTGTAACAGACAATCCGTCTATTGTGGCTCCTGTAAATGAAACAGACAATATTATTTTCTTGCCTTTTAATGATGATGAGGCGTTAAAAGCTTGTTTTGAAAAAGAGGGCGATACCATTGCTGCTGTTATTATTGAAGGTATTCAAGGTGTTGGCGGTATTCGCGTAGCATCTAATTCTTTTTTACAAAGCATCAGGTCATTGTGTGACAAGCATGGCGCTTTATATATTGCAGATAGTGTACAGTGTGGTTATGGCAGAACAGGACAGTTTTTTGCGCATGACGCTGCAGGTGTAGACGCCGATATTTATTCGATGGCAAAAGGAATGGGCAATGGATTTCCAATTGGCGGCATTTTAATTGCACCCCATATTGCACCTAAATACGGCATGCTAGGCACCACGTTTGGCGGTAATCATTTGGCGTGCGCTGCTGCACTAGCGGTAGTAGAAGTTATGGATAATGAAAACTTATTAGCAAATGCTGCCACTAATGGCACCTACTTAATGAATGCGCTTTTAAAAATCCCACAACTACAAAACGTAAGAGGCAGAGGCCTTATGATTGGTTTTGATGTGCCGGATGAAATCAAAGATTTGAAAAAAGTATTACTGCAGGAGTTTAAAGTATTTACTGGCGAAGCAAAACCAAACGTAATCAGATTACTTCCTTCTTTGGCTATTACAAAAGAGGAAATTGATATATTCTTAGATAGACTTCAAAAAGCCATTCAATCTTTGTCATGAAAAAATTTATCGAAGTAAGTGACGTTACAGACATACAAGCACTCATCAATAAAGGCTTGGCGTACAAGCAGCATCCATTCATGGATAAAGCCCTTGGCGCTAATAAGCGCGTAGGTTTACTTTTTTTAAACCCTAGTTTGCGTACAAGACTTAGTACACAAGTAGCTGCGCAAAATTTAGGTATGGATGCGATTGTTTTTAATGTAGACAAAGAAGGCTGGGCTTTAGAATTTGCAGAAGGTGCTATCATGAATGGGACTACTGTAGAGCACGTAAAAGATGCAGCGCCAATTTTAGGTCAGTACTTTGACATTTTATGTATCCGTACTTTTCCGGGCTTACAAAATAGAGACGAAGATTATTCCGAAAAAATTATCAATCAGTTTATTAAATACGCGGGTGTGCCTGTTGTAAGTCTCGAAAGTGCAACACTACATCCACTTCAATCATTAACAGATTTAATTACGATACAGGAATCTATTGCAGCAACTGGGCTTGTTAAAAAACCAAAAGTGGTATTGACCTGGGCGCCGCATGTAAAAGCATTACCACAATGTGTGGCGAATAGCTTTGCACAGTGGGCAACGGCTGCCAATTTTGCGGATGTTGTTGTAACGCATCCAGTTGGTTACGAACTTTCAGAAAAATATACCAAGGGTGCCACTATCACACATGATCAAGCTGGGGCTTTAGAAGGCGCCGATTTTGTGTATGTAAAAAACTGGAGCGCTTACGAAGATTATGGCAAAGTTTTTTGCACCGACCCTGCCTGGATGTTAACGAAAAATTCACTCAAGCATTCTAACAATGCAAAAGTGATGCACTGTTTACCCGTAAGAAGAAATGTAGAACTCTCTGATGAAATATTAGATAGCGCTAGCAGCCTTGTTACCAAACAAGCGGGTAACAGGGTTTGGGCTGCGCAAGCCGTATTGTCCACCTTATTAAATTCAAACAAGTAAGCGTGGAAAAAATATCCATTATAAAAATTGGCGGTAATATCATTGACAACGAAGTAAATCTTGCTTCCTTTTTAAACGCCTATGCGGCAGTAGAAGGAAAGAAAATTTTAATTCATGGCGGTGGTAAATTGGCCACTAAAATGGCTGCGGATTTAAACATACCTCAGCAAATGGTAGATGGCAGAAGAATAACAGATGCTGCCACCCTTAAAATTGTAACGATGGTATACGCTGGATACATCAATAAGAATATTGTAGCCGCACTTCAATCAAAAAATATACAAGCACTTGGCATTTGTGGAGCAGATGCAAATATTATAAGAGCGCATAAAAGAATAAACGCGAGTACCGATTATGGTTTTGTGGGTGACATTGACGTGGTAGACTCGGAAAAAATTGTGCAGTTATTAGAAGCAGGCCTATCACTTGTAGTGGCACCCATTACACATGATGGTGCAGGACAGCTATTAAATACCAATGCCGACACCATGGCTCAGGCCATTGCTACTGCTATTAGCAGCATATACGAAGTGTCTTTGGTATACTCTTTTGAAAAAAAGGGCGTGCTTTCTGATATTCAAAATAACGATAGTGTTATCTCTGTAATTAATCCAGAAAATTACGCCAGTTTAAAAGCGGGGGGTCAGGTAAATGAAGGGATGATTCCAAAACTAGATAACGCTTTTGAAGCTTTGCAAAAAGGCGTAAGTAGGGTGATTATTGGAGACGCTTTAGATATTGAAAAATTAATTGCTGGAAAAGCTGGTACAACCATTCAAAAAAATTAATACCTACTTGGAAACAAATAAACATAATTACGCAGCTGCTGCAATCGCTTTACTACAAAAGCTTATCGCCACGCCTTCTTTTAGTAAAGAGGAGGACGCTACTGCGTTCATTTTATTTGATTACTTAGGGCAAAATGGGGTAACACCTCATAGACACCTTAACAATGTTTGGGCGACTAATAAAAACTTTGATCCTGCAAAACCTACGATACTTTTAAATTCTCATCACGATACGGTAAAGCCTAATGCAGGATATACGCTTGACCCTTATCATCCTATCATAGAAGACGGTAAATTGTACGGGCTAGGAAGTAATGACGCGGGTGCATCACTTGTATCATTACTGCATGTTTTTTTACATTATTACAACGCGTCAAATCTTACATACAACATCATTTATGCGGGTACTGCCGAAGAAGAAATTTCTGGAAAAAACGGCATCGAAAGTTTAGTGCCGCATTTACCAGTAATTGATTGTGCTATTATTGGTGAACCTACCCGTATGCAATTAGCAGTAGCAGAGCGTGGCTTAATGGTGTTAGATGTAGTGGTACCAGGTGTTGCCGGGCATGCGGCTAGAGGCGAAGGGCAAAATGCTATATATCAAGCAATACCTGTCATTGATGTATTTAAAAATTATGTTTTTCCAAAATCTTCTGAATTGTTAGGTCCGGTAAAGCAAACCGTAACTGTTATTGAAACCACCAATAAGGCGCATAATATCGTACCACCTGATTGTAAATTAGTGGTGGACGTTCGGGTGAATGAGTGTTATACGTTTGAACAAATATTAGAAGAACTTCAATTGCAAATTGATAATCCAGCAGTAACGCTTACGCCAAGAAGTACGCGTCTTAAATCTTCGGCGATTGCATTAGATCACCCACTGGTTAAAGCTGGTATGGCTATTGGCAGTAAACCCTACGGGTCACCAACAACATCCGATAAAGCGCTCGTGTCATTTCCTGCTTTAAAAATGGGTCCTGGTGAATCTGCAAGAAGTCATAGCGCAGATGAGTTTGTCTTTATTGAAGAAATAGAAACGGGTATACAAAAATATATTGAATTGTTAGATCAGGTAGTACTTAAAAAGTAACAGCTGAGTAAAAAATAGAAACGATGAAACTTTGGCAAAAGAATACAAACGTAGCAGCAGCGGTAGAAAATTTTACGGTTGGAAACGATCCGGCATTTGATGCGATGCTCGCGCCTTTTGATGTGCTTGGCTCACTAGCACATGTGCGTATGCTTGCTCAGGTAGGTTTATTAGAATCTTCAGAAGCGCAGTTAATTGACGCTGCATTAAAAAATATTTACAAGCAGGTAATAGCGCCAGGCTTTGTATTACCAGCGGGTGTAGAAGACATTCATTCCTATGTAGAACTCTTATTGACGGAGCAGCTTGGCGATGCCGGCAAAAAAATTCATAGTGCTAGAAGTAGAAATGATCAAGTACTCGTGGATTTAAAATTATACCTGCGTCATGAAATCATGGAGCTTGTAGGTAGTGTGCAATCATTATTTACATTACTGCAAGCACAAAGTGAAAAATATAAAAACCATTTATTACCAGGCTATACGCATCTACAACTTGCTATGCCATCTTCATTTGGACTCTGGTTTGGCGCTTACGCCGAAAGTTTGGTAGACGATTTAATTACTTTACAAAGTGCATATAAAGTAGTCAATAAAAATCCACTTGGTTCTGCTGCTGGTTATGGATCTTCTTTTCCCATTAGCAGAAGTGTAACCACGGTTTTACTTGGATTCGAAAATCTAAACTACAATGTGGTGTATGCACAAATGGGTAGAGGTAAAGCAGAGCGCATTACTGCGATGGCACTTGCAAATATCGCAGACACGCTTGCAAAAATGAGCATGGATGCTTGTCTCTATTTAAATCAAAATTTTGACTTTATTACTTTTCCTGCAGAGCTTACTACCGGGTCAAGCATCATGCCGCATAAGAAAAATCCGGATGTTTTTGAGCTGATCCGTTCACATTGTAACCGCATAAAAGCATTGCCTAACGAAGTAATGCTCATGACCACCAATTTGCCTTCTGGATATCACCGCGATTTACAATTACTGAAAGAGCACTTGTTTCCTGCTTTTAAAACCTTGCATGACTGTCTCGCGATGGCGCAATTGATGTTTGAGTCGATTCAGGTAAAAGAGACCATTCTCCTTGATGAAAAGTATAAGTATGCTTTTAGCGTAGAAGAGGTAAACAAGCTGGTTTTACAAGGCGTGCCTTTTAGGGACGCCTATAAACAAGTGGGTATGGCTATCGAAAATGGTAATTTTAGATACAGCACCAACCTAAACCACACCCACGAGGGTAGTATGGGTAATTTGTGTAATGATAAAATTGAAAAAATGATGCAAGAAGTGCTTGCTGGCTTTAATTTTGCTATTGCTAGTAATGCAGTAGCTGCTTTACTAAACGACTAATAATTTATTTACATTTGATACTTAAACAACAATACATGAAACGTCTTTTTATTTGTTTATTACTTGCTTCTTTTGGTGCCAATGCACAGGTTAAAAAAGCGGCAACTGCTCCAAAAGTTGCTACAAAAACAGTAGCAAAGCCAACAATTGCTGTTAAGCCAGTCAATGCTTTTAAAAACAGTGCTGATAGTGCCGGTTATGCGCTTGGTGTTCGTATTGGTCAAAATTTAAAGGCACAAGGTTTTGATGCAATCAACCTTCCTAATTTATACCGTGCTATTGGTGATGTGTTTACAGGCAAAGCATCTGCACTTCCAGAAGCTGTGTTGGATAAATGTATTGGTGAGTTTGTACAAAAAGCAAATGAACAAAAATCGGCGGGTGCTAAAAAAGAGGGTGTGGAATTTTTAGCTGCCAATGCAAAAAAACCTGGCGTAGTTACCCTTCCTTCCGGACTACAATATGTAGTAGTAAAAGCGGGTGCAGATACGACAAGGCCTAAATTAACAGACAAAGTAAAATGTCATTACCATGGTACGCTATTAAATGGTAGCATTTTTGATAGTTCGATGGATCGTGGTGAACCTGTTGTTTTCCCTGTAAATGGCGTTATTAAAGGCTGGCAAGAAGCGCTACAGTTAATGACTGTAGGTAGCAAATGGAAATTATATGTGCCTTCAGATTTAGCTTACGGAGACAGCTCTCCAAGTCCTTCGATTGGACCAGGCTCACTACTTGTATTTGATGTAGAATTAATTAGTATCGAAAAAGAATAGTTTCCTTTTCTAAAATCAAGCCATGCGTATTTTAAAATATAGCAGTTCATTTTTTACAATTGCTTTCATTGCAATTTCACTGCTGCAAAGTTGCTCTCCCAATAATGTCACCATTCAAAATGACTATAAACAGTATTTTGATGAGACTGCAACAACTGGTTCTTTTGGACTTTTTGATAATGGGTCTGGCGAGTTTTATATTTATAATCTAGCGCAGTTTAAAGACTCTACCTATGCGCCTGCATCTACATTTGAAATAGTGAATGCCTTAGTAGGTATCGAAACCGGCAGAATCGTAGATGAAAAAATGATACTTTCTGTAGACAGTGCAGGTCCCATTCGAATGGATAGTGCCTTTAAACAAACTTCAACGCCTTACTTTATGGAAGTGGCCAGAAGAATTGGAAAAGACACTATGCAACACTGGTTAGATAGCTTGCAATATGGAACAAAAAATATGGGTTCCGCTGTAGATTCTTTTTGGTATAACAATAAGTTGGTGATTACCCCAGATGAACAGATGGGTCTTGTAAAAAAATTATATTTTGGCCAATTGCCTTTTCAAAAGCGAAGCCAAGAAATGGTTAAAATGTTAATGCTTCAAACAGCTAACACCAATTATAAGTTAAGTTACAAGCAAGGCGTCAGTTACAAGCAAAATGGTAAAGCAGTTGCATGGATTGTTGGTTGGATTGAAGAAAACAAACACCCTTACTTTTTTGTTTTACAAACTGAAAGTGCCGCAAATACTGATATAAAAACGGTGAGTATGACGGTACTTAACAAAATATTAAAATCGCAAGGTTTTTTTGAAGGCAAAAGATAACCCAATTACAATGAGTTTTATGATGCAATATTACTGTCCATCTTTAACACAAATAAGTCGTCTTAAAACTAGAGAAGTGACCATTGGTCAGCTCAAAATTGGTAATGGTCATCCTATACGTGTTCAAACCATGACCACTACCGATACACTCGATACCGCAGCTACTGTGGAGCAAACCATCAGGTGTATTGAAGCTGGTGCAGAACTTGTTCGTATTACAGCGCCCAGCAAAAAAGAAGCAGAAAATTTACTGAATATAAAAAATGAATTACGTGCAAGAGGTTATGATACACCTATTGTTGCTGATATTCATTTTACACCCAATGCTGCAGAGATCGCAGCGCGTATAGTTGAAAAAGTACGCATCAATCCAGGCAATTATGTAGATAAGAAAAAGTTTGAGCTCATCGAATATTCTGATCAGGATTATGCCGAAGAAATAGAAAGAATTACTGAAAGGTTTACACCACTTGTGCTTATTTGTAAAGAGCATGGAACGGCCATGCGCATTGGCACCAACCACGGTTCACTTAGTGACCGTATCATGAGTAGATACGGAGATACACCCATGGGTATGGTGGAAAGCGCCATGGAATTTTTACGTATCGCAAGGGTCAATGATTACCATAACATTGTACTTAGTATGAAGGCCAGCAATCCACAAGTAATGGTGCAGGCTTACCGTTTACTCATTCAGCAGATGCAACTCGAATTCAATGAATGTTATCCTTTACACCTTGGCGTAACAGAAGCTGGTGATGGTGAAGATGGACGCGTAAAAAGTGCTGCTGGTATTGGAACATTACTTGAAGATGGCATTGGTGATACCATTCGCGTTAGCTTAACAGAAGATCCTGAATTTGAAATTCCGGTTTGTAGAGATCTTGTAAAAAGGTATACACAGGAGGCTAGTAATCATAATGGAGCGATTCCACCGGTTCAAAAACTTACCTATGATCCTTTTGTTTACAAGCGTAGGCCAAGCTTAGCAGTATCTAATGTAGGCGCGTCACAAGTGCCTATTGTTATTGCTGATTTTAGCAAGATTGAAAAAATTGAACCAGCACATTTAACAGCTATCGGCTATACTTACGACGCGGTTACCGATAAATGGAATATTGGTGATCAAGCTGCCGATTATATTTTTACAGGTCATCAGTTCATTAATTTTGAATTACCGGGCACTTTAAAAGTGATTGTGTATCCTGGAACCTGGGCTACTCAAAATAGTGCCGATAAGTACATACCTATTTTTGATATCGCTGGTTACGCTACTGAAACAGCAAAACATCCAAAGCAAAATTTTGTGATGATGGATTGCTTTAGTGACGAAACACCTATCAATGATTTTACGCATCTAGAGGCGGTGGCAAATGACCCAACTGCAATCTTATGCCTTAGCAGTAAGCATAAAAATGCAATGCCTGCCATGCGCCGAATGTTTATCGCACTTCAGGAAAAACAAATCAACAATCCAGTGGTGATTACCATTGATAGTGGCTGGAACACAACAGATGAACACCTGATACACTTTGCAACAGAAGCGGGTGCGCTTTTACTCGATGGCTTTGGTGATGGACTTTGTTTTGGCTTAACATCAAAAAGTTATGCAGCCCAACTAGCCAATACTTCTAAAGATACCAGTGGCCGAAACTACAATTCAAATTCTAGTGTAGAAGCATTTATCAACGCTACTGCTTTTACCATATTACAAGCTACCCGTACCCGCATTTCTAAAACAGAATATATTTCATGTCCTAGTTGTGGTAGAACCTTATTTAATTTGCAAGAAACGACTGCAAAAATTAGATCTGTCACCAATCATTTAAAAGGCGTTAAAATTGCCATCATGGGATGTATTGTAAATGGTCCTGGTGAAATGGCTGACGCCGATTTTGGTTATGTGGGAAGCGGTCCAGGAAAAATTACACTCTACAAGGGTAAAGAAGTTGTTAAAAAAAATGTAGATAGTGAAATTGCAGTGGATGAACTCATATTGTTATTAAAAGCACATGATGCATGGGTTGATCCTGCATAATTTAGAAATATATGTATCCAATTGTTTACGCCATATTTTATCTGATTTCTTTATTACCACTTAGGGTATTGTATATTTTATCGGACGGTATTTATGGCATCTTATATTACATTATTGGGTACCGAAAAAAAGTAGTGCGTCAAAATTTAATCATTGCTTTTCCGGAAAAATCTGATCTAGACCGAAAAAAAATCGAAAAAGCTTTTTACCACCAGTTTGTAGATACCTTTATTGAAGCGATCAAGCTCATTAGCATGAGCCCGAAAGAATTTAGCAAGCGTTTTTCTATTAATATTGAAGTGCTCAATAATTTATATGCTACTGGTCAAAACGTACAATTAATTGCTGGTCATTTTTTTAGCTGGGAATTTGCAAACCTGGGCATTGCCATGCAATCGAAGTATCCTTTCATTGGCGTATATATGCCGCTTTCCAATAAAGTGATCGATAAAATTATGTTCAAAATGCGAAGCCGTTTTGGTACTATCTTAATTTCAGCTTCAGAGTTTCGAAATAATTTTCACAAGTATGCAAGTGACAGATACACACTAGCGCTTGTTGCCGATCAAAACCCTGGCAGATTAGATAGAGCTTTTTGGGCTAAATTTTTTACCAAGCCAGCACCCTTTGTATTAGGGCCAGAAAAAGGGGCACGTGCTAGTAATGCAGCTGTAGTGTTTGTTGATTTTTATGCTGTAAAAAGGGGTTATTATAAAGCTGAAATAGAACTTGTAACAACTTCTCCCAATTATTTTAAAGAAGGGGCGCTTACCAAATTACTCATTGAAAAAATTGAAACGGCTATTCGCAAAAGGCCTTCCAATTATTTGTGGAGTCATCGCAGATGGAAATGGACAGAAGAAGCGGAAAAATACGCACACCTTATGATTTGATAGAAGAATCTTGTGTGAGTACTGTTTCTTCGATATCAAACTTATCTGAAAGTTCGCTAATGGCTTTAAAGCCACCCACTACGTTTCTGATATTATGAATCCCTTGTCTTTTAATGAGAGATGAAGCAATTACACTTCTGTATCCACCAGCACAATGAATATAAATGTTTTGATTGTCGTCAAAATTAGCCATGCTAGCAGGATCTGTTAATTCGTCTAGTGGAATGGTCAATGCTTCTTTGATATGTCCTTTATCAAACTCCGATGTTTTTCTAACATCTACAATAACCATGTTTGGATCAAATGGAATATCCATAGCAAGCTCGTCAGCTTCTACATCAATAATTAAATCGGGCGTTTCGTTAGCTTCTACCCAAGCGTTAAATCCGCCTGCTAAGTGTCCAATGATGTTTTCAAATCCAACGCGCGCAAGCCTAACAATAGATTCTTTTTCGGTACCGGGTTCGCATACAAGTAGTATGGCCTGGTCAAATGGTAAAATACTTCCAGCAAATTCTGCAAAACGACCTTCTAGTCCTATGCTGATTGATCCAGGAACAAAACCTTGCGTAAACACAGTAGCATTTCTGGTATCAAGTAAAATAGGATCAAATGTTTTTATTTGTTCTTTGAAAGCCGCAACAGATAATGCTTTCATACCATTTGCTACAACGGTATCTAAACTCTCGTAGCCTTCCTTATTTATTTTAGCGTTGATGGGAAAATATTGAGGCGGTGCAGCAAGTCCATCGGTTACTGCTATAATAAAATCTTCTTTTGTTTGCGGTTGTAATGCGTAGTTCGTTTGCTTTTGCGTACCAATGGTGCTAAATGTTTCGGACCCTAAATTTTTGCCGCAGCTACTTCCAGCACCATGTGCAGGATAAACGATTACATCATCTGCTAGGGGCATAATCTTTTCATGCAAACTATCATATAGCATGCCCGCTAAATCTTCCATGGTTATTTCGTTGTCTTTTTGCGCTAAATCTGGCCTGCCTACATCTCCAACAAAAAGTGTATCACCTGTAAAAATTGCGTGGTCTTTTCCGGCTTCATCTTTAAGTAAGTAACAACTACTTTCAAGTGTATGACCAGGTGTATGAAGCACCTGTATGCTTGCATTCCCTATTTGAAAAACTTGATAGTCTTTTGCTACGGTTACTTCAAATTTTGTAACTGTATTAGGCCCATAAACAATGCTAGCGCCAGTTGCAGCAGCTAGATCTAAATGACCAGAAACAAAATCGGCATGAAAATGCGTTTCAAAAATATATTGAATAGTAGCCTTTCTTTGCTTAGCAAGTTGCAGATACGCATCGATGTCCCGTAAAGGATCTACGATGGCAGCAATGCCATTACTTTCAATATAGTAAGCTGCTTCTGAAATACAGCCTGTATACAGTTGTTGTACAAACATGATGAAATAAAATACTACCCTACGAGTGTTTCCACAAATCCTACAACTTCTGCTAAACGCGTGTAGTTTACTGAGTAAAAAATAAACTTGCCTTCTCTTGTAGTTGCAACAATACCAGCTCTTCTTAAAATTGCTAAATGTTGAGATGCTACAGATTGTTCGAGTCTAAGTTTTACATAGATTTCGGTAACAGTCATTTTCTGACTTTCGTCTAGTAATTTGATGATTTGTTGACGAAGCTTGTGGTTAATGGAGCGTAGTATAAGAGCTGCTTTTTTGGCGTGCAAAAAATCGACTTTTACAGGCGCTTTTCCATTATTTAAAACCACTGATTGTAATGAGTTGCTCATGACAATAAAGAGTTATTGGGGGGTTAATAAACTTAATTGCAATGTGAAGATACACTAAGAAAATGATAATGTATAAATAACTTATAATAAATTATTTTAATTTGGAAAAAACTTAAGTAAGGTTAAATTAGGCTTTACGCGTATCATGAAAGGCTTTGATATACAGCGGTTCGCTGTAGGCCAGGTCTAAAAAATCGGCTAATGCAAAGGCGTTTTCGGTTAATGCTAGCATGTCTGAAGCGCCGTAAGAGATACTCGTATCAAAATGAGCATTGGGATGCTCGCAAATGGTTTTGAATTTTTCGGCCCCATCTCCCACAAATAAAATGGGTTCATTATCAAGTTCGTTTTTAAAAGACAAGGGATCTAAAATGAGAGCAGTGCTAGTTGTTAAAGGGTCTAAACTATGCGCATAAATACCTGTAAAAACCTCCATTCTTCTGGCGTCTAATAGCGCACAAATGGCTGAATCGTGGTTGAGGTATTTATGTTTTGCAGCAGCAGCAATGATTTGAAGGGTATTGATACCAATTAGTGGCTTACCTAGTGCATAAGCAATTCCTTTGGCTGTTGCCATACCCACCCGAAGACCCGTGTAACTGCCCGGTCCTATGCTAATGGCAACCGCGTCTATACTACTTAATGCAATACCAGTTTGCTTGCACAAGGTTTCGATGGCGGGTTGAATGAAGCTAGCATGACTTTTTTGATCTGTAGTTTCTTGGCACGCGGTTACAGCTCCGTCTTTACTCATGCAAACGCTGGCGTGTGCGGTTGCCGTATAAATGAGTAAAAATGTTGCCATGTTAATTGGTGTTAATCTTGGATTGTGGTTCTATTGCAAATTTAGGTTGGCAAACTCATAGAAAATCATCAACTTGCTTAAACTTTAAAATAAAAAGATGCCTAAAGAAATTATTCAAACAAATTTGGCTCCTGCGCCAATTGGTCCATACAACCAAGCTGTTAAAGCCAATGGTTTTATTTTTATTAGTGGTCAAATTGCACTCGATCCAATAACTGGCGAAACAGTGACTACAAGTATTGAAGAAGAAACGCACTTAGTGATGAAAAATATTGCAGCCATTTTAGCGGAAGCAAAAATTTCGTTCAGTCATATTGTTAAAACAACCATTTTACTAAGCGACATGTCGCTCTTTGCAAAAGTAAATGAAGTGTATGGAAGCTATTTTACAGACATGCCTCCTGCGCGTGAAACCTTTGCTGTTAAAGGGTTACCAAGGGGTGTCAATGTAGAAATTAGTACGACTGCTGTTGCTGAGTTATAAGGATTCGTTTGCTGTGAGTGTATACGTTGTAGAAAATTCCATCGTATGATTTGGTTCAATAATGAGTAGTCCAATACCATTGTTAAAACTATCAGGGGCGCTTGTCAAATTTTCTATTGCGATACTTTTTCTGTGCGGTGGCGTATAAATTTGTAAGTAAGGATAGTGCTTGTCAGGTGCTATGGTTAAAGTAACTGTTTCGTTTTTTAAGGTGCAATGCTGCTGCGTTTCTGAATTTTGATCGAGTAAAAAACAATTATCTAAAAAAACGCCTTCCATTTTTTGCCCCTCTATAAATCTATTGTCTTCAATGATATTTCCGGTAGGCAACAAGTCTTCACTAAATTCAAGTTGCTTGTTTGTTGTAAATGAAAGCGTTGCAGTATCAATGGTGTCGCCTACGCTAAAATAAGGGTGCCAGCCATCCGAAAAAGGAATGGCGCTGCTATGGTTATTGGTAGCCGTAGTAAATACCTGCAGCGTATTGCCACTAGTAAGTTTCCACTTAACATGTAGGGTAAAAGAAAAAGGATAGCCAGGGTCAGTTCCTTTATAATGATGGCTAAAGATCACTGACGCCTCCGTTGCTGTCGATTTTGTATCTGTAATTGTGAATGGAGCATTAAATAGGAGTCCATGAATGGCGTGGTCGCCTAAATAAAAACCTTTGATTGTATATTCTTTTTGATGGTAGCTGTACTTGCCATTCTGAAGCCGGCACACAAAAGGGCTTAACTTGGAACTTTTAAATCCTGCAGTAGCGCCCGCTACAGCATCTGCAATATTTGAAAATCCATCAATGCCATTGATAGTTCCGGTTTTAGTAGGTATTGTAAAGGCATTTAAAAGTGCCCCAAACGAATAAAGTTGAACGCGCGCGCCAGACCCATGGTCTTGAAGTTCCACTACCTCATAACCGCTTTCCTGAATTGTTGATACTGTAAACTGCATAGGATCCGTTTTGGTGCAAATTAATACCTTAAGCTACAAAAAAGCCCTCGATTTATAAAACTAACAATTGTTAATATTTTACCCTCTAATGTCTTATTTTTGCGGCAGAATTGGAAGTAACTATGAGCAACGCCAACAAGCACAAAATTAGAATTGTAACAGCAGCAAGTTTATTTGATGGGCACGATGCTTCAATCAATATTATGCGCCGAATTTTACAAGCGCAGGGTGCTGAAATTATTCATTTGGGTCATAACAGAACAGCACAAGAAATAGTTTCCTGTGCCATTGAAGAAGATGCTCAAGCAATTGCTGTAACAAGTTATCAGGGTGGGCATATCGAGTTTTTTAGTTACATGCGCGACTTGCTCGTAGAAAATGGATATGGACATATCAAAATATTTGGTGGCGGTGGTGGTACCATTTTACCAGAAGAGATTAAACAGTTGCATACATACGGTATAACAAAAATTTATTCGCCAGATGATGGAAGACGTTTGGGACTTGAAGGCATGATTAAGGAGCTCATTACTTTATCTGATTTTGAAGTTGAAGACAAAGGAGATTTTAATAAGCCCTTTACACTAGGTGGTCCTATCGATGTTAGAAATGTTGCAAGAGCCATTACGCGTTTAGAAAACAAGGATGGCCATGAAATAAATACAGCAGTATCTAATGCACAAATTCCAGTATTAGGAATTACGGGCACAGGTGGTGCAGGTAAGAGTTCTATCACAGATGAAATTGTAAGAAGGTATTTATATTTATTTCCAAGCAAAACAATTGCTGTAATTTCTGTTGATCCTTCCAAGAAAAAAACAGGCGGCGCATTACTTGGCGACCGTATAAGAATGAATGCTATAGCACATCCTAGGGCTTATATGCGCAGTATGGCCACAAGGTCAGAAAATGTAGCGTTGAGTAAACATGTATCAGGCGCAATTGATATTTGTAAAGCTGCAGGGTATGATTTTATTATTTTAGAATCTGCTGGTGTTGGACAAAGTGATGCTTCCATTATCGATTATTGTTCGGTGAGTATGTATGCCATGACGCCAGAATATGGAGCGGCATCACAACTAGAAAAAATAAACATGATTGATTATGCAGATATTATTTGCATGAACAAATTTGATAAGTCTGGTGCAAAAGATGCACTTCATGACGTGCGAAAGCAGTACAAACGTAGTCATCAATTGTGGGATGCTGCAGATGAAACACTACCTGTGGTTGGCACCATTGCTGCGCAGTTTAATGATCCTGGAATTCATAAACTGGTAGATTTAATTTTTGAAACAGTAGCAGCAAAAACAGGGATCATTTTTACTCCAACGGCGAGCGTTAATTCAGTTTCTGAAGACTTAAAAAAAGTAGCACAGCAAGCGCCTATTATTCCGGCTAATAAAGTACGTTACTTGGCTGAAATAGCGGCGAGTAATAGGTCTTATGATGCATGGGTGTTAGAACAAGTGGCGCTTGCAACAAAACTGTATCAGCTAAATGGAACTTTAGAAATACTTGGAGCACACAAAAATGACACGGCTGTTAGTGAGGTTGCAAAAGCAAAAGAAAACATAGTAGCTGCGCTAGATCCAGGTTGTAAAACATTGATAGAAAACTGGCCATCTGTTGTAGAAAAATACAGCGCCGATTTTTTAACCTATACCATCAGGGATAAAAATATTTCTATTCCACTTACCACAACATCACTGAGTGGTAGTAAAATCGCAAAAGTAATGCTGCCCACTTATACAGACAGTGGTAGTATTTTAAAATGGCAGTTGCAAGAAAACGTGCCTGGAAAATTTCCGTATACAGCTGGTGTTTTTGAACTTAAAAGAGAAGGCGAAGATCCTACCCGCATGTTTGCTGGTGAAGGTTGTCCGGAAAGAACCAATAGAAGATTTCATTATGTATCTGTAGATCAGCCCGCAATACGTTTATCAACAGCGTTTGATAGTGTTACATTATATGGCGAAGACCCTGCAACACGTCCGGATATTTTTGGAAAAATTGGTAATAGTGGTGTAAATATTGCCACTATCGATGATGCCAAAAAATTATACAGCGGCTTTGATTTGTGCGATCCAAAAACATCGGTGAGTATGACTATTAATGGTCCCGCCCCTATTATTTTGGCCTTTTTTATGCATGCTGCCATTGATCAATTATGCGAAAAATGGATTGCATCTAATAATGCGCAGGATCTTGTTCAAAAAGCATTTCAAAATAAATATGGTGCTATCGCAGTACCTCAATATGCGGTGTCAGATAGTGGCGATACACTTCCTGAAGGTAATAATGGACTAGGTCTTCAATTACTTGGATTAAGTGGCGACGAAGTACTACCTCCGGATGTGTATGCAACCATAAAAGCACAAGCGCTGTCTAGTGTGCGCGGTACGGTGCAAGCAGATATTTTAAAAGAAGACCAGGCTCAAAACACTTGTATTTTTTCTACTGAGTTTGCGCTTAAATTAATGGGTGATGTACAATCCTATTTTATCACCCATAAAGTACAAAACTTTTATAGTGTAAGTATTAGCGGTTATCATATTGCAGAAGCGGGTGCCAATCCAATTACCCAACTTGCATTCACACTCGCCAATGGATTTACTTATGTAGAATATTATTTAAGCAGGGGTATGCATATCGATGATTTTGCGCCTAACTTATCATTTTTCTTTAGCAATGGTATGGACCCAGAATATAGTGTGATTGGTAGAGTTGCCAGAAGAATTTGGGCCAAAGCTATTAAATTAAAATACAAAGGAAACGAGCGTTCTCAAAAATTAAAATACCATATTCAAACAAGTGGTAGAAGTTTGCACGCGCAAGAAATTGATTTTAATGATATCAGAACAACGCTGCAAGCGCTTTACGCAATCTATGACAACTGTAATAGTTTGCATACCAACGCTTACGATGAAGCCATTACAACCCCTACCGAAGAAAGTGTGAGAAGAGCAATGGCCATTCAATTAATTATCAATAAAGAACTAGGTGCAGCTAAAACTGAAAACTTTATTCAGGGTAGCTTTGCCATTGAGGCCTTAACAGATTTAGTAGAAGAAGCGGTATTAATTGAGTTTGAAAAAATTAGCGAAAGAGGTGGTGTGCTAGGTGCTATGGAAAGAATGTACCAGCGTAATAAAATTCAGGAAGAGAGCATGTACTACGAAACGCTGAAACATACTGGTGAACTTCCAATTGTTGGCGTGAATAGTTTTTTAAATAAAAAAGGAAGTCCTACGATTTTACCTACCGAAGTGATTCGTTCTACGACGATCGAAAAGGAAAGGCAAATTGATAATTTACATGCTTTTTGGAAACGCAATGAAGAAGTGGCGCCCGTTAAAATTGCGGCCTTAAAAAAGGCGGCAATTGCTAATGAAAACCTATTTGAATCACTGATGGACGCTGTTAAATATTGTTCTTTGGGTCAAATTACCGAAGCTTTATATGAAGTGGGTGGGCAATATAGAAGAAATATGTAACTACCATTATTTTATTTAATTTAGTGGTCTAAACTACATTTTCGTATGCGTTTCAAGCTTATTCGTACACTCTTTTTTGCGCTAGCACTAATCCCAACTGTATTAATGGCGCAGGGTCGTCGAATAGATACCACTATGAAAGTGGGTAAAGCAGGCTACCGTATCAATTGCTATAATAAATCTTCTGAAAAAAATCCAATCACCATTTATCCGGTTGGTTTTGAAAGTGAAGCGCGCGATTTTAGTTTTGAATTAAAAGGCGTTTTAATTGGTACAGAAGTAGATGATTTGAATAAAGACGGTTTTCCTGAATTACTATTGTACGTTACGAGTTTTGACTCATTAAACAAAAGCTCGGTGATTGCAATTAGTTCTCAAGAAAATAAATCGGTAGCACCGATAGTTTTTCCAGACATACTCGATGATCCTAGGTTACGTGATGGTTACAAAGGCGCAGATAAGTATATGCTTTTAGAAGGTGTTTTAATGCGTACCTATCCTTTGTATGAAAAAGATGCAAATGGTGTGCAACATCCTACTGGCAAAATGCGCCGATTGATGTACCGTGTAGCACCAGGAGAACAAGGTTCTTTAAAATTTGTAGTGGCGCGGTTTTACGACTTTCAGAAAAAGTAATTTTATCTTCCCTGAACAATTGTAATTTTTGTTGCGATCTTTTCAGTACCACTATCGTCTCTGCAAATAACCAAGTAAACCCCGCTGGCTACTTTTATGCCATTTGTATTTTTACCATCCCAAATAGCTTGCCCACCTAACGCTCTAGTTTGATACACGAGCGCACCATACAAGTTGGTGATTTTTACGAGCGCATTATTGGTTAGGCCTCTAATAGCTATGCTGCCATTGTATCCTGGCGGAACAGGATTTGGAAATACGAGTACTTTTTGCTGCGTTGCTACCCCTTCTGTAGCAGTACTTCTAAAGCTACAAAGTCCATTATTTGTCGCTATGAAAACCTCGCCGGTTAGGGGGTCTATAGAAATTTTCGAAACATCATTGCCGGGTAATGGACTATTGCTTGATGAAAATCTATAAATAACTTTTTCTCCGGTTGCGCTGATGAGCCAAACACCATTTTTGGTACCCACCCATTTTCTGTCGGCACCGTCAACTGCAATGGTTTGTACATTTTCATCTTTAAATAAAAGTCCTGCAAATCTATCTTGCTGAACAACAGGTAATAATGCGTCGCAACCTGCTGGCGTAAAAATATTTTCTGTACACTGTATAATTCCAATACCTCTATCAGTACCTACCCATATAAATCCATTTTTATCTTTTGCAGTGCAGTTTACTTGGTTGCTGGGTAGGTTTCCAATTCCTGTTCCTGCTTTATATTGTTTCCATTTATCATCTGCACTAGTAGTTAAAGAAGTTCCAGGGTTGTAAACAAGTAGTCCATTTGCATTTGTGGTAACACACCAAACTTGTCCTAGATCATCTAATTCTAATGCACCCGCATCTGTTAAACCATAAGGGTTTGTAAATCCAGTCCATTTGCCATCCGGTTGGTATACATGGAGTGAAATAGCTGTGCCTGCGTTGCTTACCCAACTATTTCCTTTGATATCAGTGGCTACACCGGTTGTAAAACAAGTGTTATTTGCTGCACCCTTAAGGCTACTATTGCGTGCGTTAAAAATTTGAACTTTGTTATTATGCCATTTTGCTACACCCATTTGTGCGGTACTGAGCCAAATGCTATTGTCTAGATGATTGATTGCAATAGAGTGAACCCCTGTTACGCTATCTAAAACATTTTGCGGCTGCCATTTTCCATTTTCTAGTACCATCAATCCTTTTTTTGATGTAGAAGCAGCTAATACACCTGTACTTGTGGCTAGCAGTGCCGTGGTAATTTGCCCGCTTGGTCCACCCGGAATAATTTTTACAAAACTACTTGTACTAGGGTCTAATTTAATGAGGCCCGTTACACTGTCACTGATCCAAATGATGCCATTTGAAAAAATACAAGAAGTAGGGTCTATGAATATAGCAGGTTGTTCAAAAACAAGCCCAGTTGCATTACCCATGGTTAATTGGTGCACGCGTGCTTTGCTTGTTTGCTTATCCGTTGTTGCGATGGTAATTTTTTGTTCATTAAACTGCCAGGATTTTATTTGTTCCGATGCTTTATAAAATAAAGTAGTGGTAGCATTAGCCTGAATAAGTAAGAGACTATCATTTTTTTCAATGATGAGGCCAGTAGGTGTACTACTTATTTTTTTTACGGGTATTGTGTTTGATGCGTTATAAAATACAGTCCAAGATTTCGCGTCTGCAATATTTGTGTTTGTTATAGCAGTCGTATAAATGCCATTAGCTGTAGCAGCATACCAATTGCCAAGGCTTTTAGTAAGTGAAAAAACGTCTAATTTATTTCCATTAGCACCTAAAATCCAACTTTCTTTTATTTCGTATTTGAATAAGTCAATAACTACAACACCTATGTTGGTGCTTACGTAGGCCATTCCTTTATCAGCGTAAATCGAATTGATTTTTTGAATGCGACTTGTTCTTACCAGGTCATAGATATTTTTTACAAGACCTCCTTTGATTACATCCAAATTATTATTGATATAAGCAACCACCAGTTGTTCCGTTTCAGTATCCCAGCAAATGGTAGCGATAGAGGCTTCTGATAATCCGGTTAACTTATTAAAGTATTCGAACTGACCTGTATTGCTAGTACTAAAAATAGCCTCCGGAGTAGCCGTATAAATTTTATCTCCTTGTACAACTTCTAATGTTCCTGCATAACTATGGTGCACACGCCAGCTTCCAATAGGAGGTGCTTGGGCAAATGCATGAGATGTAAACATCCAATAGCCAATAAAAAATAGAATCCGCTTTAGCAGTAACATGCATTAAAAATAATTCATAAAAACTATAGTACTGCCAAGTTATTTTTGATGGCAAATAATGCGAGGCCCACCCTGGTTTTAACGTCTAGCTTTTTAAACAAATGATCCCGGTAGGTATCTACTGTGCGCGGACTGATAAACATGATGTCGGCAATTTCTTTGTAGGTTTTGTCGGTACAAACCCAGCCCATAAAGGCTTTTTCCTTGTCTGTTAATTGATTGACCTGATCTTGTTGTTTTTTTAGTGCCGATTCATCACCAATATAATGGATGAGTTTATCAGAAACCATATCGTTGCTAAAATAACCGTACTTTTTTATTTCGTTGAAGGCGGTATAGAGTAGCATGGGTTCCGAATTCTTTAATAAATAACCATGACATCCATTTTTTAGCATTTGTATGATGGCATAATCATTCTCATACATGCTGAGTGCAATGATTTTTGTATCGGGTAAATTTTGTCGAATCCACTGCGCTGTTTGATACCCATCCATTTCTGGCATATTTATATCTAACAGCACAATGCTTGGGGCTTTGTTTTTTTTGAGGGACTCGATAAATAAAAGTCCGTTGCCCGCTTCAATGGTTACTTTATAACCCTTAAATCCAGCAATCATATTGGCAAGTCCAGCCCGCATGAGGCGGTGATCATCTACAATTGCAATGGATATCATGAGCGCCACGCACTTTAATAATAGTGCTTGACAGTAAGGTAAACAATTTTATTGAATTGCGCTGTAGATAGCTTCTTGAATATTGGGTCTAACATTTAGTCTACCAAATTTGGTATTGTTTCTTGTTGGAGAAACCCTGCTAGATAAAAAGACATATACCAGTTGTTTGGTTGGGTCTACCCATACGCAAGTGCCGGTAAATCCAGTGTGGCCGTATGTTTCAGGAGATACACTTTTAGAAGGGTAGGCTTCTTTTCTTGTAGCATTGTCTTTTTCAGGTTTATCAAAACCCAAGCCTCTTCTAGAAATACTAGAACTGTATGCGGTAAATTTTTGAATGGTCGATTTTTTTAAATAACGCTTGCCATTTAGTACTCCTCCATTTAATAACATTTGATAGAGCTTGGCTAAATCATAAGCATTGCTAAATAAGCCGGCATGTCCAGCTACACCACCAAACATCGCAGCACCCTCATCATGAACATCTCCATGTGTTTGTTGTGCTCTAAAATGGGCTTCTACCTCGGTAGGTATGATTTTGCTTAATGGCATTTTTGCAGTAGGCAAAAAACCTGTGCTATGCATCTCAAGCGGTGTATAAAACTGATCTGCTACATAGGCGTCTAAGCCCATACCCGTAACAGACTCTACTACTTTTCCTAAAAAAATAAAATCGTTATCGCTGTATACATATTTACCAGCGGTAGGCGTGCTACTAGATAGTATACGCGCATACATACTATCCTGCCAATCTTTTCGGAGGTATACATTTTCTGCTACACGTACTGGAAATTGAGGTGTAGCGGTTGTCGAAAAATATTTGGGAGATGGTTTGTTGGTAGCAGGGTCCAATACTTCTTTATAAAAAGTAATGAAAGGAACAAGTCCTGCTTGGTGTAACAAAAGATCAACTATTTTAATCGATGCTTTGTCTGATCCGCGCACCCATGGAATATAATCGCCAATGGTTTTATGAAGTTTTACTTTTTTGGTTTCAACAAGTTTCATGATGGCCACGGTCGTAGCAGATATTTTAGTAACAGACGCTAAATCAAATACCATATCTGTTTGCATGGGAACCGAGTTGTTGTAATTGGTGGTTCCAAAAGCTTTATTGTAAACCACTTTACCATTTTTGGCTACTAATACTACACAGCCCGGAATGGCAGCGCTATCAATGGCTGCTTTGGCAATGCTATCAATTTTTTGAAGCGCAGCACTACTCATGCCTACTTCTTCTGGAACGGCTGTGTTAAAATAACTAGCCGTTTCTATACCGCTACCAAAACTAAAATTATCGCAAACGGTAACTGGTAATTTGCCTTCTGGCTGGGTAATACCTTGTAACAATTGTATGCCCGCTTTTTGTGTGATTTCGTCATCTTCATAACAAACCACTACATTATTGGCGCCACATAAATTTGCTACTGCGTAAGGATTTCCAAAACAAAAATTAATGGTGTTAGTGCCTTGCACTTTTGATAGTAAACCAAGTGCTGCATCAGATATCCCAAAATTATTGGCAGGCTTTCTGCTAAAATTATGCATCCCAACAACAACTGCGTCGTAGCCACTTGTTAATTTGGCAATGCTATCTGCTTTAGTGGTGCTATCTGAAAAATTAAAGAGTACAATATCTGCACCATAGGTTTCTTTGATACTTGTTGCGAAACTATTTTCTTTACTAGTACCAATACCTATATACAATGTTTTTGTATTTTTCGATGGTAGCGGCAATAATTTTTTATTCTCAAGTTTTAAAACGGTCAACGCTTTTTTAGCAAGGATTTCTTTTAGCTCGTTGGTAGAAGCGTTTAGGTCTGCAGCTAAATTAGTAGTATCGATGGGTTGTAAACGGTCGAGCCCTAAATTATATTTAGCGCGCAATACTTTTTTAACTCTTTGGTTAAGGTCTTCCCAGCTTAATTTTCCGATGGCAATAGCTTCTTTTACTTTTTCAATGCTACCTTCAATATCACCAGGTAAGCAAAGCATATCGTTACCAGCAATTAAAGACATTACAGAAGCTTCACCTTTAGGAAAAAACTTTGAAACGCCTTTCATTTCTAGTGCATCCGTAAACGTGATACCATTGTATCCAAGTTCATTGCGGAGTAAATTTTGAACAGCAATGGCTGACAGTGAAGTTGGTAAATTGGTGGTAGTGTCTAACGCAGGAATAGACAAGTGCGCCATCATCACACTACCAACGCCGGCTTTAATCATTTCTTTAAAAGGATATAATTCTAAAGAGTCAAGAGAACCCCTAGATTTATAAATGATGGGTAAATCATAGTGTGAGTCTACAGCTACATCACCGTGTCCTGGAAAATGTTTAGCACAAGCCATTACGTTTACGTCTTGCATACCGCGCATATAAGCAACACCATACTGTGATACTTTGTATTTGTCTTCTCCAAAACTTCTATCATTGATTACCGGATTTTTTGGATTGTTGTTGATGTCAACATCCGGCGCATAATTAATTTGTATGCCAAGTCGCTTGCACTGCTCACCCACAATACGGCCAAATTGATAAATTAAATTGGCGTCATTCACGGCACCCATCATGAGTTGACGTGGAAAATTGATAACACTATCGAGTCGCATACCTAAACCCCACTCACCATCAATGGCAATCATAAGTGGTGTTTTAGCAAGTGATTGATACACGTTGGTGAGCGTAGCTTGTCTAATAGGACCGCCCTGAAAAAAACACAAACCACCCACATTAAATTTGGTCACTAAATCGGTAACTTCTTTTACATGCGCTTCACCCAAATTGCTATGTGCTCTTACAATCATGAGTTGAGCAATGCGCTCTTCGGGTGTTAATTTATTGAACTGTGCATTTACCCAGGCTTCAGATGCTTCTGATTTTTCAGAAAAACGCTGTGCTTTACTTGTAAATAAAGAGCACCCTAAAATAGTAATGAGTAAGAATTTCTTCATGATGGTAAATTGAGTGTCACAATGTAAGATTTCTCTTAGTTTATTGGAAGGTATGGGCAAAAAAAAGTCGCAAGAGACAAGCTTTTGCGACTTTTATATAGGTTCTCTTAAATTATGCTTCTGTTTCTTCTTCAGGCTCTTCAGATAATTTGATTTCGATGTTATTGGCTTTTAAAATGCTAAACCATTTTACCATCTTTTTCATATCACTAGGATACACACGGTCAAAATCCATATCTGCATACACTTTTTTAAAGTAAGCCACAATAGCTGCAGGGTCTTTTTCAGAAGGAAGGGCTTCTTTAGAAGCTAACATCGTTTGAAAAAGCTCCACTAAATTGATATTGTCACGAACGGTATACACTTCAATGCTTTCTAAATGAGAAAAGTTGTGTACTCTGCTGCTTACAAACTTTGTGGTTTTGTCTTCTAAAGACTTAACGATAGCGCCATCTGTCTTGCTGGCAACCATTTCAAATAGACCACTAAGGCCAGAGATTGATACTAAATTACTGTACTCCATATGCTTTGTTTACGTTGTGCAAAGTAAAGGTAAAATAAGGTTAAAAAACTACTAATTCGTTTTTGAGGCTTCTGCTAGTGCTATATCAAGTCTTGCGCTTAGCGTTTCATAATCTGTGTAACCCCTCGCTAACAAATGAAATTTTGATTCATTGACTTGTAATAATACACAAGGGAATCCGGTCACTTGCAATTGTTTAACCAGCGAAAACTCATAGTGGGCTTGATCTTTATAGGTTTCGCTGGCTAATTTTTCATAAAAAGTTTCGGGGGCGATACTATATTTTTCAAGTAAGTGTCTATACGCTTCATTATCCGTTAAATCACGGCCTTCATAATGGAGGGCTATTTGTAAATCAGTTGCAAATTCTACCTGACGCTCGGGGTAAAACTCCTTAAAGATGGAAAGTGCGATGGCTGGTTTTTCGGAATGTGGGAACCAGTCGCTTAATTCGGGGTTTTTAATATGCCAGAGGTAGTCTTCCCCAAATTCTACGCCGGTTAGTTCTTCCACATTTTTATAAGCGCCTAAAATATAATGCGCGGTAGCGCTGATTGGAACCGGTTTTTCGGGCATAATCATGCCACCAGAAAGCACTTCTACTTGTAAAGTAGGGTAGTTTTCGGCTATTTTTTTGATAACGGGGCAAAAGCCATAGCACCAGCCACAATAGGCGTCGTAACAATAAAATAAGGTAGGATTCATAATGCAAAGATAATGCCAATACAAGATGCAACTAAGTTCTTTACCTTTGCAGTCTAAACATAATATATGCCAGGATTTGAATTTTTTGGTGACGAGGAAAGAAAAGAAGTGAATGAGGTTTTAGAAACCGGAATATTAATGCGTTATGGGTTTGATGGCCCCCGAAAAGGCATCTGGAAATCTAAAGAATTAGAAACCGCCGTAACACAGGTTTTTGGTTGTAATCATGCACAACTTACTTCTAGTGGTACCGCTGCATTAACAACCGCGATGGCCGCACTTGGCATTGGAGTTGGCGACGAGGTAATCATGCCTTCTTTTACTTTTGTAGCAAGTTTTGAAGCTATATTAAGTGTTGGTGCCGTGCCCGTTTTAGTAGATATTGATGAAACCTTGACGCTAGACCCAGCCGCTGTTAAAGCTGCAATAACACCCAAAACAAAATGTGTGATGCCCGTGCATATGTGCGGTAGCATGGCGGATATGGATGCGCTTCAACAAATTTGTTCCGACCACAATTTAATATTATTAGAAGATGCATGTCAGAGTATTGGCGGTACGTACAAAGGAAAAAAATTAGGCACCATTGGAGCTGCTGGAACATTTTCTTTTGACTTTGTAAAAACAATTACATGTGGTGAAGGTGGCGTTGTCATGACAAACGATAAAGACGTGTACACCAAATGTGATGCCTACACTGATCATGGTCATGATCACCTAGGTGTAGACCGTGGCGCAGACCTGCATCCGTTTATTGGATACAATTTTAGAATCAGTGAACTGCACGCTGCCGTTGGGTTAGCGCAAATTAAAAAGCTTGATACTTTTTTATCTATCCAGCGCAAAAACAATAAATTATTACGCAGTTATTTAGAACAAGTGCCTGGCATTACCTTTAGATCAGTGCCCGACGAAGACGGCGACAGCTGTAGTTTTTTATCTTGGATGCTTCCCACAGAAGCGGGTACAAAAGCTGCTATCGAGTCATTGAAAGAAGCAGGGGTATTTGCTGGAAATTTTTATTGGTATGCCAACAACTGGCATTATATAACCAAGTGGGATCATTTAAAAAATGCGATTACCCTTAACCGTTTAAATGACGCGCAAACAAACGCTTTGCTTGAATTACAAACCAGGTCTTTTGCTAAAAGTGACGCTATTATGAGCCGAACTGTTTCTACTGCCATTAGTTTACTTTGGACAGAGGAACAAATAAAAGAGAAGGGAGAAAAAATGTTAGCAGCGATTACCAAAGTGTTATAATTACTTGAATTTCACGGATGTCTTTAAGTCAATCTTTTCAACAAAAATTATTACAAAAGCTATCTCCGCAACAGATTCAGCTCATGAAGCTGTTGCAGGTACCTACGGCTAATTTGGAGGAAAGAATTCAGTCTGAACTTGAAGAAAACCCGGCACTCGAAATGGCTGAGGGTGAAAAAGAAATTGAATTTGGTGAAGAAGTAGATAATGAATTTGATGCTGAAATCCCAGAGGACGAGCCTGCTCCACTTGATGAATACGAGCCTTCGGATGACACTGATTTTATAGTAGATGACGATGGTGAAATTGCAGACTATAAATTAAAGGATGACAACTATCCTGAAATGGATGATAACGCTGCTATTCCTATTAAAATAGAAACAAGTTTTCATGAACTCTTAACGGACCAGCTAGGCATGTTAGAGCTTGATGAACGCGAATATACCATTGCAGAGCAGGTGCTTGGTAGTTTAGACGACGATGGTTATTTACGAAGAGCGCTATCTTCTATTGCAGATGATTTAGCATTCAGACAAGGTATTGAAGTTTCAGAAAAAGAAATTGAAAAAATAGTTTTACGCATTCAAGATTTTGACCCTGCGGGTATTGGTGCTAGAAATTTGCAAGAATGTCTTTTACTGCAATTGAAAAGAAAAAAGTCGGAAGGCAAATCGGTACAATTGGCCATTACAATTCTTACAAAATACTTTGAAGAGTTTACAAAAAAGCACTACGAAAAAATTCAACGTCAACTTAATTTAAGTGACGCAGAAATTAAAGAAGTGGTGGGTCAAATCATAAAGTTAAATCCTAAGCCAGGCGGCAATTTTACAAATATTGATAAGGCACAAACCTATATTATTCCTGATTTTTTTGTGCTTAACAATGGCGGTCAATTAGAGCTAACGTTAAATGGTAAAAATGCGCCAGAACTCCGTGTTAGTGAGGGTTACAGAGATATGCTAAAGGAGTATGAGAAAGGCAGTAAAAAAGATCCGCGTCAAAAAGAAGCAGTGCTATTTATCAAACAAAAAATTGATGCAGCCAAGTGGTTTATTGATATGATAGAACAGCGTCAAGCAACGCTTACCAATACCATGAAAGCTATACTAGTGCATCAGCAAGCTTTCTTTTTATCGGGTGATGAAACAGTATTGAAGCCCATGATTTTAAAAGATATTGCACTTCAAACTGGGCTTGATATTTCTACCGTGAGCAGGGTTGCCAATAGTAAGTTTGTGCAAACTGAGTATGGTACTTTTAGACTTAAGTTTTTCTTTAGTGAATCATTAAGTACTGATAGTGGCGAAGAAGTAAGTACCCGGGAAGTGAAAAAAATATTAAGTGAGCTGATAGAGTCGGAAGAAAAACAATTGCCTTTAAGCGATGAAATTTTAACGGATATGCTTCAGCAAAAAGGATATAATATTGCAAGAAGAACTGTGGCAAAATACAGAGAGCAATTGCATATCCCTGTTGCACGTTTAAGAAAAGAATTATAATAGCATGACAACACTTACGCCTTCAACAACGCATCCAATCCTTCGCTTTTTGGCGCAAGTTGTGTCCTATTTATTGCATCCGCTTTTTATTCCTACTTACATTTTTTTGCTACTCATGACGCTTTTTCCGTATGAGTTTGCAGGTATTACACCATGGCAGTTAAAGCTCCGTTTGTTTAGTGTGTTTTGGATGACTGCTTTTTTTCCTGCCTTTGCAGTTTTTTTATTGTGGCGTTTAAAGTTTTCAGAAAGCATTTATTTACGCACCCAAAAAGAACGCATCATACCATATATCATTACGATGTTTTTTTATTGGTGGATGCATTACTTAAGTAGGAACTTTACCGATCAGCCAGTTGTTTTACAATTTTTTTACACGGGTATTTTTATGGCCACTTCTGTTGGACTTATCGCAAACAATTTTTATAAAATCAGTTTGCATGGGATAGGTATGGGTGGGGCGAGTATGGCCATCGTTTTATTTGCATTTCATTACCATCAACCCATGGGCCTAGTCATTGCAGGGGTATTATTGCTTACAGGTATTGTAGCAACTTCCAGGTTGTATATTTCTGACCACTCCCAAAAAGAAGTTTATATGGGATTATTAGCCGGCGCCCTTTGTCAAGCGACTGCGTATTTCTTTGTGCTCTAGCTATAAAAACTGAGTTTTTTAACCGACTTTTGCTCCGCAAAATCAAACCCCTCTACTATGTGGTATACTCTAGGACAATGGATCATAAAACGTCGTGTTTTTTTGCTCCTTGCTTTATTAGGCAGCACTTGTTTTATGGGGTATCACGCTTCAAAAGTGTCACTTAGTTACGAGTTTACAAGAGCGATTCCAACCAACAATCCTAAATACCAAGATTATCAAGCATTTTTAAAACGTTTTGGTACAGATGGTAATACCATGGTTGTGGGTTTTGAAACGGATCATTTTTATGAGAAATCTTATTTTAATGCGGTTGCTCAACTGCAAAAAACAATTAAAGGTATACAAGGTGTAACAGCTATTTTAAATATACCGGATGTTGTGAATCTAATCAATGACACGGCTGCTGCTCAATTTAAATCTGTAAAAATATTTACACCACCTTATTCGAGTCAAACGGAATTGGATAGCGCAGCACTTGTATTTAAGTCGCTACCTTTTTATAAAACATTACTGTACAGCCCTAATTCAAACGCGTATTTAATGGGGGTTTCATTAGATGGCGCTATTATCAATTCAAAAAACAGATCGGCGCTTATTCAAGAAATCAATAAAGCCATTCAAACATTTGAAAAAGAAACAAACTCAACAGTTCGCTTAAGTGGCCTTCCTTATATTAGAACCATTGTTGCTGATAGAATTAAAAAGGAAATGAATATCTTTTTAATTGCCTCTTTTGTTTTATCTGCTTTAACCTTGCTATTATTTTTCAGATCAATTAGCGCTATGCTCATGAGTATGGTAGTTGTTGCCATTGGTGTTATATGGAGCCTCGGTACCGTTGTTTTACTTGGGTATAAAATAACACTCCTAACAGCGCTGATTCCACCACTTGTTGTGGTAATAGGTATTCCTAATTGTATTTACTTTTTTAATAAATACCATACTGCGTTTTTAGAATTAAAAGATAAAAGCAAAGCAATCATTACCATGGTGGGCCGAATGGGTATTGTAACTCTGTTTTGTAATATTGCTGCGGCTATTGGATTTGCTGTTTTTGCTTTAACAAAAAGTGCACTCTTAAAAGAGTTTGGACTCGTTGCAGGAATCAACATTATGGTGTTGTTTTTTATCTCGCTGGTGTTTATACCCGCAGTGCTTAGTTATTTACCAGCCCCTAAGCCAAAACATACACGTTATCTAGACAATAAAATTCTAGAAAAATTATTGGTTAAAATTGAGCGCTGGACTTTTCATCATGCGCGCTGGGTATATGGTGTAACTATTGTTATTACAGTGTTTGCACTCATTGGAATGAGCAAGTTAAAGTCGGAAGGCTTTATTGTGGATGATTTACCCAAGCAGGATAAAATTTACACTGACCTTAAATGGTTTGAAAAGAATTTTGGCGGCGTTATGCCACTTGAAATTATGGTGGATACCAAAAAGAAAAATGGTTTACTACGCACCACCGGTCCTATTTCTAAAATTGAAGAGTTGTCTTTATATATCGCAGCGCACCCCGAAACAGCAAGACCACTTTCATTTGTTGAAGGATTAAAATTTGCAAAGCAGGCTTACTACGATGGTGATACTTTAAGTTATGATATTCCTTACGAGGGCGACCTCGCATTTATGGGGCCCTATTTAAAGTCGCCAGCGTCTAAAGATTCGGGTGTTCAAGTTAAAAAAGAAGGCGTTGCAAAACTGCTTAATAGTTTTATGGATAGTGCAAAGCAGGTGGCGCGCATTAGCGTGAATATGAAAGATATCGGAAGTGCAAAACTTCCGGTTTTAATTAAAGATTTTGAAACAAAAGCCGCAGAAATTTTTGACACGGCGCATTATAAAGTAACATTTACGGGTAGTACCATTACATTTTTAGAAGGTTCTAGTTTTATTATTAAAGGTCTTGAAGAGAGTATTGTATGGGCATTTTTGCTCATTGCACTTTGCATGCTTTATTTATTTAGATCTATTCGAATACTGCTATGTTCATTAATTCCAAACGTTATTCCACTTGTGATTACAGCAGGGGTAATGGGTTGGGCTGGCATTGCCTTAAAGCCTTCTACGGTATTAATATTTAGCATTGCGCTGGGTATTGCAATTGATGTAACCATCAGGTTTTTAATCAATTACAAACAAGAATTGCCACATTATAATAACCAGGTGGGTCCAACACTGATTCAAACCATTAAGCACACAGGGATTAGTATTATTTATACCTCACTTGTGCTGATTGCAGGGTTTATTATCTTTTGTATCAGTGATTTTGGAGGTACCAAGGCGCTGGGATGGCTTACTTCTTTAACCCTTATAGTGGGCACATTAACAAACTTGATCCTTTTGCCAGTGCTGATTTTACATTTTCAGAAACGCAAAAAGTAAGTCTGTTGGAATCTTTTCCAATTTGTTTAAGTATTACTTAAAAAATCAATCATATTATAAACATCATTAATATAATTTGATTGATTTGTATATTGTTGATTATCAATTTCTTACACATAATTTTTGCCTTAAAATGAGGAAATCAGTAAAATATCTAAGAAATACTAGTAATTACCGCGTCTAAAAAGGGGCTGTTGTTAATATTTTATTAAATTAGCGTCTGCATTTTTACACTAAAAACCAAAATATGAGAAAATTAGTTGTCATGATTTTGTGTGCAACACTTGCTTTTACGCAGTCGTTCGCACAAAACCGCACGGTTACCGGTAAGGTTACTGATGAGAAAGGCGCTGCAATTGCTGGTGCAAGCGTAGTTGCTAAATCATCAAAAGGTGGTACAACCACAGCTGCTGATGGTACCTTCAAATTAACGGTGCCTAATTCAGTTAAAGTGTTAACGATTTCATCGTTAAACTTTGTTCAAAAAGACGTTACAATTGCTGCCAACAATACAGCAAATGCTTCACTTACAGCTTCTGCTGCAGATGCATTAGATGAAGTAGTTGTAGTTGGTTATGGTGCTGCAAAAAAGAAATCAGATGTTACAGGTTCTGTTGTAACTGTTAACGCAGAAAAATTACAAAACAAGCCTACTGCTAACATGTTTGATGCCTTACAAGGTAAGGTTCCTGGTTTGCAAGTTTATAACAGCTCTGGTGAGCCTTCTGCTACACCAAGTGTTCGTTTAAACGGTGTGGGATCTTTGGGTGCAAGCTCAACTCCATTATATGTAATGGATGGTATTCCTATCGATGCGGGTACAATTGTTAGTTTAAACCCTGAAGATTTTGAATCAGTTACTGTATTAAAAGACGCATCTTCTACTTCAATTTATGGTTCAAGAGCGGCGAACGGTGTAATTTATATTACGTCTAAAAAAGGTAAAGTAAACACTTCTAAAATTACGGTTCAAACACAATATGGTGTTTCTAATTTAGTAAAGCCTACGCTTGATCTATTTAACAATTTTATGAGCACCAAGCAACTTACTGATTTCTGGGTTGCTACTGGCTTTAGAACTCCAGCTCAAGTTTCTTCATTGTTAGCAACATACAATGCAGATACCAAGTGGTACCAACAGTATTACAAAGAAAACATTCCTACACAACAAATTGATTTAAATATCTCTGGTGGTGGTGGAAAAACAACCTATTACATTTCAGGTTCTGCATTTAAGCAAGAAGGTCTTACCTACCGTTCAGATTTTGAGCGTTACACGATGCGTGCCAACTTAAATACTACCGTTAACAACTGGTTTAAATTAGGTGTTAACTTATCTGGTGGTTATGATGAAAGACAAACAAACCCTTACGGTTCAAACCAATTGAACAGAGGTTTATCTTTACTTCGTCAACCTTTTTACTCTGCATATGATGCAAATGGTGTAAAATATCCAGATATCATTCCGGGCGGTAACTTTTACAACCCTAATTATTTAGCGGATAAATTACTAAGTAAGGGTACTAACGTACAATTTAACCCTAGTGGTTTTATTCAGTTAAATCCATTTGCTGGCTTTACGCTTAAGTCTCAAGCAGGTATGGAGTTCTACGATTACAGAGGTTCTAGTAAAACATTACCTTCTTATTTAGGTTCTCTAAACAATGGTGCAGCTTCTGAATCATTTTCTAGAGGTACTACCAAAACAATTACCAATACTGCAGAGTATGCCTTCAAATTTAAAGAGCGTAACAGCTTTACTTTACTTGCAGGTCAAGAATTTATCTCTAACAATTCAAATGGTTTCAGTGGATCTTCTACAGGTCAAACAGACGACCGTTTGATGTTGGTGTCTGCTGGTCCTACTGGTTTCCAAGCAGGTTCATCAATGGATGAGTATGCGTTTGCGTCTTATTTTGGTCGTTTAAACTATAATTTAGATTCTAAATATTTTATCGACTTATCTATTCGTAATGACCAATCATCTCGTTTTGGTAGAGCTTTAAGAGGCGCTACTTTTTATTCTGCAGGTTTAATGTGGAAAGCTAAAAACGAGAAGTTCTTACAAAATGTTAATTGGATTAATAGCTTAGTAGTAAAAGGAAGCATTGGTACAAGTGGTAACTCATCAATTGGTAACTACCAATCTTTGGCTACTGTTGGAACCAACCTATACAACTCTGCTCCAGGATGGGGTGTGAGCTCTGCGGGTAACCCAGAATTATCTTGGGAAACACAAAGACAAATTAACATTGGAACGCAAGCAACTTTATTTAACAAGCTTAATTTAGATATCGAATATTTTGATCGTGTAACTTCTAGCATGTTAATTAGCGTTCCGTTCCCATACACTTCTGGTTTCTCTTCAGTTACTTCTAACGTAGGTAGCTTAAAGAACTCAGGTTTCAACGCAAACATCAATTATGATTTCATCAAAAAGAGAACTTCATTCTTGAATGTGTATGTAAACGTTGGTTATGTAGAACAAAAGATTACAGAATTATTCCAAGGCAAACAATATTGGATCATTCCTAACACAGGTGTTTGTTGGGCTGTTGGTCAACCAGTATCTTATTTCTACCCAATTTTTGCGGGCGTAGATCCTGCTAATGGAGACGCTACTTGGTACAGACCTAATGCAGACCCTAATAAAATTGTTGAAACAACAAAATCTGCTACTACAAATGCATTTAATAGTGCAGGTTTACAACAAAATACAGGTATTAAAAGATATGCGCCGTTTAATGGTGGTTTTGGATTTAGCGCTGGTGTAAGAGAGTTTTCTGTAAGTGCAGATTTCTCTTTCTCTAAGGGCAAATACATGATCAACAACGACCGTTACCTCTTTGAAAATCCTAACCAATTTACTGGTTATAACCAATCTAATACGGTACTTGATTACTGGAAAAAACCAGGTGATCAGGCTCGTTTCCCTAGATATGGTGTTCAGTTTACGCAGTTTGATACAAGGCTAATTGAAGACGCGTCATTTATGCGTTTAAAAGCGTTAACATTTGCTTATGATTTTTCAAAAACATTGTTGAACAAGCAAAAAGTATTATCTGCGGCTAAGTTCTATGTTACTTTCCGTAACATCTGGACACTTACTAATTATTCTGGTCCTGATCCTGAGGTTGATACCAACGTATCTTTAGGTGCGAACCCTAACACAAGTCAAGTTGCTGTTGGTTTAAATCTTCAGTTCTAAGCTTTACATAACCAGTTAAATGAAAATGAAAATGAAAAAATTACTTATAAAAAACATGGTCGCTTTTGCAGCAATCCTTTCATTGGGATCTTGCGAAAAAAAGCTTGACCTATATCCGTACAATAGTATTGAGTTGTCTCAATCATTTAAAACGGTAAAAGATGCTGCAACATGGAATACAGGGTTGTACGCAGATTTTCGTGGTAGAGTGTATGGCTCTTATAACATCTCTCAAGATGTGCAAGCAGATCAATTAAACGCTACCCTAGATTTTGGTAACAGAAATGGTAACCCGCACAGATGGGGAACTAGCTATCTAGCAGATGATGGTGCTTTAAGTGGTTCATGGTCTGGTTACTACTTTGCTTTAAGAAACATCAATACTTGTATTGCAGGTTTTGAAACTATTAAAACGGCAACTGCTGCTGATGCAACAACTTTAAACAAATACAAAGGAGATGCATATTTAGCGCGTGCTTACTACTATTCAGAGTTGATTTTGCGTTTTGCAAAAGCATATGACAAAGCAACAGCTGCTACAGATTTAGGTGTGCCGTTGGTATTAGAATTTAATATCAATGCTAGACCTGCAAGAGCAACAGTTCAAAAAGTGTATGATCAGATTTTATCTGATATCGCTACTGCAAAATTAAATTTAGCTAGCTCTGCTGGTGCTCCAGGTGCTACTAGATTTAATATTGATGTTGCTACAGCTCTTGAAGCACGTGTACGTTTACACATGCAAGATTGGACGGGTGCAATGGCTGCAGCTAATACGATTATTACTGCTAATAAGTATCCTTTATTAAACACATTGACCAATTTAAATAACATGTGGACCAATGACTTGGCTACAGAAGTTATTTTCAATTCTGCAGTAGTTAAACAAACAGAGCAGGCTAACACCAACTCGATTTATTTAGGTTTTAATGGTGCAACAGGTAAGTTTACACCTGATTTTATCCCAACTGAAGATTTCGTTAATTTATACGATGCTGCGGATTTCAGAAAAAGTGTTTACTTGAAACAACTACCTGTTATTGTTCAAGGTGTAAACTATCCAAATTTGTGGTGTGTTAATAAATTTCCTGGTAATCCAGCACTCTTTACAAGCACCTATACAAACTACCAACATGCACCAAAAGTGTTCCGTTCTGCAGAGCAGTTCTTGATTTACGCAGAAGCTGCTGCTAACGCAGGTGGTGCTAGTGAAGCACTTGCTTTATCGACTTTAAATAAACTTCGTACTGCTAGAGGTTTAACCGCATTATCTGGTTTAACAGGTGCTGCTTTAATGACTGAAATCAGAAACGAAAGAACCAGAGAATTAGCGTTTGAAGGTTTCCGTTTATTTGACTTGAAGCGTTGGAAGTTAGGTTTCACTAGAGGTACACCTCAAAATTTAGGCGCTATCAACACAACACCTGCTACTAGCTACCATCAAATTAATGTAGCGGCTAGCAATCCTCAGTTTGTATGGGGTATTCCTACTTATGAAATCAATATCAACACCAACCTAGTTCAAAATCCAGGATGGTAATTGATTGAGTTATTCAATAAAAAAATGGCGCTCGAAATCGAGCGCCATTTTTTTATCATCTATGCTAATGTTTATTTTAAAACAGCGGCCAATGTTTTTTCTAAATCTTCTCCTCTTAAACTGCTCGCAATAATTTTGCCAGTTGGGTCAATTAATACGTTAAATGGAATGCCATCAAAACCATATAAAGGAACCATGGTAGATTCCCATTGTTTTAAATCACTTACGTGCTTCCAAGTTAAACCATCGGCCTTAACCGCTTTGATCCAAGCATCTTTATCATTGTCTAAAGACACGCCTAAAATGGTAAAGTTTTTATTTTTAAACTTGTTATAAGCAGCTACTACATTTGGATTTTCTTGTCTACAAGGGCCGCACCAGCTAGCCCAAAAATCAACGAGTACATATTTGCCTTTTAAAGAAGACAATGAAAATGCTTTACCCTCTGTGTCAGGTAAATTAATTTCAGGTGCCTGCTTGTTTAAGAGTGCGTAGGTATTTCCAGCGTTTGGAGCAGCCTGTTGAACCGTCATAAGCGCTTTAATTTTAGCAAGCCCCGTGTGTTCTTTAAACTTGATTGCAGCCTTTTCTACAAGCTGCTTAACGGCTTCTTCTGGCATCGTTCTAGTTGCCATGCCAATCGCATAATAGATAGCTGCAGGGCTCTTTGAATTATTAATAAATTCATTAACGATATTATTAATAGATACAAGCTCGTTGTCTCTTTTTTTAGTTAGCACCTGTATCAAGCTATCACTTCCAGACTGTTGTTTTAGGTTTTCCAGCGTATTAAAAACAACCATTAAGGAGGAATCTGCTACACTATATTTTGCAAATAAAGTTTGAAGGCTTTTACTAGCATCAGAGGCTTCAATTTCGTAGTTTTTTGGTTGATTCACATCAATATTTACACGAATACTTTTCTCGTCGTTTATCAGTAATACTTCGGGACCTTTTTCCAAACTTAGTCTGTATAAACCTTCTTCTAGTGCAGTGGCTCTTAATTCAAATTTTCCATTTTCTTTTAAGGTAGCGGAGTCAAGTATCAAAGGCTCTGATCCTGCAAAAGGTAATTCTTGTAAGTAAATTTTTTGACTTCCTCCGTTACTTACCTTGCCACTTACCGTAAAGCCACCATATTTCTTTTCGGCACAGCCAAATAAAATGGTTACTGCAATTAGAGATATACTAATTGTTTTTTTCATGATTGATGTATTGATTAATAATTATTTATTTAATTTATTGATGAGCATGTCGCTCACTTTATTTGGGTCTGCCTGTCCTTTGCTTATTTTTTTAACCGCTCCAATAAATAATCCGATCAGTCCTTTTTTACCTTTTTGATATTCAATTACTTTATCGGGCATACTAGCAATGGCAGCGTCTACCCATGCTTCTAAGGTATCTGAGTCATTTACTTGTAGCACATTTAATTCAGTGGCAACTGCTAAGACATCTGTTTTTTTTCCATCAACTAATTGAGGTAAAATTTTAGACGCAGACACCGAAAAATTTAATTGACCAGCATCTATAAGTTTAATAAGATCCGCCAGTGTAGCAGGTTGTAGAGCAAGATGCGAATAATCAAGTCCTGCTTCATTCAAGTAGGATTTAATTGGACCTAGCATCCAATTGGCCAACGATTTAAAGTTGTTTGTATGCGTGGCGGCTGCTTCAAAATATTGAACAGTAGTTAAAGCGTCACATAGTTGTGCAGCATCGTAAGCACTCAATTGAAACTGGTCCATTAATTTTTCTTCTACAGCAGCCGGTAAAATAGGGAGCCCCATTTTTATAGAATCGATATAAGTTTCGCTTAATACAAACGGCGCTAAATCAGGATCCGGAAAATAGCGGTAATCATTTGCTTCTTCTTTATCGCGCATGGCAAATGTAGTGTCGTTGGAAGCATCAAAGCTTCTGGTTTGCTGCGTAATGGTACCACCCGCTTCAAGCACTTCAATCATTCTTGCTATTTCAAACTCAATGGCTTTTTTTACGTTGCGAATAGAGTTCAAGTTTTTTACTTCTACTTTAGTGCCTAATTTTTTTTCTCCCTTTAATCGTACTGATACATTGGCGTCACATCTTAGTGAGCCTTCCTCCATATTTCCATCACAAACGCCTAGCCACTGCACTAGTTTTCTAATTTCAGTAACATAAGCGAAAGCCTCATCGGCACTGTATAAATCAGGCTCTGTAACAATTTCGATGAGTGGTGTACCTGCTCTATTTAAATCAATGAGGGTATGTGTAGGATCTATGTCGTGAATGCTTTTTCCGGCGTCCTCTTCTAAATGAATTCTGTTTAATTGTACTAGACGCTTTTGACCTTCTACCGCTATTTGAACGGTACCACCTGCGCAAATAGGGGTGGTGTGTTGAGAAATCTGATAACCTTTTGGAAGATCTGGATAGAAGTAGTTTTTTCTGGCAAAGTAGTTTTCCTTGACAATGGTACAGCCACAAGCAAGTCCCATTTTAATGGCAAACTCAACCGCTTTTTTATTGGTTTTTGGAAGACTACCCGGATGGCCCATAGTAACAGGGCTGATGTGGGTATTGGGGGCCGCGCCAAAGGTTGTGGCATCGGCGCAAAATAGCTTGCTTTTGGTAGCTAGCTGTGCGTGTACTTCTAACCCAATAACTGCTTCGTATTGTTTGCTTGAGGTCATCTCAAACAAAAATAAGATTAGTTACCGGGTTATCGCACACTTTAGTTGCTTATATATTAGCCTTCTTTACTTTTTTTGGAATTTTAACAGTCACTTCTTTAAACTTTCCGTCACGTGTTAATTTGAGGGTGATGGCGTCGCCTGCTTTTAAATCACTGGCTTTTTCTTGAAGCGTAGCTACATCACAAATAGACGAACCATCTACAGATGTAATGATATCATTTTTTGCAATACCTGCTTTTGCAGCTGGAGAACCCTCAGTAACTTCTAATACTTTAGCACCAGAACCTTCTGTTAGGTCTTCTATACTGATACCCATTTTTGGGCCATCATCAAATTTTGTAATAAAATCAAAAGACTCACCTATTTTGCTCATATCAAGCGGCATGCCTTTTACGATTTTTAGTTCGCCCACTTTTCCATCTAGTTTTGGCAGTGGTGCATTCATGTCATCAGATTTGAACATCATTACTTTTGGAATACCTTTTACACTACCCATCATTTCTGGTAAATTAGCGCCTTCAACAGGCTTACCATTAATGGTAACTTTTCCATTTTCTACAATCACCGTCATTTTTTGAGGGCCATCAGTCTTCCCGTGAACGATGGTGGTGTCCATTGTTTTTACAATGACAACTTTTTTTTCTTCCTGTGCATTCGCAGCTGTTACTACTAAACAGGCAGCTGTTAATAATGAAATAACTTTTTTCATAATGTTTGTTGTTTTTGGTATTTCAAATATATTTTTTTACGCTCAATAAAGGTTTAGTTTAACAAATTCTTTACAGATTCAATAACCTGGGTCAAATTGCTAGGATCCTGACCACCAGCGGTTGCCAGGCTTTTTTGACCACCCCCGCCACCTTTAATTAGCGGTGCAATTTGGTCTTTAATAATCTTTTGTGCTTCCATTCCTTTGCTTGCTTGTAAAGTGTCATCAACCAGCACAGCAACAGACGCTTTACCCTCTATATTAGCGGCGAGTACTACTAATAAGTTTGTATAATCTCCTTGTAGTTCAATACATAATTTTTTTAGACCATCTGGGTTGCCAACTGTTACAACGGCACCAATAAAATGCGTATCACCTATACGTGTCACTTTTGATGCTAGTTCTTTTTTGATACCAACAAGTGCAAGTGCTTCATAAGATTCGATGCGCTTTTTTAAAGACTGCAAATCGGCAACCATTTGTTGTACCGCTTTAACAGGTTCTTTTGTATTTTTTACAAGCTCTTTAATGATTTCAAGTTCAGCTAATGCTTCGTTCACTTGTGTGTTAGCGCCTTCGCCACATACTGCTTCAATACGTCTAACGCCTGCTGCAACTGCAGACTCATGTTTTAATTTAAATAATCCTAACTCTCCTGTTCCGCCAACATGTGTACCGCCACATAGTTCGATCGAATAATTAGGATCCATGATAACGACCCTTACGGTATCACCATATTTTTCTCCAAATAAAGCCATGGCGCCAAGTGCAACAGCTTCATCCTTTGTCATTTCTTTAATGACAACAGGAATATTTTCTCTAATTTTTTCGTTGACTATATTTTCTATTTGCTTCATTTCATCATCACTCACTTTTGCAAAATGAGAAAAGTCGAAACGAAGTTGCGCAGCATTTACAAGGCTCCCTTTTTGTGCCACATGGGTGCCGAGTACTTGCCTTAAAGCGGAGTGTAGCAGGTGTGTAGCACTATGGTGTGCCGAAATATTTTTTCTATTATTCGTATTCACTTTTGCCACTACCGCTCCTTCTATAGATGCAGGAAGCTCAGCAGTAAAATGAATAACAAGGTTATTTTCTTTTTTGGTATCAATTACTTCAACACTTGAACCATTAAATTCAAGGACGCCTGTATCACCAACTTGTCCGCCACTTTCGGCATAAAAAGGAGTGGTATCTAAAACAATTTGAAATCCAGTTGTTCCTTTAGCAGTTACTTTTCGATACTTTGTAACCTTGGTTGTTGCTTCGGTATTTGTATAGCCGGTAAATGTTTGGGTCGTACTTTCATTAACAATGATCCAATCAGCAGCATCTATAGCAGTGGCAGCTCTACTTCTATTTTTTTGCTGCTGCATTTCTGCTTCAAATCCATTTTCGTCTACAGCTAAATTATTTTCTTGCGCGATTAGTCTGGTAAGGTCTATTGGAAAACCATAGGTATCAAAAAGTTCAAACGCGGCTTTACCTTCAATGGTTTTGCTGCTAGAAGCTTTCATTAATTCATCAATTCTTTTTAGGCCCTTATCTAGGGTTCTTAAAAATGAATCTTCTTCTTCTTTTACCACTTTGGTTACGAAAGCTTCTTGTGCATGTAATTCAGGAAACACTTCTGCAAACTGAGCGGCAAGTAATGGAACGAGTTGAAAAAGTAAGGGTTGTTTGTAATCGAGATAGGTATAATAATAACGAACAGCTCTTCTTAAAATACGTCTAATCACATAGCCAGCGCCCGTATTAGAAGGTAATTGACCATCAGCAATGGTAAATGATATTGCTCTAATATGATCCGCTAATACTCTAAACGCAACCGCTTCTTTGCTGTCGGATCTATCATATATTTTTCCGGTAATAGAAGCTACTGAATCTATGGTGCCGCTAAATACATCCGTATCATAATTACTTTTTTTGCCTTGGAGCACGCGTACAAGTCGTTCAAATCCCATACCCGTGTCTACGTGTTTTGCAGGAAGTGGTTCAAGTGATCCATCTTTTAAACGGTTGTATTGCATGAATACATTGTTCCAAATTTCTATCACTTGAGGATGGTCATTGTTTACAAGGTCTCTACCTGGAATTAATTTTCTTTCTTCATCGGACCTGCAGTCTACATGAATTTCAGAACATGGACCGCAAGGACCCGTGTCACCCATTTCCCAGAAATTATCTTTTTTATTTCCGAAAATAATTTTGTCTTCCGGCACTAATTTTTTCCATGCTTCATATGCTATGGTAGACATTGGTAAACCTTCTGATTCGTCTCCTTTAAAAACAGAAACATATAAACGGTCTTTATCAATTTTATATACCTCGGTTAGTAATTCCCAACTCCATGCAATCGCCTCGTCTTTAAAATAATCTCCAAAACTCCAGTTACCGAGCATTTCAAACATGGTGTGGTGGTAGGTGTCAACACCCACTTCTTCTAGGTCATTGTGTTTGCCACTTACGCGTAAACATTTTTGAGTATCTACAATACGCTTATATTCTGGTTTGCGATTTCCTAAAAAATAGTCTTTAAACTGGTTCATGCCCGCGTTGGTAAACAAGAGGGTAGGATCGTTTTTTACCACGATTGGGGCAGACGGAACTATTTGGTGTTTTTTGGAAGCAAAAAAGGCTAGAAATTCTTTTCTTATCTCGGCACTGGTCATCATAAAAGGAGTCAAATTTTAATATGCGTATTTTACTAGATAGCGGGCTATCTTTGTTCTATAATTTTATAGCTCCAAAGGTAAGGAATTGAGCCTTTAGCTATTGATACCAACACCCCTATGCGCAAAATAAAATATTACTATAATACCCATACCCTGCGGTTCGAAAAGCTGGAAACACCCCTTCGGGTTCGGCTCCTTCAGGTGTTTGGATTTATAGCAGCTTCTATTGTTACCGGAATCATCATTTTTGCCATTGCATTTCAATACATCGATTCCCCCAAAGAAAAAATACTCCGTCAACAAAACGAAGACCTAAAAGAAGGGTACGCTGTTATCGAAGAGCGCCTAAAGCAGCTTGAATTAAAGATGGGTGAAATCACCAATCGAGACAATACCGTTTACCGCTCTATTTTTGAAGCCGACCCAGTTGCTGATAGTGCCCGTATCAAGGATATGGAACAAAAAAAAGAGGTACAACTCGTGCAGCGTATGGGTTCTACCGACTTAGTGCATACCGTAATTGATCAACTCAATAGCCTAGCGCTGCGGATGGAATACCAAAACAAATCCTTTAATGAGCTTATTGGGATGGTAAAAAATAAGGCAAAACTGCTTGCTGCCATCCCGGCCATACAGCCTATTAGCAATAAAAAATTATCCCGAATTGCTTCCGGCTTTGGTTACCGCATCGATCCCATTTATAAAACCAGAAAGGCACACGAAGGACTCGACTTTGCAGCACCTATTGGAACCCCTATTTATGCTACGGCAGATGGCGTAGTAACCACATCAGGTTTTACCACCAGTGGCTTTGGTATCCACGTTATTGTAAATCACGGATATGGGTATAAAACAATTTATGGTCATATGGTGCGCGTAAAAGCTCGGTTAGGGCAACGAGTGAAAAGAGGGGAAGTAATTGGTTATGTAGGTAATTCAGGAAAAAGCACGGGTCCGCACCTGCATTACGAAGTACATAAATCGGGCATTCCTATTGATCCTATCAACTTCTTTTACAATGATTTAACCCCTGCACAATTTGATAGGCTCTTAAAAATGGCAGCTGCCAATAACCAAAGTTTAGATTAATACTATGGAACCAGGTATACGTAAATATTTATTTCGCATTGTCAATACCATTTCCATGTTTTTGTTATGGATGGCTGTTAACTCATGCGCTGGCATTATGTATGGTGCCGCTTATTGGGAAAGTAGTTTTACCACTACCAATGTAATTTTTTACACCTGGCTTTTATTGAGTACAGGATTACTATTTTGGTATCTCTACAATAAGTGGAAAGATCCTATCGATTACAACGAAGAGTAGTTATTTATCCTTGCTATCTAAAATTACGGGTGTATTTCCTTTGCCCATTACAATGACTTTTGAATTAGGAGAAGTAATGAGTCCTTTCATCATTTGTATTTGCTCGTACTGCAATTGTTTATCGTTTAGTCCAGTGCTAATAATTCGTTGATAGTCTGCAATACCTTGCGCTTCTACGCGCTTACGCTCAGCTTCTTGCTTTTCTTTTTGCAGCACAAATTCCATTTTTTGAGCGTCTTGTTCTGCCTTGATTTTTTCTTCAATAGAAGTTTTAACGTTGTTAGGAAGTGTGATATTTCTAAGCAGTAACTGCTCTAATATCAAGCCTCTTTTTTTAAAATCTGCTTCGATACTGCTGAATATTCTATTCTGAAATTGATCTCTCTTGGTAGAGTATAAGTCAATGGCAGTAAAGTACACAGCGTTATCTCTAATTTTTGTTCTTGTTAGCGGTCTTACAATTTTGTCTTTGTAATCGAGGCCTGTTTCTTTAATTAATCTTGGCGCTTCAGTGCCTACAACGCGGTATAAAACAGTTAAGTCAATAGTCACTTCTAAACCGTCTGCAGTGAGTACACGAATGGCATCGTCCCCTTCTTTTTCACCTTCGTTATGAACACCGCTCATGGTGTAGTTGAGGGTTTTAATATCTACGTTGTACACATCTACCAGCGGGTTAACAAAACTTAATCCACTTGTAAGTACTTCATTAGATATTTTACCAAATAAACTTGTAACCCCAATTTGCCCAGCATCAATTTGTTTAACACAAACATTGAATGCGCCAATAATAATAAGGACAACACCAAAAGCTCTAATACCTTTACCTAGTTTATTGAATTCTTCTTTTTGTTTTAGGATTAGCATGCCTGCTACAAGGATGATAATACCAATAATAATAATTGCCATGTTGTAATTTTTAATTTTTTATCTAACTGCTATGGTCTTGTATCACAAACCATTTGCCTTTTATTTTTTCAAATAATAATGTAAAATAGCCACTTACATCACCTTTGCTTCTTTTCAATTCCCATTTACCTAAAACACGGTAATGCTTTTTTTCGATGGGCGATAAAGAAAGTAAGGTAAAAGTAAGCTTGCCCATTGCTGCAGTATCAGGGTAGCCTTTTTTATAATTGTTGAGTGTATTATTAAACCCATACGTAGGGCCCGATTTGCCAACAAAGAGTAAGGAGTCGGAAGGTAAATAGCCTTCCATGAAGTTTACTAAATCGCCGTTGTTCCAAGCCTTGGTTTGTGCTGCAAGTAATGCTCTGATGGCAGTTTCATCTGATAGATTTGCGGCAGTTTTAGTTTGTCCAAATGTTTGACTTGATAAAAGAAAGGCAAGTAAAAACAGGGAAAAAAAGCGGGAAAGCATGGTGCTTTAAATTTTACGCTAAGCTACTACTTCTTATTGGTTTTGAAAGATAATTTAGGGGTTGTAACTTGCTTCTATGAGCTATAAGAAACACTTAAGTAAAGACAAGGTTTTAGCAAGCATTCTCAAAAAGGATAGCTATACGCTTTCGTTACAAAAAAACATCCCTTTAAGGCTTATGGCAAGTATTATTAGCCAGCAATTAAGTACCAAAGTGGCAGCCATTATATTAGACCGTTTTGTATCCTTATATCCGGCTAAAAAGCCAACTATTCAAAAAGTATTGGATACGCCCGAAGAGACCTTAAGAGGCATTGGTATCAGCTATGCAAAAATCAAATACATCTACGCAGTGGCAAACTTTTGCCTCGAGCATAAAATCACCGATAAAAAAATACAAGAACTTTCCAATGAAGCCATCATTGAACTCCTTACTCAAATAAAAGGCGTTGGCAAATGGACAGTAGAAATGCTTCTGATGTTTTCACTTGGCAGGGAAGATGTTTTTGCAGTTGACGATTTGGGTATTCAACAGGCCATGACAAAGCTGTATCATTTAGACCCTACCAACAAAAAGCAGCTAAAAATTGATATGTTAGAAAAGTCCAAAGCCTGGAGCCCTTACAGGACCTATGCATGCCTTCATTTATGGCGCTGGAAAGACGATAAATAGCGGGGCATTAAACTTTTGCCCAATACAGAAGTCCAAGTATTTACCTTTATACTATGGCATTGCACTTAGATGATACAAGTTTGCTGGCTCAGTTTCAAAACCCTTCTACTAAAGAAAAGGGTTATACCGGTATTGTAAAAAAGTACCAAGAGAGGCTTTATTGGCATATTAGGCGCATGTTAGTTGATCATGAAGATACCAACGACGTCTTGCAAGGTGTACTTATTAAAATTTGGAACGGGCTAGAAAACTTTAGAGAGGATAGCAAACTCTTCACTTGGATGTACCGCATTGCTACCAATGAAACCCTCACTTTTATTGAAAAGCAAAAAAAGAGAGCTACGGTTTCATTAGATCAGGGTGCGGATGGATTTCAAGATAAAATAAAAGCGGATACAAATTTCAATGAAAATCAACTCATTTGGAAATTGCAACTAGCCATTAAAAGCCTTCCAGAAAAACAACAACTGGTATTTAATTTAAGATACTATGATGAAATGCCATATCATCAAATGAGTGAATTATTAGAAACATCAGAAGGCGCTTTAAAAGCGAGTTATCATATTGCGGCCCAAAAAATTGAAGAATTTATTAAAAACAATTAAACCCTTTTGCAAAGAAAGGGTCTATCATTTACCGATGCACAAAAACACTGACATACAAAACGAATTAGAAACCACAAGTCCATTTTGGCAAACATTAGATGCTAACATGCCTTATCAAGTTCCTGCTCAATATTTTGAGGAGCTGCATGGTATTGTTAGAGCAGCTATAGAAAAAGAAGCGGTATACACGGAGTTAGAAAGCGTTGCGCCTCTATTAAATTCCATTCCTAAAACAAATGTGTATCAAAAGCCTGCGGCAAAACAAAAAACACCTATATATCATTTTGCAAAATGGGCTGTAGCAGCTGTGTTTATTGGTGTTGTAGCGGTTGGCGCATTTATGTTTAATAACAAGCCCCAAAACTTCGATTACACTGCATATATGAATGTAGATCAAACAAAATTATTACAAACAATTAGTGACTCTACACTTTTATCTTATATGGACGTGCATGAAAATTTAATTTCGACACCAGACATTTCTGTTCCGGAATATAATGTAGCTTCTAGTGCCTCATTAATTGAACAAAGTTCTGATGAGGAACTTTTAGAATATATCGAGTCAAGCAATTAATTAAAAAATTAAAATAACAATTATGAAAAAAATCATTTTATCATTCCTGCTTTCTTTTCTTTTTGTGGGTATCACTATGGCACAGCCGCCGGAAAGACCCATGGGTCCTCATGGTAAAGGCCCAAGACCTAGCAAAGAAAATGTAGAGGCTTTAAAAGTAGCTTTTATTACCAGACATTTAAATTTGACAAGCGAAGAAGCGCAAAAATTTTGGCCTGCGTATAACGCTTACTTTGAAGATTTAAAAAAAGTACGCAAAGACAATAAAGAAGATGTATTGGCTTTTGAAGAAGCAGCATTAAACATAAAAAAGAAATACAAAAACGATTTTAAGAAAGCGCTGGGTTCTGATGAGCGTGTCAATAAAGCCTTAACCGCAGATCGTGCATTTATGGGTATGATAAGAGAGGAGCTACAAAACAGAAGAGAGGTTCAAGGCCCAAATAATGACAAGCAGGGTGGTAAAAAGGGTGGTAAAAATAAAAGAGGTGGAACACCTCCGCCACCACCGCCTCCAGGTCAGGAAGATCCAGCAGTTTAACGAGCAGCCCAAATGGGCGCAGTAATATCATGATAAAACAAGAAGGTCCAACCTTCTTGTTTTGCTTTATCTAGCCATGCTTGTCTTAGCTCCATACATTTTTTACCATCAAAATCGTATTTCGCCACAAACTTGCTTTTCATTTGTTGCAGTTGCGGCGCATCGTCTCCACCAAAAAATACGGTTTCGTTATTTTCGGTAATCCAAAATACCTGATGAAATTTGGAGTGCGCCCCTGTTACTTGGTAATTGATACCGCCTTCAATTTCACCTTCGTCACTATCAAGCCATACGACTTTACTAAATTCTTGAAGCGGTAAAATATCTTCTGGAATATAAGAGGCAGAGCCTACGCCAGTTGCATAGTCAAATTCTCTTTTTTGAATATAGTAGGTAGCGTAGGGGAAACTAATATACCTAGCCGTATGGTCTATATTACTAAATGTGGTGCCACCTGCGTGGTCTTTGTGTAAATGACTCATGAGTACTTTAGTAATAGAAGCGGGCTTGATACCTGCTTTTTCTAGGTTTTCATGAATTTGTAAGGATCCATCAGTACCCGTATATCCAAGCCCTGTGTCAATTAAAATAATATCCTTACTCGTAATTACAACAAAGGGTTGAATTTCTACTAGAATACTTCCGATTGGTCTACTTTGAAGGGCTTCGGTGTTTGTATCAAAGGGTACAAATACTTTGGATTGATCAATGGTAAAACTGCCTTCGGATAATGGTATGATTTGCATGAAATATAAAGTTGAACTAACGCAGCACCATTTGTCTATCGGCGTCTAGTCTGAGCATGATAAAAATTAAAACGGTAAATGTAAGTAATGAAGATCCTCCGTAACTAATGAGTGGAAGTGTAATGCCCACAATTGGAAAAAGACCAATTGTCATACTTACGTTTACGGCGATATGAAAAAACAAAATACTGGCAACGCAGTAAGCGTATACCCTACTAAATGTACTGCGTTGTCTTTCTGCGATTCTGACAATTCGAAATAAGAAATATAAGTAGAGTCCTAAAAAAACGGCACAACCTACAAAACCAAAGGCTTCTCCAAGCGAGGTGAATATAAAATCCGTGTCTTGTTCCGGCACATACTTACCTCTGGTTTGTGTACCTTTTAAAAAGCCTCTTCCAAAAAAGCCACCTGACCCAATCGCAATTTTACTTTGTCTTACATTGTAATCATCAGGTTTTCTAGCTGCCTTTCCTGTAACTTTTTCGTTGGACTTTTTATTTAAACTACAATCATAATCCTTACCCACCATGCTATAAATTCTGGTGCTTTGGTAACACTCTAATACGTTGTTGAAAATATAGGGTACCACATAACGCTGTACGCCCACACATAAAATCCAAATTGATAAAATAGCAGTAATGGTAATGAGTCTTTGTTTTTTTCTAACTTGTCTGTAGGCTAAAAATATAATAAGGCCTGCTAAAATGGTAAGGGTAATAGAGAGTGCGTCTCTTTCTACAATGAGTGTTGCGAGTGCCAGTATACCAAAGCAAGATCCAATAATTAAAAACTGTGCAGGCAGCCCTTCACGGAACATTGCAATTAATAAACTAAGGTATACAAGTGCGAGCCCCAGCTCGTGTTGTAAAATGGAGAGCGCAGCTGGCGTAAGTGCAATCACGCCTGCAATTAATTGTGATTTCAAATTCGAAAAATCAACTTCCTGACGGGATATGAATTTTGCGATGGCAAGGGATGTAAATATTTTACAAAGTTCGGCAGGTTGCAAATTAAAACCACCAACAAGTGGAATCCAAGATCTAGACCCATTGATATTTTTTCCGAGCACAAATGTGGCAAGCATGAGTAAGATGCCAAGTAAATAGGAAAGATTTGCAAAAGCAGTAAATATTTTACTATCTGTAAGTAAAATAAAGGTCGCAACCAGTGCACAAACGCCACCAAATATAAGTTGCTTGCTATAGTTGGCTTTACCCCCTAAAAAAGTGGAAAGCCAATTAGAACCCGCTTTATATTCAACCATGAAAATACACAATACACCAATGGATACTAAAATGCCATAAAGCCAAATGACCGTGTAATCAATGCCTTCTGTAGCTAAATTGTTGTTTCTTCTGTTCATTTTGTACTTGGCTAGTTTTTGGCAATTGCTTTTTTGATGTTCTCTTTTTTGATCGTGTTTGGTTCCGGCTTCATTAATCGCTTCATTTGAGGAGGGATTAAATTCATATTGGATAGCTGCTCAATTTTAGCTTTACGCTCGGGCCCTGCAATCGAATCCCTCAAATATTTTTCGATGAGTAAACTAGCAATTGGCGCTGCAGATGTGGCACCATAGCCTGCATTTTCGCACATCACAGCAATGGCAATGCGCGGATTTTCACGTGGTGCAAAAGCGCCAAAAAAAGCGTGGTCTTTTAAAGATTCACCTCTGTATGCATTTTCTACGGTTCCGGTTTTACCACAAACATTGATGCCCGGAACTTTTGCATAAGCACCCGTACCAAATTCCATGGTGCCTTGCATGCCTTCATGTACTTCTTCAAAAATACTTTCAGCAATATTTTTTGTTCTCTGCTTTACTTTAAAGCGGGCTAACATTTCATAGTCATCACCACCTTCAATGGAATCAATTAAGTGTGGTAAATAGTACCAGCCTTTGTTGGCAATGATGGCCATTACATTGGCTAGTTGGGTGAGGGTTGTTGTAATTTCTCCTTGTCCAATAGAGTTAGAAATAATATTACAAGCCTGCCAATTTTTACCAAATATTTTTTGGTAATATTTGGCGGTAGGAATGTTGCCCATTCTTTCTGAAGGAAGATCTACGCCCAATTTTTTTCCAAGTCCAAATGAATATGCGTATTCGTTAAAGAGGCCAAGGGTTATATCTCTATTATTAACCTTTGCATTGTCTAATATTCTACGGTATGCTACTGCAAAATAACTATTGCATGATTTTGAAATAGCAGGCTTTAATGTAAATGTACCAGCAGCGTGACATCCCATTCTTCTGCCGCAACCTAAATAACTACCACCACAACTTACCGTCATTTGATCATCAATCACACCTTCGGCCATGCCAATAATTCCTACCAGTGTTTTAAAGGTAGACCCCGGAGAGTAAGTGGTACTAACGGTTCTGTTGAGTAATGGTTTTCTTGGATCAAAGTACATCATGTCAACCAAATGCTTTTTTCTTTGGTTGCCCGTTAGGTAATTGGGGTTATAGGTAGGGGCGCTTACCATACATAAAATGCCACCTGTTTTTGGATCAATCGCAACAATACTACCTACTTTATTTTCCATCAGCTTTTCGCCAAGCTTTTGGAGTTCTACATCGATGCTCGAGTATAAATTTCTACCGGCAATAGCGGCTGTATCAAATTCTCCTTTTTCCCAAGGGCCCTGAATTCTTCCTTTATTGTCTCTAATGAAACGCTTGATACCGCGCTGACCCATCAGTACTTTTTCGTAACTATTTTCAAGTCCTGTGGTACCAAAATAATCACCCATTTCGTAACCTTCATCTTTATGTCTGCGCAAAAAACCGGTGTCTACTTCTGCGGTGTAACCCAGCACAGCAGCGCCGCAATCGTATGGATACGAACGCACCGATCTTTCACTGAGCGTAAAGCCAGGAAAGCGGTACATATTTTCGTTGAGGCGTGCAAAATTTTCGGTGGTGAGTAGGGGTTCAAATACACTTGGTTTAACAGCGCCGTTTTTAAATATTAAATCGCGCATTCTTTTTTTATAAGTGGCGGTATCTATATTTAATAAGGCACAAAGTGCAAGGGTATCGGTTCCTTTAGATTCTGCGGGGATCACCACTAAATCGTAACTGATGGTATTTTCAAGAATGGCTCTTTTTTTTCTGTCAAAAATGATACCCCTGTCTGGATAAATCACTTTACGGTAAAAGGCATTGTTATCTGCAGCCATTTTGTATTTTGTTGAAAATACCTGAAGGTTAATGAGCTGAAGGGTAATTAAAACAAAAGCACCTATAAAAATAAGTTGTACAATTCTACTTCGGTTTTGGTTAAAGGCAGACATAGGAGCTTGGAAAAATAATTCAATGAATTCAACGAAAATCTACTGCAAATTTGATGTAACAAAGTCAACAATACATCATTTTGTCAAAAAAAACTTATGCATACTTGTGGACAGAAGAAGCTAGGCTGCGTTGGTTCTGTACTTGCCTTTTCTTAAAAAAAGAAGTTCGGAAAGTACAATCATCATAAAGCTTACAAGGGTAGTGCCAATCACCTTGCCTAAAAAGTATACAAAGTCTCCAAATTGAAGCCATTCGATAAGCACCAAGTAAAAGTGATGGATAAAAGTTAGCAGTCCTACATAAACCGCGTAAGGCGCCCATCCCATACTGTTCACACCTGGTTCGGCATAGCTTTGTTCGATGGTTTCTTGTGGTAATAGTAGGTTTAAAAGGTAGGGTCTAATATAAGCAATAAGCACGCAGGGAGCGGCATGCAGCCCCGTAGTACCCGTAAAATAGTCTAATGAAAGGCCAAACAAAAAAGCAACAATGAGGAGCGAAAACCGGTTCATAGAAAACGGCAACCAAAGTATATACAAGAAATATAGGTAGGGTATGATAAAGCGGTGCACGGGTGGCACTTCGTTGAGTACCACAATTTGAAGTAGTAGAAACAGCGCAAACCGAATGATATTTTTAAGTATACTATTCACGTGTCTTTGTATTGTTGTTTTCTATATCAAATTGCTCTTGGTAGCGAAGGTTCTCTACAAGGTATACAAACTGAACCGTAAAAAAGTTAACGGCTGTTTTGATTTTAAGGGTATAAAAATTACTAGAAGGGTCGGCTTCTATTTCAGCTACCCGCCCCACAATTTGGTATGGTGGGAAGTTTGCCGAGTAAGTGCTCGTTACAACCGTGTCGCCTTTTACCACTTTTGCGCCCTTAGAAACGTTGCGTAAAAGCAGGTAATACGGACTAGCTCCATCCCATTCGATGCTACCCGCGTTATTGTCTTTTTTAAGCATGGCACTAACCCTACTGTTGCGGTGAAGTAGACTCATAACCTTACTTGTATTGTCAGATACTTCAACTACAACACCAACAATGCCTTCTGGACTTACTGCTGCCATACCTTTTTTTACACCTTGTAAACGGCCGCGTTCAAGTGTTAGAAAGTTGGTTTGTAAAGAAACGGTATTGCCAATCACTTTGGCTGGAAGCCAATTGTATTTTCTAAATTTATTGAGAGAGTCTTTGTATACCGAATCGGTTACAATTTGTATACTAGAATCAGGTACCGAAATATTTGATCGAAGTAAATTTAGAAGACGCGCATTTTCAAGTGCTAATTGTTGATTGGTTTCTCTTAAAAAAAAGTAGCCACGCATATTGTAATAGCGCTCATTAATTTTTGAAGTTGCATCGCTCATTTTTGCAGCAAAAAAACTTTGATGCGAAGTGCTAGCAGTTGTAAGCATATAAATCGAAGCTATTTGCAATAGCAAAAAGCTAAGTAAAGTAAAGTGCCTACGAATAAAATCAAAAATGTTTTTCAAGGTAAATTATTAGCGCATGATGAACGGAAAACGCTGATAATTTTTAAGTGCTAAACCAGTACCACGCACAACGCTCTTAAGAGGATCTTCTGCAACGTGAACAGGTAATTTAATTTTTGCACTTAATCTTTTATCGAGTCCACGTAGTAAAGCACCTCCACCTGTGAGGTATAATCCGCGACGGTAAATATCCGCAGCAAGCTCTGGTGGCGTGGTTTCTAGGGCTTTTAAGATCGCTTCTTCAATTTTAAAAATACTCTTATCAAGTGCTTCTGCAATCTCTTGGTAACTCACCATAATTTGTTTAGGTATACCTGTCACAAGGTCTCTACCATTTACTGGTAAATCATCTGGTGGGTTGTCTAAATCTTTCATGGCAGCACCCACATTAATTTTAATTTGCTCTGCAGTACGCTCACCAATTAATAAACTATGATAACGGCGAAGTGCCTCCATAATGTCTGCAGTAAATTCATCACCTGCTACACGAATACTTTGATCACATACAATACCTGCAAGTGCAATAACAGTAATACCTGTTGTACCACCTCCAATATCAATGATCATATTTCCTACCGGTTCTTCAACATCTATACCAATACCTAGAGCAGCTGCCATAGGTTCGTGAATCATATATACTTCTTTAGCCCCTGCTTGTTCTGCAGAATCTCTTACGGCACGTTTTTCAACTTCGGTGATAGATGAAGGAATACAAATTACCATACGCCAGCTTGGAGGGAACAATGGTTTTTTAGGATAGATCATTTTCATCATCTCCCGAATCATTAATTCCGCGGCGTTAAAATCTGCAATTACACCATCTTTTAATGGACGAATGGTTCGAATGCTCTCATGCGTTTTTTCGTGCATCATGAGTGCCTTTTTACCAACTGCCAAAACTTCTTTTAAATTATTACGATTAAGGGCAACGATTGAAGGCTCGTTAACCACTACTTCATCATTATGGATAATTAGGGTATTTGCAGTCCCCAAATCCATTGCAATTTCTTGCGTAAAAAAGTTAAATAATCCCATGGTATAGTGCGTAAAGCTTGAGTAAATGTATTACTACAAAGGTGCTTGAAATAAATGGAAATAACAAAGTCTATTCTTACGAATTTTATCTGCTTATTTATTTTCAAATTCGTAACCAATATCGCGTCTAAAATTCATGCCTTCAAATTCAATTTTTTGAAGACGCTGGGTGGCAGTAACTACTGCTTCGCTAATATTTTCGCCATAGGCAGTAACGGCTAAAACCCTTCCCCCGCTTGTAACAACGTCGTTTTGCCCCAGTGCGGTTCCGGCTTGAAATACAAGGGTGTTTGGCATATCGTTAACAGTATCAAGTCCTGTAATGACCTTATTTTTTTGGTAGCTACCAGGGTAGCCGCCACTAACAGCCATAATGGTGGCGCAGCTTCTAGTGTCGTAACTAATATTGGCATCAATTAAAGTGCCATTATCCATGGCTGCAAAAAGAGCCACCAAGTCTGTTTGTAAGCGCGGCATCACCACTTCTGTTTCTGGATCGCCCATACGGCAGTTGTATTCGATCACAAAGGGTTCTCCCTCTACGTTCATGAGGCCAAAAAACACAAATCCATGGTAGCAAAGTTCTTCCTGGGCAAGACCGTTAATGGTAGGTTTTACAATGCGCTCTTCTACTTTTTGCATAAAAACATCGTCCATAAATGGAACAGGGCTCACACAGCCCATCCCGCCGGTGTTAAGGCCTGTATCGCCTTCTCCTATTCGTTTGTAGTCTTTGGCGTGACCAATAATTTGGTAGTCCATACCGTTGGTAAGCGCAAAAACACTCACTTCTATTCCAGATAAAAACTGTTCAATCACTACACGGCTGCTGGCTTCGCCAAACTGCTTGTTTACAAGCATTTCATCAAAGGTCTCAAGCGCTTCTTGGTGCGTGGTTGCAATAACAACGCCCTTTCCAGCCGCTAAACCGTCGGCTTTTAGTACGATGGGAAGGGTATGGGCAGCAATGTATGTTTTGCCTTCTTCTATATTTTCTAAGGTAAATTCGGCGTAGGCAGCTGTAGGAATTTGGTGGCGCTGCATAAATTTCTTGCTAAATGCCTTGCTTCCCTCTAATTGGGCTGCTTTAGCAGATGGTCCAACCACAATAATCTCTCTGAGTGCTGGATCTGCTTCAAAAAAATCATAAATACCTTTTACAAGTGGCTCCTCGGGTCCAACTACCACAAGTCCAATTTGATGCGTGATGCATGCGGTTTTAATACCATCAAAATCTGTTACTGAAACGTCTAAATTGGTTCCAATGCCCGCTGTACCTGGGTTTCCGGGTGCAATATATAGCTCGTTGCAATGATGACTTTGTGACATTTTCCAAGCAAGCGCATGTTCTCTTCCGCCAGAACCAAGTAGTAAAATATTCATAGTAATAGGTATAAATGGGTAGGCAAAAGTATCATTTTCGGCGCTCATTTATGCGGGTGTTTCGCAGTAAAGATTTTATTGCTATTTTACAGCACCGGAAAATCAATAGTTTACAACGATAACGAGCCATTTATGAATCAAACTATTCCTCAGAAAGGTCACCCTAAAGGATTGTATGTACTTTTTGCTACAGAAATGTGGGAGCGCTTTAACTATTATGGCATGCGTGCCATATTGGTCCTGTTTATGACTAAGGCACTCATGTTTGACAAGATTTTTGCTTCTAATATATATGGTAGCTATACAGGTTTAGTGTATTTGACACCACTAGTGGGTGGTTATGTGGCTGATAGGTATTGGGGCAATAAACGTTCTATCATTTTAGGAGGATTGGTGATGGCTATTGGCGAGTTTGTTTTATTTTTTTGCGGCTCAATGTACAAGTCCAATCCTGAAATTGCAGGATTGTTGTTTTTTGCAGGTCTGGGGCTCATGATAGCAGGCAATGGTTTTTTTAAGCCCAATATTTCTGCCATGGTGGGGCAGTTGTATCCCGAAAATGATAAACGAAAAGATTCGGCGTACACTATATTTTATATGGGTATCAATACGGGTGGTGCCATTGGACCCTTCGTGTGCGGATTTTTTGGTGACACGGGCAACCCCGCCGATTTTAAATGGGCATTTTTAGCTGCTGGAATTGGAATGTTACTCAGTGTAGTGGTAATGCACTTTTTCCATAATAAATATGTAGTAGACCAAAATAATCAAGTGCTAGGTTTAACGCCAAAAGATGCGCCAGCTGCTGCCAATAAACCATTGTATATGTTTGGCGGCTTAATTATTTTTTCGTTGATCTCAGTTGCACTGATATATGTAGAAGCCAATGTATTTAGTTATTTATTTTATTTATTACTTGGCTCCATTTCACTTATTGCGCTTTTAATTTTTTCTGATAAAACATTAAGTGCTTTAGAAAAGAAAAAAGTTTCTGTAATTTTTGTAGTATCATTTTTTGTGATATTTTTTTGGAGTGCTTTTGAGCAAGCGGGCGCTTCCCTTACTTTTTTTGCAGAAGAGCAAACCAATCGTACACTCGGTTCTTATACCATACCTTCTAGTTTTTTCCAATCATTAAATTCCACTTTTGTGGTTGCTTTTGCACCTCTATTTGCATGGCTTTGGTTAAAGCTTCGAAAATATGAACCAGGTTCTCCTGCAAAAATGGCGCTCGGCTTATTTTTATTAGCACTTGGTTATTTATGGATTGCATTTGGGGTACACAATGTTGCACCTGGTGTTAAAGTAAGTATGATTTGGCTTACGGGTATGTATGCGCTTCATACTTGTGGAGAGCTTTGTTTATCGCCTATTGGACTATCACTTGTAAATAAATTAGCCCCTGTTAAATTTGCTTCTTTGCTAATGGCCGTATGGTTTACAGCCAATGCATTTGCCAATAAATTTGCAGGCGTGTTAAGTGGGTTATATCCAGATGGTAAAACAACGTATTTTGCAGGCTATGCCATCACTAATTTATTTGACTTTTTTATTTTATTTGTTGCAATGGCAGGCACCGCTGCATTTGTTTTATTTTTAATTGCACGTAAATTAAAAACTATGATGGACTAGTCTATCATGATCCTTTTTAAATTTTTTTAAATACCAACTATATGTCTGAGCAAAAAAAAGTTTTTAAACCCTTTATTGCACCTGAAGAAAATGTAAAAGAACTAACCGTTAAATCTATATTAGTGGGTAGTTTGTTTGGCGTTATTTTTGGCGCTGCCACAGTTTATCTTGCATTAAAAGCAGGACTTACCGTATCCGCTTCTATTCCTATTGCAGTAATAGCCATTACGCTTGGACGTAAGTTTTTAAAAACAACGATACTAGAAAATAATATCATTCAAACCACAGGATCTGCTGGTGAAAGTATTGCTGCGGGTGTAGCATTTACCCTTCCAGGATTTTTATTTTTATCATCACCAGATAGTGCCGAATATTTTAATTACCTCACCATTTTAATTCTTGCTATTATTGGCGGGCTCCTTGGTACACTTCTAATGATTCCGCTGCGTAAGGCGCTTATTGTAAATGAACATGAAAACCTTCCTTACCCAGAAGGAACGGCTTGCGGCGACGTATTAAAAGCTGGAGAAAAAGGCGGCGATTTTGCAAAAACAGCTTTTTGGGGCTTAGGTGTTGCTTTTGCGTATGCCATTTTGCAAAAAGTATTACATGTGATTGCAGAAACCCCTTATTATGCAACCAAGCAAATCAATAAATTTTTTCCTTCTGCTAAAGTAAGTGGTGAAATCACACCAGAATATATGGGTGTGGGGTATATCATTGGTCCAAAAATTGCAGGCGTACTTGTTGCGGGTAGTGTACTTAGTTGGATGGTATTTATTCCACTTTTATCAACCCTTGTTCCTGCCGATGTGATTGCTGCGCAACTGGTAAAACTTGGTTACTTAATGGATCTTGCAAAGCCAGGCGGTAAAGGTGGATGGGATCCGGTAACGCATCAGTTTAATGATTATTCGGCAGCTATTTATTATGCCTATATCAGACAAGTAGGTGCTGGTGCTGTAACGGCTGGCGGTATCATTACTTTATTAAAAACCATTCCTACGATTGTTAAATCTATCAAAGGAAGTTTTGCTTCTTTACAAAATAGTAAAGACCCAAGTGCAGCAGCCGTACTAAGAACAGAAAAAGATTTGAGTTTAAAAGTAGTGGGCATTGGAAGTTTAGCACTTGTTGCACTTATTGCTGTATTACCGCAAGTGCCTGGTGAAAGTATTTTACAAAAATTATTAATTGGCGTGCTGGTGATTTTATTTGGTGCACTTTTTGTAACCGTATCGTCACGCATTGTAGGACTTATTGGTTCTTCTAATAACCCAATTAGTGGCATGACCATTGCTACTGTAATGGGTACGAGTTTAATATTTTTAAGTGTAGGCTGGACAGGCCAAGCATTTGAACCACTTGTACTTGTTGTAGGTGGAATGATATGTATTGCAGCTGCAAACGCGGGCGCTACATCCCAAGATTTAAAAAGCGGATACATTGTTGGGGCTACCCCACGGAATCAACAAATTGCACTTTTTGTGGGAGCGATTGTTTCATCGATTGTGATTGGTTTAACGGTTAAATTTTTAGATCGTCCTACCACCGAAATGATGGAACAGGGTATTCAGCACGCGATTGGTTCTGATAAATATCCAGCACCGCAGGCTACGCTAATGGCTACTTTAATTAAAGGTATTTTATCACAAAATTTAGATTGGCAATACGTGGTGGTGGGTGTGTTTTTGGCCATCACCATGGAGCTATGTGGCATTAAATCTTTAAGCTTTGCGATTGGTGTTTATTTACCACTTGCAACTACACTACCTATATTTATTGGTGGTGCGATTAGAGGTATTGTGGAAGCGAAAGATAAAAAAGCCAACAAGCCAGCTGCAAGTGCTGAAGACGAAGACTTAAGTAAAGGGTCATTATTTGCAACCGGACTAGTTGCCGGTGGTGCTGTTGCCGGAGTGCTTATTGCTTTTGCAACGGGCACAAGTGCAGGTGAAAAGTTTTTGGCATCCATTAGCCTAGAAGAAGGCATTGTACATAGCGTTTCTCAAAATGGATACTTTTTAATTGGTACTTTGTTTTTTGCTGCTATGGGCGCTATTTTATACAAAGTGGCCACTAAAAAAGCGGATGCATAAATAAACAGTAAGAGTCATTAAACTTTTACTGTTTTAAAGGCTCTAATAGAATATGAAAATTAACCTTACAAGCCAAACACATACGCGTGCCTTAGGGTATGCATTTGTGTTTGGCTTTTTGTTTTTAATGGCATTTATACAGCCAGCGCCTAAAATGCCCTATAAAAAGGCGGGTTTAACGGAGGAGGAAGCTGCCTTACACTTACTTAACCGCTTTACGTTTGGTCCAAAGCCAGGTCAGGTAGAAGAAGTGGTGAAGCAGGGCCTAGAAAACTGGTTTTTGGAACAGTTGCAACCCGTAAAAGACAACGAAAAGGTTCGTGTTAAGCTTTCTAGTTACACGGCCCTTACCATGCCCACCGATTCTATTGTAAATACTTATTTGCAGCCTGCGCAACTTTTAAGACTTGCCATTGCAAAAGGATATATCGATAAAGACTCGGTAGATAAAACAGATAGACCCGCTTATAGAGAGGCTCTGAAAAAATTACAAGCCGATTATGGTTTTAGACCCCTTCAAGAATTACAGCGCGAACTGATCAATCAAAAAGTAATTAGAGCGGTGTATAGTGATGCGCAACTACAAGAAGTGTTAACTGATTTTTGGTTCAATCATTTTAATGTGTCACTCACAAAAAATCAGGTGCAACAACTGGTGTTACCATACGAGCGCGATGCGATTAGGCCCAATGTTTTAAATAATTTTTCATCCTTACTTTTTGCAACAGCAAAGCATCCGGCTATGCTACTCTATTTAGACAATGCATTAAGCATTAGCAATGACAATGAGTATGCAAAGCGTCAATTAAAAGCAGCGCAGCGAATAATCGATTTAAATGCTGCTAAAAAAATGTTAGCTGCTGCTAGTGTTTCTGAAGATTCTATGCAAAAAATGGATGCTATGGAAAATCAGATGACAACGCAAATTAAAAAAAGAAAATCACAGGGGTTAAATGAAAACTATGCGCGTGAAGTGATGGAATTACACACCCTTGGAGTAAATGGTGGATACACTCAATCTGATGTAACCGAGTTAGCGCGCGTCTTAACAGGCTGGGGCGTTAAACCCATGTATGAAGAAGGGCCGCTTGCTAAAAGGTTTTCAAATATTTCGCCAGCGCAACTTACACGTCGTGGTTTACAAGTAGAAGACTGTTTTTTATATAGTGGTGAAAAGCACGATGAAAATGCAAAAACAATTCTTGGAAAAACTTTTCCTGCAAATGGTGGATACAACGAAGGTATGGAAGCGCTTGCCATGCTTGCATCTCACCCAGCAACGGCGCGATTTATTGCTACCAAACTGGCTGCTAAATTTATAGCCGACGAACCGCCAACCGCGGTTGTAGACGAAATGGCCAAAACATTTTTAGCATCTAAGGGTGATATTAAAGAAGTGCTATTAACCATGGTCATGCATCCTGGTTTTTGGACCAAGGCCAAAGAAAAAGAAAAAATAAAATCTCCATTTGATCTAGCGGTGAGTGCCGTACGCGCAACGGGTACCGAAGTAGCAGCGCCTTATCAGTTGTTTACCTGGTCCGAAAAAATGGGTCAAAAATTTTATTTTTATCAGGCGCCAACGGGCTTTCCGGATAGGGCAAATTTTTGGATCAATACAGGATCACTATTAAATAGAATGAATTTTGGAATGGCGATTGCTGCGCAAAAAATACCAGGGTTTAAAACCAATTTATTAGCCCTCAATCAAAACCATGAACCTGAAAGTGTAGAAGAAGCGCTTCAAATTTATACCAAACTACTATTACCGGTTGCCAATCAAAAAGAAAATTCGGAGCGAATTATGTCTATTGTGCGCGCACAAAATATCGATCAAAAAATTGCATCCGCCACAAAAGACACCGGCGGTATGCAAGACATGCAAAAAGAATCCATGTCTGAAATGAATAATACGCCATTAAAAAGTATGGCACAGGTGGTTGGTGTGATTATTGGTTCACCTGCGTTTCAGCGCAAATAAATAAATGAAAATGGCAAACAGAAGGGCTTTTATGAAATCGGGTGCGCTTGCATTATTTGCTACTGGAATAAGTGGGCTTCCCCGTTTTATTACAGAAGCAGCAGCGGGCACACAAATGCTACCGACGTATAAAAAAAATAAAACCTTGGTTTGTATTTTCCAGCGCGGTGCGATGGATGGCTTAATGGCTGTAACACCTTTTGCAGACCCTGCTTTACAACTTGCAAGGCCAGGTTTATTTATGCGTCCAACAGCTGGCGAAGGTGGCTTATTTAATTTGGATGACCGTTACGCTATGCACCCTTCACTAAAAAGTTTGTTTCCTTATTTTAATGCAAAAAATTTTGCGGTGGTGCATGGGGTGGGTAGCCCTAATACGACTAGAAGTCATTTTGATGCCCAGGATTATATGGAGTCGGGCACACCGTTTGCAAAAGGCACCTCAAGTGGTTGGCTTAATAGAGCAGTAGGTTTACTTGGTCATGCACCTACGCCGTTTTCTGCGGTGAGTGTTACAAGTTCTTTACCGCGTAGTTTATATGGTGATGCGGATGCGATTGCTATCAATAATTTACAAGATTTTTCGATTCAATTAAAAGGCAACCCAATGGCTGCTGGTAAAGCGGCTACTTCATTTGAAGAGCTTTACGATCAAACTGCGAACGAGCTACTCAATAAAACAGGTAAAGAAAGTTTTGAAGCACTCAAAATTTTAAAGTCAAACAATGTCAAAAATTACCAGCCTGCAAATGGCGCGGTGTATCCAAACTCGGCACTTGGTAATTCTTTGAAACAAATTGCAACACTCATTAAAATGGATGTTGGATTAGAAGTAGGTTTTGCAGAAAGCGGTGGTTGGGATACGCATTTTAACCAGGGTACAACAAACGGTATTTTTGCACGTAACCTAAAAGATTTTTCAGATAGTATTGCCGCGTTTTGGCAAGATCTTGGAGAACGCCAAGATGATGTTACGCTGATGACCATGACAGAGTTTGGCCGCACGGTAGCGCAAAATGGAACCGGCGGAACCGATCATGGAAGAGCCAGCTGTCTATTTGTTTTAGGCAATGACGTTGCCGGCGGAAAAGTATATAGTAATATGGGAAGCCTTGCCAAAGAAAACCTAGAAGACAATAGAGACCTGCCTGTTACCACAGATTTTAGAGCCGTTTTTAGTGCGGTTGCAGAAAATCACTTGCAGCTAAAAACAAATGGCAACTTATTTCCTGACTGGTCAGGTGCTTCATTAAAAATGATGCTATAGTTTTCCGTTTTTAATTTCGTCTACAACAGCTGGATCTAATAGCGTACTTGTATCGCCTAAGTTTTCTGTCTCACCTTCTGCGATTTTGCGAAGTATACGGCGCATAATTTTACCGCTTCTTGTTTTTGGAAGACCCGATACAAATTGTATTTTATCTGGTTTTGCAATGGCACCAATAATGCGTGTAACAGTTTGTAAAATATCTTTTCTTACTAGTTCACCAGTACCGTGTGTGTCCTGTGCATGTGAACCACCATATATTACATAGGCGTAAATACCTTGTCCTTTAACGTCGTGCGGATAACCCACTACAGCGCTCTCTACAACACCGGCGTGCATGTTAATCGCGTTTTCAACTTCGGCGGTTCCAATCCTATGACCACTTACATTGAGTACATCGTCTACTCTTCCAGTAATTCTAAAAAATCCATCCTTATCTTTTAATGCACCATCGCCGGTAAAATACATGTTCTCGTATGTGGCAAAATAATTGGTTCTGCAACGCTCATGATCACCGTAGGTAGTGCGCAAAATAGATGGCCACGGCGATTTGATACAAAGGTTTCCAGAGATGGTTTCATCTCCTTCTGCTACCACTTCTTTACCATTTTCATCTACCAGTACCATTTCGAGACCTGGCATGGGAAGTGTTGCCCAGCTTGGTTTTGCAGGCGTTATGCCCGCTAAATTTGAAATCAGACAACCACCAGTTTCTGTTTGCCACCAAGTGTCTACAATAGGACAGCGGCCCTTGCCTACATTTTGATCATACCAGTGCCATGCTTCTTCGTTGATAGGTTCACCAACGGTTCCTAAAACTTCTAGTGATGATAAATTTTTTCCTTGAAGTGGACCTAAACCAAATCCCATTAAACTACGGATGGCTGTTGGCGCCGTGTATAAAATATTGACTTTGTATTTATCTACTACATCCCAAAATCTTCCGGCGTCAGGCCAGGTAGGAATACCTTCAAATAATAGTGTGGTAGCACCAGCGCTTAATGGTCCGTACACGATATAACTATGTCCAGTAATCCAGCCAATGTCTGCGGTGCAAAAATGAATTTGACCAGGCTTGTACTGAAATACATTTACAAATGTGTAGTTGGTGTATACCATATATCCACCGCAGGTATGTACCACGCCTTTTGGTTTTCCGGTAGAACCCGAAGTGTATAAAATAAATAAAGGATCTTCGGCGTCCATTTCTTCGGCTTCAATAAAACTGATTCCTTTTTCTTCTACTTGTTTCATTTCATCCTCCCACCAACAGTCGCGTCCTTTAATCATAGAAACAGGCGTGCGTGTACGGGTTGCTACAATAACGCGCTTAACGGTTTTATTTCCAATGAGCGCATCATCAATCACTGATTTTAATGGAATGTCTTTCGCGCCTCTGTAAGCACCATCGCAAGTGACAATGAAGGCTGCATTTGCGTCTAATAAACGGTCTGCAATACTTTGTGCCGAAAATCCACCAAACACCACAGAGTGAATGGCGCCAATGCGGGCGCAGGCAAGCACTGCAATAGCTAGTTCTGGAATCATACCCATGTAAATACAAACACGGTCGCCTCTTTGAACGCCGTTGTTTTTAAGTACTTGCGCAAATTGACAAACTTTTTCAAGGAGTTTGCTATAGGTGAGTACTCGGCCCGCTTCATCAGGTGCATTGGGCTCCCAAATAAGTGCAGGTAAATGTCCTTTGGTTGGAATATGTCTATCCAAACAGTTTTCGGTGATATTTAATTTACCACCTTTAAACCATTCTACTTTTGGTTCTTTAAAATTCCATTCAAGTGTGGAATCCCATTTTTTACGCCATGTAAAATGTTCTGCAACCTCACCCCAAAAAGCAGCAGGGTCTTCAATACTTTTTTTGTATGCTTCTTTATACGCGTCAAAGCTTGTAAGCTGATAAGGATAGGTCATGGCTTGTCGTTTGAAGTCATAAATATACGTTACTAACTATTTTATTATTCATTTATTACGCAAAGAATTAATAAACGCTTGTTCGTTTATCGAGGCGTAAAAAGTTGGAAAAATGCGTTGGTTGGCGTAAGTTGTTGCTACTATTGTTTAGCTCATGAAAAAACAAAATAAAATTTGGCAGGTAATTACTGCCTCTTCACTTGGTACCTTAATTGAGTGGTACGATTTTTACATTTTTGGAAGCCTCGCTACCGTTATTGCGGGTCAGTTTTTTCCTAAAACAAATCCAACGGCGGCACTTTTATCTACACTGGCCACTTTTGCTGCGGGTTTTATTGTAAGACCTTTTGGTGCGCTTGTTTTTGGAAGACTAGGTGATTTGGTAGGCCGTAAGTATACTTTTTTATTGACCCTTGTTTTGATGGGTGGATCAACATTTGCGATTGGGCTTGTGCCTAGTTACGAATCTATTGGATTTGCTGCGCCTATTATTGTCTTAACGCTTCGTTTGCTGCAAGGACTTGCGCTTGGTGGTGAATATGGCGGCGCTGCTACTTATGTGGCAGAGCATGCGCCTGCAGGTAGGAGAGGTTATTACACTTCATGGATTCAAACAACGGCAACACTGGGTTTATTTGTTTCCTTAAGTGTGATTTTATTTACGCGCCATAGTTTAGATATTGACCCGGCTGTATCGATTGCAAAATTTAATGCATGGGGTTGGCGTATTCCATTTTTATTTTCTATTGTACTGGTAGGTGTTTCTATTTATATCCGTTTAAAAATGCAGGAGTCTCCACTGTTTTCTAAATTAAAATCGGAAGGCGCTATTTCTGTAAATCCACTCAAAGAAAGTTTTGGCCATAAAGAAAATTTAAAGATGGTTTTGCTTGCGCTTTTTGGTGCAACCATGGGACAAGGTGTGGTGTGGTATACCGGTCAATTTTATGCGCAATCATTTATTGAAAATGTTTGTAAAATAGATTTTGACCAGTCGCGTACCATTTTAATTTGGGCCATTTTATTTGGCACGCCACTATTTGTGGTGTTTGGTTCTTGGAGCGATAAAATTGGCCGAAAATGGATTATGCTAGTGGGTATGTTCCTTGCCGTTATCACCTACAAGCCTTTATTCAAAGGTCTTTTAGAGCTTTCCGATACGGTCACAAAAACCGAAGTAGTAGCTGCTGCAACTTCAAAAATTAATTCAGTTTCTATTCCTAATACACAAAATTTTGTACGAACAGCACTGTCAACAAAATCTTACACAGATGGTACTATTGTTACTACAACTACCACCGATACATTATATGCGGATCCTGCACAAACAACTGTAAAACCCGTTGTTAAAATAAGCAAAGTGCTTGCGAATGGCATTTATTGGAAAATGGTACTTATTGTATTTATCATGATTGTGTATGTAACGATGGTATACGGGCCTATCGCTGCATTTTTAGTAGAATTATTCCCAACAAAAATTAGGTATACCTCCATGTCATTACCTTATCATATTGGTAATGGGGTGTTTGGTGGCCTCACGCCTTTTATTGCAACATTACTCACTACTATGTATACCGCAGATGCACTTGCTGGACTTCAATACCCAATTATTGTAGCCGCCGTTTCTGTAATTATTGGCACCCTGTATCTCGATTCAAAAATTAATACCAAACACGATTAAAAATATTTGCCATGAATCAAATTAAAAAACTTGCTGGCATCATTTGGCTATTATTAGGTCCTGCAAGCATTTATTTTATTGTGCGTTCGGCTGCGCATGAAATTGCAGTAAAACCTGGTGTCGATACCGTTATACAATGGGGTGTATTTGTAGTCATATTTATTCCCATAGCCCTAGGCATGAGTATTTTTGGATACTATGCCATTAAAGGCGAATACAATCACTGATTTTATAGATAGTTTATGAAATTGAAGTGGCCGGCTCTTTCAAGAAATGATATCTTTGTATTATGTCTATTGAGGTAAAAGAGGTAAGTAAAAACTACGGTACCCAAAAAGCGGTGCAGTCCATCAGTTTTTCTGTGGCGCCAGGCTCTGTGGTTGGATTTTTAGGCCCAAATGGTGCGGGCAAAAGCACGACACTCAAAATGATAGCCGGCTATTTAACACCCGATGCTGGATCTATTACCGTTAACGGCATTGATGTGGTTAAAGATCCTATTGCTGCAAAAAAGCAAATTGGCTATTTGGCAGAAGCCAACCCACTTTACTACGACATGTACGTTAAAGAATACCTGAGTTTTATTGGTAAAGTGCACGTAATAGAAGGCGTATCAAATGCTGTTACAAATAGTATTGAACTTACGGGCCTTGGAAACGAGTCGCATAAAAAAATTGGGCAACTATCTAAGGGCTATAAGCAGCGTGTTGGACTAGCCGCAGCGCTTATTCATAACCCATCTGTGTTATTATTAGACGAGCCTACTTCAGGTCTTGATCCCAATCAAATTATCGAAATCAGAAACGTAATTAGGGAGCAAGGGCAGGTCAAAACAGTGCTCTTTTCGTCACATATACTCCAAGAAGTAGAAGCCATCTGCGCCAGCGCCCTGATATTGTCAAAAGGTCAAATTGTAGCCAACGATTTATTGTCTAATCTCCTTAGTAACAAGAGCCAGAGCCTAGAATCTGTGTTTAGGTCCCTAACAAGTGGCGCAGAAACGCCTATAAATGCTTAAATTGCATCCTTAATATCAAACTAATTAGTCATAAAATAAGCAATCGAACATGAGTTACATTATTGAAGTACACGCCCGTCAAATTTTAGATAGCCGTGGTAATCCTACCGTAGAAGTTGATGTATTAACAGATGATGGCGCTATGGGACGCGCAGCAGTACCAAGTGGTGCAAGTACAGGTATCCACGAAGCTGTTGAACTTCGTGATAACGACAAGAAAAAATATGTAGGCAAGGGCGTATTAAAAGCAGTTAAAAATGTAAACACATTAATTTCTGACGCCATTGTTGGTTTTGATATTACACAACAAGCAGCAATTGACGAAGCGCTAATAGCACTTGATGGAACACCTAACAAAAGCAAACTCGGTGCTAACGCAATGCTTGCAGTTAGTATGGCCGTTGCAAAAGCAGCAGCAGAAGAAGCAGCGCTTCCACTCTTCAGATATATTGGCGGTACCAATGCAAAAACATTGCCTATCCCAATGATGAATATCTTAAATGGTGGTGCACACGCAGATAATAAAATTGATTTCCAAGAGTTCATGATCATGCCTGTAGGCGCTACATCATTTAGCGAAGGCTTAAGATGGGGCGTTGAAATTTTTCACACATTAAAATCTGTGTTAAAGAAAAAAGGATACAGCACCAACGTTGGTGATGAAGGTGGATTTGCACCAAATATCCAAAGCAACGAAGAAGCAATTGAAACCGTACTTGCTGCGATTAGTGCAGCGGGTTACAAAACTGGTTCTCAAATTGTAATTGCCATGGACGCCGCAAACAGTGAATTATGGGACGCTAAGAAAAAGAAATATGTTTTCCATAAGAGTAGCGGTAAAGTAATGAGCAGTGATGAGCTTGTGAAGTACTGGGAAAAATGGGTTAAACAATATCCAATTGCATCTATCGAAGATGGTATGGCAGAGGATGATTGGAATGGCTGGAAAGCTCTTACACAAGCGGTTGGCAGCAAATGTCAATTAGTAGGTGATGATTTATTTGTTACCAACGTAGACCGTTTACAAACAGGTATCGATAAAAAAATTGCCAATGGCTTACTCGTAAAAGTAAACCAGATTGGTACTTTAACTGAAACGATTAACGCTGTTACACTTGCTCAACATAATGGTTATAATACCATCATGAGTCATAGAAGTGGTGAGACAGAAGATACAACCATTGCTGATTTAGCAGTTGCATTAAACTGTGGTCAAATTAAAACAGGTTCTGCTTCAAGAACAGACCGTATTGCAAAATACAATCAGTTAATCCGTATCGAAGAAATGTTAGGGTCAACAGCTATCTATCCGAAAGGAAAAATCAAGTTTGGCACGAAATAATTTTTACAAAAATGAAAAAAGTAACATCCATACTTACCAATAAATACCTGCTTGCAGGCATATTTTTTATTGTATGGATGTTATTTTTTGATCAACGTAATTATTTTCAGCAAAAGGAAACCATGGCCGAACTTGACAAGTTGGAAACCAAAAAAAGGTATTACCAAGAGCAAATTGAAAAAGCCAAAGCCGAGCTTACCGATTTGCAAAATGATCCTGCTGCCCTCGAAAAATTTGCCCGCGAACGTTACCTGATGAAGCGCGATGGCGAAGACGTTTATATTATCGAAGATTCTTTAGCCCCCACAAAATAAAGCAGATCCTATCTCGTTTATAAGGGGTATGGAACCGTTTAAAGAGGAAGATTTGTTGTTGTATCTCTATAAGGAGTGCCCTAAAGCCACCTCTGATGCCATACATACTGCTTTAGAGGAAGGTAATTACTTGCTCGAAGAACAGTTAAAAACCCTCCGCCGTTCTATTGCCCAGCTAAATGCTTTGGAGCTCAAAAGACCCTCTCTTTTTTCGCTTAAAGCGGTTAAAAATTATTCTAAAAAAGGATTGGACTAGTATTTCCATGACTAAAAAAGAAAGATACGCCGGCGTCATTGCTTATTTTGAAGCGCAGGTTCCTATCGCGGAAACCGAGCTTTTATACAACAATCCCTTCGAGCTATTAGTAGCCGTTATTTTATCAGCGCAGTGTACCGATAAGCGCGTGAATCTTACCACACCTTCCATTTTTGCAAAATTTCCAACGCCACAAAAAATGGCGAAAGCTAGTTTTGACGAAATGTTTGCGCTCATAAAAAGCATTTCTTATCCAAGTAATAAGTCTAAACATTTAATTGGCATGGCTAATTTACTGCTGTCAAAATTTGGCGGCGAAGTGCCCATGACGGTAGATGAACTGGTGGAACTTCCAGGGGTGGGTAGAAAAACGGCTAACGTTATTACCAGTGTTATTGATCAGCAACCCAATATGGCCGTCGATACACACGTATTTAGGGTGAGTAAAAGACTGGGGCTCGTGGCACAAAAAGCAAGTACGCCCCTTGCCGTAGAAAAAGAACTCATAAAAAATATTCCTTCGGAACTGGTGCACAAGGCACACCACTGGCTAATACTACATGGCAGGTATACCTGTCTTGCCCGGTCGCCAAAATGTGACAGTTGTGGCCTGCAAGCAAATTGCCGTTATTACAATACCAAGGTATTAAAAGTCAAATCCTAGCGAGAAATAATAGAGTGGCTTTCCTTTAAATACGCCTTTCATTGGCCATGCAGCATCTAGTTTCATAAAGTAACCAAGCAGGGTACTTCTTACACCAAAGCCATAACCACCCGCAAAAGGTCCAAGACCACCCGCATCAAGTTTTACAACAACTGGAGAGTTGGCGTCAACAATCACATCACCTGGACGTTTAATACCGTTGTACTTGCCATTCCAAGCCGTTCCTAAATCTATAAACTGCGTGATTTGGAAGTTGCGTAAAAATGCGTTGTTGATAGGTCTATTAAATATGGTTGCAAAAAGAGGTAGCCTAAATTCTGAATTGATTACAAATGCATTGTTGCCGTTTGCAATATTTTGTTGGTAGCCTCTCATGTTTACAGCTAGAGATTGGAACGCATAGCTCTGGTCCTGTGCTGGAAAATTTTGACTATTAAACTTTGGATTGATCCAGCTATCAACACCCCCTAGGTAATAAATAATTTTTTGTCCGCCCCACGAAAAATCAGCAGCTGCTCTTCCGGCCCAAATAAAATTCCTGTAAATTTTGTAGTAGTAACGTGCATCAAAACCTAGATTTAAAGTTGCCTTACCATTGTTCATTTCTGTTTTAAGGCTTGGCATATTGATGTCAAAGAAAACTTTGTAACGCAGTCCGTTCCAAATATTTTGTGTTGGGTTGATGGTATTATCATGCACATACTCGATGCGTGACACCATAAATTTACTAACCGTGTCAGGGTAGGCAAGTGCACCTGGATCTGGATAGCCTACTCTATTATCGTAAGATTTTAAAATACCTCTATCAACGCGAAGGCCAAAAGTGGCACGTAAACTTTTTACTTCATTAAATGGATATGCAATATTACCTTGGAATAAATTGGTAATAAGCATATTAGAATAAGGCGTGTTAAAGTAGTTGGTTACATTGCTTCTATAATAAGTAGCACCCCAATCCAATCTCTTTTTAAAGTTTTGGTAGCTAAAAATGATATCCTTGTCTTTGAGGTCGGTTCCAAAACGAATACCACCCATAAACTTATGATCTTCTAATAAATCGCTGGTACCAATTCTTAAATTGAAGTTGAAATTATTACCATTGTTTAATTGAATGGGGCCTGCGCCACCTGCATAAGGTTGATATCTATTGAGTAATAAGTTGTTTGAAAATCCACTTAAAATATAGTCGCTACTAAATTTAAGTCGGTAGTCAAATAGTTTGGAGTCACTTAAAATATTTTTTGCTTTCGCCGATAATAGATCCGCTTTTTTTACAGAAAAACTATCTGTGGGCTCATCGGAAAATTCTGATTGAAAAAGATTGGCTTTTGCAGAAGTGTCAATTGTTTTTTTGTAAACAATAGCGTTACCTTCTGCTGCTCTTATTTCATCCATTACTTTTTTCATGTAAGTAGTGGGTCTCAAATTGAGGTTTCTCTTTTTTAGTGCGATAGAGTCTACGCGTAGTTTGTATAAGAATTTATAATCGCCTTCACGTCTTACTTCACTCACTTGTCCTTTATCACCAACTATTCTAGTTTCTAAAAGTGAACTTTGGTAATTGGTAATAGGGAATGTGTACGTAGAGTCTTTGTATACTTGAAAAAAACTAATGCTATCTGGTTTTTCTCTTTGCCATGCATTTAGGGTAGAGTCAATTTCTTTGGGTGATGCGTTGCGAAGCATATCGTCACCAATATGATAGAGTGTATCTAGTCCATTTCTTTGTGTTGCAAAAAATCCTGCCCATCTGTTACCAACGCCGTTTTCATCAGCTACAAAAGTAAAGTGGTTGGTGTTGTAGCCCATTGGATAGCTTGCATTTCCGTATTTTAAATTGGTAAGCTGTGTGATTTGTTTGTTTTTACTATTGTTTAAATAGTCAACCATAAACACGTTAAAATGATATTTGCTAGGTATTGCGGTGTCGCTATTTGGCGCATACGGGCTAGGCCTGTTAGAAGAAAATAGAATACCTGATTTGTTAGGAAAAGAAACAAAACTTGGATGTAAATCATCGTATACGTCGTCTGTAAACTGTGTTAACTGGTTTTCTTCAATTTTATAGGTAAAAATATCAGTATGGCCATTTTTAGCGGCACTCATCACTACATTATTGGCGTCTAGCATATAGGATGCATCTAAAATTTGATCGACGCCTTCAATTTTTTGCTTAAACCGCTTAATGCGCGTTACCACGTCATACACAAACATTTTAATGGCACCTTCTTCCGAATAGATGACTAATAATTTGGTTCCTTTATTATCCCAGGCCATAATTGGATAGTTGGGATTGATATCTCCTTGGTTGGTTCTTACGCCTGATTTTAAAAGCACACGGCCATCGTAAAAATTTTCCATCAGCTTTACACTGTAAATGCCTCTATTAAACTCTACGACCGCATAATTGTTGCTTTTTGGATTTGGGTTGGCTTGAAATCTGAAATAATCTTTTTTGGAAACGTCTTCTGAAATATTCAATTGGCCTTTTGGTGAATTTTTTCGCTGACGAATGTCTTTAGCATATTTATCCTGTTCATATTCCATGAATTCAGATAATACTTCCTTGAATTTCTTTTTGCAAACTTTTAAAAAAGCGCTGTTTAAGTTTTTATAAATTCTAGCTAAATAAAGTAGATATGTGATATTTTCTTTTCTATACTTTACGCTGATAAAATTCCAGAATGCATGCCCTGCAAGGGTTGGCTTGTCAAATGCAAATTGATAAAACGTATTGTATCTACCACTAAGCATGGCACTCTTAAGCGCGTCGTCTTTTTCTACGCTCCAGTTTTCGGCAGCGTACACAACATAACCGTCGAGCATCCATTTGGGTAAATCTAGTAATGCTTGGTTGCTTGCAAACTCACCAATGTCTTCTCCAAAAAGTAAATTATCAGATAATACTTTGGCGATGCCTTCTTTAATTTGTCTTTTTAAATTAGCGTGATTACCATCAAAGTAAACCACAATTTTATTGTTTACGAGTTTTGTTAGACCGCCAGCACTTTGCCAGTCTGATCCTAGACCAATATTGCTGCTTTTGTAATCATCATAATTACTGTATACAATAATGTTTGCTCTACGTTGTAAAGAATATTCTACAAAATTTTCGATAGCGCCTAATTCCTGCTCTGCCACCTGTGCTACAAACTTGCCAAGTTCTACGCCACCTTGTGATGTATACGTATTAAAATTGGGCGATTGATGAAATTTCCACACCAGTTTTTTATATTGTACTCTATTTTTACCAAACTCTACAGCATTAACCTGCGCCTGGCCAAAAACAACCAAACTACTCATGATAAAAATTAGTCCTATTCTTTTCAATTTCATAACCGAACTTTAGTGTTTTAAAATTAGTCAATTACCTTGTAAAATTTTCATAAAACGCGCATGATCCACATCAAAGCCTTCACTTTTAGCCCAATTTCAGAAAATACCTATGTTTTATACAACAACGAAGGCAAAGCTATCATAATAGACCCTGGTTGTTACTTTCCAAACGAACAAGAAACGTTAAAAAATTTCTTGACGGATAACAGCTTAACGCCGGTATACCTGCTTAATACCCATTGCCATCTCGATCATGTGTTTGGCAACAAGTGGGTACACGAAACCTACGGTTTGGAGCCTCATTTGCATCCAAATGAGGAGGCCATGTTAGCGCTGGCGCCGGTATCTGGAGAGCGTTGGGGTTTGCCCTTTCAAAACTACGCGGGGCCGCTGCATTTTTTAAATGATGGAGACACCGTTTTATTAGGGGAAACTGAAATTCAAGTGATTTTAGCCCCAGGCCATTCGCCTGGAAGTATTTGCTTTTATATCCCTTCCCAAGGCGATTTGATAGGCGGTGACGTTTTATTTAGAGGAAGTATTGGAAGAACAGACCTTCCGGGTGGCGATTCAGAAACGCTTTTGAATAGTATTCGCGAAAAACTTTGGGTATTGCCTGACGAAACGGTTGTGTATTCGGGACATGGTATCAAAACAACCATTGGGTACGAAAAAAGAAACAATCCTTTTTTGTAATGATATCACTACTGTGCGCGGTATGTTTTTAAAAGCATGAGTCCTATATTTTTATAGGGAGGTATATAGTCTTGAAAACTTGTTTTAGCTGCACCTTTTAGTTGCACATTCATTTGATTCCAAACCACACGCCAAACAATATCTTGTCCTTTTTCAATCGTCTCCGCTATTTGGCTTAAAAGCGCAGCGTTAATAACGCCTTTGCCTATTTGCTTACTCGCAATTACCTGCGTTTCAGGAGCGCGCTTTAGTACCGCTGCTAATTTTTGATAACCGCCACAACTCCCTAGTAGCACAAGTTTGGCGCTACTGTCAATGCTAGCGACGGTATGGTTTGCATAATAGCTATGGCCTCTATGCACAACAATACTAGGCGTTATTTGCTTCTCTGATAAATAAGCCGTTAAACTATCCTGGGCTTTTAGATCAAGTTCTTCTTTTTCATCGAGCGGCGCATTTGCATAAATACTTACACGGCCATTTGTGCTACTCACTTCCGTAAAATATTTTTGTTTGGTTGTCTTCCAGCCAGCCTTGTTAAAACTATTTATAAAGGCATTAAAAATTTGTGCGCCATCTTTATCGCCATAAAAATATTGTCTGATAACTACTTTTTGTTGGTTGTTTTTTAATGTGTTAATCGAAAGAGCGCCAACATTATTAAGTAGGGCATGCGTCGTATTATTTTTTCTATTGTCTTCTACAAAAGCTGTGCACAATTCATCTAATAAAGCATAGAGACTGCTACTTTTATTTTTTCTAATTTCAGTAAGTAATAAATTTTGCATGCTTGTATCTGTGATACTAGAAAAAGCATCTGCAACATCTACAGCGTCTTCTAATGTAGGCGCCTTGTCCAAATCACGCACAAAACTGCGCATATAATAACCACTAGTGTCTTGTGGCATATGGGATAAAAAATTTTGAAGCGTATTGTAATTCGCTGCTACTGCAATAAATTTTTTAAAAAAATCTTGATGCACCATGCTGAGTAAATCACTTGTGGTTTTGGTCCCAAGTTTTTGAATAATGAGTGGGTAAATGCCTGATACAAAACTAGAAGTATAGAGCTCGTCGGCACCAAGTACTGCTATATAATAGAGTTCTTGAGGGGTTAAATTGGCTAGTTTTTTGAACCGAATGCTGGCTATTTCGGTTTGGTGTAAACCATTGATTTCATTAACATACAGCTCCATTACAAGACTTTTAAGCCTCGATAATAGTGCCGCTTCTGCCACGAGTTTGTCGCCCATTTTTATTCTTTCCACCTGTTGGGTTCTGGTATGTGCTAGAAGTCTAAAATAATTTTCGGACTGGTCTTGGGGAATAAGCGGCGTGATGGTATCGATACTCATTTTACCGGTATAGAGCGCGTCTAAAAACGGAAAATAATAACGCCCCGTTTTCATAAATGCAAGCCTGCCAATCCATTTAACAAGTGGATGATTAATAGACTGTATTTTTTTTCCAAGGGCACTTGGTGCTGCCGCATAATTGTATACCATTTCTGCATTTTTAAATGCAGCAGCGATTAGTATGCTGTCGGCGTATCTATTATTAGAAATTTGCGAACCTTGCTTATCTAAAATTTGTAATACTTGCCCCGGATTGTTCTGACAGTTTTTTAACACGATGATGTCTCTAGAAGCGCCGTACCCAATATTATCAGTAAAGCTTTGGGTTGCTAGTAAAATACTACCTACGCTTACATTTTCGTTTTCTATAACAGCGCTCATATTAAGCCCTTTTGTGCTTGTATGCATAGCTGTGGTAAATGCACGAATACATGTTGCAACTTCTTCCGATTTTATTTTATTGAGTTTTAGTGCTAACTGAATTTCAGATAATAAATTATTGAAGCCGCGTAGCCATTTAAACTTTTCATTGTCAGACAGCGCCAAATTTGATTCAATCCATTTTCTATTTTCAAAAACCGCAATTTGTATACTGTCTGTTAATGGTAAATTTTGGGCAATTGAAGGCAGCGTGATCAGGGCTTTTTCATTTTCAATGATATAATCATGACTCAATCCCCTCATGGTAGGAATGGGTGGCATTTGATGATCCTTTTTAGTGGATTGAGCAGCTAGAGTCATTGTGCATAGGACCGCCCAAAGCACAAGGGTTATTGGGAGGTAAACCGCATTTAATATGTTGCCCTTGTTTTTCATGGTATAGCCCCGTAAAAATACAACCTTCTAATCCAGTTGGAGGCATATTTTGTTAAGGCGTCCTTAAAAGGCTTAACAATTACATAATATTCCTAAAAGAGCAGTTTACCAATCTTTAAAATTAAATTTGTGCAAACTATTTATCAATTATGGCTGCCGCCCCTATTAAAAAAATATTGATTGCCGACGACGAACCTGATATTTTAGAAATAGTGGGCTATAATTTACAAAAAGAAGGCTACGAGGTACATACTGCAAAAAATGGCGATGAGGCCGTGGATCTTGCAAAAAAAATAAAACCAGATTTACTGATACTCGATATTATGATGCCTAAAAAAACGGGTATACAGGTTTGTGAAATTTTGCGAGCCCAAATTGAGTTTAAAGAAACGCTGATTATTTTTTTAACAGCGATGAGCGACGAAGCTTCACAAATAACGGGGCTAGAAATTGGAGCGGATGACTATGTCAACAAGCCCATTTCTCCCAAAGTACTCGTAAGTCGTGTGAATGCACTCTTTAGAAGGGTTTCGCCAAAAGAAGCTTCTTCTGTGATGCAGTTTGGTTCTATGCAAATCGACAACATCAAATTTATGGTAACAATTGCTGGCGATGAAAAGGTGTTGGCCAAAAAAGAATTTGAACTTTTGCACTTACTCGCTTCTAGACCTGGCCGCGTTTTTTTACGCAACGAAATACTTTCACAAATTTGGGGTAATGAAGTAATTGTTGGCGACCGCACCATCGATGTACATATCCGAAAAATCCGTCAAAAACTAGGAATCGATTGCATTACAACTGTTAAAGGCGTGGGATATAAATTTGATTTACCTTAATTTGCAGTATGAAAAACCTTTCTATTCAGCAGTTGGCGGCCTTTGCGGCAGCTATCATAGCACTTGGTTTTTCAAGCACTATTGGTTTCATTTACCATAGTTGGGTTCATTTTGCCGTTACTTTTTTAGCCACAGCCATCGCGTCTTATTTGCTGATCCATTATATTTTTGAAATTTTCGTAAACCGAAAAATCAAACTCATTTATAAACTCATATACCAAACAAAGGCTACAAAAAGAGAAGAAACTTATTTCAAATATATTTTACCAAAAAAAAAGCTGGATGAAGTAGGGGAAGAAGTGGCGCAGTGGGCCGAGCAGCGTAGTGCCGAGATAGAGCAACTTAAAACCAACGAAAACTACCGTAAAGAATTTTTACAAAACCTATCTCACGAAATAAAAACACCCATTTTTGCGATTCAGGGATATGTAGATACTTTATTAGATGGCGCACTAGAAAGTCCGGAAACAGCCGTTCGTTTTTTAAAAAATGCGTCTAAAAATGTAGACCGGATGGTAAATCTGGTAAAAGACCTCGATGAAATTGCAAAGCTAGAAATGGGCGAACAGCCGCTAAACAAGTCTACTTTTTTTATTCAGGATATCATCAAAGAAGTGTTTGATGCTTTATCTATTAAGGCAGCTAAACAAAATATTAGCTGCAGTTTCAAAAAAGGATCTGAGGGTCAAACATTGGTTTTTGCCGACAAAGAAAAAGTACGTCAGGTGCTCAATAATCTAGTGGTCAATGCATCTAAATACGGAAAGCAAGACGGCTCTATTGTTGCCAGTGTTTACAAAACCGATGAAGACCATGTGCTTATCGAAATTAGTGACGATGGTATTGGCATCGCTGAAGAACATTTGCCCCGCATATTTGAACGTTTTTACAGAACCGATAAAGGACGCAGTAGAGACGCTGGTGGCGCCGGTATTGGACTTGCGATATGTAAGCATATTATTGAAGCGCATGGCCAAACCATCCATGTACGCAGTAAATTGGATATTGGAACTACGATTGGTTTTACGCTCGCCACAAACGCATAATTCTTTTTCTATATTCCCGATCTCTACCTAATTTGCAGGCTTAATACGCATTTCAAATGGCAAAAATATTAGTGACAGGCGGTTGTGGTTATATAGGTTCACATACCATTGTTGATTTATTGGCAAATGGTTTTGATGTTATCTCTATAGACAACTTTTCTAGGTCTTCAAATTATGCGTTAGCAGCCATCGAAAAAATTACAGGCAAGCGTATAAAAAATTACGAGGTAGATTTAAAAAACTTTGATGATACATTAGCCGTTTTTCAGGAAAACCCGGACATCGCTGGTATCATTCACTTTGCGGCGTATAAAGCAGTTGGCGAATCGGTGCAGGAGCCTTTGTTTTATTATGAAAACAATATTGGATCGCTCGTAAACATTTTGAAGTGTGTGCAGGAATTTGATATTCCTCATTTTGTATTTTCATCTTCATGCACTGTGTATGGCAATCCGGATGCATCACCAGTAACCGAAAACTCAGAAGTTAAAAAAGCAGAATCGCCTTATGGTGCTACCAAGCAAATGGGCGAAGAAATACTACAAAACATCGCAGCAGCAGGCGGCGCAAATGTTATACTACTTCGCTATTTTAATCCAGTAGGCGCACACCCATCAGCACTGATTGGTGAACTACCCATTGGCAGACCACAAAACTTAGTACCTGCAATTACACAAACTGCCATTGGCAAACTGCCTACAATGATGGTCTATGGTAACGATTATCCAACCCGTGATGGTAGTTGTATTCGAGACTATATTCACGTTTGTGATATTGCTAGCGCACATACACTTGCGCTACAATACTTATTAGCAGATAAAAATGCAGATGCCTGCGAAGTATTTAATTTGGGAACTGGAAATGGCATTTCTGTACTCGAAGCCATTCAAACTTTTGAAGCAGTAAGTGGCAAATCGCTAAATTATGAAATAGGTCCACGAAGGGCTGGCGATATTGTGGCTATTTATGCCAACAATGAAAAAGCCATCAGTAAACTTGGTTGGAAAATCAATTACACTATTGAGGACATGATGCGCACGGCTTGGGCTTGGGAAAAAGAAGTTCAGTTAAAAGAATCCATTGCAAAAAATTAGTTTATTGCACGAGCATTTTTTCGGCGTTTTCAGCCATCTGTAAAGCCTCAATAAATTCTTCAATTTCACCTCCAATAACAGCGTCTAAATTGTAGGATGTTAAACCAATACGGTGGTCTGTAACCCTTCCCTGTGGCCAGTTGTAGGTTCTTATCTTGGCACTTCTATCACCGGTACTTACGAGTGTTTTACGCCTTGTAGAAATTTCTTCTTCTTGTTTGCGAACCTGCTCTTCGTATAATTTGGTACGAAGCATATTCATTGCTTTTTCGCGGTTACCAAGTTGTGATCTTTCTGTTTGACAAACCACCACAACGCCTGTAGGAATATGCGTTAAAAAAACTTTTGTTTCAACTTTGTTTACGTTTTGTCCACCCGCACCACCACTTCGCGCGGTTTCCATTTTCACATCACTCTCTTTTAATTCAAAATCCACTTCTTCTGCCTCAGGCATTACTGCAACTGTTGCAGCTGAAGTATGCACACGACCCTGGGTTTCTGTATTTGGAACCCGTTGCACACGGTGAACACCACTTTCAAATTTGAGGGTGCCATATACGTCTTCTCCCGTTACTTCAAGTATTACTTCTTTGTAACCACCTACAGTACCTTCACTTTCACTAACCACGGCTGTCTTCCAACCTTTTTTAGCGCAGTAACGCAAGTACATACCTAGTAAATCACCAGCAAATAAACTGGCTTCATCTCCACCGGTTCCCGCTCTAATTTCTAAAATGGCATTTTTATCGTCTTGTGGATCTTTTGGAATTAAGAGCTTGGTTAAAGTAGCTTCTAATTGTTCTTTTTGTATTTCTAATTCTGGTAATTCCATTTTAGCCAACTCACGCATATCTTCATCACTACTATTTTGGCTTTCTTTGGCAAATGCGTAATCCGAAAGCACCCTTACATACTTTTCGTAAGGCTGTACAATTTTTTCTAATGAACGGTACTCCTTACTATATGCTCCAAACTGTTTTTGGTCATTGATAATTTCGGGGTTGGTAAGGGCAATGCCTACCTGATCAAAACGGGCTTTTATGGCTTCTAACTTATCGAGCATAGGGTAATGTAGTTCTTATTGGAGGGCAAATTTACGTTATTCGGGTGGAGATTTTCAACCTAAATGAGCCTAAAGAATACTTATCTTCCCGTATAATTTTAGATGTATGCTACCTAAACGCTCTTCGTTCCTTGTTTTTATTGTTTTTTTAGCCCTTTCTGTGCAGGCTCAAATGCCAAGCCAAACTGCTGATATCATCATTAAAAATGCCAAAATATTAGATGGCACGGGTAATTCATGGTTTTATGGCGACATCGCTATAGGTAATGGTAAAATTATTCAAATTGGAAAATTAGCGGCTTGGAATGCTAAAAAAGTAATTGATGCGACCGGCCTTGTGGCAGCTCCAGGATTTATTGATGTGCACACACATATAGAAGGCGACGAGGTTAAAAATCCGGAGGCCACCAATTTTATTTATGATGGTGTTACAACGGTAATTACAGGTAATTGTGGTTCATCCGATGCAAATATTGGAAGGTACCTTCGCAAAATTGATAGCTTACAAACATCAGTCAACGTAGCAGCATTAATTGGACACAATGATGTGAGAAAAGCGGTGATGGGAAGAGCTAGTAGAAACCCTACCGAAGCAGAAATGCAAGCCATGGAAAATATTGTTGACAAAGCCATGCGTGATGGAGCCGTGGGGATGTCTACCGGACTCATTTATATTCCGGGCACTTATTCTACTACCGAAGAAATTGTGCGCTTGGCAAAAGTAGCGGCAAAATATAATGGCGTTTACGCATCGCATATGCGCGATGAAGGCGATAGTGTTGTATCTGCCATCGAAGAAGCGCTTTACATTGGAACGGCTGCAAATATGCCGGTTCAAATTTCTCATTTTAAATTAAGTGGTCAACAAAACTGGGGCCGAAGTCGTGAAACCTTACCACTAATTATGAATGCGCGAAAAAATGGGCTCGATGTAACCATCGATCAATATCCATACACCGCAAGTAGTACTTCATTAAGTACACTCATTCCAGACTGGGTACTCGCAGATGGTCAAGACTCTATTGTGGCAAGGCTTGCAAGGCCTTCCGTGCGAAAAGAAGTGACTAACTATATGTTAGCGCGACTCGCAAAAAGAAAACTAAAACATTTTAGTTATCCTGTGGTTGCTTACTATGCAAAAGACACCACACTCAATGGAAAAAGTATTGAAGAAGTAAACACAACACTAGGAAAAAAACATTCGGCAAAACAGGAAGCAGAAACCATTATTGAAATGATGGAAAAAGGAGGCGCTTCCATGGTGTTTCATGGCATGAGTGAATCAGACATTAAGGCCATTATGCGTTACCCATTTAACATGTTTGCTTCCGATGCAAGTATTCGTGTGTACAAAGAAGGCAATCCGCATCCAAGAGGCTATGGCACCAATGCAAGGGTCCTAAAAAAATATGTACGTGAAGAAAACGTCATTGGTTTAGAAGAAGCCGTGCGCCGCATGACATCACTCCCTGCACAAAAATTTGGATTTACCGACAGAGGCTTGCTTCGTCAAAATTTTGCTGCTGATATTGTTTTATTCAATGAAGCAGAAGTGGGTGACAGAGCCGAATACAAAAATCCCCACCAATATGCAACAGGCTTTAGTTACATCATTGTAAATGGTGTTGTTACGGTAGATGCAGGTGTGCACACGGGTGCAAGAGCAGGAGTTGCTATCAGAAAATAAATTACTCTTCTATATGTTTTTGAAAGCTAATATGGTACTCCTGAATTTGTGTAGGATTTGTTGGCGTTAATGTGAAACTGATTTTTATCGTTCCGTTTTTTGCATGGATATAATAATAACCACGCAGTTCATTTTCCGGCACAAAATTTCCAGATCCTGAAATAGGTCCAGCTGCTTCAAAAATTAAACTCGCTTCTTTGATTAACGCGTCTATTTTATAATCATCAAAAAAGTTTTCGGCAAATAAATTAGAAGCCGCTGCGTTTTTCCAACTTGGCAATAGTGCCGTTAATTTTGCTTGCGCATTTTTTAATGCAGCAGATGCCGGTAAAATTCTGGGTTGAAAATCTACATTTCCCATTCTTAAAATGGTATCAATCACCATGGTGTTAAGTACTGCAGTTGGGGCGTAGGTTACGTTTGCCATTAATATAACACCCAGTCCATATTCTGGAAGTATTCTCCAGTTGCTTCCAAATCCTGGAAGTCCACCACTGTGCGCAATGCTTGTTCGGCCGGTGCAATCTTTTAACCAGCTTAATCCATAACCATAAGCGGCCGTTGTTGCGCATGCTCTACCAGAAGGATATTTGTAGGTCGCGTTCAGTCCAATAAATCTACTAGGCTGGTGCATTTCTCTAATGGAGCTTCTGCTAATGGGTCCGGTGCTAGCGCCGTTTCGGGCAGGCCAAGCATCTAAATGAAGCGATACATATTTGCTAAAAGATTCTAGACTTGTAATCATACCACCCATGGCGCCATAAATACCATCATGTAATAAAGGTTCTTCAGTCCAGTTGTTATTGATCCATCTATATCCGTGTGCGAGCTTTGCATCATCAATGCTAGAAAATTCCCAACTGGCTTCCATATTAAGTGGCTTCCAAATACTTTCTCTGATATACGCACCATAATTTTTGCCCGTTACTTTTTCTATGATATACCCAAGCATGGTAAAGCCTACATTGCTGTATTCATACGACAAACCAGTAGCGGTAGAAAAATGAATTCCTTTTTTGATGAATGCTAAAAATTCTTGTGATGTTTTTTCTAGCTGACGATCGCCCCATGGATTGTCTTCTGGAAATCCTGCCGAGTGCGTGAGTAAATCTCTAATGGTAATGGGTGCAGCATCTGTGGTTAGCCCTTGATTTTTTAATTCAGGAATATACTTGCTGGCTTTATCGTCTAGGTTTAATTTGCCTTCATCTCTTAATTTTAAAATGGCCATCGCCGTAAAACTTTTAGACATCGAAGCAATTCTAAACATGCTTTTTGGTGTAGCGGGCGTTTTGGTTTGCAAATTGGTATAGCCGCTACTCGTTGTATACACTAGCTTTCCATCAAGTACAATGCCAAAACTGTAGCCCGGAAAATGATTTTCTGCTGCATATTTTTGCACCATTTTTTCAACCACCGGAAATGCGATGCGCAGTTTTTCTAGCCTATTACTGTCTTTAAAATAAGGAGGTTCATAACCAACTTGTGCCGCAATAAAAAATGGTAGCAACCCAAAAGCTGCTACCATTTTAAATATGAATAATTTATTTTTTTGCATTAATCTCTGCTTGATAGTTTGCTAAGTAATCTTAAGATTTCTAAATATAACCATACAATGGTTACCATTAGGCCAAAAGCTGCATACCACTCCATAAATTGAGGAGCGCCTCTCTGTGCACCCTGTTCAATCATATCAAAATCTAAAATTAAATTGAGTGCTGCAATCGCTACAATAAATAAGCTAATGCCAATACTTAACATAGAGTTATCTCTTACAAAACTTACGTCAACGCCAAATAAACCAAGTACCCAAGTAAGCAAATAAAAGATAGCAATACCTAACATGGCGCTCATCATCATGGACTTAAATTTTTCGGTAGGCTTGATCACTCTAAAATTGTAGAGTAAAAACATGGCAACCGCTACGCCAAATGTTAGGCCTACTGCTTGAACCACAATGCCTGGGTAAAAAGCGTCGTTAAACATTTTTGATATAGCGCCTAAAAATAAGCCTTCAAGTATTGCATAAGCAGGTGCTAGTGCAGGGGCCCAGTTAGGTTTAAAAGTGATGGCTAGTGCTGTAATGAGTCCACCTATAACACCCACAATCATAAGGGTTTGTGCGAGGGTAGGATTGTTTTGATCAATTAAATGCCAAGTGTAGCCTGCGCCAGCAATTACACCTATGAGCATGAGTCCAAATTTATTCATGGTGCCTCTAACAGACATCGTGCCTTCTGCGTTTGCCTGTGCGTGACCTACTTTGTCGAACATTTTTTCTGAAAGGGTAGGATTTCCTGATTCAAATAGTGCCATGGTTGTTTAATTTTTGTTACCCAAATATACAATAAGATTTATTTTTTTAGAAGCCTCTTTTCAAGACTTTAACAGTTAAAAAACCATTGGCTACCTCCTCAGTAAATTGTAACTTTACCGCAATTAAAGAAGCTCATGGAAAAGAAGGAAACATTACTGCAGGACGTTGTGATCAAATTTGCTGGTGACAGTGGTGACGGTATGCAATTAACCGGTCAGCAATTTACCAATAATACCGCGTTACTGGGTATTGACCTCGCTACTTTTCCAGATTTCCCTGCCGAAATTCGTGCCCCTATTGGAACGCTTCCGGGTGTGAGTGGATTCCAATTACGTTTTTCTAGCGACCGTGTTTTTACACCTGGTGATGATTGTGATGTGCTTGTGGCGATGAACGCCGCTGCTTTAAAAGTAAATTTAAAAGCCATTAAAAAAGGCGGAAAAATTATTGCAAACGTTGATGGTTTTGACGCCAAAAATTTACGCTTAGCCAATTATCCAGATGGTGTGAACCCATTGGAGGACGGCAGTTTGGAGGGTTTTGAACTGATAAAAGTAGACGTTACCAAACTAACTCGAGAGGCATTAAAAGACTTTACTGATTTAGGTACCAAAGAAAGAGACCGTGCAAAAAACATGTTTGTGCTAGGTCTTATTTACTGGATGTACAATAGAAATTTAGACAACACGATTACTTTTTTAAATGAGAAGTTTGGTAAAAAAGATACCATCTTACAAAGTAATATTAAAGTGTTGCAAGCTGGTTTTAATTACGGCGACACTACCGAAACTTTTTCGAGCCGTTACCGTGTAGAAAAAGCTAAAATGGTGCCTGGTACTTACCGAAGTATCATGGGTAATCAGGCTCTTTCGATGGGTTTAATTGCAGCAAGTGAAAAATCGGGCTTATCTATATTTTTAGGCACTTACCCAATTACACCGGCTTCCGATATTTTACACGAGCTTAGTAAGCACAAGGCTTTTGGTATTAAAACCTTTCAGGCCGAAGATGAAATTGCTGGTATCTCAGCAGCCATTGGCGCTAGCTATGGTGGTTCTATAGGGATAACCACTACGTCAGGGCCTGGTATGGCACTTAAAACCGAAGCGATGGGCCTTGCTGTTATGTTAGAGATCCCACTCGTAATTATCAATATTCAACGAGGTGGTCCTTCTACCGGACTTCCTACTAAAACTGAGCAGAGTGATCTGTTACAAGCCTATTATGGCCGTAATGGAGAATGTCCAATGCCAATTATTGCGTCTTCAACACCAAGCGACTGTTTTGATGCTGCTTATGAAGCGGTGCGTATTGCTGTGCAACACATGACCCCAGTTATACTATTAAGTGATGGATATATTGCCAATGGCGCAGAGCCTTGGAAATTTCCTGTAGCTGCAGATTTAGAACCTATTCAAGTGAATTTTAAAACAACACTTGATGAAGGGGAAACAAAATTCATGCCGTATAAAAGAGATGAAAAGTTGGTGCGTCCATGGGCTGTTCCAGGAACGCCTGGTTTCGAACACCGCATTGGTGGTATCGAAAAGCAAGACATTACGGGCAATGTGAGCTACGATCCGGATAATCACCAGCACATGGTAAACACCCGTCAGGCTAAAGTGGATATGATTGCTGATTATATTCCGCTTCAACAATTAGACAGCGGTGCTGCAACTGGTAAAGTATTGGTACTAGGTTGGGGCTCTACCTATGGTGCGATTAAAACGGCTGTTACAGAATTACAAGCGGCAGGACATGCGGTAAGCCATGCACATATTAAATACATGCGTCCTTTCCCTAAAAATTTAGGAAGTATCATTGCAGGATTTGATAAAGTATTAATTCCTGAAATTAACAATGGTCAACTCATTAAAATAATTAGAGACCAGTATTTAGTAGATGCAAAAGGTTACAATAAAGTAATGGGAGTCCCTATCACCAAAGGTGAAATTATAGAGACCGTATTAAATATGCTTTAATATACTAGTCTTTGTTGCCAGCCGAAAATATTTGATCTACAGCACCACCTAGCATTGGAAATTTTTCTTTTACAAAACCAGCAATGGTTACAATAGCTTGTTGTGCTTGCTCTGGTGTTAAGGATGCTTCTTTAACTAAGCGTTCTACTAATTCGTTCATATCAATTTTTTTTAAGCAACTTTTAGAGAACTAAGTTTGCTTTTGCTAAACTTTTGTTCTGCGTAATCAAGGTTAACAATAAATTTTTGTGTGTCTGTGCCCGGAAGTTCAAACATGGCGTCGGTTAAAATACTTTCACAAATACTTCTAAGGCCTCTAGCGCCAAGTTTATATTCCATGGCTTTGCCTACCATAAAATCAAGTACTTCCTCTTCAATAATAAGTTCAATACCTTCTAGTTCAAATAAACGGTGGTATTGTTTAAGCAATGAATTTTTAGGCTCGGTTAAAATGCTGCGTAAAATGCCGGCATCTAAAGGCTCTAAGTGGGTTACTACGGGAAGTCTTCCTAGTAATTCGGGAATCAGTCCAAAGCTTTTTAAATCTTGTGCATTGATAAATTGCAGTAAATTTTTTCTTGCATTTTCCTGCTCGTCTTTATTAACGCTAAAGCCAATAGCATTGGTGTTAATACGTCTCGCAATTACTTTATCGATACCATCAAAAGCACCACCGCAAATAAATAAAATATTTTTAGTGTCTACCTTAATCATTTTTTGTTCGGGGTGCTTACGTCCACCTTGTGGTGGTACCAGCGCTTCTGTACCCTCGAGCATTTTTAATAAACCTTGTTGCACACCTTCGCCACTTACATCGCGCGTAATAGAAGGGTTGTCTCCTTTACGTGCAATTTTGTCAATTTCATCTACGTATACAATGCCTCTTTCGGCAGCAGCAACATCGTAATCACAGTTTTGTAATAAACGCGTAAGCATACTTTCAACGTCTTCGCCAACATAGCCTGCTTCTGTAAATACAGTGGCATCTACAATTGCAAAAGGAACATTTAAAAGTCTTGCGATGGTTTTGGCTAAAAGTGTTTTACCCGTACCGGTTTCGCCTACCATAATAATGTTGCTCTTTTCAATTTCAACATCATCTGCTTGTGGTTTTTGTGCCACACGCTTAAAGTGATTGTATACCGCTACCGACAAGATTTTTTTTGCATCATCTTGCCCAATAATGTATTCGTCTAAAAACTTTTTTATTTCTATGGGCTTGCGCACATTGAGTTTAAAGTTTCCTTTGTCGCCCTCTTTTTTAACCGTTACTTCTTGTGCGATAATTTCTTGCGCGTGCTCTACACAGTTTTCGCAGATATGCGATTGCTGTCCCGCAATGAGAATTTTTACCTCATCCCTACTTCTGCCACAAAAAGAACAGGTTAATTGATTTGCTTTTGCCATAAAACGGTTGCTCCTTATATCTTTTCTAGTACACTATCCACAATGCCATATGCCACGGCTTCTTTGGCATCCATCCAATAATCACGATCAAAATCTTTCATGATTTGATCTACTGTTTTGCCACAGTTTTCTGCTAAAATGCGCGCACCAATTGCTTTTGTTTTTATAATTTGTTCGGCCTGAATTTCAATATCAGCGCTTTTGGCTTGCATATAACCACCAAGGCTAGGTTGGTGAATCATCACTTCGCCGTGCGGATAAATATAACGCTTGCCTTTGGCGCCAGCACTTAATAAAATCGAACCCATGCTTGCCGCAAGTCCCATACAAATAGTAGATACCGGACTCTGAATGAGTTTCATGGTATCATAAATCACCATGCCACTTGTTACAATACCACCTGGGCTATTGATGTAAAATTTAATTTCTGCTCCTGGCTTGTCGGCGTCTAATAAAAGTAATTTATTCACTACGTCTTTAGCAGAATTATCATCGACTACACCCCATAAATAAACAGTTCTCTTTTCAAAGAAAAGTTTTTCCATTTTTTTCATGAGCATGCCGTTGTTTACAGGCTTGTCTTCTTTTACAGATTCCTCTTCGTCTTCCATTAAATATGGATTTACAATATATTTTAAGTCTGTCATGGCGTTGTTATTTTTTTTCTTTGCGTGGGTTGGTTAATAATACTTCATCTACCAGTCCATATTCTTTTGCATCTGCGGCTGTCATCCAAAAATCTCTATCGCTATCTTTTGCAATCGTCGCTTCGTCTTTACCGGTGTGATGCGCTGTGATAGCGTATAATTCTGATCTTAATTTTTTAATTTCTCTTGCAGTGATTTCTATATCTGTTGCTTGACCACCAATGGCACCACTAGGTTGGTGCATCATGATTCGGCTATGCTTAAGAGCGGTACGTTTTCCTTTAACACCAGCGCATAATAAAATTTGTCCCATGCTTGCTGCCATACCCGTGCATATAGTGGCAACATCTGGTCCAATAAATTGCATGGTATCATAAATGCCAAGACCTGCATATACACTGCCTCCTGGGCTATTGATATACATTTGGATATCGCGGGTACGGTCTGTGCTTTCTAAAAACAAAAGCTGCGCTGTAACAATATTTGCCACATAGTCGTTAATGCCTTCGCCTAAAAATATAATACGGTCCATCATTAAACGTGAAAACACATCCATGCTAGCCACGTTCATGGGACGCTCTTCAATAATATAAGGCGTAAGGTTGGTTACCTGGCTGTAATTGTGCAGCGTTGCACTACTAATACCGCGGTGCTTAATAGCATACTGCTCAAATTCTTTTCCTAGATTCATATACTTTCATTTTCGCTTTGAAGATAAGTTATTTGCTTTTCATAAAAAAAGCCGGGTTACCCCAGCTTTTTCCTATAATTATATAAGATTAGTGGTGGTGATTGTGCAATTTTTTTGCAAAATCTTCGGCGCTAATGCTTTCTTCTTTGGCAGAAACCTGTGTTTCAATGATGCCAAATAATTTTTCGGTACTAATGCGGTGGTAGCTGTCCTCCACAAATTTGCGGTCTTGCATCATGCGGTTTGCATAATCTTCAACCCATTGTTGGTTGTCACCTAAAGCACCTAGTTGACCGCCCATGTAGCTAAACAATTGTTGCTTAGCAAAATCACGGATATCGTCAGGCATTACTTCAATTTTATTATCGGCAGCTAATTTGCTACTTACGAGTGTCCACTTTAATTGACCAGCAAAGCTTGGGTAATCTGCTTCGGCTTCTGCTTCAGTTTTAGGTTTTTCGCCACCTGTTTGTAACCAACGCTTTAAAAAGCCTTCTGGCAATTCCATTGGGGTATGGTCTACAAAGTGGTGATAAATTTGATCGTGAATTTGATTGCGAGATTGTGCATCATAATAAGCTTCCATTTCCTTTTTCACTTCTGCAGTAAATTCTTCTGCAGTTGCAATTGCGGCGTTTGGATATACGCTTGCAAAAAATTCAGCGTTCATTTCAGCCTTTTCTACTAGACCTACTTTTGTAATTTGTAAGCTAAAATATTTATCAGCGTCTGCATCTGTTAATCCTAAATCAGCTAAAATTGCTTCTTTTTCTTTCGCTTCAAACGCTTTGCCCAATTGCAATACAACGCTATCGTCGTTTTTCTTTCCAATTAAATTTTTTCTAAATTTAGGCTCAAAATATTTAACAAGTAAAGAGTTGTCTTTTGTAATACCACCTTCAACAGCTACACCAGCTTTGTCGCACTCTACAAACTTTACATTTAGTACATTGTCGTCACCAGTTACGGCTTCAGGCTCTGTCATTTTACCGCTACGAATTTGTAAACGCTCAAGTTCGTCTTGTAACATTTGATCCGTAACATTTATTTTATAACGTGTAACTTTTACTTTTTTCACGTCAATATCTACTGCTGGCTTAAGTCCAATTTCAAAAGCAAAAGTGTAGCTCTCTGGATTGTTAACATCCATATTGCGTAACTCGCTATCTAATGGAAGCGGCTGAGCAAAAATATCTAGTTGTTCTGCTTGTAAGTAGCTGTTTAATTCCTGCTCTACTGTTTTTAAAACTTCGTCTGTAAAAACGCTTTGACCGTACATTTTTTTAACAAGTCCTGCAGGTACCATTCCTTTTCTAAAACCAGGAATATTTGCTGTTTTCGCATATTTTTTGAGGCTTACTTCAAAATTGCCTAAGTAGTCTGCCTTGTCTAAGGTTACTGTTAGTTTGTCTGTAAGCTTTGCAATGTTCTCTCTAGTAACTTTTGCCATGTCTTCTTATTTATAAGGTTTTGCCTGAGGCCCAAATAGGCCAAAGGGGTTAAATGGGCTGCAAAGGTAACAATTGTAGGCTAAAAACAGCTCTATTATTTGCCAAAAGCGGCAATATTGCTGCTAAAGATCTTTACGGCGATGGCTAGCAAAATCACACCAAAAAACTTCCGAACGGCCATTAAACCGCCCTCTCCAAGGCCTTTTTGGATCCAATTCAGTGATTTTAAGACGATAAATACGATAACGAGATTTACAACGATACCCGATAAAATGTATACTTCTTCAAAGTTGGCCTTTAATGACATAATGGTGGTAAGCGTCCCGCTTCCGGCAATAATGGGGAAGGCAATAGGTACCATGGTGCTAGATTTGGCGTCCTTGTCGCCTTTAAAAATTTCGTGCCCAAGTACCATTTCGAGGCCTAATAAAAAGATCACTACAGATCCACCCACCGCAAAAGAGCGAATGTCAAGGCCTAGTACTTTTAAAAATGGCTTACCTACATATAAAAACGCAATCATAAGGGCCCCAGAAATAAGGGTAGCATTAATAGATTTAATGCCACCCATTTTTTCTTTCAAGGATATTAAAAGCGGGATAGATCCCACAATATCTATAACCGCAAATAGTGTAAATGTAACGGTGATGAGTTGGTCAAATTGGAAGTTCATATTGGTAAGTATTGTTGCCCTTCTTACAAATATAATCAATTATTTTACCAATTTAATACGGCTCCAACACTTGCATTAAGTGGCATGGTTTTGAAGCCATAGACCTCATAATATTTGGTGTTGGTGAAGTTTTGAATGTCAGCAGTAAAGCGCCAATATTTATTAAGTTGGTAACCAACATTTGCAGCAAGTGTTGCATAAGATTTCAAAAGTATATCAGGCGCCGCATAACCACCTACATCATATCTTTTGCTCGCATACCTGCCCGTAATTTCAAGTCGTAATTTTGTATTGACTTGAGCGCTGATGCCCATATTTAATTGGTGTGCAGGCCTACGTAGTAAATAATCGTATGTGATGGTGTCTTGATTGGTGATTCTATTTTGCGTGGTTTCTTTTCCAGCTAAATAAGTATAGTTGGCAAAAGCAGTAACGCCATTCGCAAATGATTTTCTCAGTTCAAATTCTAATCCGTTCACTGCTTGCTTTACATAATTAAAATATTGATAATTGATGTAGTTGTAATCGATTCCATTTGCTGTTTGTCTGTTAAAATAAACAAGCCTTGATTGAAGTGTTTTGTTTTGATAACTAAAACCTGCTTCGTAACTGGTTGCTTTTTCTGGATCTAGTTTGTCATTGATACTTATTTGATATAAGGATGGCGCTTTAAATCCAGAAGACACACTTGCAAAAATCCTCGTGTTTGCGCTTAGTGCAAAAGATGGATTTAAAGTAAAAGTTTGATTGCTTCCATACACCGAATGTTTGTTGGCACGACCCCCCAATTCGAAGGTTAATTTTTTGTGTAGGCTTGTATAAAGTAGTGAACCATAAATAGCAGACTGCTCGGCATATCTAGTAGGATCATTAAAATTATAAGGTCCCCAACCACTCACAGAAAGATAGTTTTGACTGTATGTACCTTTTCTGTAATCCAGTCCTGCAAGGGCTGTTAGCCTTTCTGATAATTTAACGCTGGTATATATTTCGGCGTAATCAGAAGCAGCTGCGTAATCGTTTTTTTCAAACCAAGTACTTGTTTTATGCGTACTGTCGTTTAAAAAATGTCGGTCTAAAGTGTTGTGCTGATAGGTACCCGTGATTTGAAAATTATTTTTCTTATACACAAAACCAGTACCTAATAATAAGCTGCTATTTTCGATGGTAAAATCTCTATCATCTCTAAAAACGCCCGCGTCAACACCTGCTTTGTATTTGTTGTACATGCTAAATGCCTTAACCGAAAAATGTTCGGTAGCTGCGAAGTTGATTTGGCCATGAAGTGCGGTTCCTTTATAGGCGTCTACATCAAAATTATTTTTTCCGGTCGTATCATTTGCTGCAGAAAATCCTTTTGAATTGGTATGCGAAATGCGGCCAGAGTATGACCATTTATTTTTTTTACCTACAACTTGCAAGTTATTTTTTTGCGTACCAAAACTGCCCAAAATACTGCTAATATTGATTTGTAATGGACTCGAAATATCTTTACTGGTGGTAATGATATTGATCACACCTGCTATGGCGTCACTGCCATACAGTGTTGATTGGGCACCTCTGCAAATTTCTATACGCTCAATACTACTTGTTGCAAATAGGTTTAAGTCTAAATCGTTGTTGATAAATGATGGGTCATTTACTGGGATGCCGTCTAATAATACCAGTGTTCTTCCGCCCGAAGCGCCGCGCGTAAAAATGGTTTGTACACTACCTGCATTGTTGCTAGCTCCATTGACAGTAACACCCACTTGTTCTTGGAGTAGGGTAGCTAAATTTTTGTTACCCATTTTTTCCAAATCAGATTTGGTAATAACGGTAACCACCTTGCCGGTGGTAGATTGTTTTTGTGCCATTTTATTGGCCGTCACCACAACTTCGTCGAGCGTGGTGGTGTCTTGTTGTGCGCTTACCATTTTCGCTGAAAATAGCAAGGTGAGGAGCATTAATTTTTTGCCCATTGTTTGTTTTTTTTAATTTGAACAATGAGCTTTCAAGTGTTAAAACGGTAGAAACATAAATAGCCGCTGATACAGCATTTACATTCCATGCTTTTCGCCCGAAAGCCGTGAATGATGGTTTGTGACTGGCAGGTCTTCTGGCTTACGCGCTTCCAACGGGCCTTCCCATTCTAGAGTAGAACAGTGGCTGAGGTGTTGGTTGCATATATGCGTTTACAGCTACGAGGATAGCGCAAGACTTACACTCGCTTCCCTTTTAATTCCGAAAAATTCGAAAACCAATTACAATGCGAAAATAGTTATTCTGAATGCATTTAGCTACGTGAGGTCCTTTTTAGTTTTGCACCATGCGTTGAAAACTCCCTGAAAGTTTACTACATTTAAGCCCACACTTTATGATATGCAATCGAAACAAAAATTAAATTTATTTAGCTTCACCATGATTGTGGTAGGCCTTGTAATTGGGATGGGGATTTTTAGAACCGCAGCTACCAGTGCTAAAGATGCCATTGAGCCATCTGTTTATTTTAGTGCTTGGATAGTAGGTGGCCTAGTTGCCATGTGTGGCGCGCTCACGTATGCAGAAATTGGAAGTCGTTATCCTGTTACGGGCGGCTATTATAAAGTGTTTTCTTATGCCTATCATCCAAGTATCGCATTTGCAATTAACTGTATTATTTTAATTAGTAACGCTGCCAGCTTAAGTGGCGTTGCGCTTATTGGCAGTGGTTATATCGCTAAATTGTTTCCGGGACATAGTTGGTCCGATATTGATAAAGCGCTATTAAGTGTTGCGGCTATTTTAGTTTTTTATTTTATCAATTTGCGTGGATTAAAAATGAGTGCGCGTGCGCAAAATATACTCATGCTTATAAAAATTACCATGATACTCGTTATCATTGCAGCACTATTTTTTCCGCATGAAACCCTTTTGCACGCTGCGTCTGCACCGGCACAAGCTGCAACGAATATGAGTTGGATTCAAAGCTTTGGCATCAGTTTAATTGCAGTATCGTTTACTTATGGTGGTTATCAACAAACCATCAATTTTGGTAATGAAGTAGAGAAGCCATCGCAAACCATACCCAAAGGAATCTTTATTGGTATCACCATCATTATTGTACTTTATTTACTAGCCAATTTTAGTTACTACATGATTATTGGCTTTGATAATATGAAAGGTGAAAGGGAAATCGCATACGCGCTTATTCAACAAACTTTTGGTGATCAGGCTGCAAATATTTTTTCTTTCTTTTTATTTTTTGGCGTACTCGCTTATGTGAATGCGCTCCTTATGAGTAACCCAAGGGTGATGTATGCCATGAGTGCCGAAGGAACACTTCCTGCTGTTTTTTCTAAGCAAGATAAAAAAACAGACGTGCTCGTTTTTTCGTTAACCATTTTTGCGGCGGTATGTATTGTTATTTTATTTTTTGCACAAACTTTTGAAAAGATTTTAAACTTCACCATCTTTTTGGACTGCTTTGGAATGGTGGCTTCTAGTGCTGCCATTTTTAAGCTCCGCAGTAAAACCAAGCACCTAGATGGCACGGGCATTTTCAAAATGAAATTATTCCCTCTTATACCCCTGTTTTTTATTGCTAATTACCTCTTTGTGGGGGTAAGTATTGCCCTGCAAACCCCAGAAACGGCTGGAGTGGGCGTTGCCGTGTTGGCCGCATTTATGGTGCTCTATTTTGTTACTTCTAGGTACCGAAAATCCGGGTCAGAAGCCAAATAGATGTCAAAACTGCCCTTCATAACCCATAAATAGCCAAAATACCGCCTTTCTTTCCGCCTGTCTAAATTTTAGGGCTAAGGCCATGGAATGCACTATTTTTGCTCTTCTATGAAATCATTATTTACCCTTCTTGCTGCCTTTGTAGTATTACAGGCTCAGTCCCAAACCGAAAAGTGGGATCTCAAACGTTGTGTAGAATATGCGACCAGTCATAACATTTCTGTTAAACAAGCCGATATTCAGGCGCGCATTGCACAGGTTCAAGCCAAGCAGTCTAAACTAGCACTTTATCCATCTGTTTCAGGTAATTCTGGAATGGGAGTACGTTTTGGTAGATCTATCGACCCTACCACCAACGCCTTCGCCACCACACAATTTTTATACCAAAATATTGGATTGTCTGGGGGTATGCAACTATATAATTATGGTAGTCTTAAAAATAGCGTTGCTGTTGCCGATTTAAACGCAAAAGCAGCCCTTGCCGATATTGATAGAATTGCCAACGATATCTCTTTAAACGTTGCTAATTTTTATTTAAATGTATTAGCATCTTCAGAGCAAGTAAAAATTACACAAGTACAAATTGCACAAACATTAACGCAATTAGAAATCACCAAAAAAAGAGTAGATGCTGGTGCATTACCAGAATTGAATTTGGCTGAAATACAGGTGCAGCTTGCGTCTGATAGTAGTAATTATATTGCTGCGTATACAGGCTATGAGCAAAATATTTTAAATTTACAAGGGTTATTAAACCTAGATCCTGCCGTGCCATTTGAAGTAGCTACGCCAAATATCAGTAACATTCCTATTCCAAGTTTTGCTGAATTGCAACCCGCTATGGTATATGAAATGGCACTTGGTACACAACCGCTACAAAAAGCAAATGCCATTCGTTTAGAAGCCGCTAAAAAATCGGTATTGGTGGCAAAAGCACAGCAATATCCAACCTTATCGGTGGGCGGTAATTTGGCATCCAATTTTTCTAATTCTTTTAGAAGAACAACGGGCGCAAGCTTTTTAGGATACGGAACACCAGTGCCTGGCTTTGATCCAAAAGTGTCTATCGGAGGCCAAGATTATTTTGTACAAAGTCCCGTTTATAAACTCAATCAAACCAACCGAAACATCAGTGAAATATGGGATGGTTGGGCTAAACAGCTTAGTAATAACTTTGGTCAGAACATTGGATTTAACCTATCTATCCCCGTTTTTAATGGTGGTCAAGCTAAAGGAGCGTATCAGCGTGCCAACTTAAATGTTAAATCTGCGGAGTTGCAAAAAGAACAATCTGATATCACGTTAAAGCAAAATATTTATACGGCTTATAACAATGCAACTGCTGCATTGCAAAAATTAAATGCAAGTACCAAAGCTGTTGAAACAGCACAAAAAGCATATGACTTTGCATCAAAAAGATATGAAGTGGGGCTTTTAAGTTCGCTGGATTTAATTTCCAATCAAAATAATTTGTTGCGTGCTAAAGTGCAACAATTAAGTAACCAATACGATTATATATTTAAAATGAAAGTGCTTGAATTTTACAAAGGACAAGGCATCACACTTTAATATAGCATCATTACATTTTTAAAAAGTTTGAAATAAAATACCATGAATAAAAAATTACTTTGGACGATCGTTTCACTTGCCCTTCTAATTGTTGTGTTTGTAACACTTAAAAAAACCGGCGTTATTGGAAAAGAAGATGGACTTACCGTTTCTGCAGAAAAAGCCGAAATGCGAACCATCATTGAAACAGTGAATGCGAGTGGTAAAGTATATCCAGAAATTGAAGTAAAAGTAAGTCCGGATATCAGTGGAGAAATTGTTGAGCTAAACGTAAACGAAGGTGATAGTGTAACCAAAGGCCAAGTACTAGCCCGTATTTATGCAGACATTTATTCTACGCAGCGTGATCAAGTAGCCGCAGGTGTAAACCAGGCTAGAGCCCAGCTTGCAAATTCATCTGCAAGCATTGGCGGTCTTAAAGCAACGCTTGATAATGCAAAGCAGGTATATGATCGTCAACTTAAATTATACAACGACAAAGTAACTTCTCGTCAAGAATTTGAACAAGCACAACAAGCATTAAGAACTGCAGAAGCAAATTATAATGGCGCCAGAGAAGGACTTAAAGGTACGCAAGCCGCTATCAGTGGCGCAGAGGCTCAATTAGCGCGTGCCAATAAAGATTTATCAAGAACAACACTCGTAGCACCTATGAATGGTATTATTAGTTTGCTTGCAGTAAAAAAAGGCGAGCGTGTTGTGGGTACTGCACAAATGGCTGGTACCGAAATGATGCGTGTAGCAGATATGCGTAGTATCGAAATTAGAGTAGACGTTGGTGAAAATGATATCCCTAAAGTAAAAATTGGCGATACGGCTGTAGTTGAAGTAGACGCTTATACCAATAGAAAGTTTAAGGGTCTTGTATATAAAATTGCAAATCCTATCACTGCTGGAACAGCAGCTGGCGGAAGTTCTGAAGTAACCAACTACAAAGTGCATATTCGTTTACTCGCAAGTAGCTATCAAGATTTAATTGTTGCTGGCAATAGCTTTCCTTTTAGACCTGGTATGAGTGCAAGTGCTGATATCCAAACCAAAACCAAAGTAAACGTTTTATCTATTCCATTAAACGCAGTAACAACAAGAGACAAGTCTGAAGGTAAAGCAGGTGCAAGTACTGGTAAAGAGGATAAAAAAGAAGAAGCTGCTCCAACTACCGATAAAAAATCTTTAGAAACAGACGATACCGAAGAAGTAGTATTTGTTCTACAAAAAGACAACCGTGTTAAAAAAGTAAAAGTAAAAACCGATATCCAAGACCTTAATTTCATCGAAATTATTGATGGTATTAAAGCAGGTGATCAAGTAATTACAGGCCCTTACAATACGGTTAGCAAGCTTATTAAAGATAGTAGCCTTGTAAAAGTTGTAAGTAAGGATAAACTCTTCGAAGACAAGAAAAAAGACTAAGATTTTCAATAAAAAATCCTTTCGTATGTTTGTGGTTGATCAACAACCCAATTAGATATGCGTTTTGGAATTATCGGAAGTGGAAGTTGGGCAACAGCCCTTGCTAAAATCTTAACAGATAATGGTAATGCTATTCATTGGTGGGTAAGAAATACTGACACCATACAGTATATCCAAAAACGCAAACACAACCCACATTATTTAAGCGCCGCTTATTTTAATCAGGCTCAGCTTCATTTAACGGATAACGTAGAAGAGCTTGTAGCCGCTGTTGATGTTGTTGTGGTAGCCGTTCCATCTGCCTATGTGAGTTCTATTTTTGAAGGCATTGATGCTAGCTTACTTGAGGGTAAAAAAATTGTGTCTGCTGTAAAAGGCATATTGCCAGATCATAATGTTTTACTCAATCAATACCTGCATACTACATTTAATTTTCCACTTGATCATTATTTTACACTGCTAGGTCCTTGTCATGCAGAAGAAGTGGCCGCCGAAAAATTATCTTATTTAACTTTTTCTGGAACTAAGCATGAAGCAGCGCAGGAGGTAGCTTCGCATTTTAACTCTGATTATATCAATACGGTTGTCAATACCGATATCTATGGTTCTCAGTTTGCGTCTGTATTAAAAAATATATACGCACTCGGTGCTGGTATTGCACATGGACTTGATTACGGCGATAACTTTTTAAGCGTTTATATTGCAAATTGTGCCAACGAAATGGCCAATTTTTTACAAAAATGCGACCACTGCGAAGGTGCGTCTAAAGTTGTAGTTGCACCTAATTATAATGCCTCTGTGTATTTAGGCGACTTGCTTGTTACCTGTTATTCATTGTACTCACGCAACCGAACTTTTGGAAACATGATTGGTAAAGGGTACTCTGTAAAAGCGGCTCAACTCGAATTAAATATGGTGGCCGAAGGGTATAATGCTAGTAAATGTATTTTCGAAATCAATCAGACCTATGGTGCCGAAATGCCTATTGCTACAGGCATCTACCAGATTTTATGGAAGCATGTACACGCGGCAAATGGGTTTTCAGAAATAGAAAAAATACTCCTGTAATTATTTACCGGAGGCTATACTTCAAAAAAATCTGCGGCAATCCCGTCTAAAAAAAACTTCCCTTGCGCCGTTGCTTGTAAATAATTTCCTTGTTCAATTAATTGACCTTTGTCAATATAGTCTTCTGCTGTTTTTTTTGTTCTAACTACAGATTCTTTACCAAACTTTTCTTCTAAATAAGTATAAGAACATCCTTCAATGGTTCGAAGGGATGTCATCATGTATTCGTTATACTGCGTAGACGCCGATAATATTTCAGACTCAAAAGGAACGGTATTATTTTCAATACTACTTATATAAAGTGCATTGTTTGCAATATTCCACTGACGCGAATTGCCAGTAAATGAATGCGCGGATGGCCCAATGCCTAAATATTTTTTTTGTTGCCAGTAACTGGTATTGTGTTTACTTCTATAGCCGGGCAGCGCAAAGTTCGAAAATTCGTATTGTTCATAGCCCGCCTTATTTGTACGCTCCATTAAGATATCAAAATGTGCTGCTTGTTTTGCAGTATCAATATCTTCTTTTTCGCCTTTTTGTATCAGTGCACTGAGCGCTGTTTTTGGTTCCACTGTTAATGCATAACAGGATAAATGTTGCACTTCGAGTGCAACTGCTGTATCAATATTTTGTATCCAGTTGTCGTGGGTGAGTGTAGGGATTCCATAAATAAGATCTATCGAAATATTAGATATCCCAACTTCTTGAGCGCGCTTAATGGCCTCTATGGCAGCATCAGATCTGTGCGCCCGGTTCATCCAAATAAGGTCTTCGTCTACAAAAGATTGCACACCCATGCTCAGTCTATTGATCCCCATAGATTTAAATGAGCTTAGTTTTTCTTTTGAAATATCATCAGGGTTTGCTTCAAGTGTAATTTCTATTGTAGGCGAAAGGGTAAAGTGCTTGTTAATGGTATCAAGGATATGCGCCGTATCTGGTGTGGGCAGTAGAGAAGGGGTTCCACCTCCAAAATAGATGGTATCAATAACAAGGGCTGGGTCTTCAAAAAAATGCTGTTGTAATTCAATTTCTTTGCAAACCGCTTGTACCATGGGTTCTAACAATTTGGTAGAAGCGCTAAAATGAAAATTACAATAGTGGCAGGCCTGCTTGCAAAAAGGAATATGAATGTAAATGCCTGCCATGTAAATGTTTGTGTTGCAAATCTACCAAATAGTTGCTACTATGCCGTTGATGTTAGACGAAGCTCCTTATTTTTGTATCCATGCAAATCCGTTATTTGTTCGTTCTGGTTGCTTTTTTGAGTGCATCGCTTTTGATGGGCTCTAGCTTGATGGCACAGCAAAATCTGGATACTACACGCATGCAGGATACTTCCTCCATGATATCTTCCATAGACTCAGTGTATGCAGACAGTGTCAAAAGGGCTTCTGATTCTTTATCAATGCTTGCCAAAAAAAAGGCGGTTATCGATACAACTTCGTATCAAAAACTAATGACGCACCCTTATTTGCCCATGCAAACAAAGCCGTCCTTTAGAATCAATGAACTTCGCATCGCACCTAATTTTGATGGACGTTTCTATTTACTGATTGGGATGCTTTTTTATTTGGCTTTTATCAAAGTCACATTTCCAAAGTATTTTTCCAATCTATTTCAACTTATTTTCCAAAGCCCTGTAAGACAAAAACAAACCAGAGAACAGTTGCAGCAAAATAATTTGGCAGCACTCTTTAGTAATATTTTGTTTATTCTCAATGCCTCCATATTTGTATCGCTGTTGGCGGTAAAAAATGCTTGGGTAGATTTTTCACTGTATACCTGTATAGCCTATAGCGCTGCCCTCTTTGCTGGACTTTACGTATTCAAGTTTTTGTTTTTATGGTTCTCGGGTTGGCTATTTGGACAAACCGAAGCGATTGGTAATTATAGTTTTATCGTTTTTTTGACCAATAAAGTAATGGGCGTCTTTCTAATTCCTGCTATTTTACTATTGGCATTTTCACCGATTTCTGTTCAGGATTTTGCCTATAATATTGCACTAATCGTCATCACTATCCTATTTGTTTATAGGTATCTTATATCTTTCTCTATTGTAAGGACCTCTTTGAAGGTGAGTGCCTTCCATTTTTTCTTGTACCTTTGCACCTGCGAAGTACTTCCTATGTTCGTTTTATACAAACTAACGATGGATTTTATTAGCGGAACTTTTTAACTTTGCACAACCTTAGATAAGTAGCATGGCAAAAATCGGATCAAAAACTGGGACAGCTGTTAAGGCAGCCGCTTCAAAACGAATTTTAATTTCTCAGCCAAAGCCGGAAAGTGATAAATCTCCATATTACGATTTAGAACGCAAGTACCAGGTAGAACTGGTGTTCCATCCTTTTATTAAATTAGATGGTATTCCTGCTAAAGAATTTAGAAAACAAAAAATTGATATCGCTGCTTATACAGGTGTCATTTTTACAAGCAGAAACGCCATTGATCATTTCTTTCGCACCGCAGAGGAAATGAAAGCTACTATCAGTCAAGACACAAAGTACTTTTGTATAACGGAGGCTGTTGCACTTTATCTACAAAAATTTATTTTATACAGAAAGCGTAAAGTATTTTACGGCGCAGACGGCTCGAGTAAGAGCATGCTTGATGTTATCAATAAGCACAAAGAGAATGAAAAATTCCTCTATGTATGTAGTGAAAATCAGCAAGACAATGATATTTGCGGCTGGCTTAAACTTCACAAATGCAGTTTTGATCTAGCATTCATGTACCGTAGTATCAGCAATGATATTACCCCTCTATTTGCAAAAAAGGGTTTCGAAATAATTTGCTTTTTTACCCCTAGTGGTGTAAAAAGTTTATTTGATAATTTTCCAGATTTCAAACAAAACAAAGTTGTCATAGGCGCTTTTGGTAGCAATACTTCTAAAGCAGTGGAAGATGCTAATCTTCGTTTAGATATTAAAGCACCGGCTCCTCAAAGACCAAGTTTGGTAGCCGCTCTAGACCACTATTTGCAATCCCTTGTCGCAAAAAAATAATCTTTTTGCAAGCGAATCATTCTACACCTAATTTATTAATAAAGGAAACCAGTCCTTACCTGCTCCAGCATGCGTATAATCCTGTGGAGTGGCATCCTTGGGGAGAAGCCGCTTTACAACTTGCAAAAGATTTAGATAAACCCATTTTAGTGAGTATTGGTTATGCAGCATGTCATTGGTGTCATGTAATGGAACGTGAAAGTTTTGAAGATTTGGCTACTGCCAAAATCATGAATGATCACTTTATTAATATTAAAATTGATAGAGAAGAAAGGCCCGACCTGGATCATATTTATATGGACGCCGTACAAGCCATGACAGGAAGTGGGGGTTGGCCGCTTAATGTTTTTTTGACGCCCGATAAAAAACCTTTTTATGGCGGCACTTATTTTCCACCTGAACCCATGCACAATAGAGCGAGTTGGAAAGATGTATTACTAGGTGTGTCAAAAGGATTTAAAGAAAATAGAGATCAGATTGATGCGCAGGCGGATAAATTAACCCAGCATTTATTAAGTTCTAACGGATTTGGATTTCAAAATAACAATACGGAAGCAGGTCCTGCACTTAGTGATATGGATGCTGCGGTATCGGCGCTACTATCGCAAGGCGACCCAATTTGGGGTGGCTTTGGAGGCGCTCCTAAGTTTCCGCAAACAGCATCGATTCGTTTTTTATTGAAATATCATTTTTTCAATCCTACACATGAAAATTCACTGGCGCATGCGCTGCTATGTTTGGATAAAATGATTGAAGGCGGAATTTATGATCAATTGGGTGGCGGATTTTCACGTTATAGTACCGACGTGCAGTGGCTTGCGCCTCACTTCGAAAAAATGTTATACGATAACGCACTCCTCGTAACTACATTATCTGAAGCCTATCAATTAACAAAAAAAGAATCTTACCATAAAGCCATTAAGGAAACACTTCAATTTGTTGAAAGAGAGTTAATGGACCCCGATGGCGGTTTTTATAGTGCACTTGATGCGGATAGTGAAGGAGTGGAGGGGAAATTTTATACATGGTCCGCGGCAGAAATTACTCAGTTATTAAAAAATGATGCACCACTATTTATGGCGTATTATGGTGTAACAGAAACTGGTAATTGGGAGCACACCAATATTTTACATACACCAATGGCGGCAGGTGCTGTAGCGCAAAGCTTTGGCATCACTGAATCTGAACTGTCATCAACGATTCAGAATTGCAATACTGTTTTGATGGTGGAGCGAAACAAAAGAGTTCGACCACAAACAGACGACAAACAATTACTAGGTTGGAATGCGCTCATGAATACGGCTTTTAGTAAAGCCTATGCCGCAACAGGAAATAAAAATTATTTAATACGTGCGCAAAAAAATATGGCGCATCTATTTGAATGTTTCAAAGATGCAAATGGTGATGGTTGGCTACACATGTATAAAAATGGTCAAGCAAAAACACCTGCTTTTTTAGATGATTATGCGTATTTGATTGAGGCGCTCATTCAACTACAAATCGTATCTGGTGATTTTCATTGGATTGAACAAGCGGGTGAAATCACAGATTATGTGAATGAGCATTTCATAGAATCTAGCACTGGATTTTACTTTTATACCCATGATGCACAAACAGATGTTATTCTAAGAAAAAAAGAAGTGTACGATGGGGCCACCCCTAGCGGGAACGCGGTAATGGCTAGTAATTTGCTTCATTTAAGTGTCGTATACGGCAGCGACAAGTATTTGTCCCTAAGTAAAAAGACTTGTCTATCCCTTTTACCTGCTATAGCCAAGCATCCGGGTTCCTTTGGTGTTTGGGCCGGCTTTGTCTACAATCAGGTGGTTGGATTGAGGGAGTTGACCCTCATTGGACCAGGTGTTTTGCCTTACCTGGAGGCAGCGCTTCCCCTGTATAGACCTAATTTAATCTTAAATATTTCAGAAAATCGGTCAACAAGCATTTCGACGATTTCCAATAAAATAATTGATAATCAACAAGTTACGTTTCAAATTTGTGAAAATTATGCCTGCCAGCTACATCAACTCACTGATTTTGACAGTTTTTTAGCAATTGTGTAACTGGGAATCAACTATTTTGCACTTCGGTTTTAGCCAATCCCCCGGCAAAACAGTGTAACATTAAACAAAAAATTACTGGATAGAATTTTACCCTGGATCTCTAAATTTATTGGTTTTAAAGCGCTAAAACTCAGGTTTCTGACGTTTCAAAACTTATATTTGTCACTGTTATAAATCACACAGATCAGATGAAAGGATAT
>JACCDS010176226.1_pt1 | contig 106967 bp, 100 predicted proteins | sample 7446441 | NCBI WGS metagenome assembly JACCDS01 (sample SAMN15323445, study PRJNA562643) | freshwater metagenome | isolation source: river surface water | place: USA:Blue River Watershed | collected 2017-08-17
CGCGAACACAGGCCTGCACTGGAACCAAAATGGGGCATTTCTGAGTATGCCGACACTGGACTCTGCACTAGCTGCATCCCTTGGTTCGCAACCTCAAGAGTTCTTCATTGATGGGGGAGTTTGGGACGATCACCTTCGACTTAAAGACGATGCAGATCTTGCCGAACGCTCAGATTTAGTCATTCCACCAGCGACCCAAAAGCAGTTTTATCCAATTTTAAAGGCTGCTCGTCCGTGGGTTACTAAGCCCAAACTACTTCTGATTTCAGATAGTTTTGGCTACACGCTTGTAAAGACAGGCGCTCTTGATCTGCTCTCTGATAATTGGGAGTTTTGGTTTTACAACAAGTCCGTTGTCAAGCGGAACGAAGAAAAACGCCCCCTCATTGCTCGTGAATCACGCAGTCGATGGAATGAATTCGACGTAGTAGTTTTGATGGCGACGGAATACAACATCAGCACATTGCCCTACGGGTTTAGTCCTCAATCACCTTCCAAATCGATTAATCGCAATTAACAATGTCCGAAGAATTCGACGCTGCCTTTCACGAGAAGAAAGACAAAAACAAGAAGACGTACAATTACGGAGGCGGTCAAAAGCTGAAGATGAAAAAGGCACTGAAGCACAAGAAGCCCATAACGCGCGGCCAAAAGAAAAAATAAAAAAACCCAAACCGTTGGGCCTGGGTTGGGGTTCCGGAGTAGCGAAGGGGGGAATCGAACCCCCGACCTCAGGGTTATGAATCCTGCGCTCTAACCATCTGAGCTACCTCGCCGGAATGGGCGGCAAAAATAGGGTAGAAGTCCGTCCAAACCAATACCTCTACATAGTAGTTCGGCATGGCGTTTGACCAAGCTTAAACGAAAAATGGTACATTATTTTCTTGCACAGTCCACCCAAGCCTTTATATTGCACCTCCAACCCACGACCTGAATCATGTCTGAACGTGTACCCTTAACCATCGAGTTTCCAGTGCGTTGCTCTGCGGCGATGCTCTACTCATTTTTGAGTACACCCAGCGGTTTGTCAGAATGGTTTTGTGACGACGTGAATTCTCGAGGCGACACCTACCGTTTCTTTTGGGGAGAAACAGAAGAAGTGGCGACAGTCGTGCGCAAGAAGACCAACTATTTTATTCAGTACAAGTGGGAAAACGACGAAAGTGCCAACCGTTTTTCGTTTGAATTCCGCATTGATATTGATGACCTTACCGGCGACGGGTTGTTGACGGTCACCGACTACGTGGAGCCCGATGAAGAATCTGAAATGAAGTCGCTTTGGCAAAGCCAGATAACGACCCTGCTTCGCACGATCGGATCCTAGTTCACGCACTGCTCCTTTTTGGTTTGGCGGCAGCGGTGTTGGCTGTGTCAACCATTTTGATGGGTAGTCATGCGTTTCATCGCGCCTTGGACCAAATTCCGTGGTTTGGCGTAATGCATGCGTTTACTGCGCTCGGAGATGGCGGATTTGCACTGGTCATCGTGTTATGGTTGGCGTTAAGGCGGACTTCGCGCCAGGAATGGACTGTGTTCCTAGTCGGATTTGCCTTGGCGGCACTGATGCCGCAGCTCGGCAAGAACCTTGTTTGGTCCGAAGTGGCTAGGCCTTACGGTGTGGTGGAAGGAATCAAGCATTCAATGCTCTTGGATCCCGCGTACTACAAGAGCTTTCCCTCGGGTCACAGCGCGACCGGTGCATTTTTCGCACTCTTTTTAGCCTACCGAAAGCCTGCGTGGTCGTGGCTCTATTTGGTTATCGGAGTGGGCGTTGGAATAAGTCGATTGGCGCTCCACTACCATTGGGTCGAAGACGTCGTTGCGGGCTGGGCGATAGGATTGTGTGCGGCGTGGCTCGCCGAACGTACCTTGGTCACGAAATTTAACAACTATGGGACTACTTGACGGCAAAGTCGCCCTGATTACGGGCGCATCAAAAGGAATTGGCAAGGCCATCGCAGAACGTTTTGCGCAAGAAGGCGCCAAAGTGGCGTTCACCTACCTGAGCAGCGTGGAGCGGGGTCAGGCGCTTGAAGCGGAGCTTAGCCAATACGGCGAAGCGGCTGGCTTTCGCAGTGATGCCTCAAGCGGCGAACAAGCCGAAAAGCTCATCGAAGACGTGGTTGCACGATTTGGCCAAATTGACGTGGTCGTAAACAATGCAGGAATCACCCGCGACACGTTGTTGCTCCGCATGTCAGAAGAGGACTTTGATCAGGTGATTTCAACCAACCTCAAGTCGGTGTTCAATACCACCAAGCACGTGCAACGCTACTTCCTCAAGCAGCGATCAGGAAGCATCATCAATATTTCGAGTATCGTAGGGATCAAAGGCAACGCAGGCCAATCCAATTACGCAGCGTCTAAGGCGGGCATTATCGGCTTTACGAAGTCGGTAGCGCTTGAGCTTGGCTCGCGCGGGGTGCGCTGCAACGCCATTGCTCCGGGCTTTATTGAAACCGAAATGACGGGTGTACTCGATGAGAAAGTGGTTCAAGCATGGCGTGACGCTATACCGTTGAAGCGCGGAGGCCAGCCTACGGATGTCGCGAACGCGTGCGTGTTTCTTGCCAGCGATTTGTCGGCGTACATCAGCGGACAAGTGCTTCAAGTGGACGGCGGTCTGCTTACCTAATAAGTGAATAACTTCATGTGGAACCCGCCCCAGTGGCGGGTTTTTTCATTGCCCGCATGGCTATCTTAGACTCATGAAGTACGTATGGATTGCGGCCCTCGCTTTGGTACCGCTGGCAGCTGCAGGGCAGGGAATGTGGTTTCCCCACGAATTAGGTAGCCGAAAAGTCGACATGAAGGCAAAAGGCATGATGATGAAGGTAGACGACGTCTATTCCGCCAGCGGCGGTGGCCTAAACGAGTCGGTTGTTCATTTTGGCGGATTCTGTACCGGTGAGGTGATTTCGTCGAAGGGCCTGGTGCTTACCAACCACCATTGCGGATTTGATGCGATTCAGTCCCATTCGAGCATCGAAGACAATTTACTAGAGCACGGATTTTGGGCGGCTTCTTTCGCCGACGAAAAGCCTAACCCGGGGTTGTATGTTGACTTTGTGCACCGCACCGAAGACGTTACCTTGGCAGTACAAGCGCAGATTGCTCAAGGGAAGTCCGTTGAGGAAGCCATGAATGCAGTCAGCAGCGCACAGCCCAAGCCAGACGCCTCGTGGGTTTTCACGGTCAAGTCCATATATGCCGGAAATCGCTTTGTGTTAACCGCTGCGCGTCGCTACCCCGACGTTCGCCTCGTTGGCGCTCCACCAAGTGCGGTGGGTAAGTACGGATCTGACACAGACAACTGGGTTTGGCCGCGCCACACTGGCGATTTTTCGCTGTTTCGTGTGTACACCGCTCCGGACGGTAGCCCCGCTGCGTACAGCTCAAGTAACGTGCCTATGAACGTGGTGAAGCCCCTTGAAATTAGTCTCAGCGGCGTGGAAGAGGGGGATTTTACGATGATTTATGGTTTTCCGGGGCGCACCGACAGCTACATGCCCGTTTCAGAAGTGAAGCAGCAGCTCGAAGTGCTCTTGCCTGCGCGCGTCGCCCTGCGAACCGAAGTGCTTCGTACCTGGGATTCGGCCATGCGCGTGAACCCCTTGGTTAAAATTCAGTACGCCGCGAAGTACGCTAGTGTTGCCAATGCATGGAAAAAGTGGATGGGGCAAATAGAGGGCATGTCTGAAGTCCACGGCTTGGATACGTTGGCTGTCCGTGAAGCTAAAATTGCTGCCTTTAGTGCTGAAGCTGCTGAACTTGCAGCGACGTTCCGCGCTAAAAATGAAGACCTTGAGCGACAGCGGTGGGGCATTTTGTACTACCAGGAGTTGATTCCAAAATGGGACCTTGTGGCGTGGAGTCGGTTGGTGTCGGACTACCTAAAGGCGATCGAAGAGGGGAAAGACCTTGGGAAGTACCAGGCTGCACTACGAGATCACTACAAAGACTGGAATCCGGAATTAGACCGTCGCGCAGTTACTCGCTTTTTAGCGCTGTGGAAGGCCAATGCGAACGTGGCACATTCTGAGTTGAACTTGAACTACTTCACTTCAAGCCAAATAGTGGAATCCGTTCCCGAACTCCCTGCGGAAGACGGAGATTGGTCCTCGTTTAACCAACGAGTTAAGGCGCACCCTGCGCTCAACTTGAGCAAGGAACTGCGGAACGAATTTCTTGCGTTGAACGCAGCTTTGCTAAAACAGGAGCAGGCCTATCAGGCGGGAATGAAGCAGTGGTTGGGGCTGCGCTTGGCGCACGCCGAAAAGGTGGGTGTTCCAATCGCCGCCGACGCCAACTCAACGCTGCGCGTTGCCTACGGTCGGGCTGGTGGGTTTTCGCCGGCCGACGGAATGCGCTACACGACCCACACAACGGCCGACGGCGTGCTGGCGAAGTACCGCCCAGGAGACTACGAATTTGACCTTCCTGAAGCGTACCGAGCCAAACTTGCCGCTAAAGAATACGGTGCGTACGCGATGCGAAACGATGAATTGCCGGTGTGCTTCTTAGCCGCCAACCACACGTCGGGCGGAAACTCGGGTAGTCCGGCATTCAATGCCAAAGGGCAGTTAATTGGACTCAACTTCGATCGGGTTTGGGAAGGAACGATGAGTGACTTTTACTTCACGCCCCAGCGATGCCGCAACATCATGGTCGACATTCGCTACGTGCTTTGGGTTGTGGACGAGTACGCTGGTGCCAAACGCTTGATTGACGAGATGAACATCGTCCGTTAAACCGGCGCTCGCGTCGTACTTTTGCACCGCAATTAACCGCTAATCCTTGAATCCCGCATGAGCGTTCTGGTCAACAAGCAATCGAAAATTATCGTCCAAGGTTTTACTGGTAAGGAGGGAAGCTTCCACGCCGAGCAAATGATCGCCTACGGAACGAATGTGGTGGGAGGAATTACTCCGGGCAAAGGTGGCCAATTGCACTTGGATCGTCCGGTGTTTAACACGGTTAGCGACGCAGTGAAGGCGACAAGTGCGGACGTTTCCATCATTTTTGTTCCGCCCGCATTCGCAGCGGACGGCATCATGGAGGCTGCCGATGCCGGCATTAAGGTAATCGTGTGCATCACCGAGGGAATTCCCGTGGCCGACATGATGAAGGCCAAGGCCTACGTGACCAAGCGCGGTGTTCGCTTGATCGGACCGAACTGTCCTGGAGTTATTACTGCAGATGAGGCCAAAGTGGGCATTATGCCAGGGTTTGTATTTAAGAAAGGCAAAATTGGCATTGTTTCCAAGTCGGGCACGCTGACGTATGAAGCTGCTGATCAACTTGTTAAAGCTGGATTGGGCGTAACTACGGCAATCGGAATTGGCGGCGACCCCATTATCGGCACCACCACCCGTGAGGCTGTTGAACTCCTGATGAACGATCCCGAAACCGAGGGTATCGTGATGATTGGCGAAATTGGTGGCCAGCTCGAGGCGGAAGCTGCACGTTGGATTAAGGCCAATGGCAACCGCAAGCCCGTCGTTGGTTTTATTGCCGGTGAAACGGCGCCCAAAGGACGCACCATGGGCCATGCCGGTGCAATCGTTGGTGGAGCCGACGACACCGCTCAGGCGAAAAAAGCAATCCTTCGCGAGTGTGGGGTTGAAGTGGTGGATTCGCCTGCCCACATTGGAAAGCGCATGGCTGAGCTCTTCGGCGTTAACGCTTAATAATGAATAGGGCGCAAGCCTACGGCGACGGACTGTTTGAAACCTTGAGGGTTTCGAACAGAAACGTACTGCATCCTGAGGAGCATTATTTTAGATTACTTGCTGGCATGCGAATTCTTCGGATGCCAATTCCAAGTTCGTGGAGCCCCGACGGATGGCTTGCCGAACTCAAGCTCGGTGAGCTTGATCCTACCAAGGATTACCGCGTTCGGTTTCAGGTGTCGAGAACCGGATCTCTGGGTTATGCGCCTGACGCAGATGCGGGTGTTACGTGGTCCGTTGAGGCCACCGCACTTGACGGTCGGGGATACCCGCTACCCGTCTTGCGGCCCGAGCTTGGTCTGTTTCAAGAGCACCGCAAAGCTGAGGGGTTGCTTAGCACCGTTAAGTCGGCCAATGCGTTGCTTTATGTTTTAGCGGCTGGCTTTGCTCGAGAGCAGCACGTGGACGATGTCCTGATATTAAACCAGGATAATAACGTTTTGGAAGCATCTCGATCGAATGTGATGCTGCTGCAGGGGAACACCCTTACGACCCCACCACTGCGTTCCGGCGCTCTTCGTGGGGTGATGCGCGAGGTGGTACTTGGGCTTGCTCCACAGCTTGGGCTGGAAGTTCGCGAAGAACTGTTTAGTCCTTTTGCCCTACAGCAGGCCGACGAGGTATGGCTTACGAACAGTATCCAAGGTGTAGCGGCGGTCCGACAATTCCGAAAGACTACGTATGGATCAGCATCAGCCGAGGCCATGCAAAAGCTTATTCAAAAAAGATCTGAAGTTGCTCAATTCCAATGAGGAACCTCGGGTTTATTAACCCAAAGCTTTAAATCATCTGGCCAGTCATTGGCTAAGGAGCGGTAAAGGGAATCATCACCCCACCAATCCTTAAGTTCTCGGGCGGGTTGAAGTACCCAACTACGTTCGGCCAATTCTGATTCCAATTGCCCCGATGACCAGCCGGCGTAACCCGCTGTGAAGCGGATTTCGTCTGCAGAGATCAGCGCATGGCGAACCGCGTAGCGCATGGCATCAAAATCTCCGCCAAAGAAAAGGTTTTCCCCAACAGGTGACCCGTCGGAGATCAAGTCGGGTCGTTGGTGAATGTAGTAAAGTGAATCGGTCCCAACAGGCCCTCCAAAATAGAGCGGCCAACTGGGCCATTCGCCACGCAGAGCCTGGTCTAAGGTGTAATCGCTCAATCTATTGACAATCAATCCAGAAGCGCCGTGCTCATCCCATTGGGTAAGCAGTACCACACTTCGCTCAAAATTTTCGTCCTCCAATAATGGGTGCGCGATTAAAAAATCACCGGGTTTGCCCTGCATGCGAACTAATTTAGCGCAAATATGGCGCTGCACGACGACCGCAAAGAATACGTCAAAGGAAGCTTAGACGACCGATGGCTAGAGGCTGATCCGCTTACGCAGTTCGCGGAATGGCTAACTGAATACCGAGAAAGTGGAGCAGAAGACGCTACTGCTTTTGCGCTAAGCACTGCCTCGGCAGAAGGTGAGCCCGATGCGCGCATTGTCCTGCTGAAAGAACTGCGCGGGCGGGATTTGGTCTTTTTTACGAACTACGCATCGAAAAAGGGCCAAGACTTAGCAGAAAATCCCCGTGCTCACGCGTTATTTTTTTGGCCAAGCCTTGAGCGCCAGGTTCGGATTTATGGCTCGGTGCGCCGAGTTTCGGACCAAGAGAGTGCCACCTACTTTGCGAGCCGGCCTGTCGCAAGTCAGTGGGGTGCCGTTGCCTCCAATCAATCGAAGCCAATTTCTTCGCGTGACGCCATGGATGCGCGGCTTGCTGAAGTGCAGTCGTCCCATCCAAACGGCGTTGAGCGTCCCAAGCATTGGGGCGGATTTGCGCTTGAGGTAGCGCGCATCGAGTTTTGGCAGGGCCGCGCAAGCCGCATGCACGACCGCATTTGTTTTCAATTAGGTGCCGACGGTTTGTGGTCGGCGCAACGCCTTCAACCATGAGTACTTCAAAATTTGCCGTAGTGGGCTGTGGCCGTATTGGCCAGCGCCATATTGAAATGATCCGCAATGTGCGCGGTGCGGAACTCGTTGCCACCTGCGACGTCAAGGCTGCATCGGAACTCGGGTTAAGCGGTGGGGTGCCGCACTATTCGAGTCTTAGTGGGTTGCTCTCCACGCATTCTGTAGATGTGGTGGCCATTGCTAGCCCCAATGGACTGCATGCCGAACATGCCTTGTCCGCGCTCCAGGCCAATGCCCACGTAATCATTGAAAAGCCGATGGCGCTGCGGAAAGCCGACGCTGAGCGCGTACTTCACCTGGCGCTTCAAAAGGGCCGCTACGTGTTCGGCGTGATGCAGAATCGCTATTCTCCGCCTTCGGAATGGCTAAAGTCGGTCGTGGAGCAGGGGCTCCTCGGGGAGATTTACCAAGTGCACATCGATTGCTTTTGGAATCGCGACGACCGCTACTACCATGCTGGCGGTTGGCACGGAACCAAGGATTTGGACGGCGGAACCTTGTTCACGCAGTTCAGCCACTTTATCGACATTTTGTATTGGGTTTTTGGGGACGTTAAGCCCTTGAATGCCTTGCTCCGCAACTACAATCATAGCCACAGTATTGCATTTGAAGACAGCGGGCTGGTGCATTTTGCGCTACCGCAGCATGGCGCTGCGCTCGGCTCGCTCAACTACAGCACGAGTGTGTGGGATGCCAATCTTGAGAGTTCCATGACCGTCATTGGCGCGAAGGGAAGCATCAAGGTTGCCGGCCAGTACATGAACGAGGTAGTTCACTGCCATATTGAGGGATACCAAATGCCAACGCTAGCCCCGAGTAACCCGCCGAACGACTACGGTCCGTACAAGGGCTCTGCTGCGAACCACATTTATGTCTACGAAAACGTTCGCGATGTGCTCGAAGGAACGAGGCCCATCACGACGAATGCACTCGAGGGCCTAAAGGTCGTGGAGATCATTGAGTCGATCTACGCGCTTGCCAAATAAGTGGTCGCAAATGGGCAAAAAAAAAGCCGCCCGAGGGCGGCTTTCGTGTTTAGGTGATTTTGGGCATTAGAGTTTGCCAGCCAGCTCAGCGCCAGCCTTGAACTTAGCAACCTTCTTGGCAGCGATTTTGATCGTTGCACCAGTTTGTGGGTTGCGGCCCTCACGAGCACCGCGAGCTGATACGCTGAAGGTACCGAAACCTACCAGTGATACTTTGCCACCTTTGGCCAAAGCGCCACCAATGTTGTTGGTTACTGAATCCAAAGCTGATTTAGCTTGAGCCTTAGAAATACCTGCGTCTGCAGCGATGGCATCGATGAGTTCTGCCTTGTTCATGCTTGTTGTTTTTTAAAGAGTGATTAAACGTTTGGTTTTCCCAAATATAGTCGGAAACGCAATACGCGCAAGGATTTAGTCAATTTTTTGACCACTTAGTGTAAAATGTCCCCTAATCCGGGTTCCGCGAAGAAAATCGGCGACCGGCATTCGGCGTTTTCCGGGCCATTGGACCTCGTGAATTCGTAGCATTCCGCGCGAATCAAAAAGTGTAATTCCCTCGTTTCCAATTTGGTAGGAAACAAAATTGGACGTTTGCTTGCTCATTGTCGCAACGTACTCACTATGAAAGAGTTTGAAGCGTTCTCCTTGGCGTTCGGGATTCGGAAGGCTCGCTCCCGGGATCGGATCGCACGCTCGAATCCGGTTATGGATGGAAAAGGCAGAATCCAGATGCTCCAGTTGAGCGAAATCTGGTCCAAGTTTAGGGGCAAAACGGACTTTTTCGTCGTCGTTCTGGGGTACGCCGGAGGTTGTACCCCTAGCGAGTTCGCCAAGCACCCGCACGGCGAGGAGCGCGCCTTGTTCCGCCATTCGAGGGTAAAGCTCGCCAAATGCCTCATTGGGACCAATGTCCATGGAATGCTGCGCAAGCAGCGGACCTTCGTCGATGTGTGCGTTCAGCGAAAACGCAGTGAGTCCGGTGGCGGAGTCTCCGTAGGCAAGGCTCCATTGGATCGGTGCCGCTCCCCGCAGGTCAGGTAGGAGCGAACCGTGAATATTCAATGAACCGAGTCGAGGCATAGCCCACACGACTTCGGGCAGCATTCGGAAGGCCACCACCGTGAACACGTCTGCCTGGTAGGACTGGAGTTCCGCCAAAAATTGTTCGTCGCGCAAGCGTTCCGGTCTCAGAATCGGGAGGCCGTGGTCCATCGCACAGCGCGCCACCGGGGAGGGCTGCAGCACCAAACCTCGTCCGCTCGGACGGTCTGGTGCCGTTACGACGGCGCAGACATCCACTTCGGGCGCCTCGATTAGCGCCTTAAGGCAGGTAACGGCAAAATCAGGGGTCCCAAAAAAAACAGTGCGAATCATAGGGGCAAAGTTCGCGTTTAAGCACGCAACCATCCATCAGCATCGACCGACCACCACCCAAACTCGCTTCCTTGGCGCAGCAAGTTCAAGAAATCCGGTCGGGCAAGATGCAGAAAACGGGCGGCTTCGGCAATTTGCGCGCGTTGGTCTGGCGACGCCTGCAGAAATTCCAGAAGTGATCGCGCGGAATCTTCGGGCTGGTGGCGGCGGGCACAGACGTCGCATCGCCCGCAATCGGATCCCTGTTCCCCGAAGTAGGCGAGAAGCTCGACAAATCGGCAGTTCGTGGCAGCCGGATCGAGCATCAACAGCACCGCCTTGGCACGACGAAGGACGCGCTCACGGTCAATGTCCCACTCTGCTTTGGTGATGGGGCTGGTGGATTGCGGGTAGCGCGGATGGGTCCAGCGGTAGGCACTACCCTGCTCAGCGGGCTCGCAGTCAAGGAGCCCCAATTCAGACGCACCCTGAACCAGATGGCGGGCTTCTGCAATGGTCCACGGTCCCGTCGCGGCCAGAGCGGTTAACGAAAGTGTTTCAGCGTGGTGCACAATGCCGGGAACCTTGCGTGCTAGGGCATAAAGCAGTTCGGCGTACTTCGGATTGGATTCGGCGACGTCGACCAATTCACTTCCGCCATAGCATAGCTGAATGCGGAGGCTAGATTCGCGTTCCTCTACCAGTTCCGCGAGCCCTTTGCGCACCAATATTCGAAGAATGAGGTCTTCGCCCGCTGTTTGGGGTTTGATGCGCACTCCCACGCCGTCACCGACGGCAATCTGAGCGCGGCTTGCGAGGGCATGGTACTGACACACCCATTCGGCAAATTCGGGCATGGTGCGGTCCAGCTTGCGGCGGAACTGGCTGAGCGATTTAGGGTCAAGTAAAATGAGTGCTTGAGCGTCTGCGCCGTCGCGTCCTCCGCGACCCATTTCTTGGTAGAGCGCTTCGGGGCTTTCGGGTACCTCGACGTGGATCACTTGGCGCACGTTGGGCTGGTCAATTCCCATACCGAAGGCCGTGGTGGCGACCATGGTGCGAATGCGCCCCTGAGACCAATCCGCTTGAAGGCGCATGCGGTCGTCGCGCGGTAGACCAGCATGGTAGGATGCCGCTGGAATCTGCCGTGAGCGCAGGAGTTCAGCCCACTTCGTGGCGCCGGCGCGGCTGCGCACATAGACAATTTGCCGACCCTCGCTGGGGCGAAGGGATGAAGCGCAGGCGAGCGCAACATCGGGCACGACGCGGACCGTCCAGCTCAAATTGGGTCGAGCGAAGGAGGCCTGGAATACCTGAGGGGTGTGCAGTCCGAGTGAAACCACAATGTCTTCAAGGACTTCAGGGGTAGCCGAAGCCGTTAGCGCAATGCATGGAACCTTAGGCAGCGCCTCGCGGAGCGCGCGAAGGAGCAGGTACTGCGGACGAAAATCATGCCCCCACTGACTTACACAATGGGCTTCGTCGATGGCAAGCAACCGCACGTCCCAGTGGTCCAGGATGGCAAGAAAGTTCCGCGATTGCGCTCGTTCCGGTGAGACGTAGGCAAATTGGGGCGGATGCTGCTGCAAGCGCATCCAGTCTGCTGGCTTCAACTCCCCGGCAAGGGAGCGCGCGTCGATTCCGCGCTGGGTAAGTTGGTGGACTTGGTCCGCCATAAGGGAAATGAGCGGAGAGATAACTACCGTTGTTCCGCCCAGCACGAGGCCAGGAACCTGGAAGCACAGCGATTTACCCCCGCCGGTTGGAAGGAGCGCTACCGTGTCTGCGCCCGAAACAACCGATTCCGCAATAGGACGTTGCAGCGGCCGAAAGTCCGCGTACCCCCAGACCTGCTGGAGGACGGCCCCAAGTCGATCAGGCGCGCCGTAGGACATGTAGGATGAACTCAACGCGTTCGTCAACTGACTTGCGGGGAACTTCTACGAGTTCGTAGCCCGCTGAAGTATAGGTAGATACAAGGGCCTCGTGTACTTGCACCGCGGTTTCAAAGGGCTCCCAGCGCTCGCCGTCGGTTCGGTAAATAGCCTCCCAAGGTGGGAAGATGAATACTTTGTAGTGGTAGGGGAACGGGGCGGGGTCCATCCAATCGGGAATGGGTTTGTCGCCCGCTTGCAGGTAGCTTAAAGTATCCAACAGGCTACGGTCAAAGAATACGTCACCGTCGAAGGATCCGGCGTTGTGGTGCTGCTGGCTGCGAAGCTTCCAAATAACCTCAGAAAAGGCCAAAAGATTGCGCCACGGGTCTTCGCCGCCCAATTTCGTGCCTTCTTGAGTGATGATATCTCGAGAAATTTCGTGGAGCACGGGGTGACCAAGTTCGTGTAGGCGAGCGACAACCGAGGTTTTTCCGGTGGACGGAGCTCCGGTGAGAACGATTCGGCGGGTTGTGCTGTTACTTTGGGTCATGGAGGAAGTCAAATTTCGCGAACTGCTGGAGCAAAACTACACCTGGCCCGCGCTGTACATGTTTAAATTCATTTGCCCCGCGAACAACGAAGCTGTTGCAAAGCTCGAGCAGCTGTTTGACCCTGAAGTGGCCGAGCTTTCGCTGCGGCCATCCTCCAAGGGAAACTATGTCTCTTTCACCGCTAAGGAGCTGATGATCAGTGTAGATGCGGTAATCGAACGCTACCGCCTCGCCACCAATATTCCTGGCCTTATCAGTCTTTAGGCGCCGCGTCGGGTTCGCTTGGAGCGATCGCCGGGCTGTCTTGAGCCGGCTCGGCTTGAGCAGCCGTAATCTTCAGTGTTAGTTGCTCCGCACCGTCGGATCCCGAGAAAACTACCGTATCGCCGGGGTGAAAAGCACCTTTGACTATTTCTTCGGCCAGCGGATCTTCCAGGTAGCGTTGAATCGCACGCTGTAAGGGGCGGGCGCCAAACTTAGGGTCGAATCCTTTGTCGGCGAGGAAAGCCACCGCAGAGTCCTCAAGCTGCACATGGTAGTCCATCGATGCCATGCGCTTCAGTAAACTCTGCAGCTCAATGTGAACGATGCGCGCAATGTCGTCCTTCTCCAATGGCTGGAAGACGATGACGTCGTCAATTCGGTTCAGGAATTCTGGGGCAAAAGCCTTTTTAAGCGCAGACTCAATTACCCCTTTGGCAAGTTCCTCTGTGCTGTCTTGACGTGTCTTGGTGCCAAACCCAACGCCAGTCCCAAAGTCTTTGAGTTGGCGTGAGCCGATGTTCGACGTCATGATTATGAGCGCGTTTTTAAAGTCGACCTTGCGGCCAAGGCTGTCGGTCATGTGCCCGTCGTCCAGCGCTTGGAGCAGCAAATTGAAGACGTCGGGGTGTGCTTTTTCAATTTCGTCCAGCAGCACCACCGAATACGGCTTGCGTCGCACCTTTTCGGTGAGCTGACCGCCTTCTTCGTAGCCTACGTATCCCGGAGGCGCACCCACCAAGCGCGATATGGCAAACTTTTCCATGTATTCCGACATGTCGATGCGAATCAGGGCATCGGCGGAGTCAAAGAGTTGCACCGCGATTTCTTTGGCGAGTTGGGTCTTGCCCACGCCCGTTGGACCAAGGAAAATAAAGGAGCCCACGGGCTTGTTGGGGTCTTTTAGGCCCGCGCGGTTGCGCTGGATGGCGCGAACCACCTTGCGCACGGCCTCGTCCTGCCCGATGATTTTGCTCTTGATGTCGTCTTCCATAGCGGCCAACTTGGCCAGCTCATCGTTCGACACCTTGCGAACCGGAATGCCCGTCATCATGGCCACCACCTCGGCAATGTCATCTTCTGTTACGGGAGTGCGGTTCTTGCGGGCCTCTTCGTCCCATTCCGCCTGAACCTGAGCCAGTTTTGCTTCGATCTGCTTTTCGTCGTCGCGTAGTTTAGCCGCCTCTTCGTAGCGCTGCTTCTTGACAACTTCCATCTTTTGCTGCCGAACCGCTTCGAGCTGTTCCTCGAGCTCGCGCACCCCCTGAGGCACATTAATCGAGCCCAAGTGCACACGGCTACCGGCTTCGTCCAACGCGTCAATGGCTTTGTCGGGCAGGAATCGGTCGGGAACATAGCGAACCGTCAGCGCCACGCAGGCTGCGAGTGCCTCTTCGGTGTAGGTCACGTTGTGGTGCTCCTCATACTTTGGCTTGAGGTTGCGCAGGATTTGAAGCGTTTCGTCAGGGCTCGGCGGGTCGACCGTGACCTTCTGGAACCGGCGCTCCAAGGCTCCGTCTTTTTCGATGTACTGGCGGTATTCGTCGAGGGTAGTGGCTCCAATGCACTGAATTTCACCGCGCGCCAGGGCCGGCTTAAACATGTTGCTTGCGTCAAGCGAGCCTGTTGCACCGCCTGCGCCTACAATCGTGTGGATTTCATCAATGAAGAGGATGATGTCGTCGTTTTTCTCAAGCTCGTTCATCAAGGCCTTCATGCGCTCTTCAAATTGACCGCGGTACTTTGTTCCTGCGACCAGGCTCGCAAGGTCTAAGGTGACCACGCGCTTGCCGAAGAGTACCCGGCTGACCTGCTTTTGGACAATTTTGAGTGCCAGCCCCTCGGCAATAGCCGATTTTCCCACGCCGGGCTCACCGATGAGCAGCGGGTTGTTTTTCTTTCGGCGGCTTAAAACTTGGCTTACCCGTTCAATTTCTTTTTCTCGACCTACTACCGGGTCGAGCTTGTCTTCTTCGGCCAACTTGGTCAGGTCGCGCCCGAAGTTGTCGAGCACCGGCGTTTTGCTCTTGCTTTCGCCTGGCTTGCTTTGCTTGGGCGAACTTCCGCGCACGGGTTCTTCGTCGTCGTCGTCCCCACTGAGGGCCGCTGAAGGATTACTTCCGCGGTCGGGCTTGCGCTCTTCCATGAAGCGATTTTGGTATTCCGTCTTGAGGGTTTCGTAGTCGATTCCAAAGCTTCGCAAAACGGCGGCCACCGGATCGTTGTCGTTGCGAAGTATGCACAGGAGTAAGTGCGCTGTGCGAATCACTGGGCTACCGTACAGTTTGGCTTCAAGAAAGGTGGTCTTGAGGGCCTTCTCAGCTTGTCGGGTAAGCGGAATGTTCTTGCGGCTCAGAGTCGGGTTCTCAACCGCCTGATGTAGGCTCTCCACTTTGTGGCGGACTTCGAGCAAATCCACGCCAAGCGCTTGAAGTAATTCAATCGCAGACCCCGCACCTTCGCGGATCAGTCCGAGCACTAAATGCTCCGTGCCAATGCTGTCGTGGCCGAGGCGCAGCGCTTCTTCTTTACTGTAGCCAATGACGTCTTTGACTCGGGGCGAGAAATTTTCATCCATACCCCCAAAGTAACCAATGCTGTGCCAAGTCGCAACGCGGTTCCGAACTGCTTATTTATAAACATCTAATTGTGTATAAAACCCTAGAAAATCCGCGGCATTGCAGACGTTTGAGCGGATTGTGCCACGTATTTTTGAAGGATATACTAGCTAACTGACATTATGGCCGAAGGCGAACGCATTATACCTATAAACATTGAGGAGGAAATGAAGACCTCCTACATCGACTATTCAATGTCGGTGATTGTTTCGCGTGCACTTCCTGACGTGCGCGACGGACTCAAGCCGGTTCACCGGCGCGTGCTTTTTGGGATGAACGAAATGGGCAACCATTCGTATAAGGCCTACAAGAAGTCCGCCCTCGTGGTCGGTGAGGTAATGGGTAAGTACCACCCCCACGGCGACTCTGCGATATACGATACCATCGTGCGTATGGCCCAAGAATGGAGCCTTCGCTACATGCTTGTGGACGGACAGGGCAACTTTGGCTCGATGGACGGCGACGCGCCAGCCGCAATGCGCTACACCGAGGTGCGCATGCGCAAGATTACCGAAGAGCTCGTTCGCGATATTGACAAAGACACGGTAGATTTCAAGCTCAACTACGACGATTCGCGGGAAGAGCCGACAGTACTTCCGACGCGCATTCCGGCACTCCTGGTCAACGGAGCTTCAGGTATTGCGGTAGGTATGGCTACAAACATGCCGCCGCACAACTTGACGGAATCGATCAATGCCACCATTGCATACATCGAAAACAACGACGTCGAAGTCGTGGATTTGATGAAGCACATCACGGCGCCCGATTTTCCAACGGGCGGTACGATTTACGGCTACGACGGGGTGCGCGAAGCGTTTGAAACGGGTCGCGGGCGCATTGTGCTGCGTGCCAAAGCGCACATCGAGGAGGTCAATGGCCGCGACTGCATCATTGTTTCGGAGATTCCGTACCAAGTGAACAAGGCGGAGATGATCAAGAAGACCGCCGATTTGGTCGACGAGAAGAAGCTTGACGGAATTGCCGACATCCGAGACGAGTCCGACCGCAACGGAATGCGCATTGTGTATGTGTGTAAGCGTGATGCGGTTCCCAACGTTGTCTTGAATAAGCTCTACAAGTTCACCCAGCTTCAATCTAGCTTCAGTGTGAACAACATCGCCTTGGTGAACGGACGCCCAATGCTGCTGAACCTCAAGGATATGATCAAGCACTTCGTGGAGCACCGCCACGAAGTCGTCGTGCGCCGATCAAAGTACGAATTGTCGGAAGCCCAAAAGCGGGCCCACGTACTCGAAGGTTTGCTGATTGCCATCGATAACCTCGACGCGGTGATCAAACTCATTCGCGCAAGCCAGACGGTGGATATTGCAAAGGATGGTTTGATGAGTCAGTTTGGATTGAGTGAAATTCAGTCCAAGGCCATCCTTGACTTGCGCCTTCAAAAGCTCACGGGCTTAGAGCGCGACAAGATCAAGGCCGAGTACAACGAGCTGATGGAGCAAATTGCCTACCTCCAGCGCATCCTCAACGAGGTAGAGCTTCGTATGCAAATCATTAAAGATGAGCTTATTGAGGTTCGCGATAAGTTTGGCGACGAGCGCCGTACCGAGATTGACTTCTCAGGTGGCGACATGCGCATGGAAGACATGATTGCCGACGAAGAAGTGGTAATCACCATCTCGCACATGGGCTACGTCAAGCGCACTCCGCTAACGGAGTACAAAACCCAGAGTAGAGGAGGGGTAGGATCGCGGGGTGCCAATACACGCGACGAGGACTTTATTGAGCATGTGTTTGTGGCCACGAACCATAACTACATGCTGTTCTTTACGGAGCAGGGTCGATGCTTCTGGCTGCGTGTGTATGAGATTCCGGAAGGAAACCGCACGAGCAAAGGCAAGGCCATTGTCAACCTCATTAATTTGCCAAGCGACGACAAGGTTCGTGCGTACATCAACACCAAAGACCTGAAGGACGAAGCCTACGTCAACAGCCACTCGGTGGTACTTTGTACGGTAAAGGGCATTATTAAGAAGACCACCCTAGAGGCCTACAGCCGCCCGAGGGCGAATGGAATCCATGCCATAGGCGTCCGGGACGGTGACCGCCTTTTAGAGGCCCGCCTGACGGACGGAACCAACGAGATCATCATGGCCGTGCGCAGCGGTAAGGCGATTCGCTTCCCTGAAGCCAAGGTGCGCCCGATGGGCCGCGGTGCGTCTGGTGTTCGCGCTATGGCACTGGATACCGAGAACGACGAGGTGGTGGGCATGGTTTGCGCCGCCAGCGACCAGGATTCGATCTTGGTAGTGAGTGAGAACGGCTACGGCAAGCGCACGCTGGTCGAGGACTACCGCATCACCAACCGAGGCGGAAAGGGCGTAAAAACCCTGAACGTTACCGACAAGACGGGCGACGTGATTGCCATCAAGGACATCACGGACGAAGACGACTTGATGATTACCACCAAGCGCGGAATTATGATTCGCATGGCCGCTTCGGACCTGCGCGTCATGGGCCGTGCTACCCAAGGTGTTCGCCTGATCAACCTAAAGTCGGGTGAATTGATTGCCTCAGTTGCCAAGGTTCCTTCTTCAGAAAACGAAGAAGGAGTAGAGGGAGCCGAAGGTGCAACACCAAGTGAAATCGGGGAGGGCAGTGCGGAATAATCGCGCTGAACTTTTCGCTTAAGTGAAGGGCCCCGTACTCCGGGGCCTTTATCTTTGTAGGAAATTCATCAATATGAAAAAGGTTCTCTTTGCCGCGTTTGCTGGCGCTGCGCTCCTGGCGCAGGCCCAAGACGGCCCCACCATTTCAAGTGCAAAAATTGCCCTGAACGCCGGCGATCTTACCGAAGCCAAAAAGTACATTGACGACGCAAAAAAGGGAATCGATGCGATTGCCCCCGAGGCGCGCAACCCGAAGTTGATGCCAAAGTACTATTTGTACCGAGGCGACGTGTACTACGCGCTGTTCAATGAACCGTCGAGCAAGAATCTTGAAACCTTGAACGAGGCCGTTGCAGCCTACAGCGACCTTCTGGACTACGAAACCAAGTTGGGCAAGGTGAAGCTCGGAACGGCTTCTCAAGAGAAGCTTCCGATTCTGGCACAAGCCTATGTACAGCTGGCTGAGGATTTTAACTTCAATCAAAACGATAAGAAGTCAGCTGTTTCAGCCTACGAGCGCGCCGTGCAAACGCGCGCCAAAGTTGGGCAGTTGGACACAACCAATATGTCGTACGTAGCCTATTTATCGGCTGAATTGGGCGACAAAGTGAAGGCCGAAGAAATGTTCAAAAAGCTCATCGAGCTGGAATACAAGGGAATTCAATGGACGGCGGTGTTGGCTGAAGACGGCAAGCGCTACCCGTTCCCCGACAAGGCTACGCTTGATATGTACATCAAAATGGAGAAGGCGAGCGACCCGCAGCGCTCAGAGAGCATTTTGGTCGACTTCTATGTTCGCCTTTTGTTCATGTACATTGAGCAAAAGCGCACCGCTGATTTTGATGCGTTAGTTCAAGTTGCTCGCGCGAAGTTTCCTGCGAACGACGATTTGCTTAAGCTGCAGCTCCAGGCGTACCTAGACCGCGAGGATTTTGCTGGTGCCATTGCCAAGTTGGACGAGGCCCTTGCGAAAGAGCCAAACAACCCACTGTACTTGTACAATGCGGGGTTCCTGTACCACCAAAAGCTCAAAAACACGCCCAAGGGTATTGAGTACTACCAAAAAGCCATTGCAGCTGACGAGAACTATGTGGATGCCATTTACATGCTTGGTTTGGTCTACATCGATGAGAGCAACAAGTTTGTAGAGCAAATCAACGCGCTGCCACGTAACGCAACCCAGAAGCAGTTCGATGACTTAGATAAAAAGAAAAACGCGGAGCTGGCCAAAGCACTGAGCTACTTTGAGCGCTCGTACAAGGTGAATCCAAAAGACATGAGCACGCTGGAGGCCTTGCGTGAAGTCTACTACAAGTTGAGTAAGTACGACGACATGAAGCGCATTGCGGCAGAGATTGCTGCGCTGCAGTAGGCTACAAAGTCACAGTAAATGAAGGCGCCCGCATACAGCGGGCGTTTTTTTTTGCTGAGTGGTGCACCGGGTCACTTCAGGAATGTAATTAACATAATATATATTATAGGATAAATTACTGGGCGCGTTGTGAAATCCGGATATTCCCGGATTCGTTCGTTGGTTGGCGGTGTTTTTTTATTTACTGCGTGGTTTTTTTTGTTTTACTGTGGCGTGTTGGATTTGTACTGAATTGGAGAACGAGTTAGGATCCGCGAAGCAGTGTTTTGATTGGGTTTCGGCCAACGGTCATGCTGCGGCCTGATTTGGTGGCCGTGGGCATTAGGTGTGCAGGCGTTTCATCAAAACGCGGATCGAGTTTAGGCGCGCACCGCTCCAGGTGGTTCACGTCGAGGCTCGCGTAGCCGTAGTCGACAGAAATTCGGCCGCGCATCAGGTAGATTCCGCGGCGTCGTATGGCGTGGCGCGCCACGGCCGGCGGAAACAGGACGACGTCAAAGATGAGGCCTCGGCGATCTTCGAAGGTTCCGATTTGCATCCAGTCGCCTCGGGATGTCTTGGTGTTTTTGAGGCTCACCAAGTAGCCCAGGATTTCGGTGGTTGCGCCGTGGTATTTTGGCCAGTCTTCGGGTGGGATTACTTCTTGAATTTCAGGAAGTTCAAATAGTGAGAACGGGTCGCAAAGCGGAAACCCAAAGAGTTCAATGTGCTCGTACGAGCGTTCTAGTTCGCTGGTTTCGAGTTCGGGGATCGGTAGTTCTGTTGGGGAGGCTAATTGCTCAAAGAGGCTGGGTCCGGGCGCCGGCGGCGGGCGGTGGCCCAGGCGCCGGTGGGCCGCCCATAGTAGCGTGCGCACTGGGCGGCCCGTGAAGCGAAATGCTTCAGCCCGGATCAAGAGGAGCAGCGAATCGAGCGCTATTGGGGCTCCGGGTTGGTGGAGCCGGTCGATAAAGTGGTCCAGGTCAAGAAAGGGGCCTCCCTCCTGCCGCGCGTGGTCGATTCGGCGGCCAAATTCCGCGTCAAAGCTGCGGATTCGGTCGGTCCCGAGAACGATGCGGAGTCCAGACTGAAGTACCGTGAAGGTGCGGCCTTCGTTGACGCAGGGAGGTTCGATGCGCGCTCCATGCCGACGGGCTTCGTTGAGGTAGTGCTCTGCGCGGTAGTATCCGCCGCCGTTGTTGACGTTGGCGACCATGAACGGAACTGGAAAATAGGCTTTTAGGTAGAGGCTTTGGAAGCTTTCAACCGCATAGGAAGCCGAGTGGCCCTTGGCAAAGGCGTAGCCCGCAAAGCTTTCAATTTGGCGCCAAACTTCGCGGGCAGCCTCGGTGGCGTGTCCGCGCTGAGCACAGTTGGCGAAAAACTGGCGCTCTACCTCGTGGAACTCGCTTCGGGAGCGGAATTTTCCCGACATTCCGCGGCGAAGCACGTCGGCCTCGGCCAGACTTAGGCCCGCGTACTCGTGGGCTACGCGGATCACGTCCTCTTGGTACACCATGACCCCGTAGGTTTCCGGAAGGATGCGCAGCAGGTCGGGATTGGCCTCAGCTCGGAGCGAAGGATTCCGGTGGCGGTCAATGTAGGCCTTCATCATCCCTGACGATGCGACGCCCGGGCGTATTACGGAACTGGCAGCAACGAGCTCGAGGTAGTTGGACGTTTGGAGCTTGGTCATGAGCATGCGCATCGCGGGCGATTCGACATAAAAACAGCCGATGGCCCCTCCGTTGCGCAAGAGTTCAAGGCAATGAGGGTCCTGCTTGAATCGCTGACTGTCGTGAATGTCTGCCGTGGGAATCCCGGCCTGCTGCAGTGTGTGGAGCGTTTCCGAGATTTTGCTGAGTCCGCGTTGCCCCAGAATGTCGAATTTGTGCAGGCCCACGTCTTCGGCTGCGTGCATGTCCATGTCGACCGTAGCAAATCCCTTGGGCGGCATGAAGGTGGTGGTCCAGGTGGTCAGCGGAGCGTTGGCTATAAGTATGCCGCTGGAATGCAGTGTCATACGGTTAGGGAGCCCGTGCAGGTAGCGTCCGTAGCGAAGAATAGATCGAGCAGTCTCATCTCGGTCGCGTAGTTTTCCGTCGGCAAGTTCGTCGATGTCGGACTTAGGAAGGCCCCAAACCTTGCCCAGCTCGCGTACCACTGCGCGGTGCTGGAACGTACTGACGGCCCCAAGGAGGGCCGTATTTGGGAAGCGGGTGAAGATGTATTCGGTTAGCCTCGGGCGATCTCGCCACGAAAAATCAATGTCGAAATCGGGCGGGGCACTCCGGTAGAGGTTGATAAATCGCTCAAAGTAGAGGTCTAATTCAATGGGGTCAACATTCGTTATTTTAAGCAGATAGGCCACCATGGAATTGGCCCCACTCCCCCTCCCTACATAAAAAAACTGCTGCTTCTGGGCATAGCGGACAATGTCCCAGTTGAGCAGGAAGTAGGCCACAAAATTCTTTTGCCGAATGAGCTCCAGTTCCTTCTCAAGCCGTGCCCTGAGCACGGTATCGTTCGCGCGCCCCGGATAGCGCTCAGGCAGCGCGTCCTCGCACAGCATGCGAAGCAGAGCCCAATCCTTGCTTCGGGACCCGGTGTAGGTCGTTTGGTTTTGGTTGCCTGTGCCGCGCCACTGGTCAACGTGCCATTCTGGGAGTTCGGCCAAGAATCGCTCGGTTTGCCGCCAAATCCAAGGCTCAAAACGCTGCTGGCTTCGCTCGACGGGCTCCCACCAAGGATCGCGTTCTTCGAGCAGTTCGCCGGACGAAAGCCGCGCGAGGGTTGTGTTTCGGTGAATAGCGCGCAGCACTCGGTGGAGCTCCGGGTCTTCGGGGCGCGTAAACACACAGGTTTTCCACGCCAGGGCTCGGTGCGGCTGGGGGTGCCGCTGTGCGCGGAGCTGCTCGTGATCGTGTGCGCCCAACCATTCGTGGGGGGCCAGCGGGCGCTGCGGCGCCCGCTGAATGGGGTACACCACGTCAATGTCGGGATGCACGCAGCGTTGGTGCCAATCGGAGGCATCCCCTACTCGATTCGCGAGGCGCATCTCGCTGACCCATGCCATTAAGAGGCGGTAACCAAGAAGCGTCCGCGGCAAAAAAAGAGCGGTACGCACCCCGCCTGTGCGCCAGTCGACGGCTGGCTGAAGCGAAATGCTAGCCTGGCGCAGCAACGGCAACCAAGCTCCGGAACCGTTGACCTCCGCCACAATCAAACGGGTACCTGTTCCCCACTGATTGGCAAATCGAAGCACGTCTTCTGGAGCATACAGCCCAAAGTGCATGCTCATCGCGGTGTGAGTAATGCGCATGGCGACCCATTATCGAGGCTTGGCCCCCTGAAGCTCGAGGTGGTCCGTGAGGCGAAGCTCCTCCTCTGGCATTACCCTCGGGCCAATCGGCTGCAGTAAATCTGTGCCTTGGGCACTAGGCCGCTTGATGGCTGGGCTAATGGGGTACGCGTTCATGTGCGCTGACGGCCACGGAGCGAGAAGGTCGGTGACTTCGGCTAGCGGAGTGTCGAGCGAAAGCCATGCGGCCTCAGCTTCTCGCGGGAGAATTACTGGAGAGCGCGGGTGGCGAATGTGCTGAAGGACTTCGTTGGCTGTTGTGGTGATGATGGCAAACGAAAACAGCGTTTGCTGGGTAGCAGGGTCCAGCCATGAGTCCCAAATTCCGGCCATCGCAAAGGGACGTTCCTTGCCTTTGAGGTAGACGAGGTAGGGCTCACTGAGCTTTCGGTCAAACGGCCCTTCAATGAAGGCGTCAGCCAGCACAAGGCAGCGCTGGCTCCGAATAGCCTTGCGGAAACTTGGCTTTTGAATAATTCCCTTAGCTCCGCGGTACCCTGGGTCGTTCTCTGGATTATGGTCGCCTTCGGCGCGCGCGTTTAGAAACATCATTTGTGGCGTTCCCCAGTTTGGGCGGAACCCAAATTGATAGAGCTGGATGGTTTTTGGGGAATCGGAAGTGATTACGGGCGCAAGGGAGCCTGGCGCAACGTTGGCATTGGGGCGCACGCGTTCAGGCTGCATAGCCTCGGCCTCAAAGCGCTTTTCGATGACTTCGAGTTTAGAAACTTGAACGTAGCGTCCGCACATTTTTAGTTGATTTAAAACTTTAAAATAATTGATTTAAAATACTGGTATATAATTAATTAAAAATAATCATAGTTAAATTCTATCACTGTATTTATTGCTTTCGATTGGCCAAAAGCGGCGGCGGATCGCCCGTAAACGGATTGGCTCGTCCAATGGTTTGTGCGGCCATGCCAAATGCTCGAACTACCGCGCGGTCTCCGTACCGAGCGCGGATGCGGTCCATCGCTTCACTGAGGCGGTGGCCTCGGTCATCGAACTCAAAAAGACCAAACTGCTCCCCTCCCCCAACGAGCCCACTGTACCGAACGCCTATTAGCCGCACTCGCTGCCTTCGGTCGTGGAGTTGCTTAAACAGGCCCGCCGTAACCTCAAGCAGCACTTCGTCGGAGGCGGTGTAGGGAATTTGGCGCTGCCGCGATACCGTTTGAAAGTCCGCATAGCGAATCCGCACCGCCACATTGCTCGTGAGGCGGTGCCCTCGGCGCAGCTGAAACGCAAGGTTTTCAGCCATGGCTGACAGCATTCCGCGAAGCTTGTGCTCGTCAAGGGTGTCTTGCTCAAAGGTGCGCTCGGTAGAGATCGATTTTCGTTCGCTGTAGGGCTTCACGGGACGATCGTCTACCCCCTGAGCCTTGCTCCACAGCTCTAATCCAGGCTTTCCAAGAACCTGGTAGAGCAATTCCGAGGGCATCTCTTGCAGCGTGGCGATGCGCTGGACGCCTAGCGTTCGAAGAGTCTGGTAGGTCTTCTCTCCTACCATGGGGATTTTTCGCACCGAGAGCGGGGCCATAAATGGACGCTCTACTCCTCGAGGCACGTGCCGATGGTTGTTGGGTTTCGCTTCGCCCGTGGCAACTTTAGCCACCGTCTTGCTGGTAGACAGTCCAAACGAAATAGGGAGCCCCGACTCCCGAATAACTCGATCCCTAAGCTCTTGAGCAAACTGGTAGGTGCCAAAAAAACGGTCCATTCCGCTTAGGTCTGCATAGAACTCGTCAATTGAAGCCTTTTCCAGTACAGGTACGGCCTCGCGCACGATGTCGGTTACCACCTTAGAATGCTTGGTGTATTCCATGGAGTTGCCCCGGACAATCACCGCCTCAGGGCAAAGTTCCCTCGCCATTCGCATGGGCATTCCGGAGCGAACACCGGTCTGCCGAGCCTCGTAGCTGCAGGCAGCTACGACCCCGCGGTCACTTATTCCCCCTACAAGCACGGGGACGTCATGAAGCCGCCGGTCCAAAAGGCGCTCTACCGACACGAAAAAGCTGTCGAGGTCCATGTGGAGCACCACCCGTTCCATGGGGCATTAGGCTACGTGCTGGTTGAGCGAACGGCGAAGCGCGTGCACCTCACTCTGTAAATTCTCTAGGCGCGCAAGAATCACCTGATCCATGCTCGGCTTGGCGTTTAGATCTAATTGAATAAAACCTTGAACCTTCCATACTTCAATCAGGTCGTCTACGTGCACCGAATACGGCGTGTAAACAGGGTTATCTGAGATAAGGTCTACGTAGCCCGACTCCGCAATTTGGTTGACAGCACGCTTGAATACAACCCCCTGTTCCTGAGTTAAGAACACATAGAGCTCGTTGGTCTTAATACTTCTCCAGTCCTGCACGTAGCTAGAAATCACATACGATCCAGAGACCACGGGAAGCATGCTGTCTCCCTGGATTTGAAACACGCGGCGCGTCTCCTCTTGCGCAAACTCTGGAAGCGGAAGTGCGAACTGCGGCAGGGCCTCAATAAAGTCAAGGTCTCCATAGCCACCTAAGTAGCCCGCAGCAGCTTTAACCGGAACCACAGTAACTCGCTCCTTGCCTGCTTCAGGGTCGACCGCTACCGTAAGGACTCGGAGCCGTTGCCCCGATAGCTCTTGAGTGGTGCGCGCCTCTCCCGACACCAACGCATCAATACTGCACGAAAAAAGCTGGGCCATTGCCTTTAGCGAGTCGAGCTTTGGCTCAGCTCGACCCTCTTCGTAGGAACCCACTTGGGCCCGGCTAAGGCCCAGTCGTTCCGCCAGTTGGGCCTGAGTCCAGCCCTTAGCTTTTCGGTAGTTTTTAATTTGTTCCGCGAGTGCCATGTTGGTAAAATTAGTATGCTAATATAGTTAGCATTATTGATCTGTGCAAATTTTTTTTCAAATTGGCGCGCCGGCCATAGCGTGTCCTGCAATCCACCCAGTGGTCCAGGCTGCCTGAAAATTGAATCCGCCCGTGAGCGCATCAACATCAAGCACCTCGCCCGCGAAGTAAAGCCCTGGGCAAACGCGGCTTTCCATGGTGGAAAACGAAACTTCGCTCAGCGCTACGCCTCCAGCGGTCACGAATTCGTCTTTGTGCGTCGATTTTCCGACGACAGAAAAGGCGGACTCCGTTAAAACCTCAGCCCACTTGCGAAGCTGAGGCTTACTCAGGTCGGACCAATTGGCAGACTCAGGGATCCGTGCATAGGATCCGAGGTTCCGCCATAAGCGCAGCGGAATGCCAAACATGGCGTTAGAGAGCACGCGCTTTCGCTGGTGGGATACGTCCTTGCGAAATCCATTGAGTTCATCCATTAGCTCTTCTGCGTCGAATTGCGGAAGCCAATTGACAAATACGGTGAAGCGGTGGTCTTGGTCCGCCATCCACCGGGCCCCAAACGCACTCATTTTTAGAATGGCTGGGCCGCTAAGGCCCCAGTGCGTGATGAGCAAAGGTCCCTCTGTTTCCAATCCGCCCACCGGCACAGTAACCCGAACGTTGGGCACGGAAATTCCCGCAAGTTCTGCGGTGCGCGGATCACGAATGTTGAACGTGAAGAGCGAAGGGACCGGCGAAACAATACGGTGACCAAGCCCTTCGAGGAGGTCCCATATTTTCTTACTTGAGCCTGGTGCACAAAGTACGCGGTCGGCAAGAAGCTCCTCCCCGCTTTCGAGACGAAGCGTCCAGCCGCCGGTTGCATTGTACGCAATGTGCTTGAGGCCCGACTGCTGATTGAGCTGTACTCCAGCTGCTTCAGCCATCGACATGAGGCACTCTATAATTGTTTCTGATTGATCGCTCACCGGAAAAACGCGGCCGTCTTCTTCAACTTTCAGGGCAACGCCTCGGTCCTCGAACCACTCCATGGTGTCGCCGCACGCGAAACGAGTAAAGGGGCCAAGCAGTTCCTGCCCGCCCCTTGGGTAAAATTCCACTAAATCACGAGGGTCGAAGCATGCGTGCGTAACGTTGCAGCGTCCCCCACCCGAGATTCGCACCTTTCCGAGGTACTGCGCGGACTTCTCGAGCACAAGGACGCGTGCGCTTGGATTGGCTTCGGCGGCCGCAATGGCTGCAAAAAAACCAGCGGCTCCGCCACCGACAACTACCAAGCGCTCCGACATAGCGCCAAAGGTAGGCTCGCCTACCAATACTGCGGCAAATCGGACTTGCGGTACACTTCAATCATTCGGTTGCCTTTTTCAAAGTACTGAATGTCGTAGATGCCATAAATCATGGTACCGTCCTCACGCAACTCAAATTCGGTGACGGATTTGGTCGCAAATCCATACACCAGAAGTTCGTCCTTGGCAATTTCACTTACGCCCGCATCCACTACGCCACTTAAGATTTCATAGTTGCGTCGAAGGTTGCGGTGCGCAAGCCGAGTTAACCTCGAGTTAGTCAATGCCTGGCTGTTGTGAAAGTCATTTCGGCAATGATCGTCACAGTACTTTTTGTCGGCACGACCAAAAACAGGAAGTCCGCAGTTAAGGCAAAAACGAGAGATCTTCTTATTCATTTTAGGTGATTTTTAGGTTAATAATAATTGTTACAAGTCCGAAATTATGTAAACAATTGTAGCACGCAACATGGCAAACGAGTAATCAACAAAAAGTTAATAAATTCCGAAACATCCGTTTATAACCTGTTAATCAGTCACAACCACCCGATGTTTGCTGCGTTCAACTTTATTAACAATTGTAAACCATGAAAAACAAAATTCAACTTATCGGATACCTAGGACAAGATCCTGAACTAAAGAACTTCGAGAACGACGTGGTGCGTTTGCGCTGCTCAATTGCCACCCACGACCGTGTGAAAAATTCGGAGGGCGTGTATGAGGATCGGACAACCTGGCACCAATTCGTCATGTTTAACAAGGTGGCGGTCCGCGCAGGAAAGATTATGAAGAAGGGGGATTTGTGTGCCATTGAAGGCAGCCTCTCCTACTCGACGTACACGAATAGCGAGCAGCAAACCGTTACTCGGTCCGAAATCGTTGCGAGGGATTTTGCTTACTTAGGAAGTCCTGTGGCAAAAGAGCGCAGCGCAGCCGAAGCGCTTGCTTGAAGCACTGAAGAGGTCCAGAATGACTCTGAGGTTATGAATGCGAATTCGTCGTCCGTAAGTTCAAGGTGGCAGTACACGCTGCCGCTAACGAATTCCTTGACGCGCTGAATTCCACTGCGGTAACCGAGGTCAGGATGGACCTCTTCTACTACCCTCCAAAAGGACGCACCCTTGGGACTATGGAGCGCAAGGTCCGTACCCGTTGAGTCATTGATTGCTAGCGACTCATAGATCTGTTCACACTCCACTTGAGGTAAAGTCGTTTGATCGAGGTCAATGAGTGCTTCACCCAATTGCCGCGCCACATCTACTCGTGAATAGTCACCCAGAGACACCCCTGTTTCTACTGTTACGGTCGGAATCCCAAGTTCTTGGCACCATTCACCAAAGGCTTGAGGGTAGTACTGGTCGTCAAACCGAGCCAAGCCCCAATTCGGACGTCGGGTGGCCATGAATGCACTCAGCCAGCCTGCCCATTGCTTCGCTCGAACTGGAGCAATTTCACCCTGTTCGGAGCGGGCACGTGGAGCGAGTACGCTGAGCGTACTGGGCAGCTCCTGTCCGGCGGGATGAAAGAGGCTGCGCTGATCGTGCAGATTCAAGGCCAAGTCAAAGGGTGTGTTTACCAGGAGTTCCTTGAGTAGCTCCGCCTCGAATGGCCCCTTAATTCGTGCACAACGATTTAAATCAACGCCTTCTGCCGTTAGTCGCTCAAAACGGTCAATCCCGGTCGCATTTACAAGCGGAACAAGGGTCCAGTCGCACTGCGGCGCACCGGACTCAATAAGCAGCAGCAGTGCTTCAAAACCCGTAGGCTCATTGCCGTGCATGAACGACCAAGCGATTCGCTTGATATCTGATTTTGGCGAGGGATGGCGCACCACCCAGAAGGGATATGGTCCAGCGACATTGATATTGGAAAGGATCCAACCACCCTTTTGAGCCGCCTGCGCTAATCGGTTGCTGCGAATGCTAAAGTTTTGGTAACGCACAGGTCCAAAAGTAAGCCGTTTCGGGGAGTAACTTTCGGCTATGAACTACCTAAAGTATGCAACTTTTGTTGCTAGTATGCTCCCGTTGATGGGTCTAGCCCAAGAGCTTCGGTTTGCCATGGGAAGCTGTGCGGAATTGCGCGACCCCGAGCGGGAGCAGATCTTTTCAAGCATCGAAAAGAAGAAGCCTGATTTCTTTTTATGGCTGGGCGACAACACCTACTACACCCCGGGAGAATGGAACGATAGCACCTTGATGGCGGAGAATTGGAAGCGGCGCTTGTCAAGCCCTCCATTGGCCAAGATGATGGAGGCCATCCCTCAAAGGGCTATTTGGGACGATCATGATTTTGGGCCTAATGATGCGGATTCGTCGTATGCCTTGCGTGAGGTTAGTGCGCATATTTTCACCTCTGTTTTCAAAGACACACCCTATCAGTACGCGCGGTACGGCGATCTTAGGTGGTCGGAACGTCGAGGCGAGGCACACTTTATTGCTTTAGATGACCGCACCCATAGAGGTCCCATTGGAACCCAGGTTCTCGGCAAGGGACAATTGCAGTGGCTTTCTGCCGAACTTGAAACGCACCGCGACGCCAAAATCGTCTTTGTAGCGGTGGGCTCCCAGGTGCTCAATTTGGCAGAATCGTTTGAAAATATGGTGCGCTACCCCGAGGAACGCCTCGCCTTACTGGACCGCTGCGCCGCATACAATGGAACACTTGTGTTCCTTACAGGAGATCGCCATCACGGTGAGGTTGAGGAACTTGTTCACCGTGGGAAGCGCTTTATCGAAGTTTGTTCTTCTCCATTGACTTCTAAAGTGTTCCCTCCAAGGAGCCCTGAGACTGAAATCAATACCACATTAGTTGGTAGCCCAGTCAATCAGGAGCACTTTACCGTGATTACGCTTAAGCCGAATAAACTTTTTGTTGAATATTTCACCATTAAAGGTCAAACAATTGTAAACGTTGAATACGATTTGTAACTTCGCAGTATGGGAAGCATACCATCAGAAAATCAACGTTTTAAAGATTGGATGGAGCAAACCAAGCGCAGCGCAGGCACTGTAGCGAACGACCTGGGCGTTTCACGAGCGGTTCTTTCTCACATTTTAACTGGGCGCAACAAGTTAAGTTTGAGCGTGGTTCAGCATGCAGCGCGAACCTACAGCGATTTTGATTTGGAATTCGTGGTGCTCGGAAGCACACCCAAATTCGGTGCTAATCAACCGAATCCAAAAGTTGATTCATCCTCAACCCCCTCTCGCTATTCAAATGAGTTGCCTGTACACCCAGCGTACGACCAGTTGATCCTCGTTCGGGACGGTAAATTCCAAGTACTTATACCAGATTCGGCTGAACTTTAGAACCACTGCTTGGTTATCCAAGTATGTACCGAATCGAGCGAACGCAGAAATTGCCCATTTCACTAGAGGAAGCCTGGCAATTTTTCTCTTCACCCAAGAACCTAGCTAAGATTACTCCAAGTGAACTTGGATTCGTAGTCCACGGTGAGGTGCCTGAAGTCATGTATCCAGGTTTGTTTATTCAGTATACCGTTTCTCCCCTGCTCAGGATTCCCATGACGTGGGTTACCGAAATTACCCATGTGCGCGAAGGTTCCTACTTTGTAGACGAACAGCGCGTAGGCCCATATGCCATTTGGCACCACGAGCACTTTTTCGAATCTATCCCAGGCGGAGTAAAAATGACAGACATCGTACACTACCAAGTTCCGTTTGGAATATTGGGTAAACTGGTTCACCCGTTGGTTGTTCGACCCAAACTAGAACAGATTTTTTCGTACCGCTGGAAGACCAACGAGCGGCTATTTGGCACCATGTAAATTTGAGGCATGAGTGAACGCCCCGTAACGGTAAACCCTATAGATCCAGATAAAGTAGCCCAAAATCCGGGGCTACTTCCGTACGCGCATTCCGTGAGTGGCCCTCCGATTGTACCCACTCAAGAAGGCGTGATTCGGCATCAATCGCTGGAGACCATGGCGCACCAAACGGACCAGCAAATGGAACTCTTGCGCAAGCAAATGGAATTGCTGGCGGAACAAGCCAAAGCCATTCAGCGCCGCCGCGAGGTTTCGGAATGGGTATACAGCGCCAAAATGAGTTTCAAGCCCGTTATTAACCATGTTTACCACCTCTACCGCCGTGGTGACGGTGTGTTTGTGCTGTCCATGCTCAGCCCAGAAGAGTGGTCGTTGTCGCGCAGAGCCGCATTGGAATTCGTCCATTCCATCCGACTTTTGGCGGACCTCACCTGGGACATTGAACGATGACTATTTTGGAGCATTCGCGCACCAAAGAGGCCGTGGGTACCTCGCGGCAAGAGCTTTGGTTTTTGCACGGCTACGGAAGCCATGAAGACGACTTATTTGGTCTGGCACGGCTGCTTCCCAACGATTGGACGGTACGGTCATTGCGCGCTCCGCATGCTACGGCCCACGGTGGCTACGCGTGGTACGACCTTCATTTTGACGCCAACGGCGTTCGCCATACCGATCCGGGTCAAGTTCGAGAGTCCCTGGACGCGTTGATACATGAACTAACTATTGCCGCACAAAAGCCGATTCTTCTTGGATTTTCGCAAGGCGGAATATTGGCTAACGCCCTCGCATTGAGTCGACCCGATTTAATTTCAGGCTGTGTGGCGGTTGCCAGCTACGCTCCCATGGAATGGTTCGACGGTGAGGTGATTGGTACGCCGGATGCTACGCTTCCGCACTTAGCCATCGTAGGCGACGAAGACGGAGTCATCCCTCCGAGTCATTCCTTGCCGAGCTACGAGCGTGCCCGTTCATTTGGAGCGAATATTGAGGTTCAGCGCTTTCGAATGGGACACGGGATTGCTCCTGAGAGTTGGCAGGCCATTTCGGCCTGGCTCACTCGCTTTTAGTCACCCATTGGCGCCAGCCCCAAATGGCAATAGCGGTCATGAACGTGCTGTAGACCGCATAAGCGTTTAAATCCCGATCCACGTACAACCAGGTACTGGCCGCATTCACTGCGATCCACAGGGGCCAGTTCCAGCGGTCGCCCCGCACTTGCCAAACCGTACCCAAGATTCCGCCTGAAAAGAGTACGGCATCGACTATGGGCCTGGGGTTGTCAGAATATCGTAGCATTATTATTCCTGCGCACAGAGCTAATGCCATGGCAACAGCGATATCGCGAACACGTGTGGTGCCGGTCATTCGGTACGTGGGCTTTCGCCACGACAGCCAGCCAGCCACTGCAAGCCCAGCGTACCCCAGATTGAGTACCGATTCCGCGTAAAGTTTGGCGTGGAACATCACGAGTATTCCGAGCACTGTGCCCAAAAAACCCAGGGGCCACGCCCAGCGCTTGCGCAATGCAAGCCCAATGGCGTAGCCCCCGTTCAGCAGCGCAGATGCAAGTTCAAGCGCTAGCATGTCGGGCAATTAACCCACGTGCTCCGCAACCAAATCGGCCGCTTCTTGGAGCATGATCGCAGAGTAGACCTTCAGGCCGCTGTCTTCGATAAGCTTTTTGGCCTCTGCGGCATTGGTACCTTGAAGGCGAACAATGATGGGGACCGGAATCTCGCCAATGGAGCGGTAAGCGTCGACAATACCTTGGGCCACACGGTCGCAGCGAACGATTCCGCCAAAAATGTTGACTAAGATCGCCTTCACGTTAGGATCCTCGAGAATAATGCGGAATGCCGTTTCTACGCGCTGTGCGTCAGCCGTACCGCCCACATCAAGGAAGTTAGCCGGGTTGCCACCAGCCATCTTGATGATGTCCATAGTAGCCATGGCGAGGCCCGCACCGTTCACCATGCAACCGACGTTGCCGTCGAGTTTCACAAAGTTCAGTCCTACTTCTCCTGCGCGAACCTCGGTGGGGTCCTCTTCACGCTTGTCGCGAAGCACCGCCAAATCGGGGTGGCGGAACAAGGAATTGTCGTCAAGAACCACCTTGGCGTCGACGGCCATGATTTTGTCGTCGCTGGTTTTAAGAACAGGGTTGATCTCAAAGAGTGAAGCATCTGCGCCTTGGTAGGCCTTGACTAAGCTCTTGACAAAGCTGATCATCTCCTTCATCGCGGCGCCGCTCAAGCCCAAGTTAAAGGCGATGCGGCGCGCTTGGAAGTCTTGAAAGCCAACGCTTGGATCAATATGCTCTGTGAAAATGCGCTCGGGATGGTTTTCGGCGACTTCTTCAATATCCATACCGCCGTCAGGGCTGTACATGATCATAGGGCAACCTGCTGCACGGTCAAGAAGTACCGACATGTAAAACTCTGAAGTAGGCGATTCGCCGGGGTAGTACACGTCTTCAGCGATCAGAACCTGATGCACTTTTTTACCTTCTGCAGACGTCTGGGGCGTGACGAGCATCATACCAATAATTTGGGAAGCACGCTCTCGCACCTCATCGAGGTTTTTGGCCAACTTCACGCCGCCACCCTTACCACGGCCGCCCGCGTGAACTTGAGCTTTGACAACATGCCATCCAGTACCGGTCTCTTCCGTGAGCTTCTTTGCCGCAGCTACCGCTTCGTCAGGGGTTGAAGCAACAATACCGCGCTGAATGCGCACGCCGTATCCAGCTAAAATTTCTTTTCCTTGGTATTCGTGAAGGTTCATGGAGAGTTGGTTCTTAGGTTGCGAAGAGTCGCGCAAAAGTACGCCGCAGAGGTCGGATTTCAGCCTACTTTTGAGCCATGGAATGCTTAATCCGTGCCGAAAACCTTTGCAAGAGCTACGGAAGCCTACGCGTGCTGCACCATATTGATTTCGAGCTTCTTCCGTCGGAATTTGTGGCGATAACGGGCGCCAGCGGTTCAGGGAAGTCCACGCTACTGCACCTATTGGGCGGCTTAGACCAACCGGATTCCGGTCAGCTTTTTGTGGCCGGCGAGCCCTACCCCACCAGCGGACGGGCGCTGGATCAGTTCCGAAACCAGCAATTGGGTTTAGTGTTTCAATTTCACCACCTAATGCCGGAACTCAATGCGCTCGAAAACATCATGCTCCCCGCTTCCATCGCAGGCCGATCGGGCAACGAGGTGGACGCTTTCGCTCGCGAACTGGCGGACCGACTTGATATTTCCAACCGCCTCACCCATCGCCCCGACGAGTTAAGCGGCGGTGAGCAGCAACGCGTTGCTATTGCGCGTGCACTCATCAACCGCCCAAAACTGCTTTTGGCCGACGAGCCGTCGGGCAACTTAGATCGGACTCGCTCCGAGGAACTCTATGAACTACTCGCCGACGCGCGGAAGGCCTGGAACGTGGCTGTCGTCGTAGTGACCCACTCTGAGTGGCTCGCCGCGAAAGCGGACCGACGACTTCATCTTCAGGACGGAGCATGGGCGTAGCCGAGCTCTTGCTCGAATGGGCGGACCGCGTGGAGCGTCCGGAATTTATCGAACACGATCCGCTGTTGCTGCCGAGGCGGTTTGCGCACGATCCGGCCAGCGCGGAGCTCGTTGGTTTTATGGCTGCTACGGTGGCTTGGGGGTCAAGGGCGTCCATCATCGCATCCGCAGAGCGGGCCCTCGCGGGCATGACCGAACGCCCCGTAGACTGGCTAATTCACGCCGACGACGACGACCTTGATGCGCTACCTTGGCGGCACCGCACCTTGCTCGCTGAAGATTCGGGCGTGCTATTGAGGGGGCTTCAGCGCGCATTCCGCACCCATGGATCGCTTGCGCCTTTATTTGACCTTCAACCGGGCGAAACAGATTTTTTCTCGGCCATTGACCGGGCCCGAACCGTTCTGCTCGGTGATGCGATGGATTCGAGGACCGCAAAGCACATCGCGAGTCCGGCAGCTGGATCGGCCGCGAAGCGGATTCACTTGTTCCTGCGTTGGATGGTCCGCCCTTCTGCCCGTGGGGTGGATTTAGGAATTTGGAGCCATTTGCCCAAGGCGGCACTTAGTTGCCCGCTCGATGTGCACACTGGTCGAGTTGCGCGCAGCTTGGGCCTGTTGAAGCGCACCGCGAATGACGCCGCGGCCGTTCGCGAGCTCGACGCGGCGTTGCGGGCTATTGACCCCGCGGATCCCGCTCGACTGGATTTCGCACTTTTTGGTTTGGGCCTCGAAGCCCCCGAACTTTGGCGCAATGGCTAGCCTTGCCGAACGAATGCGTCCAAAATCGCTGACGGACTACGTCGGCCAGAGCCATATTGTCGGAACCAAGGGCGCACTGCGGCCGGCTCTGGAAGCGGGCAGGTTGCCTTCCTTGCTGTTTTGGGGACCTCCTGGCGTGGGGAAGACGAGCTTGGCGCAGCTTCTCGCGCAGCATGTTGACCTCCCCTTTTCTACGCTGAGCGCCGTATCGGCTGGGGTTAAGGACGTGCGCGACGAAATTGCGCGCGCCGAAAGCGACCGAATGTTTGCGCCCAAAGGGCGGTTGCTGTTCATCGATGAAATTCACCGCTTCAACAAGGGCCAGCAAGACGCGTTGCTGGGCGCAGTGGAGCGCGGAACCCTGACGCTGGTGGGTGCCACTACCGAAAATCCGAGTTTCGAAGTCAACGCTGCCCTTCTGTCGCGCTGCCAGCTTTTCGTGCTGAAGCCAATGGACGAGGCGGACTTGCGCACGCTGGGCGAGCGCGCCATGGCGCAGGACGCAGAGCTTCAGGCCTGCGGATTGGAAGTCGTCGATTGGGGCGCGCTCACCCCCATGGGCGGCGGGGATGCGCGTCGTTTTTTAAACCTCTTGGAATCGCTCGCTATTGCAGCAAAGCACGACGGCGTTACGGAACTCAGCGCGGCATGGATCGCCGAAAATGCGCCACGAGCGGCGGTGCGCTACGACCGTGCCGGTGACATGCACTACGACATTGCGAGTGCGCTCATCAAGTCGATTCGGGGCAGCGACCCTCAGGCGGCGGTGTACTGGCTCGCCCGAATGATCGCGGGAGGAGAAAAACCCGAATTTATTGCGCGGAGGCTGGTCATTTCAGCCGCAGAAGACATCGGCTTGGCGCACCCCAATGCGCTCTCTGTGGCGACGGCGTGTTTTCAGGCGGTGGAGCGTTTAGGCTTCCCCGAAGCCCGAATTCCGTTGTCGGAATGCGCCATTTACTTGGCATGCAGCCCAAAATCGAACGCGGCCTACCTTGCCATTGACGCCGCGCTTGCCGAGGTGCAGCGCACCGGGGATTTAGCGGTTCCGTTTCACTTGAGGAATGCGCCCACCAAGATGATGAAGCAGCTTGGATTTGGTGCAGAATACCAGTACCCCCACGACGCTCCGGGGAATTTTGTGGTCCAAGACTACCTACCCGAGGTGCTTCGCGGGGCCGAATGGTTTGTTCCGGGCAGCAGTGCTACCGAGGTGAAGCTGGCCGAATTCCTGGCAGCGCGCTGGGGCGCTGCTAAAGAATAAGGATTTCGGTGCGGCGGTTGCGCGCTCTGCCGCGTTCCGTCTCGTTGGATTCAATTGGTTTTGAAAGTCCGAAACCATTGAATTCAAGGCGATTAGAGTCTATTCCTTTATTTATTAGTTCAAGGTAGACTCCGCGCGCACGCCGGGTGGAAAGGTCGAGGTTGTAGGCGGCACTTCCTTGGTTGTCAGTGTGCCCTTCGATGCGAACCCGAACCGTGGGGTTGGCTTCCAGCCACGCCGCTAAACTTACCAATTCCGGTTGCGATGCTGGCAGGAGCACGTCGGAATCGGTAGCGAAGTAGAGGTTTTCGAGGCGAGTGCGCTGTCCGGCCCGTATGGGTTGAAGCCAAAGGGTGTCTACCCGAGCGTCGGCCTTTCGAACATCCAACACCTTGCGCTCACTCAGGAGCTGGTACCCTGCGGCTTGAATTTGGAATCCGAGGGGACTCCCTTCGGGCAAAGCAACTTGGTAGCTCGCACCTTGGTGGGACACCTGGGCTGAGCCTTCTGGGCTAGAAATGGTCCACGCTGCGTTCGAAACGGGTTGGCGCGTAGATTGGTCTGCCACCCATACGGTCCACCACAAAATGGGCGTCGGGCGGTAGGCCTTAGGGAGCGAAAGACGGTATAAATCCACTCGATCTACGTCACGGTGTGCGAGTCCGCCACGGGCCAAAAAGGCCTCGGTTCCGTCAGGGCGCACGACGAGCCCAAAATTGTCGAGGTGGTCGTTCAGGGGGAAGGCCAAGTGCTGGGGCTCGGACCAGGTGGAGTCGGTCAGCCTGCGGCTCATGTAGAGGTCGCTTCCGCCCATGCCGGGCCGGCCGTCGCTGGCGAAGTACAGGGTTTTTCCGTCGGCGTGCAGGAAGGGCGTCGACTCCATTCCAAGGCTCCGAATAGGCAAAGGCAGTGGCTTCACCTCGGTCCAGCGCCCGTCGCGCAGTACGGCGCGCCAAATGTCGGCGTTCCCTTCGCCCTGCTTGGATTCGCGCACAAAAAAGAGTTCGCGACCGTCTGCGCTAAGGCAAGGCTGCGATTCCCACTGGGTGGTATTGATGGCCGGACCCGCATTCTGGGCCTCGGACCACGAACCGTCAGGTCGGCGCACGCTGAAGTAAATGTCGCAGGATCCGTAGCCGTCGCCGCGGTTGCAGGCGGCAAAGGCCATTACGCGCTGGTCGCCCCGAATACTCACCGCCCCCTCATTGCCCACGGTGTTCAGCGATCCAGGCAGCGGAAGCGCCGCACTCCACTGCCCGTCCTGATGCCGAGTAGCCATGATCGCTTCGTCACTGGATTCGGAGCGCTGGCGCGCCGTGAAGTACAGCACCGCGTTGTCGCCCGAAATACTCGGGAAGTAGTTCATGTCGCTCCGATTCACCGTGTCGCTCAGACGGCGAAAGGCGTAGTCGGCCGGACGCAGCAGGGCCGCCTGGGCAAAGCGCGCGGAAGCGCGCAGGCGCTCCGCCTCGCTGCGCTGGGCACTTGGTGTTTTGGGCAGATCTAAGTAGGCCGTTGCTGCAGAGTCTGCGTCGGCGTACCATCCCTGAAGCATGGCATTCTGCATCCAGCGAAACATGGCCTGCCGCGAGGCTCCCGCCTCGGCGGCCCGTCCAAACGCTGCGCGGGCACGGTCCGCATCCACCGGCTCAAAAGCCGAATAGGCCTCGCCCAAGCCCACCCAAGCAGCCGCATACTCCGGACTGTTCGCCGTTAACTTTTCAAGCAGACTGCGCGCTTTTTCGACTTGTGGAGGATTGCTGCGAAGCAGCGCCATCGCCTTCTGATAGCGGCCTACTTCCGATTTGGATTGTGCTGCGGCGCTCACCGCAAGGACCCCACTAAAAAGCAGCAAAATCAGCCCGCGCATAGGCTGCAAGGTACGCGCCGAAAACCTACCTTTGGCCTTTGGTCCGACGACCTATGTCTGAAACGCAACTTGACCACGTACGCGACGTTTTTACCCGCTACCTCCAAGACCGAGGGCAGCGCAAGACGCCTGAACGCTACGCGATACTGAGCGAAGTCTACGCCCAAGACGGCCACTTCGACGTGGAGACCCTTTATTCGAGCATGAAAGCGAAGAACTACCGGGTCAGTCGAGCCACGCTTTACAACACGATGGACCTACTCCTGGAGTGTGGCCTAGTGCGCCGCCATCAGTTCGCTACCAACCAAGCACACTACGAGAAGTCCTACTTTAACCGCCAGCACGACCACCTTCTCATCGTGGACCAGGGCGAGGTTAAGGAATTCTGCGATCCGCGCATTCAGCAAATAAAGGCCAGCATCGCCGAGCTCTTCGGCGTCGAAGTGACGGGCCACCAACTGTACATCTACGCAAAATCTAAACATCAATCATGAAGGGTGCTGACATACTCCTCGGCCTGCAATGGGGCGACGAGGGAAAAGGAAAGATTGTCGACGTGCTGACACGCGACTACGACGTGGTAGCACGCTTTCAGGGCGGCCCCAACGCAGGTCACACGCTTGAATTCGAAGGGATTAAGCACGTGCTCCACACGATTCCGAGCGGAATTTTTCACGCCAAAGCGGTGAACATTGTGGGCAACGGCGTGGTGATCGACCCCGTGATTTTCATGCGCGAGATCGATAAGCTGGCGCCCCTTGGCGTGGACTGTTCGGCGAGCCTTCGCATTTCGCGCAAGGCGCACTTGATTTTGCCGACGCACCGACTTTTGGACGCCGCTTCGGAGGCTGCGAAAGGAAAAAACAAAATCGGCTCCACCCTCAAAGGCATTGGTCCGACCTACATGGACAAGACTGGCCGAAACGGGCTCCGCGTGGGCGACGTCGAGCTGCCCGATTTTGAGGAGCGCTACGAGGCGCTGAAAGCCAAGCACCTTCACATGATGGACGGCGCCGAGCACGCCTTTGACCTGGCCGCAGCCGAGTCGGAGTGGAAGTCCGCGATGGAACGCATGCAAAAGCTGCCCTTGGCCGACACCGACGTGCTGATTCAGGAGGCCTACCGCGCCGGGCAACGGATTTTGGCAGAAGGCGCTCAGGGAACGATGCTCGACGTGGACTTTGGCACCTACCCGTTTGTGACGTCGTCGACTACTACCGCAGCGGGGGCCTGCACTGGCCTCGGACTGGCGCCCAACCGCATCGGTGAGGTGATCGGTATTTTTAAAGCCTACTGCACTCGAGTGGGTAGCGGCCCCTTCCCTACCGAGCTTGACAACGATTTAGGGGAGGCAATTCGCCAAAAGGGCCACGAGTTCGGCTCGACTACCGGCCGCCCACGGCGCACAGGCTGGCTAGACTTGGTTGCCCTTAAATACGCCGTGGAAGTGAACGGCGTTACCCAGCTGATGATGATGAAGGCCGACGTGCTGAGCGGACTCGAGGCACTGGATGTGTGCACGGCCTACCGCTACCGCGGAGAAGAAGTGGCCCACCTGCCCTACCGACTCGATGCAAGCTTGCTGGAGCCAGTGTACCAGACATTGCCTGGCTGGAGCGAGGACCTTACTGCGGTGCGCAATCCTAAGGATTTGCCGGCCTCATTGGAGTCGTACGTGCGGTTTATTGAAGACTACACGGGAGTTCCCGTGGTTCTCGTATCGGTCGGCCCAGACCGCGAGCAAACCCTATGGCGCCGATAAATCGGCTCCTAGCAGGTCTACTCCTACTCTCCGCGTGGGGAGCGGCTTCGCAGTCGCTGCAGCTGAAGCGCGCTGACAAGTTTACGGTGGTGAACGCCTACGGCCGTAGTGTGACGAAGCTTCGTGGCAACGTCAAGCTCTCGAGTGCAGACGGGGTGTTTTCGTGCGACAGCGCAGACTGGTTTCGTGCAGAAAACCGGTTTTTTGCCTACTCCAACGTGCGGTTTACTGGGCGCAGCGGGACCAGCGTACGGGCGAAAAACCTCGAGTACCTGAATGGGGAAAGCTATTTTTCGGGCGGGGTCACCGTGCGCGACGGCGAACAAACGCTTCAAACGGCGAGTTTGCGCTACGACACCAAGGCGCAGCGCGGTATTTTCTCGCAACGGGCCACGGTCACGACGGCCGACGGAAGCTTGACGTGCCGGCGCGGCGATTTTAGCGGCGGTACCTACCGTTTTCTAGGCGAAGTGCGCTGGAACGGCGAGAAAGAACGGATGTACAGCGAAACCGTGGAGTACCGAACCGCGCAGCGCAGCGCCTACCTCCCCCAGGGAGGCAGCTTGGCCACGGAGGGTGATTCTGTGGTGTTTGGCACCGGAAACGTGGTACTTAGTGGCCAACGAAGCATTCAGTTGGGCGGCGGAGTTCGCGGCTGGGGCGCCACCCGCGTGTTTTCATCTATGGAGTGGTCTCGCTGGCCCGACGAAGACCGATCCACCTGGACGGGCGCTGCCTACCTCATGGATTGGGAGAAGGACTCAACCGAGCTTTGGGCCGACCGGTTGCGCATCACCAAAGACAGCGTTTCGGCGCGCGGAAACGCCATGGTGCGCATGCCTTCGTGGAGCGGCCGTGCCGACCGATGGTTAGGCCGTCGCCCCGATTCAAGCTATGTTTTGGAGGGAAATCCGGTTATCTGGAGTGGTTCCTACCAAATTTTAGCGCAGACCTTTCACGTGAGCCAACTAGGGCCCGGCGACAGCCTTTGGGCGGTTAACGGCGTTCATTTAGGCACCCAAGCCGACAGCACCGGACGTTCCGACCAGATGGCGGCCGAGCAGCTGCGCGCACGAATCCGCAACCAAAAAATGGAGGTAATGGACCTGGAAACGAATGCTCAGGCCCTGTTTTACCCCGACGCGCGCATGGCGAGTACCATGAAGTCTGCGAGGATTCAGCTCACGTTTTTGCCGAACGGCGAGCTCGATGAGGTTCGGTTTTACCCAAGTCCGAATGGTGGGGCCGTCAACGACGCAAAGCCGTCGTTTTTACCCGGCTATTTGGATCGCTGGGGCGAGCGGCCGGCGAGCACCGAGGCGATGTCGGGCCTAAAGTAGTTCGGCCCCTTCATCACTTTGCCGTCTTCGCGGTAGAGCGGCCGTCCGTCGGCCCCCAGCTTGCTCAAGTTGCTTTGGTGGATTTCGCGAAAGACGTCTTCGATGACGTGCTGCATGCCGTGGGTGATAATGGTTCCGCACAGTATGTACAGCTGGTCGCCCAAAGCGTCGGCCACTTCGACGAGGTTGCCCGCCTGAGCAGCCTCAAGGTATTCGTCGTTTTCTTCGGCCATCAGTCGGTGGCGAAGGTTCACGAGTTCATTGCTTGGCAAGGCGACGGGCTCAAAAGCTTGAGGAACTTCATAAATGCGGTGAAATTCCGAAACGGACGCGATGGGCTCCTTCATTTGGCTGTATTTTTGGGTCAAATTACGGCATGGAAACGATCGGAACCGGACACTGGATTTTTGCAGGCTTTTTTGCCGTAGCCTTCCTCGCTTTTTTAGTGTGGAGCTACCGTTCCGATCGAAGCATCCACGAAACGCACTACCGCGGTGCGTACCGCTACCTTTTAGGTATTTTTGTGCTGCTCATGGTGATTTACATTTTTAAACGAGTACTCTAACCGATGCGCTTTACCGCCCTCCTCGCCCTTGTGGGCTCCGCCGCAACCCGTTTCTTGTTAATTCCTAACGGGTCGGCTGTACTTGCCGCCCACACACTGAGCGGAACCTGGTTCCGAAAGCCCTGGATGCAAATCCTGCTGCCGCTTGCCGTACTCTTCGCTTCGGACTTGGTGCTCAACAACACCGTGTATGCCGCGTACCACGAAGGCTTTGCCTGGGGGTTTGCCGACAGCCTCGGAATCTACGCTGCCCATCTTGCCGTGCTGGCTTATGCGCAGTTTGCCAAGCCCAAGGCCGAAGGGTTGGCTTGGATTGGCCACAGTGCCGCCAGCAACCTAATTTTCTTTGGATTGAGTAACGCCGCCGTGTGGTACGTCAGCAACGGACTTAGCCTGGGCGCAACCTACGTGGCGGCGCTGCCCTTCCTTGGCATCTCGTTTGGCGCCACAACCCTTTGGGGCTACGCGCTGGGATTTGCGCTGGAGCGCCGTACGGCTGTGGCCTAAGGGTTCCGCAGTAAACGACAACGACCCGAGGGCAACCTCGGGTCGTTGTGGTTTAAGGGGGTGGCTCGATGATTACGGAATCCGTACCGCCGCCGTTGGAATGAGTCCGGCTGGAGCGGTGGCCTCGAGCTGTCCGCCTTGGGCGTAGCGACGCACTTCACCGTTTTGCTGGTAATCCTTCGCGTCGAGCAGGTACAGCTTTTTAGTTGAAGGGTCGGCAAGAAGTCCGTAGGCTGACCCCGAAATCCACGCAAAGGCCGGGTAATCGAGCGCAGAAGGATCCATTCGAAGCACGTCGCCCGTGTAGCCATCTTTGATCCAGTACAGCACGTCTCCGTCGGTAACCAGCTTGGTCGGACGGTCGGTCGGGTACACGGCGTTGTAGGTCGCCATGACCGCGCGGGTAGTGGGATTGATTTGCACTAGGGAAGCTGGGCGATCGGCTCCTCCTCCACTCCAATCGGTGTAGCCGGAACATAGTACGTAGATGCTGCCGTTCAGCGAGACGATCGAACTGGGATTTACGCCCACTTCAACGGTGGCTAGGACGTCAAGCGTCGCGGGATTCAGCACGCTCACGGCGGAATCGCGGTCTAGGCCGCCGCTTCGCGTCACCCATAGCGCCCCATCGTGAAGGAGCATGGCCTCTGGCCCCTCGGGGAGCTCCACAGAATCGGTACGGGTCCAGGTGGATCCGTCAACCCGGTACACCCGGTTGCGTCCCCAGTCCGACACCGCGAGGTCGCCGCCGTCGAGCACTACGACGTGGCGCGGCGCAGCGAATCCCGTTGCACGCGCCACAGAGTTCATGCTGGGCAGTTCTACAACCTCAACGGCTGCTGCTCCGTTGAGCACCACGTAGGCCCGGGTGGCGTTGGCAGCGATGGACGTTCCAAGGTTGCCGAGGTTGCGTCCGTTGGCGTAGGCGAATGCGTCGGTCGTGGTGCTGTCGCTGTCGGCCCAGTGCGTAAGCGTGGCCGTTCCGCCGGTGAAGGCGCCCTCGTTCAGCACGAGGAGTCCGGTGCCAAATTGGTGCTCTGGCTGGTCAGGAGTGCAGGCCGCCAGCAGGATTGCGGCAGAAGTCAGTACGAAAAAGTGCTTCATTTCTTGGGTTTTTGGGGATTAGTAGGTGTTAGTCGAGTACTCCAAGCGAGGTTGAGGGTGCGCCCGGGCAGTGGGAATCCGTACTGGAGCATCAGAGGCGCTCCGGTAGCGTTGCCCATCGAGAGGGAAAATCTGGTTCGGGCCGTCGTTCGGGTCGCCGACAGGTCCAGCTGGCCTTGGACCGGAAGCCACGTGGTGGGCTCGCTGCTCCAGGCGGTCGGGGTTGCGCCGCGAAGCCGAGGATCTGCGCGGAATTCCCATTTCGCCCAACGGCGGCCCACCGAAACCGATGCCGTCCAAGGTGCCGCATACGGCAATAAAAACCCGTGCTCATTCGCACTGTATACGGCGCTTACTCTGACCACGGCAGACCAGTTGCCCTGAGTCCAGGTTCGCTGAACGTGTCCGCCTAAGCGACGCAGCAGCCCGACGTTCCGAGGGGTCCAAAGGGTGCCAACCGGCATCCAAACAATGGCGTCGTGGAGTTTGCCGGCATAGAGTTCGGCATTCATCGAAGTTCGGCGAAGGCTTGCGCGCGCTTCCCAGCCCCATTCGGCGCGCAATTCGGGGTTGCCTCCGGGCCGCCAAAACTGGTCGTTCAGCGTGGGGAAGCGTTGGTGCGCGTGCAGTTTAAGCGTCCATTGGGTGGGCTTGGCAGCAAGACTTCCCACCTCCACAAGGGGCAGCAAGCGACCGCGGTGGTCCCCTTGGCGAAGCTGGCTAAGTCCCCATTGAACGCGGAGTGCGCCACCCAGCATGCCGCTTCCGCGCAGCGAGGCATGAACGCGCAGCACCGACGACGGCGTTTTGTTGGGCCCCTCTGCGCTCAAGCGGTCGACGTCCAGAGACGTTGCTACGCGCGCGGTGCGCAGTCGGTAGTCGGATCGAACGCGCACACCGAGGGTGTTAGCCGAATTGGTGTCGTAGATGCCGCCGTAGAGCGCATAGGCAAAGCGTTGGCGGGTAAGGCTAAGGTATTGGGTGCTCTGCCAGTGCCACCTGCCCGAAGTAAACTGCTGTTTTTGGACTGCAGACAGCCGCAGGTCCGATTGCTGCGCTCCGGGGCGACGCGGAACCGTGGTTGCCTCGGGGAGGCCTTGCTGCAGGGCCACGACGTAGGCTGCACCTTCGTTTCGGACCGGACGTTGGTGGTTACGCCACGCCGTTCGGAATTCGGCGCGCGCAACTTCAGCTCCAATTCGCCAGTTGGGGTCGCCCAGGTAATCGAGGTAGCGGTAGCGGTTGCGCCCCTGGCTTAGGCTCAAGCCGAAGTCGGCGTGTGGGCCGGGAATCCAAGCTGAAGCAGCGGTGTTGCCGAGCGACGAGGCCTCTGCCCCGACATGGGCTTCCCGCTGATTTTCAAGGCGAAGGCCGTCGGCGCTCCGCGACATCACCAAGCCTGCGCTGGGAAGCAAGCGAAGGTCCATTACGCCCAAGTCGGCGGCGTGCAGGGCAATGCCTTCCCAATCGATCCAAGTGTGGGTCGTCGGAAGGCCGTCAAGCAGCACCCAAGCGCTTCCGCCGGGGTTGGTTTGGCGCACGTCGATGCCCGCACGAAGCAAGGGATCCGTCGTCCAACCAGCTGCGGCTGAGGGAATGACCGTAAAAACCTGGCTTTGGGTCGTCCACCGCCCCCCGTGCACGGGTACTTCGGGAAGCGAAACGTGCTTCACCCGAGCGGAATCCAAACGCAACGTGTCGGCCTGAGGGCCACCTACGAACTCGTGTGCCGCGCTAGCGACACACAAGTCAAGTCCCAAAAAAGCCGCAACCGCAAGGCCACGAAGGGTTTGGCGAATCATCTTCAGGGCGCACTCTTCCCGGCACGCTCGGATTATCGTTCGAGGCAGGTCTTCTGGCTCGTTCCCCGACACGCCCCCTTCCCGGTTTCCCAGTGGGTTGTTGCGGCGTGCGGTGGGTGTGGAACTTACAGCTGCGGGTACAGCTCCGGTATTGCACCGGATTCCCTTTTCAGCACGCGGGTTGAGACGTTCTCAGCGCGTGCACCGCGAACAGGTCAAAGGTAGTTAAAAAACGCTCGGGCCGCGTTGTGTGCAGACTCCAGCGCGAGGGGCTTCACGCCAAACGCCGCGCCTCGTGCGGTGGCAAAGGTGAGCAGGGCTTCGGTTGGAAGGTTGCCCACCAAGTGGTTTTGGGCGAATGGGCATCCGCCCAACCCCAGCAACGCCGAATCAAAGCGGCGAATTCCAGCCTCCCACGCGGCGTCGAGCAGCCCGTTGGTCAAAGCCTCAGACGCCGGCATGTGGAGGTGCAGGCCCAGCGGCGTCCCTTGGGCGGACTCGCGGACGGTGTTCACCACCTCGTTGAGCGATTCAGGCGTTGCGCTGCCGACGGTGTCGCTAATAGAAATCACGCTCGGATTCCACCGAGAACGGATTTGCTCGGTCCAATGGCGCACGAGGTCTAGGTCGTGGTCTTCGCCGTAGGGATTGCCAAATGCCATCGACAGGTAGACGACAAGTTCGCGGCCTTCGGCGCGCACCCGATCCAGCGCCGGCGCCCATTCCTCAAGGGATTGCTCGGGGGTACGGTTGGTGTTGCGCACCTGAAAGTGGGTACTAATCGAAAGCGGAACGCCCACTGCATCCACCGCGGGATGGGCCAACGCACGGTCAACACCCGGCCCGTTGGCGGCAATGACCAGAAACTTATTGGACCCCTTGTCGGGCGCTAAGGCGTCGAGAACCGCCGCGGAATCCGCCATCTGTGGAATGGCTTTGGGCGAAACAAAGCTGGCGAGGTCCAAATAGTCAAATCCCACGGGGAGCAGGCGCTGCAAAAAGGCAATTTTGTCTTCGGTGCGGAACACCGTCGGATAGCCCTGCATGGCGTCGCGCGGGCATTCGACCCAGGTCAGGCGTTCCATGCGGCTGAAAGTTGGTGAACCATTGATGGTCCAGCATACACAAATCCGGAGTAAACCTGCACGAGGTCTGCGCCCGCATTGCGCTTGTCGATTACGTCTTGCGCACTGCGCACCCCGCCTACGCCAATCACCGACGCGGAACTCCCCACGGCTTCGCGCACCCAACCAATAACCTCAGTCGAGCGGCGCGTGAGCGGAGCCCCGCTGAGGCCGCCAGCACCAATGGCTTCGACTCGTGAGGCAGGCGTGCGAAGTCCGCCGCGCCCAACAGTGGTGTTCGTGGCGATTATGCCCTGAAGACCGCATTCCACCGCTAGCGAAGCGGTGCGTTGCACGTGGTCTTGAGCAGAGTCAGGGTCAATCTTCACCGCCACCGGCTTGCCGCCAAGGCGCTTGGCCTCTTGGGCGACGGCCGAGAGCAGTTCGCGCATGCTGGCCTCGGACTGCAGATCGCGCAATCCCGGCGTGTTGGGCGACGAGACGTTGACCGCGATGTAGTCCACGTGGGCATACACGGCGTTCAAGGCCGCCAAATAGTCGTCGACGGCCTGTTCGTTGGGCGTGGTTTTGTTGCGCCCGATGTTGCCACCGACGACCAGGTCGCGATGTTTGGAGGCTGCCAACCGCATCGCCGCAGCTTCGGCTCCGCCGTTGTTGAAGCCCATGCGGTTGATCAGGGCGCCGTCTTCGGGCAGGCGAAACATTCGCGGCTTTGGGTTTCCGGGTTGCGGACGAGGTGTAACAGTCCCAATTTCTACATGGCTAAACCCAAGGGATTCCCAGGCGCGGAGCGCAACGGCGTTCTTGTCCATGCCGGCCGCGAGGCCCAGGGGGTGCTTGAAGCTTAGACCCATTGCCTGCACCGGCGACCTTGGAACGGAACCCACTGCGGCCCGGAGGAGGCTGGATGCGAGTCCGCTCTGGGACGCCACACGCATGCCGGTAAGAGCAAGATTGTGGGCGCGTTCGGCAGAAAGCTGGAAAAGCAGCGGGCGAATAAGCGAAGAATACATCATGGGCACCTCAAAGGTAGCGCCGAGGGTTAGATTTGCAGGATGAATCCGGTCATCCAAAACCGCCGTGCGCGCTTTGAATACGTCCTCGAGGAGGAATTCACGGCGGGAATCATGCTTGCGGGTACCGAGGTCAAGGCCCTTCGCGACGGCAAAGCCAATTTAAGCGACGCCTACGCCTACGTTTCGGAGCTTGGAGAAGTGTGGATTAAAAACCTGCACATTGCGGAATTCAAATTTGGAACCTACGCCAACCACGCACCCCTTCGCGAACGGAAATTGCTCCTGAAGAAAAACGAGTTAAAGAAAATACGCAAAGAGCTGCAAAACAATGGAATAACCCTTATTCCTTTGAAGCTTTACTTCAGCTCTAAAGGCTGGGCCAAATTGGACATTGCGCTCGCTCGCGGCAAGAAGTTTTACGACAAGCGAGCCAGCATCAAGGAGCGAGATATCGATCGGGACGCAGCTCGGGGTGAATAGCCTCAGCGCTGCGTCGCTACGTCCTTGAGCATGGGCACAAAGCGAAAACTCCCCAAATCCTCGTTAACCCAGGTTCCGTCGGCACCCCTGCGCACCCGGAGCATGCGTTGTTCCGCTTCTACGTCGCCTACCGGCACCACGAGCACCCCGTTCGGGGCAAGCTGCTCGAGAAGTTCCTGGGGCAGTTCGGGCGCAGCCGCCGTGATGAGAATTCCGTCAAAGGGTGCGAACGCCGGCAAGCCTTTGTAGCCGTCGCCAAATTTTTGGGTGATGCGCCGCATGCCCAATTCGCCCAGCAAACGCTTGCTGAAATCAAAGAGCGCCTTTTGGCGTTCAATCGTGAACACCTTGTAGCCCAATTCTTCAAGAACGGCCGCTTGGTAGCCCGAACCCGTGCCGATTTCAAGGACCTTGGCGCCCTCGGGAAGGCCAAGCGCACTTGACTGCACGGCCACCGTGTAGGGCTGCGAAATGGTTTGACCTGCCGCAATCGGAAAAGCCACGTCTTGGTAGGCGAACTCTTCAAACGAACTCTCGAGAAACGCATGGCGGGGAATCCGGGCCATGGCAGCGAGAACGCGCTCGTTGTCAATGCCTTTGCTGCGAAGTAGCGCCATGAGCTGCTGGCGTTGACCTTGGTGTCGGGGCAAATCGGGAGTCACAGGCCGAAAGTACAACCGTACCTTTGCCGTCTATGCGCCACGATCCGCCTTTTTTTCACATTCTGCACCTCGCTGCGGGAATACTGCTCGCCAGTTCTGCCATGAGCTGCGACCGTAACGAAGCAAAGCCCGTGGTGTACCTCGAAATCGACAGCTTGACCCTCAAGCCCGACGCCTCGCGCGGTACCTCGAGCACCCACATTCGCTCGGTCTGGGTGGAATCAGAAGGCGTTTACTTTGGCGTTTTCCCCCTGCCAGCGCGCATCCCGCTTCCGGTCACGAATCCCAACGCCACGGTTCGGTTGTACCCCGGTGTCGAAGTGAACGGCGTCAGCAGCTTCCAGGCCCAGTATGAGTTTTATCAGCCCTATGAGCGTGCGCTGGGCGGAGCCTACGGCGCCACGGTGAAATGGCCACCCGCTACCCCAGCGGTCCTTGAATACGAACCTTGGGCCAACGTCGTTAATGTTGAGGACTTTGAATCTGCAGGCATACAGCTTGCGCCAAGTCCGCGAAGCGATACCGTGTGGACCCGAACAACAACTGAACGATTCCCCGCCCCAGCTGGCGAGGTCAACAGCACCAGCGGAATGGTCATCATGCGTCCTGGGCAGCAAATCTTTGAAGCCATCACCCAGCAGGCTTATGAACTGCCTCGCGGCGGCAAAAACGTGTACCTCGAGTTCAACTACAAGTCCACCATGCCGTTCAGCCTCGGCGTCATCGCCAACCTGCCGGGCCAATCCACCCAGCAACCAACGGTCACGTTCCGCGACAAAAAAGCATGGTCCAAAGCCTATGTTAATTTGGTAACCGAAGTTTCTGGGTTCCCAAGCGCAATCAACTACAATCTGTATTTGGGCGCAGTGCGGACTCGCCCCGACGTTGCCGACACGCTGTGGATCGACAACCTTAAACTGGTCTATCGTTGAGCCCACGTAGTGCACCGCTAAAGCGGCTTCAAAACCGCTACACCGTCGCCTATGTGGTCGGTGACGTGGTCGCGGCTTCACTGGCGTACACCTGGCTTTACGACTACCGAAAGTCCGTCTCTGAACCGGCCCGATTCGGCATTGCCCACCTTGAATGGGATTCTTTTTTTCCGATTGGATTAGCACTGACCGTGCTACTTTGGGTTGGGACCATGACCATGGTAGGCTTGTACCAAGGTGTGCTGCGCAAGTCCCGTTTAACTGAACTCGGCCGTCTTGTTCAGGTAGGGAGCGTATTTGTCTTGGGGTACTTTCTGTTGTTCATGCTTGACGACTATGTGAAGAACTACCACAACTACTGGGGCTCCTTACAGCGATTTGGGGGAGGCCTCCTCGCGGTGAGCATCGTTTGGCGCCTGGCGGTAGGTAGCCAAATCCGCTGGATGATCACCCAAAAGAAGATTCTCTTCCCTACCCTGCTCATCGGCCAAAGGGATTTACTCGCGCTGTACCAGCCCAAACTTAGAACCCACGCCTCTTCGTCGGGTGAGGTTTTGGCGGGATGGATGTCTACGTCGGGGTCCACAACAGAAAGCACATGCTGCGACCTGCCGTACCTCGGCCCTTCGACCGAGGTTGCGCACTGGGCCGAGCGTCTTGCCGTCGAAGACGTGGTTATCGCCCTACCTCCTGACCAGCATCAGCTGCTCACCCCGCTCCTTTTAGACCTTGAGCAACTTAGGGTTCGTATTTTCATGATTCCTGACACGTACGGCATATTGTCGGGCATGGTCGGCTTGGACGAGCACGGCGTTCCGCTAATGGAGTGGCACCATGAGCCCATGGACGCGTGGCAACGCAACAGCAAGCGCGCAGTAGACCTTCTGCTTTCGCTCACTGCTTTAGTGGCATTAATTCCCGTGTTTGCCCTTGTCGGATTGGCCGTGGCCACAGCACGCGGACCCATTTTCTTTACCCAGGAACGGTTAGGGCGAGGCGGAGTCGTCTTCCGAATTGTCAAGTTCAGGACCATGCGAATTAATGCGGAAGCCCAAGGGCCACAGCTGTCAAGCGAAGATGATCCGCGCATCACTGCCGTAGGACGCGTGCTGCGCAAGTACCGCCTCGACGAGCTTCCCCAGTTTTGGAATGTGCTTGTCGGTGACATGAGCATTGTAGGGCCACGACCCGAGCGCGCCTACTTTGCACAGCAAATCATTGAACGCGCACCTCAGTACCGGCACATTTACAAGGTTCGGCCAGGGATAACGAGCTGGGGCATGGTGCGCTACGGCTACGCCAGCGACGTCGACCAAATGATTCGCCGCATGGAATTTGACCTCCTCTACATCGAGAATATGTCGTGGCGCAACGACTTGAAAGTTTTGCTCTACACCGTGTGGACCGTGGTGAAAGGGCGCGGAAAGTAGGCATCCAGCCGTACTTTTAGCCCATGAAGCACTGTACCGTACTCGGCGCAGGCACGATGGGCAACGGAATCGCCCACGTGTTCGCCACCAGCGGATGGAACGTCTCGCTGTTCGACATCAGCGCTCCAGCTTTGGAGCGTGCACTTTCGACCATTTCGAAGAATTTGGAACGCCAAGTGGCCAAAGGCCTTTTGACCGCCGACGAAGCGGCGGCATCGGTGGGCCGGATCAAAACCTACACGGAGCTTGCGCCCGCGGTAGCGAGCTCGTCGCTCGTGGTGGAGGCCGCAACCGAAAACGTGGACATCAAGCTCAAGCTCTTCACCCAGCTCGACGAACTCTGTGGGCCCGAAACCATTTTGGCCTCGAACACGTCGTCGATTGCGATCGGACGCATTGCGGCCGCCACCAAGCGCCCCGAGAAGGTGATCGGCATGCACTTTATGAATCCGGTACCGGTCATGAAGCTCGTCGAGATTATTCGCGGCTACAAAACCTCAGACGAAACGGCCGCATCGGTCGTGGCGACGAGCCGCGAACTGGGCAAAATCCCCGTGGAGTGCACTGACTACCCGGGATTTGTTGCCAACCGCATCTTGATGCCCATGATTAACGAGGCCATCGAAACGCTGCAAACGGGCGTCGGCAGCGTCGAGGCGATCGACTCGATTATGAAGCTCGGTATGGCGCACCCCATGGGGCCCCTTCAGTTGGCAGACTTTATTGGACTCGACGTGTGCTTGAGCATCCTGCGCGTGCTGCACGAGGGCCTTGGCCAGCCGAAGTACGCCCCCAACCCCCTACTGGTGGCCATGGTAACCGCCGGCGATTTGGGCGTCAAGTCTGGCCGTGGATTCTACGACTACGCCAACGGAACTAAAGACGCGCCTGTCGCTCCCAATTTTCGCTAATCCTATCACCTCCTCATGAAAAACATGTTTTTATTGGGCGCACTGGCCGTTTCGGTTGGTTTAACGGCCCAGGTTGACCTGATTAACAAGGTTGCCGGCAACGGAGCCCGCGACGGCAAAACCTTTGAATTTACCACGATCTACGACCTCGAGGCAACACCCGTCAAGGACCAAGGCCGTTCGGGCACGTGCTGGAGCTACTCCGCCACGGGATTCCTGGAATCGGAACTGATCCGCATGGGCAAACCCGCGGTGGACCTGTCTGAAATGTACACGGTCCGCAAGGTGTACCAAGACAAGGCTGAGAAGTACGTCCGCCTGCACGGCGCGCTGAACTTCGCTCAAGGCGGTGCTTGCCCCGACCTGTTTTATGTGATCGAGCGCTACGGAGCCGTTCCGCAGTCGGCCTACGCTGGCCTGAACTACGGCACTCCGGGCAACGACCACGACGAGCTCGAAGCTGCCCTCAAGGGCATCGTCGACGCGGTGGTCAATAAGAACTCCGGCACGGTAACCACGGCCTGGCACAAGGGCTTTACGGGCTACCTCGACGCCTACTTGGGCGCCGAACCCACCACCTTTACCTACGAGGGCAAGACCTACACGCCGCGCACGTTCGCCGATAAATTCGTCGGAATCAACGTCAAGGACTACGTTCAGCTGACGAGCTTCACGCACCACCCCTTCGGCAGCTGGTTTGCCGTAGAGGTTCCCGACAACTGGACCTGGGGCACTTCGTACAACGTTCCGCTCGACGACATGATGGCGACCATTGACCACGCACTGGCCAACGGTTTCACGATTGCCTGGGCCACCGACGTGTCTGAGAAAGGCTTTTCGCTGAACAACGGCGTTGCAGTATGGCCGGCCAAAGACTGGAAGGACATGAGCGCCGAAGAAAAGACGGCAGTGTTCACCGGCCCCCACGAGGAGGCCGTCGTAACGCAAGCGTCGCGCCAAGCCGGATTCGATAACTACGAAACCCAAGACGACCACGGCATGCAGATCGTGGGCAAAGTCAAGGACCAGTCGGGAGCGTCGTACTACATCGTGAAGAACTCGTGGGGTCCGCGCAAGAACGCCTACCGCGAGGGCTACATCTACGCTTCTGAAGCCTTTGTGCGCGCCAAAACGATTTCGATCATGCTGCACAAGGACGGCTTGCCCAAAGCCACCAAGAAGGCCGCCGGGTTTTAACCAACCCAATGCCGCAACGAACAACGCCGGGGAAGATCCTCGGCGTTTTTTTTTGCAACTGCTAACCAGTTACTGGTTACTAGTTGCTCGCTAACAGGGACGCAGCGTGGTCACATCCGTTCTGGTGCCGTGATGCCCAACAGGCCGAGGGCACGCTTCAATGCAGCGGCCGTGGCACGGCAGAGCTCCACCCGAAAGGCTACGACGGCCTCGGATTCGGCATTGAGGATCGGATTGGCTTGGTAAAACCCGTTGAAAGCCTTTGCAAGGTCGTAGGCAAACTGGGCCACCACCGCGGGACTGTAGGTTCGCGCGGCCTGCTGGACCGCCTCGGGGAAGCGGTCAAGCGTTTGGATCAAATCCTTGCTCCGATCGTCAAGGGTGATTTCGGACCACGTCCACGCCGTCGAACGTCCCTCCGCTTTGCGCAAAATGGATTTGATGCGCGCGTGGCTGTACTGAATGAACGGCCCCGTATGGCCATTAAAGTCAATGGACTCCTCGGGGTTGAATACCATTCGCTTGCGCGGATCCACTTTGAGAATGAAGTACTTGAGTGCACCATGACCCAAAACTTGATAAAGCGCAGACTTCTCGGTGTCGCTTAGCCCGTCGGTCTTACCCAATTCTTCACTGAGGGCGCGAGCGGTAGCCTCCATTTCGTCGAGGAGGTCGTCGGCGTCTACCACGGTGCCTTCGCGGGACTTCATTTTTCCGCTCGGAAGATCCACCATGCCGTAGCTCAAGTGGTAGAGTTGGTCCGCCCAAGCGTAGCCCAACTTCTTAAGGATTAGGAAGAGTACCTTAAAGTGGTAGTCCTGCTCGTTGCCCACAACATACGTTAGGCGGTCGATGGCGAAATCCTTGAACCGCTGAATCGCCGTGCCGATGTCCTGGGTCATGTAGACCGACGTACCGTCGCGGCGCAGGACCAATTTTTCGTCGAGGCCGTCTTCGCGCAGATCGATCCAGACCGACCCGTCGTCGCGGCGGTAAAACACGCCACGGGCTAGGCCCTCTTCGATATCCTGCTTGCCCAGCACGTAGGTGTCTGACTCGTAGTAGTTGCGGTCGAACGAAACGCCCAAACGGTCGTAGGTCGCGTTGAACCCGTCGTAGACCCATCCGTTCATTTTCGCCCAGAGTTCGCGCACTTCCGCGTCACCAGCCTCCCATTGGCGCAGCATTTCTTGCACTTCGCGCATGCAGGGAGCCTGCGCTTTCGCCGCATCTTCGTCAAGCCCCTGGGCCATCAATTCCTTGGCTTGTGCACGGAGCTCTTGGTCAAAGCGAACATAAAAATCGCCCACCAAGTGGTCGCCCTTTTTGCCCGACGAAGCGGGTGTGATTCCGCCGCCAAACTGCTTCCATGCCCACATGCTTTTGCAAATATGTACCCCGCGGTCGTTGACAATTTGCACCTGAACCACCTTGCGGCCGCTCGCCTCAAGGATGCGGCTGACGCTGTGTCCGAGCAAAATATTCCGAACGTGGCCTAGGTGCAGTGGCTTGTTGGTGTTAGGACTGCTGAACTCCACCATCGCAGCGGGTTGCGCGGCGTCTACCGGGAAGGCGCCCCAGTCGGAGGCAGCTCGAATGGCATCAAATCGGGACTGGATTTGGGCCGAGCTGAGCACCAGGTTTAAGAAGCCCTGCACGGCATTGAATCGGACCACCAACGGCGAGGAAGCGAGCAGGGCCTCCCCAATCTCGTTGGCCGTGTCTACGGGAGATTTTCGGCTGAGCTTTAAAAACGGAAACACCACCAGGGTGGCATCTCCTTCAAAATCCTTGCGGGTTTCTTGAAGCTCGACGGGTCCTTCCCATCCATACAACGTATTTAAGACCGTCGAAACGGCCGAACTTAAGGCGTCCGCCATGTGCATTAAAGATTAGTACGTCGGCTCAACCGCTCTTGTAGACGGTACACCGTGTTTTGAAGTAATCGGAAGGCCGTAGCGCCCATCGCGTTCCCTCCCTTGTCGAGTAGCGGGTTGATTTCGGTAAATTCCATGCAGCGAACCAGCGGCGCGTCAGCAAAAAGCTCGAGGAGTTGCTTGGCCTCTGACTCGTCGAAGCCGCCGGGGACGGGCGTTCCGGTTCCCACTGAAATACTTGGATCCATGGAGTCCACGTCAAACGAAACGTAGACCATGTCGCAGTCGCTGAGCTGCTCCATTACTTGGGCAACTACCGTCGAAATCCCAAGGCTTCGAACCTCAGGAACGCGGTACACCTTCATGCCGTACTTCTCGATCAGGTAATCTTCGGGCTCTTCTGTGCTTCGCAGCCCAATGAACGCAATGTCTTCAGGGCGAACTCGTTGGGGGTGTCCTTTGAGCTTGGTCCAGGAATCCCTGGTTACCGGACTCGGATCGTTAATCTTGCACTCGAGGTTGTCTTCGCCCAGGGCGGTGGCCAACGGCATCCCGTGCATGTTGCCCGACGGCGACGTGTAGGGAGAGTGCATGTCGGCGTGTGCGTCAATCCAAACGACGCCCAACCGCGCCAGGGGAAACGCCTGCTTGATTCCGGCGATCGTTCCGCCGGCGTTTGAATGGTCACCACTAATCACCAACGGAAACTGACCGTCGTCGATGGTTTCGGCGACGACTGCTGAAATCCGGCGGTACATGCGCACAATGCCCCGAATTCGCTTGCCATAAGGCGTCTCGGGATGGCGGTAGAGTAGCGCATTGTTGGTCTGGACCTTGCGCGGCTGCAGCGCCCTGAAAAACTTGGGCTGAATGCTAAACGACGCGCTGCGAATGGCCGCATAGCCGAGGCTAGATCCCCGGGTCCCTGCGCCCAATTCTGACATCGCGGTGATTAACTGCAGCATAGTCCAAAGGTACGATTTGGCCTACCTTTGGGCGTAGTCCATGGCCCGAACATCTTCAAACTCCCCCTCGTCGTGGTTGGCTGACGCAAAGTCGGCCTGGCAAGACGTCAAGCAAAGTCCTTCACTGCATTCCGTTTTCGGACTTATCGTGCTGTTAATAGGCATGTTAGGATTTATCGCCAGCGCGTCAACCTTGGCGACATGGACCGCCGACTACAGCGCCATGGAACTTGGATTTGCCCAGGTCATTAGCCAGCGCGACGTCGTCATCCACAACCTGCTGGGCTCGATCGGAGCCGCTGTTGGTATGGTTGTCACCGTGCGCGGATTTGGCGTAGCCTCCCTCCTGCTGTGGTCGGTGGTCATGGCCTTGGGGCTTCGCTGGGGCCTCGGACTCCCCATTCGCACCCTGCGGTTTGCGCGACGAAGCATGCTTCGCGCCCTACTTATCACAAGCGGACTCGCACTGATTCCTTGGAACGCAGGAGACGCCATCGTTGGCGATTACGGCCGTATTGTCGCGGCCTGGTCTACCCACTTGGTTGGCGGACTGGGTGCTGGACTCAGCTGGCTGACTCTCGCTGCGGTGCATGTGGTTTGGGTCTTCCAGCTTCGGCCTCAGGCCCTCGGCGAGCGACTGGCCGCCGCGAATCCCACGGCATTTGACCCCATTCCGCAGCCCCAAGCATTGAGCGACGATGAACTGGTTGCCGACGAAGCACCGGTCGTAGTCGATCTAATGGAGCCGATTGCCACCCCTCCGTGGGACGAATCGCCGTCAGACGATCTCGAACCCGAACGTGCCCCAGCCTCCGCACCCTGGGACGAGGCCGGCGACGAGCTCCTAGAGCCTGTTTTGCTTCCCACCGACCCCTCAGGTGTCGCCATGGAAGTAGAAACGCCGCTTGTCCACGATGAGCCCTCGGCATTTTCAGCTGCTTCTGCCGTGGCGCCCGAGGTAGCCAGTGCGGGACCCTACGATCCACGCCGCGACCTCTCGAGGTACCAGTTTCCCACCCTTCAGCTTTTGAACGACTACGGCCAGTCCGTGGCGAAAGTGGACCAAGAAGAACTGGAAGCCAACAAGGAGCGCATCGTCGACACGCTGCGCAACTACAAGATTGAAATCGCCAAAATCAAGGCGACGGTAGGCCCCACGGTGACCTTGTACGAAATTGTACCTGAAGCGGGGATTCGCATCAGCAAAATCAAGTCGCTCGAAGACGACATTGCCTTGAGTTTGAGCGCGCTCGGGATTCGCATCATCGCGCCCATTCCGGGCAAAGGAACCATCGGTATTGAAGTACCGAACCGCAACCCCCAAATGGTCAGCATGCGCTCGGTGCTCGCGTCAGAAAAGTTCCAGAAGACCGACATGGACCTGCCGCTCGCCCTCGGCAAAACCATTTCAAACGAGGTGTTTGTCGTGGACTTGGCCAAAATGCCCCACCTCCTCATGGCGGGGGCCACCGGGCAGGGTAAGTCGGTCGGACTCAACGCCATCCTCGCGTCGATTTTGTACAAAAAACACCCGGCCGAGGTCAAGTTCGTCTTGGTGGATCCCAAAAAGGTCGAATTGACCTTGTTTAATACGATTGAGCGTCATTTTCTGGCGAAGCTGCCCGGCACCGACGAGGCCATTATTACCGACACCACCAAGGTGATTCACACCCTGAATTCGCTGTGCATTGAAATGGACCAGCGCTACGAGCTGCTGAAGTCCGCCTTTGTGCGCAACCTCAAAGAATACAACACCAAGTTCACGGCGCGCAAGCTGAACCCTGAAGAGGGCCACCGCTACCTGCCCTACATCGTGCTGGTGATTGACGAGTTTGCCGACCTCATCATGACGGCGGGCAAAGAGGTCGAGACGCCGATCGCACGCCTGGCGCAGTTGGCTCGCGCTATTGGCATTCATTTGATTGTGGCTACCCAGCGCCCGTCGGTGAACGTAATTACGGGCATTATCAAGGCCAACTTCCCTGCGCGGATCGCGTTCAAGGTGAGTGCTAAGATTGACTCGCGCACCATTTTGGACGCGGGCGGGGCCGAGCAACTCATCGGCAAGGGCGACATGCTGATCTCGAGCGGAAACGACTTGATTCGCCTGCAGTGCGCGTTTTTGGATACGCCCGAAGTGGAGCAAATTTGTGAATTCATTGGGGGGCAGCAAGGTTACCCTGAGGCCTACCAACTTCCCGAGTACGAGTCCGAAGAGGGCAGTTTGGGCGGAGGCGGAAACTACAGCGCCGACGAACGCGACAGCATGTTTGAAGAAGCGGCGCGCATCGTGGTCATTCACCAGCAAGGCTCGGCATCGCTTTTGCAGCGCAAGCTGAAGCTCGGATACAACCGTGCAGGCCGATTGATCGACCAACTCGAAGACGCGGGCATTATCGGCCCCTTCGAAGGATCGAAAGCCCGCCAGGTTCTGATTCAAGACGAAATGCAACTCAACGAACGACTAAAAAACATATGAACGCTCGACTGAAATCCTTTGCTTTAGCGTGTGTACTTGGCTTCAGCGCATTGGCCCAAACCGAAACGCCCCTCGCCTACCTGCAGCGCGTGAAAAAGCAAGCCCTGTCCTACACCGACCAAAAGATCAGCTTTACCTCGGTGATGGATGCCCCAGGCCGCAACGGACAGCGCGTGCAGCGAAAGACCAGCGGCGAAGTCTGGGTAAAAGGCGAGTCGGCCAAATTGGTGCTCCAAGGGCAAACCTTCTTTTTTAAGAGTGGAATTGTAACCACAGTAAGCCCAGAAGACGAGGAAATCGTGGTGCGCAAGCTCGACGGCGACGCCAAGCAGTACACCCCGGCGGTGCTCTTGAGCCAGTACGAAAAGAGCTCTTCGTTTGCTTGGGCCGGTACCCAAACCGTGAGTGGCCGCAGCATCAAGTACGTAAGCATGGTACCGAAAAACGATCCCGACGTCGCCAAGGTTACGCTCGGAATCGACACCAAAACGCTCAAGCTCTACAGCTACGCTGAAGAAGGCAAAAACGGCACCAAGTCCACCATTACCATGGTGGCCTACGAGACCAACAAAGGACTGACGGCGAACGACGTAGAATTTAAGCGGTCCAACTACCCGGCCAGCTACGAGTACATCGCTCCCAAAACCAAGTAGCGCTTGGGAAAGCTCGATCGGTACTTCATCGGGAACTTCGTCCAGATTTTTGCCAAAACCCTGGCGCTGAGCGTATTCATACTGCTCATGCAGATGGTGTGGAAGTACATGGACGACCTTGCGGGGCGCGGAATTTCGATTTGGCGCATTCTCGAATTGATGGGGTACTGGTCCGTGTCCATTTTGCCCATGGCCGCCCCCATCGCCGTGCTTTTTGCGGGAATCATGGTCTATGGATCGTGGGCTGAATCGCGCGAGTACGCCGCGGCCAAAGCAGCTGGCTTTTCGTTTGTTCGCATGCTTCGGCCGGTGACGCTGGTTCTGGGCGTTATTGGGGTAGTCATGTTTTTTGTGAGCAACAACTTCATCCCCGTGGCGAACTTCAAGGGAGAAAACTTGCTGCTCAACATTGCGCGCCAAAAGCCCACATTCAAGCTCAAGCCGGGCGTATTCGTGGCTGGACTTGACGGCTTTAGCGTGAAAGTCGGCCGCAAGGAAGAGAACCGCATCTACGACGTCATTTTGTACGACCACCGCGAGCGCGGACGCGGAAATACCGGAGTATTGACCGCTCCCGAGGGCGAAATTCGCTACCCCGACGGAAGCCCTACCATGACGTTGGTCTTGCGCAACGGGCGCAGCTACCTCGACGTCAACGAGTCCGTGCGCGAGGAACGCCTGCGCCAAGGAATGCTGGCCGCGACGTTTGACAGCATGGTGGTGCGGCTCGACATGTCGTCGTTCCTGCTGGGCGACCTCGGAGGAATTCAGCGAAGCAATGAGTTCAACATGCTGACGATTTCCCAGCTCGACACGTCGATTGACGTGCTTGAAGCGCAGATTTCAGACCGTCTTGCCGAGGTGTCGAGCGGCATGCAGCGCAAGCTCGGAGGCTGGGCGGTCGACAGCATTGCCCAGGCCGAACCGACGGGATTGGTCGACACTTCGCTCTACGTAGCGCAGCGCCTTCAGCCCATTCACCGCTACCGAATGGTTCAAAACGCGCAGTACCTCGCCCAAAGCAACCGGGACTACATGAACCAAATCGCGTCGGAACTCGACTGGCGCAACCAGCACCTAGCCCGGCACTACCTCGAGTGGCACAAAAAGTTCAGTGTCGCCGTGGCCTGTGTGCTGCTGTTCTTTATCGGTGCGCCCTTGGGCAGCGTAATCCAGCGCGGAGGCTTTGGATGGGCCTTTGTTGCGAGCGTACTGCTGTTCCTACTCCACTACGTGCTTACCATGGTCTCTGAAAAACTTGGACGCACCTGGGTTCTCTCTCCGTTCTGGGCCATGTGGGGACCCAACTTGGTACTCGCGCCGGTGGCCATGGCCATGACGTGGTGGGCTTCGCGCGACGGACGCCTTTCCATCAGCCTTCCGCGGCGTTTTCGTACCGCAACTCCGACGCCATGAGGATTTTGCATCTCTGCAATAAGGTGCCATTTCCTGGACGCGACGGCAGCAGCATTGCCATGGAGGCTTTGATCCGCCTCGAGGCGGCTCTGGGTCACGAGGTTCACGTCATCGCATTAAATACCGAAAAGCACTGGGTCGAGGCGCCTGAAGCACCTTTTGCCCACGTTGAACTAGAGGCTATTCCGGTGCGCACTGCGCCCCATTGGACTACGGCACTCCGCAACTTAGGCTCGCGCCAGAGCTACTATGCCAGTCGTTTTTGGGACCCTACGGTCGCACAGCGCATCGCGAAGTGTGCGTCCCACGCCGACCTCGTGGTCATCGACAGCCTTTTTATGGCCGTCTACCTTGACGTGCTGGGTTCGGCACCCCGAATCCTGCGCGCCCACAATGTAGAACACGCTATTTGGCTACGCGGACTCCGCGAAGAGCCGCTCCTGAGAAGGGCCTATGTAGCGCTCCAGGCGGCAAGGCTTGCGCGATGGGAACGCGAAGTGGCCCAGCACGTCGACCGCATTTGGACGATTAGCGAAGAGGATCGCGCTTGGTTCACCCAACACAGCACGTGCCCCACTTCAACGATTCCCTGCAGTGCCGACGCTGCGAATGGGCCGTGGACCTTTTCTGGGGCAGCATCTCCCCTGGCCTACCACCTCGGCGCGTTGGACTGGACGCCCAACGTTCGGGGAATGCAGTGGTTTCTCGACGAGGTTGTTCCCCACCTGCGGCACGCCCAGGTAGATGTCTTCAGTCGGCAATGGCCTTTTGCCCCCGCCCAACTCCCGGTGCGCTACCGGTCCGAGGCCTGCACGGAATTCGAAAACTACGGGCTGTTCCTCGCGCCCATTCGCAGCGGCAGCGGGATGCGCATCAAACTGCTCGAGGCAATGATGCGCGGTAAAGCTATCGTAACTACCAGCTTGGGGGCTGAAGGATTAACGGCCGAACACGGCACCCATTTATTCCTCGCGGATTCCGCGGCTGATTTCGCGGCCGCGCTTGACCTTTTGGCCACCGATGAGGCACGAAGAACGGCCATGGGGCGCGCCGCTGCCGACCACGCCCGCGCCCACTTTGCAGACGAGGTCGTGGCGCAGCGAGTTGCCCGAGATCTTGCGACCTTTACGCCGTGATGGAAGGACTTGCTTGGCTGCTCTGGGGACTCGCACTGGTTCCGTACACCGTCTACCCGGCCGCGGTGCGGTTGATGGGTCGGCGCAAGGGAACGTTTGTGCCGAGTGAAGCGTTGGCGTCCGCACCAAAAATTAGCGTGGTGTTCGCCGCCTACAATGAAGAGGCGGTCCTGGAATCCAAACTGGACAGCCTTCTTGCTCAAGACTACCCTGGCCCGTTTGACGTGTGGGTGGGCTCTGACTTGAGCAGCGACCAAACGGATGCAATCCTTGCTGCCTATGCGGTGCGCGATACCCGAGTGCACTGGATTCGCATGGAGCAGCGCAGCGGCAAAGCCCAAATAATCAACCGCTTGGTTGCTGAAAGCAGCGGAGATTGGGTGGTAGGCACCGACGCCAACATCCTCTTTGCACCGGACTGCCTGAGTCAGCTGATGCGCGAAGCCGCAGCCAATCCAAGGGCGAGTGTGGTCGGAGGTTCCCTTTTTTACCGCAGCAGTTCGGGCAGCAGCGCCGCCAGCATCGCTGACGAAGAGCGCTGGTACATGAATTGGGAGAACTTCGCCAAAAGGGTGGAGTACGAGCGGACCGGCTGCGCCATGGGCGTCGAAGGCGGACTTTACGCGATCCGCCGCGACGCCTTCCGTCCCATTCCGTTTGGCACGTTCATGGAAGACTTTTTCTTGAGCTTTTCGGCCATGCTCCGCGGGGAACACGTAGCGTGGTCGCTGCGCGCACGGGCTAGCGAAGACGTGAGCCACGACCGCGAGCGCGAATTCCGCCGAAAAGTGCGCATTGCCCACGGAAACTGGCAAAACATCGGGCGTTTTTCAGGACAACTGGTCGCACTGCGCCCGAGCGTGCTCGCGGTATTTGTCGGTCACAAACTGCTGCGTTGGCTGACCCCCTTGCTGGTGCTGGGCGGAATCCTTGTTGGCCTCGGACCAGGCCCTCAGTGGTCTGCAGCAGGAACCGCCGCGTGGAACCTTTTCACGTTCCTGACCGTGTACACGGTGTTCCTGCGGACGGGCTTTGCCGCTCCGCTTGACCGCGTTCCAGGTCTGCGGACGCTGCACCACCTGCTTTTAATGAATTTGGCCCTTGGCCTTGGCTTCGTGCGCTACCTTCGCGGCGGAACCAACGGCATTTGGGAACCCACCCCACGAACCCCATGAATACGACCCTTTTCGCGACCATTGACGAAGCGCTCGACGACCTTCGAGCCGGCAAAATGATCATTGTCGTAGACGACGAAGACCGCGAAAACGAGGGAGATTTGGTTGCGCTCGCCGAAGGCATTACCCCGGAGGCGATCAACTTCATGGCCACCCACGCGCGCGGTTTGATTTGTGTGCCGCTCATTGACCAGCGCTGCGACGAACTCGACCTGCACGCCATGGTTCACCGCAACACCGACCCCCACGGCACGGCCTTTACTGTGAGCGTGGACCTCGAGGGCGAAGGCGTAACCACGGGCATTTCGGCCCACGACCGGGCAAAGACCATTAATGCGCTTGCGCGGCCTGACACGAAGGCTGAGCAATTTCGCCGTCCAGGCCATATTTTCCCGTTGCGCGCACGCCCCGGAGGTGTGCTGCGCCGCGCCGGCCATACCGAAGCGGCTATTGACCTCGCGCGCCTTGCCGGCAGCCGTCCTGCCGGGGTCATTGTCGAAATCATGAACGAAGACGGAAGCATGGCGCGCCTACCTGACCTTGAGGTGATGGCCGCGAAGCACGGACTCCGCATCATCAGCATCGAGCAGCTCATTCGCTACCGAATGGAGCGCGACCGGCTCGTGCACGAGGTGCGCGCCTACCGCCTTGACAGCCCCTACGGCCCTTGGCACGTTCGGGTGTACGGGCAAAGCACTTCGGATCAGCGCCACGCAAGCTTCAGCTTCGGCACGTGGCACGAAGACGACGAAGTCCTGGTGCGCATGCAAAGCGGACCGTTCACGACCAGCCCTTGGGCAAATTTTATGGATCAAGGTTCGGGCGACGCCCAGCACTTTGCCGCGGCCATGCGCAAGATTGCCGCACAAGGTGCCGGGTGCATCGTCTGCCTCAACCAGCGCGGACCCGCGGCCGACTGGACGGAATGGGACCCGAGCGTACCCCCGGCACCGTCGCGGGCCATGAGCCACGATCCGTTAGATTACGGCGTGGGCGCCCAAATTCTGCACGGACTTGGCCTGCGCAACGTAGCGCTGCTCACCCAAAACCCAATGCGCCGTGTGGGCATAGAGGGCTACGGACTGCACATCGTGCGGAACGTCACGCTTTACTGATTTTTTTAACGCTTTCCGCCTCCCAGAAGCTGGCTCCAGGACGCTCCGCTTTGCTCGAAGCGAACCCCTACCCCTTGTCGCTGGCTTCCGACCACGCCCGTTTGAACCATTCGGTCGTTTCGGCGCTGGTAGGCTTTGGCGCTCCAGCGTCCGTCTTCAGAAAGTTGGTAGCGAACTTCCACGTCGCCCAGGCCGATGCTGGGCTGGGATTGGCCGATGGGAATGCCCCATTCCGTTTGAATGCTCAGTCGGTCGTCGAGAAAACTGCGGCCAATACTCGCTTCCATTTCGCGCTGTGCCGCCGCTGAATTCGCTGAATAGGCCAGGTTTACGTCCCAGTCGGCGCCCAGACCTTGGGTCACAAAATTGGTAAACTGCGAGGCGAGGACTTGGGTTGTGTTGCTCTCCACGGCTTGCATGCCTTGGGCGGCGAGGGGCGACGAACCAAGCCAGAACGAACTTATTGTCAGCAGGCTAAGTACTTGGGTGGTTCGTTCGTCGGCATAACTCATTCGGCTCGCCAGGGCTGCTTTAGCGAGTTCGCCCGCGTTGGGCATGCTCACGTCAAATGCCAGCTGAGGCTGAAAAAGCGGTCCGGTGGCCTTTAGGCCCACGTCGATGTTTTGGCGTCCGGCTTCAGGCAGCCCCAAGTAGTCTTTGACGTCGGCACGTGTTCGGTAGCGCGCAGTCAGGTTCATTTGGGCCCCGTAGGGATCCCCGGTCCAGCGAATGCTACCGCCCGGAACCAAACTAAAGGGTTTGTTGACCAAGTTGCCAAGGGTAAAGAGGTAGGTTCCGCGATCGAGGGTAAGGCTACCTCGAAGGGCCATGTCGCCCACCCACGGAACGTCGAGCTGAATGGGGCCGCTGCCGCGGGCTTCAATCACGTCGCCTAAGGTTTCGTCGAGAATGAGGCGCGCCAGCACGTCGGGGGTTACGTCGAGGTCCAGGTGCACGTCAAACGTAAAATCGTCGTTGGTGCGCTTGCGCTGAACCGGTGCCTCGTTGCGCTTTCGGAAGTTCAAGAACTCCACCTCGTCAAGCGAAACGGGTGCGTCGAGGGGCAACGCAAAAACCGATGAATCCGCCGATTTGGCCCGCACGTCAAGGCGAAGCCCGCGGGAACTTCCGTGCAGCCGGCCAGAACCTGACGCCACCATGTAGCCATAAAAGTCTGCCTTGCGGCTTGGCGGCAAGTCAAGTACGACCATGCGCTCCGTTTTAAACCGCAGGTCCACTAATTCGCTTCCTGTAAACGCAATGTTCGCGGTGATTTCAGCCGACCCGACCCCTCGGTGGTCGGCAAACCGCGCCGGGCCAAGCTTGAGTGATTTTTCGGTAAGGGTCCACGGCGCCGTTCCGGTGAGTCCAAGTCCCACCGTCGGAATGCGAAGGTGGGCACCCGACCAAAACCCGCTGCCCGACCAACTCAAGTCCGAAAAATCGGCGTTCGACGCGAGCTGAACCCTGCCCTGAAGGCGTCCGTTGAGGTCGTCGATCGAGCCTTCGATAAACGGCCGCGCCCAGCGCAGCGGAATGTTGAGCTGCTGGGTCTTGGCTGAAAATCCCGCTGAACTTAAGCTACCCTTGAGGTGAACAATGGCCGTGTCGCGCAGGTCCCAGTTGAGCGCGAGGTCGGCAACGTCTCGTTCGGGCACGTAGTCTAAATCGAGATTCAGCTCGCCAAGCGACTGGTTTTTAAGGCGCAACGAGTCGGTGCGGAGTCCGCCTGAAACCGCCCATCCCGAAAGCTGGCCTACCACGATGGCGTCGAGGGCCACGCTGCCGCCCAATTCCAGGTCGGCAAGTCCCGCCACGCGGGACCAGAACGGAATGTCGACGTTCCGGGCCTGCACCCTAAGGACTTCGCCTTCGTTGGGGCTCAAGGCACCTCCGACCGCGAGCTGGCCCTGAGGGCTGGTCCAGTACAAGGGGTCGCTTAACGCAAAACGCTGATTATCAAAGTCGTAGCTAAAATGGTGTGCCCCGCGGAAGCTTCCATGGAGCCGAACGCTGTCGCCTGATTCCGGTCGATCCCAGGCTTCGGCATAGCCGTTGAGGATGCCTCCGTCCCAAACGCTGCCGTGAGGCCAAATCTGAGCCTCGAGCTGAACTTCTCCACCGCGGGGATGGTTGGCATAGGCTCGAACGCTAAGGTTTAGGCTATCTCCGGGCCGCGCTTGGAGGCTGAGTTGGGCCTGTTCTGAGCCTTCCCAGCTCAGGTCGTGGCGCACTGCGTTTCGCGTGGAGCGGTACATCCAGCTGGCGCGCTGGCCGTCGGCAGTCCACCAGCCAGTGCCCACGGTGCCCGAAGGTTCGTGGGCGAGGTGGAGGTTGAGTTCGGGGCCGCGAAGGTCGAGCGAGGCGAAGCCGAGCGAATCCAGCACCTCCAATCGGCCAGCAACCACCTGCTCGGCCACCCGTGCTAGGGCTAGGTCAGGAAGGTTCCATGTACTCGGTAGCCGCTTCCATCGAGACTGCAGTTGGTACGCCCCCCAGTGCGCCGCCATAGTCCATTCCTCGCCCTGAACCGTAGCCGAAAATGCGCCCACTTCGGCCACGCTATCAAAGGCCACGAGCTGCACGTCAAACGGTGAAGCAATCGACCAGTCCGCTTCCAAGCCGTGGATAGCCGGCAAGCCAAAACCCGCGCGCAGCGGTGCGCGAGGAAGCCACTGCGCCTGAACGGATTCGAGGGCATAATCGCCGCCCGCCGTGAGTTTGCCGTATTCCGCCTCGACAATGCGGGCCGTCCAACGGGACGTCGACCCCTCGAGGTTGAGCTCGGTGAACTGCTGCCGCTGTGCGCCAAATCCGGCAACGAGGTCCACTCCGCTAAGGCTCCACAAACCTTGGCGGTAGCGCCCATTCACTACGCCGTGGGCCAACCAAGCAGCCGGGTCTGGCAGCCGATTGGAGTCCGCATCCAGCCGCAGCCGCACCACATCTCCTTGGCTTCGAATCACCGCACGGAGGCCCGAGCCGTCCAGCGCCACGTGTCCGCCCGCGTCGCTCCAACGCCCTTCGGCGTTCATCGCGAATTGGTCCCAGGCAAGGTGCTGGCGGGGAAGCAACCATTGATTTTTATCTTTTAAAGCACTAATTTCTAAATAATTAGAAAGTGTATCTTTAAGTGAAAATTGAATGCGTTCGCCGAAATAGCCCAACTGCGCTGTGAGTTCCCGCCAACGCAACCCAAGGGACGACGAGTCCCTGGCTAGCCGAAGGTCTGCGCGCACGCTGCCCGCAGCAGGCACCTCGAGCTCAAGCTGCGCCAGGGCCTCAAGGGCATTTGACTCCCACACCACGTGCTGCATTCGCAGCGACGACGGCGCAACCAGCGTATCGCCTTCGAGTCCGCGCGCCCAAAAATCGAGCTCCAGTTCATCCACCTCAAAGGCCAGTGTAGATGAGCTGGTGTCGGACGGATCACTCCATGGCCGGAACCAGTCCGCCCAGTGAGCGCCCGGAACCCCAGTAACGACGAGCGAATCGAGCGTTACGTTTTCGGCAACCACGCGGCCGTTGCGCCAACCAAGCCCGTCAAGGTCTACCGAACCTAAAAAAACACCTTCTTCGCCTCGGTGAAGATGAACTCCGTGCAGGGTGATTCCGCGAAGCGGCTTCCATTCGAGCGCAGCAAACTCCAGGCGCGCAGAGTCCGCTAACGGGTTATTTTCCAGGTACCTACGAACCCAATTTTCGGCAGGCTTACGCACCCAAGACGGGTTTAACGCCACAGCCAACAGGGCCAACCCCGCCGCCAAAAGCAGGCCGAGCAAGCTCATTCCCATAATCCGTAGTGCGCGCGCAGCCATGCTGCGAAGGTAGCACCCTAATTTTGTGCCATGAAGTCCACGGAGCCCCTAATCCTTTCGATTGAAAGCAGCTGCGACGACAGCGGGGCAGCCGTGCTTCGCGGGCGCACCGTATTGTCGAACGTCGTCTACAGCCAGACGGTGCATGAAGCGTATGGGGGCGTCGTGCCGGAACTCGCCTCTCGGGCACACAGCCAGACGGTAGTTCCCACGATCCAGGCTGCCTTGGCCAAGGCCGGTGTCGCCTTTGGCGACCTTGACGCGGTGGCCGCGACGGAGGGGCCCGGACTGCTCGGCTCCCTGCTGGTTGGCCACGGGACCGCCAAGGCCATTGCCCAGTCGCTGTCGCTTCCCTTCATCGGCGTGCACCACATTCAGGCTCACGTACTGGCTCACAGCCTCGTAGAACCGGGCATTCAGGAGCAAGCGCTCGAGGGATTTCCGTTTTTAGCCTTGGTGGTTTCGGGCGGACACACCCAGCTTTTTGACGTGCGCGGCCCCTTCGACTTTCGGCTTTTGGGCGGAACCCTTGACGACGCCGTTGGCGAAGCCTTCGACAAAGCGGCCAAGATGTTTGGACTTCCCTACCCCGGTGGCCCTGAAGTCGACCGCCGCGCGGAGCTGGGCAATGCGCAGCGGTTTTCGTTCGCACGAATGCAGACTCCCGGACTAGATTTCAGCTACAGCGGACTCAAAACGAGCATTTTGTACACGCTACAAAAAGAGCAGAAGCTTCGCCCCGACACCCTGGAGGCCGACCTCGACGACTGGTGCGCGTCGGCCCGGCAGGCGCTCATCCAACCGCTGCTCGACCGCCTTGACCGGGCGCTGAAGCCCGAGCATCGCTACGCCGTGCTCGCCGGAGGGGTCGCCGCCAACCGCTTGCTGCGCCGAGAAGTCCGCGCCTGGGGATCCCAACGCGGGGTTTCCGTGGGTATTCCGCCTTTGAGCTACGCGACCGACAACGCGGCCATGATTGGCGCGGTGGCCTACTACGCCTTTCACGAAGGACGGTTTAGCGAAATGGACCGAGCGGCCAGCGCGCGCTTAGAAGTACCTTCACACCATGGTTAGCACAAAGCGTACGCTGGGCCGAAGTGAACTCGTTCACCTTCCAGAGCTCGGGTTAGTCGACGTCGAAGCACGCATCGACACCGGTGCCTACCATTGCGCTGTACACTGCATCAACTACCACGTGGACGGATCGGAACTTGTGGTGCGGTGGGCAAACGGCATCATGACGCGCCACACCACCTTTCGCCGCGCCACCGTAAAGTCCAGCTTTGGCGACCTTCAGGAGCGCTACCTGGTTCACCTGGAACTCAGCGTGTACGGCGAGGTGGTACTTCAGGAATTCAGCCTCTCTGACCGTTCGCGCATGCGCCATTCCCTGTTGCTCGGCCGCACCTTTTTAAAGCGCGGATTCGTGGTTGACGTTCGCCGACGAAACGTGTCAGCGAAGTACCTTGCTCGCCTGTCTACCCTTGCTCCTGCTGCCCCATGAACTTGATTATTTTATCGTCGAACCGCAACCTGTATTCCACCCGTCGCCTCGTGGAGGCCGCGGAGGCGCGCGGACACGTCGCCAAAGTCATGAACATTGGACGGAGCTACGCCGTGCTTTCGGCCAACGAACTCGACATCTACTACGGCGACCACCGTATCGAGGGGGCTGACGCCGTCATTCCGCGCATCGGCGCATCCATCACAGACTACGGTGCCGCCATGCTCCGCCAGCTCGAGATGAAGCAAATCTTCACCCCGGTGAGCAGCTTGGCGCTCGTGCGATCGCGTGACAAACTGCGTGCGCTCCAAATCTTGGCCAAAGAAGGAGTTTCCATTCCGCGCACCGCTGTAGCCAAGCAACCTTCAGATATTGACGCGCTGATTAAGGAAGTGGGCGGAGCCCCGCTCGTCGTGAAGCTGCTCGAAGGCACCCAGGGCAAGGGCGTCGTGTTGGCCGAGTCCAAGACGGCGGCACGCAGCGTAATCGAAGCGTTTTACTCGCTTGACGCGAATATTTTAGTCCAAGAATTCATCAAAGAAGCCAAGGGCGCCGACATTCGAGCCATCGTGGTTGGGGGCCAAGTGGTGGCCGCCTACAAACGCCAAGGCAAAGAGGGCGAATTCCGCAGCAACCTTCACAGCGGCGGCACCGGGATCCCCGTCAAGCTCAAAGCGAGTGAGCGCGCCATGGCCGTCAAAGCAGCCAAAGCCCTGGGGCTTAAAGTAGCGGGCGTAGATATGCTGCAAAGCGCGCGCGGACCGCTCATCATGGAAGTCAATTCCTCACCCGGCCTCGAAGGCGTAGAAACCGTAACGGGAATCGACGTGGCTGGGCACATCATTGACTACATCGCGGCCCACCACCGCCAGTCTAAAGCCAAGTCCAAAGACAAAATCGGAGCCTAAATGCACCATTTTTGGGGAATCAGGCAGGGAACCGACGTTGCCCTTCTCGAGGACGAAGCGCGCCACGCCCAAAAAGTGCTTCGCCTCAACGACGGCGACGTGGTGCGAATTCTTGACGGGCTCGGGTCTGCTTGGGAGGGTCCACTTCACTTTTTAGGCAAAAAGGGCGCCGTAGTGGCGAACGCTACGGAGCGCCCCAACTACGGTGCGGTCTCAGGCCACCTGCACTTGGCCATTGCGCCGACCAAAAATCTTGACCGAATCGAATGGCTGCTTGAAAAGGCCGTAGAACTTGGCGTGCACAAGGTAACCCTGGCGGAATGCGACCGGTCGGAGCGCCGCCACCTTAAGATTGACCGACTCGTTCGGGTGATGCAGGCCGCCTGCAAGCAAAGCCAGAAGGGAATGCTGCCGGCGCTCGAGGGCCCGCGGCCGTTTCGCGACGTACTTGCCGGCGTCCATGGACGCGCGGCGATCGCTGCACTTCGGCCAGAATCGGTCTTTTTACCCGAGCTGCTGCGCGCCAATCCCGAGGAAGCGTGGACGGTCTTTATTGGCCCAGAAGGCGACTTCACCGACCGCGAGGTGGCCGAAGCCGTGGCGCACGGAGCCACCTTGGTAGGGCTTGGCCCGCACCGCCTTCGCACCGAAACTGCGGGTATGTATGCCGTGGCGGCGTTCGCGCAGCGTACCGCCTAGGCGCGCCCCGAATTGCCCCTAAAACGCGTCTTCTAGTGACCCCAACGGCGTGGACTGAACAAAGGCCAGTGCCGCTTCCATTCCTTCGTGGGCGTAGTAGTCTCCCGAAGCAGCGGGGTAGGCTCGACGAAAGTCGCCTTTGAGGGCCTCAAGACGGGGTCCAAGGTTGCGGTCGCTCCGCTCCGACGCTTGCACGGCACACAGCCATTCCATGGCAAGAATGCGTTCCACGTTGCCCAGCACCTCATACAAATCGGTGGCGGCATTCGCGCCCATGCTCACGTGGTCCTCTTGGCCCGCGCTGCTGTCGATGCTGTCGGCGCTGGCGGGGGTAGCGCGCTGCTTGTTTCGGCTAACTAACGCTGCTGCAGCGTACTGCACGATCATAAGTCCGCTTTCGACGCCGCTGTCCGCCGCCAAAAACATGGGAAGTCCGCGCTTGCCCAGGGTAAGCTGGTTGACGCGGCGCTCGCTGATGCTGCCCCATTCTGCGCTCGCAATTTTGGCGTAGTCAAACGCCAGCGCAAGCGGTTGCCCATGGAAGTGGCCCGCGCTGACCCCGTCGCCGCTTTCGGTAAAGATCAGCGGGTTGTCGGTCACTGAGGCAGATTCGGTCTCGAGTACGCCTACCACGTAGCGCCATGCGTCGCGGCTCGCGCCGTGAACTTGGGGCATGCAGCGAAACGAGTACGGATCTTGAACATGCGGCTTGTCGTAGTGCCAGAGCGGCGAGCCGTTTGCCCATTCCCGCACGTTGTGAGCGACTTGACCTTGACCTTGGTGCGGACGGAGCGCGTGCACGCGGGCTTCAAATGGCGACGGCATGCCGTCGAAGGCCAGCAGCGAAGCGGTACCCACGGCGTCAGCCCATTGCGCGAGGTGCGCTGCTTTGAGCGCCGAGGCGAGGCCAACGGCCTGCATGAACTGGGTCCCGTTGATGAGGGCGAGCCCCTCCTTGGCCTCAAGAACCTGAGGCTTTTGGTTGAGCGCAGTCCAAAACTGGGCAGCCGGAGTGCGGGTTCCGCGCCAGCAAACAAAGGCCTCGCCGAGCAGCGCCAACGACAGGTGCGCCAAAGGAGCTAAGTCGCCCGAAGCACCCAAGGAACCCATCAACGGCACCTCAGGCAAAGCATCTTCGCGGTACAACGTCAGCACCGCTTCAAGAAGCTCGGGGAGCACGCCAGAATGCGCCAGCGCAAGGTTGCGGGCTTTGGATGCAAGCATCAGCCGAACAATGCGGGGTTCAGCCAAGGGACCCGCACCGGCCGCATGGCTAATGATAAGGTTGCGCTGCAGCGCCTGCAAATCTTCGCGTTCGACGGCGGTCGTGCACAAGGCACCAAACCCGGTATTCACGCCGTACACGACCCTCCCCTCCTCGATTCCGCGCTCGACGGCGGCACGGTTCGCAGCCACCGCGGCTCGGGCTTGATCGCTCAAATGCAGCGCAGCACGGCCTTCGGCCACAGCATTCCAGTCGGCAAGCGACCATGGTTTGGTAAGGTTGAGTGTGCGGAGCTCCATGAGAAAAGGGTTTCAACAAAAGTAGTCCGAGCGGTGTTAGAACTCCTATGAAAACCTTCTTTATTGTCGGGCACCGCAGCGGAATCGGCCGCGCCCTGACCCAAATGCTGCTCGACCGCGGCGACCACGTAACAGGTTTGTCGCGGGGAAGTGCAGACTTCACCCACGCGAACTTGCGCGAAATCCAAGCCGACGTGGTGAATTGGGACGGAACCGGACTCCCCGAGCGCCTCGACGGATTCGTCTATGCCCCAGGCAGCATTAACCTCAAGCCGTTTAAGGGATACAAGGCCGACGAATTCCGTAGCGACTTTGAACTCAACGCCCTTGGCGCGGCGCTCGCACTGCAAAAAGCCGAAAAAGCGCTTCGCGAAGGCCAGGGCTCGGCGCTGCTGTTCAGCACCGTAGCCGTGAGCCAAGGAATGAGCTACCACGCCAGCATTGCCATGGCCAAAGGGGCCGTGGAAGGTCTTGTGCGCAGCGTGGCAGCGGAATGGGCTCCCGTTGTTCGGGTGAACGCCGTGGCTCCATCGCTAACCAACACGCCACTGGCCGCCAAGCTACTGGGCAACGAAGCCCGGGCCATGGCCGCCGCAGAACGCCATCCATTGAAGCGCGTCGGCGAGGCAAGCGACCTGGCCGCCGCCTCGCTCGCCCTTCTCGACAACCCATGGATCAGCGGCCAAATCCTTGGCGTGGACGGCGGAATGAGCAGCCTTCGCCCGTGAACCTAGCTGCCGAAAACTGGACTGCGTGGGAGCCCCGATTCCGGGCTCAATTTTTCAATTCCCTGGGCGGGCCCCGTCAAATGGGCCTGCTCACCACCTTTTCTCCGGCCGGAGTAGCCAACGCGGCGGTTTTCAACCAAACGCTTCACGTCAGTGCCAATCCGCCCCAGCTCGGATTTCTTTTTCGTCCATTGACCGCAGAACACCAGGGCTTGCGCTACCTGCGGGCTCAGGGATGCTTCGGTTTTCACCTTATGTCGGGCGGAATCGATTCCGCCGCCGCAGTGCACCAGTGCAGTGCCAAGTACCCTGAAGGCGAAAGCGAACTCGATGCCCAAGGCCTAGCGTGGACGGTGTTCGATCATGTGGGCGCACCCTGGGTCGCCGCCGCCGCGGTATCCTATGGACTCACCCTCGCCGAAGAACATGAATTAGCGAACGGGACCGTGCTCGTCGTCGGTTCGGTAGCCGAAGTCCACCTGAGTGATGATGTATTGGTGGGGGACGACGGCTTCGTACGGCTGCCCGAAGACCTGCTCCTTGCCCAAGGTCTGGATTCCTACCACCACAGCGCGTCAGTTGGTCGCTTTCGCTACGCCCAGCCCGAGCATAAACCTAGCCTTCTCTAGCCGTGCGCGGCGTTGCTAAGGCCAATTTGCCCAGCAAGGACTGCGCGCACTGCGGGCGTCCGTTCACGTGGCGCAAGAAATGGGAGCGCGACTGGGATCAGGTCAAATTTTGCTCGGACCGCTGCCGCGGCGAAGCCAAGCGAACCCCCGCATCATGACGATTCGGTTGATTTTAGGCGACCAGCTCAACCCGCTGCATTCCTGGTTTGCCGAACGCACCCCCGGGGTGATTTATGCGCTCTTTGAGAGTGCAGAAGAACTTCGCTACGCGCCCCACCATCGGCAAAAAATGCTTGCGTTTTTGCACGGAATGCAGCGCTTTGCCAACCGGTTGCGCGCCGACGGCCATCGAGTGGAATACTGGACCCTGGACGATCCGCGCCAGTGCGGAAGCCTGCGCGGCAATCTTGAGGCACTGCGCGCCGAATTGGAGGCGATGCACGGCGAGGCCGTGGCGATTGAGTACCAGGAGCCCGATGAGTACCGAGTCGATCAGGCGCTGAGCGGACTCGGGCGCTGCGCCTCCAGCGAGCACTTTTTAACCGAGCGCGACGCCGTTCAGCGCCAGTTTGCGGGCAAGAAAACCTACTTAATGGAAGCGTTTTACCGAGTAATGCGCGTAAAATGGTCGGTCCTGCTTGACGAATACGGCCATCCCGAGGGCGGCGCGTGGAATTTTGACGCCGAAAACCGATCAGCATGGAACCCGTCGCAGCACGTGCCCCGAGAATGGCGCGCGCACCACGACGTGCGCGAACTGGATGCCCGCCTGGACCGCAACGGAATTCCGCGCTGGGGCGATGCGGCCGCCGAAGATTTCCCATGGCCTGCCGACCGCGAAGAAGCCTTGGCGCTCCTCGCCCACTTTGTGGACGTTGCGCTTCCGCACTTTGGTCGCTACCAAGACGCCCTAGCTGAAGGCCACGACTACCTTTTCCACAGCCGTATTTCGTTCGCACTCAACACCAAAATGCTGCACCCGCTGGACGCCGTACGGGCTGCGGAGGCCGCGTGGCGAAAAGCCCCAGAGCGTTACCCTCTGCCCGCTGTGGAAGGCTTCATTCGCCAAATTTTAGGCTGGCGCGAATACGTTCGGGGTATTTATTGGGCAAAAATGCCCCACTACGCAACGCTCAACTACTTCAGGCACGAGCGGCCCCTACCCGATTGGATGTACACGGGCAAAACCAAAATGCGCTGCATGCAGGCCGCGGTGGGCCAAAGCCTCCGTACCGCGTATGCCCACCACATCCAGCGGCTGATGGTGATTGGCAACTTTGCACTGCTTGCCGGTTTCGACCCACGCGAACTCGACGCATGGTACCTTGGGATTTACATCGACGCCCTGGAGTGGGTTGAACTGCCGAATACCCGAGGTATGAGTCAGTTTGCCGACGGGGGTATTGTCGGAACCAAGCCCTACGTAAGTAGCGGATCTTACCTCCACAAGCAGGGCAACCATTGCGGATCCTGTGCCTATTCGGTCGCCGAAAAGGTGGGCGCTACCGCGTGCCCGTTCAACAGCCTTTACTGGCATTTTTATGCGCGGAACCGACCGTTGCTCGAGCGAAACCCCCGGGTGGGAATGGTTTACCGTACGTGGGACAAAATGAAGCCCGACCATCGTGAAGCGTTACTTGAACAGGCAAATTCCAATCTACACAAAATAAACGACTTATGATAGTTTGGTGGCTTCGAAACGACCGAAGGCTGCACGACAACGAATGCTGGGATCACGTTCGGAATTTGGCTGCACAGCGCGGAATCCCAACGGTTGCGCTGTTCGCGTGGAACGGGCTTCGGGAGGCCACCGGCATCGGCGGTATTCCCCGCCTGAGTCCCCTGCGCCGTGCATGGATTTACAACGGCCTAGCCAGCCTGCGAAGCGACCTAGCAAACCACGGGGTAGAACTCATTGAAACGGACGGATCCGCCGCAGAATGGCTTGCCCGTACCTACCCAACAGAGGTGGCGTACAGCCATGCCGTAGCTTGGGACGAGCGCCGAGAAGAAGCGGAGGTTCAGCGCCAATTCCCCAAGGCCCAAGGCTTCTGGACCCACACGCTGTACTCCCCGAGCACGCTCCCCGGCGGCCTTGACTACTTGCCGGCTACCTTCACCCCGTTTCGGCACAAGGTCGAGCGAACGTCGCTAGACTTCACCCTTGACCCCTTGGCCCGCACGCTACGTGAATCTGCGCGCCACGAAACACACTGCGTCCCCTTTGGACCGTCGGAGGCAGACGCCCTCGCCAGACTGCGCGCCTACTTCGTCAATCCCCAGGGCGCAGCCGCCTACAAGACACGGCGAAATGGCCTCCTCGGCACCGAATTCTCAACGAAATTCTCACTGTGGCTTGGGCCGGGAACGCTGAGTCCGCGCCGAATTTGGCGCGAATGCCTCGCCCTTGAACAGCAACTTGGCCAAAGCCCAGAGGTCGAGTGGGTCCGCGTGGAACTGCTTTGGAGGGAGTACTTCCAATGGGTAGCTTACAATGCCGGACCTCGGCTCTTCCACAAGAACGGATTCCGCGAAACCGCCCCAAAAAACGGCTTTAACGCCAAAGCATTTCAGCGTTGGGTAGACGGACGCACCGGCGACGACTTCGTCGATGCCGGAATGCGCGAACTCGCAGCCACCGGATTCAGCAGCAACCGCGCACGGCAGAACATGGCCTCCTACTTGATCCACGACATGGGCCTTGACTGGCGGTACGGGGCCGCCTACTTTGAGTCCCAACTTCTAGACTACGACCCCGCGAGCAACTGGGCCAACTGGGCCTACATCGCGGGCGTTGGCAACGACCCCAGGCCGGTGCGCCGGTTCAACACTGCCAAACAGGCTTCGGATTACGACCCCGAAGCAGCGTTTCGGCGCCATTGGTTGAGGTAAATCAAGGAGCTGCACGCCCTAAATTGCAGCATGCAACACGACCTGCAGATTATCGCGCTGTACTTCCGCGGACTCTTTTACCGCTACGCCAATCCTAAAGGCGGAATACCCTTGACGGACTCGCTCCTCATTCATGAAATGCTGCTTCGAAAGATTATCATGCCCCACCCGCTTGACGAAACCCGCGCCATCCTCACGTTTCGCGGAGAACGCTACGCCAAAGACATCGTCCACAAAATGATTCGCCCGCTGCTGTACATCGTGTTTAGCGCCCTGCTGGCAATCGCACTCTTTGGGCTGTGACATCGCTTCGTACCACGGTTTTGGCGGCATGCTTGGTTGCGTGCGCGGCCACACCGTCCAAAGGGCAAACGCAGGTCTGGGCCTCGAGCACGCTAAAAATCAAGCTGCACAAGCGCTTTGACGTCGCCACATCGCTTGAACAGCGCTGGCGAAGCACCGAGTTTCAGCATTTTGCTGACCTCCGCGGCACCTTCGACGCGCCCCACAACTGGAAGGCCTTCTATGAGTTCCGCGCGCCGCTCAACGCCAACGTACGGCTACGGCATACACTGGCGGTAGAAAAGAAAATTAAGCCTGAAGTTAAGGGCATGCGCCTTGCCGACATCTCCTTTGGCGTGCGCTACCACGTGAACCGCGCCGCATCGGTACGCTACGGCTTGTACGTTGAGCGCAAGTTTGGCCCTTGGGTACCCGAGGCAAGCGCCGAAGTGTGGAACGAGCAGTTTAACCCGCTGTCTCCGCTTCGCAGAAGGCGCTACACGCTCGGAATCAACTACTTCGTTACAAAGGACTGGCGAGCCACGGTCGGCTATGGAATCCAGCGCGACTACGACGCCCAAGAGGACCTCGAAGAGGCGTTCCCCATGCTGCGGCTTGGCCTGCGCTACGCGCCTTAATTCCAGTTGAACGCACCTAACCCAGATCGCGCTACCTGGTGCTGTTCGCCCGTGCTCAGGTTTTTGAGTTGAACCACATCGTGCGCTTCTTCGTTGGCACCGGTGAGTGCAACCCATTGAGCTCCAATGCGTTCAGCATGATCGAACTGCTTCTTAAGCTTGGCGGGCTCTGGATAAAGTACCGTACGCACGCCGACCGCGCGAAGGTCAGAGGCGACGCGAAACGCATAATCTGCCTCGGCTTCACTGAATTGAACCACCAGCACGTGAGGACCCGCCGCCACTTCAGGTAGGAGGTTGAGTTCCTCGAGGCAGAGCACGATGCGGTCCAGGCCAAAGCTGATTCCGACTCCGCTCAAGCCCGAAACACCGAAAATGCCGGTGAGGTTGTCGTAGCGACCGCCTCCGCCCACACTGCCCATCGCGACGCCTTTGGCTTGTACTTCAAAAATGCAGCCGGTGTAGTAGTTCAGTCCGCGCGCCAGCGTACAATCCAACGCCACCGCTCCGGTCTTGCTGGCGCGCTCCATCAACCACTTCAGCTCGCTCACTGCCTTGAGGCCCACCTCAGACCCCGAGAGCCAAGCCTCCATTTGGGCGAGCGCCTCGTGGGCATCGCCTGACGACTGCAAGGCAGGCTCAAGCGCGGCACACTGCGCTTCGGTAAACCCGCGCTCGCGCCACTCGGCCCGAACCCCGTCGGCGCCCACCTTATCCAACTTGTCTAAGGCCACAGTGAACGCAATCAACTGGTCCCCAAGACCCGCAACCTCGGCGATGCCGGCGAGCAGCCCGCGGTGGTTGATCCGCACCGTAACGTCTAACCCCAGCGCAGCAAACGCCTCGTGGTACATGGCTACGAGTTCCACCTCTTGCCACAAACTCGTACTGCCCACGACGTCGGCGTCGCACTGGTAAAACTCCCTAAAACGCCCCTTTTGGGGATTGTCTGCGCGCCAAACCGGCTGAATTTGGTAGCGGCGAAACGGCATCGCAAGCTGCCCTGCGTTCTGTGCCACATAGCGAGCAAAAGGCACCGTGAGGTCGTAGCGAAGGGCTTTGTCGGCGAGTTCCGAAGCCTTGGGTTGGGCAGGATTCGCCACCGACTTCATGAAGTCACCTGAACGCAAAATTTTAAAAATCAAGCGATCACCCTCTTCGCCGTACTTGCCCATCAAGGTATCAAGGTTCTCAAAAGAAGGGGTCTCCAGCGGACCAAATCCGTAGCGCTCAAACACCGACTGAAGTACGCCCACCACGTGGCGGCGCTTCAGCACCTCTGCCGCCGCGAAATCTCGCGTTCCCTTAGCTGGCCGGGCTTGACTCACTTGACTAACTTTTTGTACTTGAATTTCTTGGGCTCCAAACCTCCGCCGAGTCGCTTCTTCTTGTTCTCTTCGTAGTCGCTAAACGAGCCTTCGAAGTAGTACACCTCAGAATCGCCCTCAAAGGCCAAAATGTGGGTACACACGCGGTCGAGGAACCAGCGGTCGTGCGAGATGATGACCGCACAGCCCGCGAAGTTCTCCAAGCCCTCTTCCAGCGCACGAAGCGTGTTGATGTCGAGGTCGTTCGTCGGCTCGTCGAGGAGCAGCACGTTTCCGCCTTCCTTCAACGCCATGGCCAGGTGCAGTCGGTTGCGCTCCCCGCCCGACAGCACGCCAACCTTTTTGGATTGGTCTCCGCCGCTAAAGTTGAAGCGCGACAAGTACGAGCGCGAATTCACGATCTGCCCGCCCATTTCAAACTGTTCTTGGCCGTCAGCAATGATTTCGAAGATGGACTTTTCGGCGTGCAGCTTCGAGTGGGTCTGGTCCACGTAGCTCACCTTGACGGATTCTCCGATCTTGAACTCGCCGGCATCCGGCTTCATTTGGTCCATGATCATGCGGAAGATCGTCGTCTTACCCGCTCCGTTCGGACCAATAATTCCCACAATGCCCGCTGGCGGCAGCGTAAAATTCAGGTCTTCGTACAAAAGTTTGTCGCCAAAGGCTTTCTTCACGTGCAGGGCGTCGATGACGTGCGTTCCGAGGCGCGGACCGTTGGGAATGTAAATCTCCAGGCGCTGCTCCTTGTCCTTCTGCTCTTCGCTCATCAACTTGTCGTAGTTGTTCAAGCGAGCCTTGCTCTTAGCCTGGCGGCCTTTGGGGTTCATGCGCACCCACTCCAGCTCGCGCTCAAGGGTCTTGCGGCGCTTGCTGGCTTGCTTTTCTTCTTGCTCTAAGCGCTTGGTCTTTTGGTCCAGCCAGCTCGAGTAGTTGCCTTTCCACGGAATTCCTTCGCCGCGGTCAAGCTCGAGGATCCATCCCGCCACATTGTCGAGGAAGTAGCGGTCGTGCGTTACGGCGATTACCGTTCCAGGGTACTGCTGCAGGTGGTGCTCCAGCCACAAAATAGACTCGGCGTCAAGGTGGTTGGTCGGTTCGTCCAGAAGTAGGATGTCCGGATTCTGCAGCAGCAAACGGCACAAGGCCACTCGGCGACGCTCACCGCCCGAAAGCACCGAAATGGGCGTGTCGCCGTCGGGAACCTGAAGTGCATCCATCGCACGGGCAAGTACCTGATCAAGCTCCCACGCGTTGGTCGCGTCAATTTTGTCTTGAAGCTCGGCCTGGCGTGCCATCAGCTTGTCCATGACGTCGGGATTTTCGTAGACCTCGGGCAGGCCAAATTGGTCGTTGATGGAATTGTATTCCTCGAGTACCGCCACGGTTTCTGCCATGCCCTCTTTGACGATGTCAATGACGGTCTTCGTCTCGTCGAGTTGGGGCTCCTGTTCGAGGTAGCCAATGCTGTAGCCCGGTGAGTACACAACGTCACCCTGGTAGCTCTTGTCGATTCCGGCGATGATCTTGAGCAGCGTCGACTTACCCGAACCGTTGAGACCGATAATGCCAATTTTCGCCCCGTAGAAAAATCCGAGGTAAATGTCTTTAAGGATCGCTTTATTGTTGTTCGGGAGGATTTTGCTCACTCCCGACATCGAAAAAATTACTTTCTTGTCGTCTGCCATGGTTGCTGCGAATTGAACTGCAAATATCGCGATTCTGCGCCGCACGGAACGGCATAAATTTGGTACTTTGCCTGCTCATGCGGATTTTTTTAAGCATCTTCCTGGCGCTCGCCGTCGCGCTGACTGCCGTAGCCCAACAGCGCGTTGTCGTGCAGGGCTACGTAACCGAAGAAAAGTCGTTCGAACGCGTTCCCGACGTGATGATTGTCAACGCACGGTCTGAAGAGCGGATCTCCACCGACCGAAACGGCCGATTCCGATTGGAAGCGCGACTGAACGACACCCTCGTGTTCAGCCGCCCGGGCTACGGTTACCGGTACCAGGTTGCGCGCCAGGTAGATTCCCTAAGGGTCACCCTGCCTCCGCGTAATTTTTTACTTGAAGAAGTTCCGGTTACCGCCTACAAACTCACAAGCAATTTGCCTCGAGAAATTGACCTCAAGGAACCCGATCGCCCCACGGGAGGTGCTATTGTGGTGCCCAAACCCAAGGCCCCGACCATTGCAAACCCTGTGGACTTTTTGTACGATCAGTTTGGAAACCGTCCGCGCCAGCTGCGAGAACTAGCTGCTTTAGTGGCATCCGACGAATACCGCGTTAAACTCAACGAAAGCCGGAACCGAGCGGCTCTATTCGAACTCACTGGCCTCACCGAGGCTAAAATCGAAGAAGTCCTGCTTTTTTGCCGCTACAACCAAAACGCCATCCGAACGGCGACCGACTACGAACTTTTGGTCAGCCTAATTCAGTGCTACCAAGAATTCGAACGGCGCAAGCAGGAACCCCTGCCCTAGCCGAGCTTATCGGCTGTAGTTCGGAGACTCTTTGGTGATGGTGACGTCGTGCGGATGGCTTTCGGCCACACCCGCGGCGGTAATTCGCACGAACTGCGCCTTTTCTTGTAGGACCGCGATGTCCTTCGCGCCGCAGTAGCCCATTCCGGCGCGGAGTCCGCCCACGAATTGGTACATCACCTCGTTGACGTGGCCTTTGTACGGAACCCGACCCACGATGCCCTCGGGCACCAATTTTTTCACATCGTCCTCTACGTCCTGAAAGTAGCGGTCTTTTGAACCCGCTTCCATAGCCTCGAGGGAACCCATGCCGCGGTAGCTCTTGTAGCGACGTCCGTCCAAAATAATCGTGTCGCCCGGAGCTTCTTCGGTACCCGCAAACATTGAACCCAGCATCACGCTGTCGGCGCCGGCCGCGATGGCCTTAACAATGTCGCCGGTGTAGCGAATTCCGCCGTCCGCAATTACGGGAACGCCCGAACCTTTGATCGCTTGAGCGACGGCCATTACGGCACTCAGTTGGGGAACGCCCACGCCGGCCACCACACGGGTCGTACAAATTGATCCTGGGCCGATGCCCACTTTCACGGCGTCTGCACCGGCTTCCACCAAGTACTTCGCGGCTTCTGCGGTAGCAATGTTACCGACGACCACGTCGAGGTTTGGGAACGCCTTTTTGATTTTTTGAAGCACGTCGACCACGCCGCGCGTGTGCCCGTGTGCGGTGTCAACCACAATCGCATCGACGTTGGCGTTAACCAATTCCGTTACCCGCTCCAGTACGTCACCTGTCACGCCCACTGCCGCAGCCACCCGAAGCCGGCCGAAGGCGTCAATGTTGCTGAACGGCTTCGTGCGCTTCTTGCTAATGTCGCGGTAGGTAATCAGCCCGAGCAGGGTCCCGTCGGCCTTCACCACCGGGAGTTTCTCGATTTTGTTGCGCTGCAGAATAACTTCTGCCTGCTCCATCGTAGTGTTTTCGGCGGCGGTTACCAAGCCTTCTGACGTCATCACCTCACCCACGTTGCGGGTGTCGTCGTGCTCAAAGCGCAGGTCGCGGTTCGTAATGATGCCGATCAACTTTTTCGCGGCGTCGACCACCGGAATTCCGCCGATTCGGTACTCGGCCATTAACTTCTTGGCTTCTCCAATGGTCGCGTCCGCCGTGAGCGTGACGGGGTCGAGTATCATGCCCGACTCGGCGCGCTTGACCTTGCGTACCTCCATGGCTTGGCGTTCCGCAGTCAAATTCTTGTGCAGTACGCCGATACCGCCCTCTTGGGCCATCGCAATGGCCATTCCGGCTTCGGTAACCGTGTCCATCGCCGACGATACAATCGGCACCTTTAATTCGATGTTGCGGCTAAACCGAGAAACCAAGCGCACGTCGCGCGGCAAAACTTCAGAAAAAGCAGGAACGAGCAGTACGTCGTCGTAGGTGAGGTACTCACCGAGTATTTTGGAGCCGAAATCAGCCATGGCAACTTGAGATTAAGTTGCATGCAAAAATACGAAATCCGCCCCGTGCCCGGGGCGGATTCCTCAAGAAGTTATGAACCTAGTCGTTTAGTACAGCAAATTCAGCGTTCCGCGGCGTTCCACCAGCTCACCTTCAATGCTTCGGTAGCGAAGTTGGTAGGTGTAAACGCCTGTAGGAGCATAATTTCCGTCGAGCTTACCGTCCCAGCTCTTGGTTTCGTCCTTGGTTTCAAAAACCCGCTGTCCCCAGCGATCGTAGATTTCCAAACTGTAGCTGTTGGGCACTACATATATCTGGGCAGGTTTCCAAACGCGGTTCGCCGCGACATCAGACTTCGGATTGAAGCTATTCGGAATAAATACTCTCGGCTTGAACTCAGCCATCGCCGTGGTAGATGTTGACTTGAATACCGTACCGTCAGCATCGCGGAAGGCCAAAGGATTCGCCCCTTCGACCGCGACCACACGGTAGGCTAACAATCCACTGTAATCTCCAAGCGGCCGTGTGTTATCCAAGAAGAACGTGTCTTTCGTAGATCCTACAAGTTGGTAGCCGCCCGCCGGCTGCACTGCACGGTAAACTTCATAGCGATCCACTCCGCCCATGTAATCAATGTAGCTGTTCCACGTCAGGAAGTTGGTCAGATTGTCCTGTTCATCCACTTCAAGTACCATGGTGCGACCAATGTTGCTCGACGTGTCAATGTTGCCGCAACTGTCGGTAGCCACAAAACGGTACACGTAGCGGTGGTCGTTGGGGTTCGCGGTGAAGTCCTTAAAACGGTACTCCCAGGGTCCGGTTATGGGCTTGGGAAGTAAGCCCAGCGACTTGAATGGAGCACCCAATTCGTCGGCTCGCTGGACGTCGAAGTGCACGATGTCGGCGTCCTTATCGATAAAGCAGACTAACTCTACACCATTGTCGTCGCGAACGCTCGCCTTGGCCAAGTACAGCAAGCGTGAGCGCTGAACGGCAAGTGAGGTAATGCAGACCTTGTTTGATGTTGCTGTCTTAACTGTAGCAGTATCAACCGCACGAACATACCAGCAGTACGTAGTACCGCTACTCAAATTGCGCATGCTGAAGGTCGAATCATTGGATCCTTTAATTCCCACAAGTGTAACCGTAGTAGCACCTCCATTGGGGGTTTCTTCCATCCATACCTCGTACTGCTTCACACCGCCCGGGCCCCAGCCTTTGTAGGTGTTCCAGCGCAAGCGCATCACACCTTCACAGGGGTCCATATTTTCAGAAAGCACCATGTTGTTTGCTGCACGTACAAGCAGGTCGGAACTCATATTGCCACAAGAATCTGCAGAAATAACCTTGTATTGGTCCTTAACACTCTCCAAGGCTCCCGGAATCAGGTAAGGCATCGTCGCTCCCGGCTTGATCGTGTCAATGGGATTCCACACGCCACCGGGCCCCATTTTCAAGAGGTAGTAATCGACGATATCGTTGCTCGTTCCGGGTGTCCACGAAATAACCACCTGGCCATTGACCACAGACACGCTGTCAAGTACGATGACGTCGGAATTGACCTGATCAGAGTAAAAGCCTGACTTACTCGTACTCACACAACCCGTTGCGGTGCGGATTTGGTACTCAAGATTTTGACCACAAACGTTGACCGTATCGCGGTAATTTAGGTTACTCGTTGTGTCAATTTTTTGCCAAACTCCAGAAGGTACCTGACGGCGCCAAATTTCAAAAGGCTGACTGTAGCTCGTTCGCGTGGTATTCCAGCTCAAATCCGCCACATAGGAATTGGTAGGCGGAAGGGAGTTGAGCGTTAAGCCCATCGTCTGTAGCGTATCGCTCGGGATGGAGATGTATCCACAACCACCTTTGGAACGGACAAAGTAGTAATTAGCCCCGGGGCCTGGTGTCATGTCGGTGTACGATAGCGTACTGTAGTTTTTCACCGTGTCGATGGCCGTGAACGGCGTGGTCGGACTAGTTGAATGGTACACGATGTAGGCATCGAAGTTCATTCCTGTGTCAATGGGATAACCCCAGTTGATACCGACAGTACCGTTGGCGTTTACGGTAGCGCACGCTGTTGACATGTCGGGCGGAACAGGAATCGTCGATACCACATTAACGACGACCGACTTCACAGATACTGCGGGAATCGGACAGAAGTTGTCTTGCATCCTCATAGCAAACGTGTAGGAATTGGTCGGTGAACCACACTGGGTGCCTTGGTATGCAATATGGTTGCACGACGTCTGCCAGTTGAACAGGATTTCATTGTTCAACGGGTTGGACAAGGTGGTTTGGGGCGCGACCGGTACCACCGTGGCACAAGGCGGATTCAAGCATCCGCTGTTCGCATTCGAAAACGGAACGCCAAACTGACCTCCACTCGGACTAAATCCGATCGTCTGAGGTAAGAAATTGGGTAGTAGCTGCGGGTCCTGCGACACGAGGTTAAATCGCACGATTTGCCCGGCAAAAATGGTGGCTTCATAGTATACCGTGTCCCCATTTAACACAACGGGTGTGATTTGTGGAAAGCCTGGTATGTTGGTGACCGCAAGCGTCGGGGGCGTATTCGGAGACCCCGTAGGCAAACTCGGGCAGTTGCTCTTGATTGCCATTGGAATATCCCGGAACACCTCTGCAATCAACTGACCACACCGGTAGGCCGATACTTTAATGGACGTCGCATACGAACCGCCGGCCGAGGGGTTCAGCGTAATATTGCCCGTTACGTTGTTTAATTGAGCAGGGGTTCCACCGTTGGGGAGCGGACTTGTAGCCGAATATGGTGATACGTAGCCAATTGCATTACCTGAGGCCGTCAGCGAAGGAGCCCAGTTGTAGTAGATAGAATCTAGGTCATCGTCAAACGCAAACTGCGCATAGGTGTATTCGTAACCCGTACAAATCACCGACTTGGGCGGCTCAAGAAAGCGTGGAGACGAGTCGTAGCAGGGGTTGGTATTTTGAACGTTACCGTTAACGCTGTACGGATACATCACGGCACGCAAGAACAAATCTTGTGAAGCAGGAGATGACAAATTGGTCAACGTACTCGGGCGACAGCACAGTGAGTAGCTAAACATCCATCCAGTCGCTGGTGGAGTTCCAGTGAGGTTGATGAAGCCCGATTCATAGCGCGCCTCTTCCAACGAACCCTCACCGCTCGCCGAAACGTTACATCGAATGGGCGATGGGGAAACATAGCAGGTCGGAGAAACGTCAGTATTCGTTCCAACTTGCGTCAAGGTGATGGTTCCTGCGGGAGAATTCGAACTCAAGGTCACCGTTCCCCCAGGCAAGGTAGCGTTACCATTCCCGCAGTCGCGGTACAAAATCATGTAAAACTTAAACTTACCAGCATTGGGACCGGTGGTAAAGCACTTCCACGTGATTTCACCGCCGTAGGCGTGGGAAGCTTCGAGGCGAGGAGAAGCCAAAATAAGCAGCGCTGCTGCAGCCAAGAAACGGAGCATTCGAATCATAACGTACAAAGAAACCACAATTAAGTATTCCGTTCCAAGCCCTTGGCATGGCGCCGCATGAGGTTGCGCCAACGGCTCGTTCGGGTGAGTGTGTGGATTAGGCCTTCTTTAGTCCGCGAGAAATAACTAGCTTTTGGATTTCAGAGGTGCCCTCGCCGATGGTGCACAGCTTGGAGTCCCGGAAGTACTTCTCTGCCGGATAATCCTTGGTGTAGCCGTAACCACCATGAATCTGTATTCCGTCGGTGGCAACTTCTACAGCAGTTTCGCTCGCGAAAAGCTTAGCCATCGCAGATTCCTGAGTCACCTTGCGGCCCTGGTCCTTTAGAGAGCCCGCGTGGCGGGTCATCAGTTCAGACGCATAAATTTTAGTCGACATTTCAGCTAACTTAAACGCTATGCCTTGGAAGTCACCAATGGGCTGACCAAATTGCTCGCGTTCGCGGCTGTAGCGAAGGGCGGCTTTGTGTGCTCCCTTGGCGATGCCGAGGCTAAGGGCCGCAATCGAAATACGGCCTCCGTCAAGAATTTTCATAGATTGAATAAAGCCTTCGCCCACATTGCCAAGAACTTGATTGTCAGGAACAAAGCACTGATCAAAAAAGAGTCCTGCCGTCTCGCTCGCGCGCATACCCAACTTATTTTCTTTTCGGCCGCCTTGGAAGCCCGGTGTGCCCTTTTCAACCACAAATGCGGTCATGCCGTGGCTGTCCCCCTTCGCTCCCGTACGGGCGATTACTACGGCTACGTCGCCGCTGATGGCGTGGGTAATGAAGTTCTTGCTGCCGTTGAGCATCCAACCGTTTTCGTGGCGGACTGCGGTCGTGTTCATGCCCCCCGCATCGCTACCCGTTCCGGTTTCGGTAAGGCCCCAGGCGCCAATCCACTCACCGGTCGCGAGTTTCGGAAGCCAGCGGCGCTTTTGCTCTTCGGTTCCGAACTGGTTAATGTGCTGGGTACACAGGGAATTGTGGGCGGCCACGCTCAGACCGATGCTGCCGCAAACCTGGGCAATTTCGTCGACAATCGTAATGTACTCGGCATAGCCCATGCCGGCTCCGCCGTATTCCGGACTCACCAGTACGCCTAGGAAACCAAGTTTTCCCATTTCGTGAAACAGCTCTTTGGGGAAAATCTGGGCCTCGTCCCATTCCATCACGTGGGGCGCGATGCGCTGCGCCGCAAACTCTGCTGCCGCTGCGCGAATTAGTTCAAGCTCCTCAGAATGCTGTGCATCAATGGGGTAATTCATGTCGATCAAGGGGGGTTAAAATTGCTTAGCTTTTGGTCACGTGTCCGTCGCGAAGCACGTAGTTTTCGCCCGACTCAGGGCAGGTTGCGCGGCCGTTCGCATCGAATTCCAGTCGGTGTCCGTACTCGCTCATCCATCCAATTTGGCGCGAGGGATTGCCCACGACGAGCGCGTACTCTTTCACGTTTTTGGTTACCACGGCACCTGCGCCAATAAAGGCAAAAGCTCCGATATCGTGCCCACAAACGATGGTGGCATTCGCCCCGATGCTCGCCCCTTTCCCGACATGGGTAGTGGCATATTGGTCGCGGCGGTTCACGGCGGACCGTGGATTGGTCACGTTGGTAAACACGCAGCTCGGACCCAAAAAAACGTCGTCGTCGCAGGTCACGCCTGTGTAGATGCTCACGTTGTTTTGAACCTTTACGTTGCGACCGAGGCGGACGCCTGGCGAAACGACCACATTTTGGCCCAGATTACAGCCTTCGCCAAGCGTTGCGCCCGGCATGACGTGGGTAAAATGCCAAATCTTTGAACCGGCACCAATTACGGCACCCTCGTCGATTACGGCGCTGGGGTGTGCAAAAAATTCCGCTGCTTCCATCGACTACGAAGGTAGGGCTTGCGCTGCCGGCATGCTACCTTTGAGCATGCGTCAAAAAATACTTGTTCTTGCGGCCTTACTCTGGGGGGCTACCCATGCTGCCATGGGTTGGGGCCAAATCGGCCACCGAATCGTAGGAGAAATCGCTACGGCCAACCTAAAGCCCTGTGTTGAAAAGAAGCTTGCGGCCATACTTAAGGGTGAAAGCCTTGCAATGTGCTCCACGTGGATGGACGAGATTAAGTCCGACAAAACCTATGACCACTGGGACCCATGGCACTACTGCACGATCGGTGACCACCAATCCTACGCGGAAGCGGGCACGCCGAGCCAAGGAGACATTTTAATGAAGCTCGAGGAGATCACCCGTGAACTTGAGACCAAGAAATTCAAGCATGGTGGTGAAGCCGTTGCACTCAAGATGCTCGTGCACCTCGTTGGCGACCTGCACCAGCCCCTTCATGTGGGCCGTGGCGACGACAAGGGCGGCAACGACATTAAAATCAAGTACTTCGGCAAAAGTACCAACCTCCATCGCGTATGGGACAGTGACCTGATTGATGGCCAGCAGCTTTCGTACACCGAATACAGCCAGCACCTGCTGCGAACCACACCCCAAGACCGCGTGAAGCAGTACCAAAGCGGAACCTACCTCGATTGGGCCAACGAATCCAAAGCGTTGCGCATGGCGGGTATCTACCCGCCTGCCGACGTGGACAACCTGAGCTACCGCTACGGCTACGATAACTACCCTCGACTTGAGGAGCGGCTTGTTCAAGCGGGCATTCGCCTTGCGAGCATTTTGAACCGCATCTACGCATGCTAAACCGAAAAAGCGTGTACGCCCTTCACGCGCTGCAGCACCTTGCGCAGCACCCGGGCGAACGCTTTTCCACTGCCAAATTGGCCACTGCCTGCAACAGCCCGCGCCGGTTTTTAGAGCAAATTCTGGGCGAGCTTCGCGAGGCCGACTTGCTGCATTCCGAACCGGGACGCAACGGCGGCTACCAGCTTGCCTTGCGGCCTGAAGACGTTTCGTTAGCCGACATCTTGCGCGTCGTCGAAGGACCTATTGCCCTCCTGCCCTGCGCCTCGCACCGCTTTTATGAACCTTGCGCGGAGTGCCCAAATCCACACGCTTGCGCCCTTCAAGACGCCCTCGTTCAGGTGCGCAACGAAACCGTGCACGCCCTCAAGTCCATTAGTTTGGCCGACTTGGTCGCCCGCTCTTCCCAACTGACCTTGGCCGAACGGAACATCCTACGGCCCACACCCTACCTTCGCACCCCATGATGAACCGACAGATTCCACCCGTTTTCGGCAGCATTTTAGAGACCATTGGCCGAACGCCAATGATTCGCCTTAACCAACTCGCACAGGATATTCCCGGAGAAGTCCTCGCCAAAGTGGAATACTTCAATCCTGGCCATTCCACCAAGGACCGCATGGCCCTCAAAATGGTGGAAGATGCCGAACGCGACGGCCGCCTCAAGCCAGGGGGAACCATTATCGAATGCACCTCAGGCAATACCGGCATGGGGCTAGCCTTGGCTGCAGTCGTCAAAGGCTACCGCTTGATTTGCACGATGAGCGACAAGCAGTCCAAAGAAAAAATGGACGTACTCCGCGCACTCGGTGCCGAAATCCACGTGTGCCCGACCAACGTGTCGCCCGAGCATCCCGACTCCTACTATTCGGTAGCGCGCCGGCTCAATGCCGAAATCCCGAACTCGTTTTTCCCCAACCAGTACGACAACCTGAGCAACCGCCAGGCGCACTACGAAACAACGGGCCCTGAAATATGGGAGCAGACTCAGGGGCGAATCACCCACTTTATCGTGGGCGTTGGTACCGGCGGCACCATTTCGGGCGTCGCTCAGTACCTAAAAGAGAAAAACCCCAACATCCAGATTTGGGGTGTGGATACCTACGGTTCCGTGTTCAAAAAATACCATGAAACCGGCGAGTTCGACACCAAAGAAATCTACGGCTACATCACGGAAGGTATTGGCGAAGACATCCTCCCTAAAAACGTGGATTTCAGCTTGATCGATCGCTTTGAAAAAGTGACCGACCGTGACGGTGCATTGGCCGCGCGGGAACTGGCACTCCGCGAAGGGCTTTTGCTCGGATACTCCTGCGGCTCCGCATTGCAAGGTTTGCGCCAGCTGAAGCACTTGCTGCCGGCCGATGCCGTCACTGTGGTGCTGTTCCACGACCACGGTAGCCGCTACGTCGGCAAGATTTACAACGACGACTGGATGCGCGAGCGCGGATTCCTTCGAGAGGAGTGGAAAACCCTGGGCGAAGCGGTTCAAGGTCGCGCTGCTCGACCCCTCGTCACCATCGGCCCCGAGGAGCCCATCAACAACGCCATTGTGCAGTTCAAGCGCTTCGGCATCAGCCAGCTTCCCGTGCACGACGGCAGCAGCTACGTGGGCAGCCTCACGGAATCCCACGTAATCACGGCGCTGACGTCGGGCGAAGGCGGAATTCAGCAGTTAGTGCGCACCGCAATGGGCGCCCCCTTCCCTAGCCTGCCTGCCTCCGCGAGTTTGCACGACGGCGTTCACGCTATGGGATCTGCGTTCAACGCCTTGATTGTGCACACGGAACACGGCGACCATATTGTCAGTAAGCACGACCTGTTGGCGCAGTTGGCGTAAACTAGTGGCTAGTTGCTAGTAACTTGTTGCTGGTATTCGGATTTTTTGTATTTTTGCAGCCCTAATCTTAACAACTGGGTTTAGGACCCTTCTAAAACGTTAACTCACTATGGCAACACGTATTCGCCTTCAACGCCACGGCCGCAAAGGTCGCCCCATCTTCAACATCGTAGTAGCAGACAGCCGCGCCAAGCGCGACGGTAAGTTCATTGAAGACTTGGGCCAGTACAACCCCAACACGAACCCCGCTACGATCGACCTCAATTTTGAGCGTGCCTTGGAGTGGATGATGAGCGGCGCTGAGCCGAGCAACACGGCCCGCGCTATTTTGTCGTACAAAGGCGTGTTGATGAAAAAGCACCTCCTCGAGGGCGTGAAAAAAGGCGCACTTACTGCGGAGCAAGTAGAAGAGCGTTTCGCCAAGTGGCTCAACGACAAGCAGTCACTTATCGACGGCAAAATCACCAACCTGTCAAGCGCTGCCAGCAAGGCCAAGTCAGACCGCCTCAAGGCAGAAGCTGATGCCAACGCCAAGAAAGCCGAAGCTGTTGCAGCCAAGTTTGCCGTGGTAGAAGAAGCGCCTGTAGCCGAAGAGGTTGCTGAAGAAGCTGCTTCAGAAGAAGTTGCCGAGGTTGCTGCCGAGGCCGTTGCCGAAGTCGCTGCAGAAGAGGCTCCCGCCGCAGAAGCTGCAACCGAAGAGGCTCCCGCAGCCGACGCCGAATAATACCGTACGACCGTGGAGGGCTACTTCCAGGTCGGCTACGTGCGAAAGAAGCACGGATTTAAGGGGGACGTTGTGGTGCGCATCACCGCAGACGATCCGGCACCGTATCAGGGCCTTGACGCGTACTTCGTGGAAGATCGCGGCAAGGCTCTTCCCTTTTTCGTTGCGACCCATCGCAGCGTGAATGCCGAAGAGGCCATAGTCCGCTTTGAGGACGTGAACAGCGAACCCGAAGCCCAAGCCATGGTCGGCAAAAGCCTGTGGCTGCCCGAAAGCTTGCTGCCCGAATTAGACGACGATCAGTTCTACTACCACGACCTGAAGGGCTATACCGTCCTCAATCCTGGCGTAGAGGCCGCCATGGTCGTGAGCCAAGTACTGGAATACCCTGGCCAAGATCTGTTTGAAATTCACGTAGAGGGCAAGGACCAGCCCGTACTTATTCCTGTGATTGATGCCTTCATCGACCGGGTCGACAAAGGCACCAAGGTGCTCTACTTGAAGGCGCCCGAAGAGCTTTACAGCTTGTAAACGCGCTCGTCGAAGCGAATTCCGCGCGAACCCAACTCGGCCAAAATGGGCTGATACAGCGACGGAATCGTCGGCATCAGCACGCCCCGCTCCGGTATCAAGTCCAGTGCAGCAAGGCGCGTAGCCATGGCCACTGGCCAGCCCACCGTGTAGGACATGGCGGTTACCTCTGAGGACTTGCCTTTGGCGATCAACGACGACTGCAGCTGGTGGCGTTGCCCATCAAGTACGTACTCGATTCGGTGAATCATGGCCAGCATGTCGACGTCGTCGTTGGTCATGGTCCACTTTTTCATCAAAATGTGCTGCAGAACCTGCGCAGGCGTACCCTCGGCAAGGCCAACGGGTTCCGAACTAAAGAGGCCGAGCCACGACAGCTTTTCCATGAGGTCCGAATCTTGGCTGATGCTGAGGTAGTGCATCAGCTTGAGCTCGACGCTGTCCGTCGGATGGTAGGCCAAGAAGGTGTTCAGAAACTCCCGATGCGTCATGTGATCTACTCCTTCAAGCGGGTAGTTGTCGTCGGTGGCTCCGAGCTGAACAAAGACGTCCCAGGCGCGGCAAAAGCCCGGGCGGCGAAGGGTTCCGCGGTACATCGTCCCTACCCCGTCGAGGCCGTAGGCGGATTGGTACTTCAGCGAATCGCGGTTTGCATAGCCCTCAAAGCGTCCGTAGCCCGGTATGTCCAAAAACTCGGTACGGCGAAACACCTGGTGGTAGGGAATGTGCTTGAAGTTGCCCTCTTGAACGAAGTGCACGGCGCCGCCTGCTCCGGCGAGGACCACGTTGCGCGGATTCCAGGTGAATTTGTAGGCCCACGGATTGCTCGGACTTTCAGGGGCTAGAATCCCGCCACAAAAGCTCTCGTAGGACGTAACCTCCGCCCCCGCTCCCCGTAGGCGGTTCAAAAGCTCCATGGTCGACATGTGGTCGATGCCCGGGTCGACGCCGCATTCGTTGACAAACACCAGCCCTTTGGCCTTCACTTCGGCGTCAAGCGCCTGCATTTCAGGACTAATGTAGGACGCCGTAACGAGGTGCTTCGCCATGCGCACGCAGCGCAACGCAACCGGCATGTGCATGAAGGCCGGAAGCATCGACACCACCACGTCGTGGGCCGACACGATTTGGTCTAAAAGTTCGTCGCTCCGCAGGTCGCCCGAGGCCACCGTGATGTTGGGAAGCGATGCCGTTTTTCGCGCTAATGTTTCGGCATCTTGGTCATACACCGACACGGTCCACGCGCTGGAATCCGGATGGGTAGCGAGGTATTCAATGAGGGGGCCGGCGGACCGGCCTGCTCCGAGGACAGCGATCTTTTTCACAAGGGTCGATTGAGCCTGCAAGGTACCGTAATTTTGCACTAACCCTTGATAACCGTTTACCCATGAGCCTCACTTCTTATGCAGGCGCATTAAGCATTACCGGCTTAGATCGCGCACAGTTTAGCTACCAACTTGATCCCCAAACCTTAACGCAGCTTGCCCTCGACATGGGGCGCGGAACCTTGACCGCCAACGGCGTGCTGAACATCCCCACGGGGAAGTTCACTGGCCGTTCTCCAGAAGACCGCTTCATTGTGCGCGACGCCCACACGGCGGACCGCGTGTGGTGGGGAAAAGTCAACATTCCATTTGAGGCCGATGCCTACCGTGCCCTCAAAGTGCGCGTACTGGACTACCTCAATGGCAAAAACCTTTACGTGCGCGATGCATTCGCCGGAGCCGAGCCTTCGGTGCAGATTAGCCTGCGCGTGATCAATGAATTTCCTGAACACAATTTGTTCTGCTACAACATGTTCCTGCGCCCAACAGCCGCGGAACTGGAGCATATGAACCCAGAGTGGACCATTATCCACGCCCCGGGCTTTGAAGCGGACCCGCAGCGCGACGGAACCCGCCAAGGCAATTTCGCCATTCTGAGCTTTGAAGACAAGACCATTTTGATCGGCGGTACCGGCTACACTGGCGAAATGAAGAAAGGAATCTTCAGCGCGCTGAACTTCCTGTTACCTACCCAGCACCACACGCTTCCCATGCACTGTTCCGCCAACCTTGGTGAAGACGGCGCTACGGCCCTATTCTTCGGACTTTCGGGCACCGGAAAAACGACCTTGAGCGCAGACCCCAACCGCCAACTCATCGGCGACGACGAGCACGGCTGGACGCCCGACGGCCGCGTGTTCAATTTTGAAGGCGGCTGCTACGCCAAAGTGATCGACCTAACTGAAGAAAAGGAACCCGACATTTTCCGCGCGATTCGCCCGGGGGCACTTCTGGAAAACGTAGCGGTCGACGGCGCCGGGGTGCCCGACTACACGAGCAAGAAAATCACCGAAAACACCCGTGTTTCGTACCCAATCGACTACATCGACAACATCGTGTTGCCGTCGCAAGGCCCGGCACCGAAGCATGTGTTTTTCTTGACCGCAGATGCTTACGGGATCCTGCCTCCGCTTTCGAAGCTGACCCGTGCCCAAGCCGCCTACCACTTTATGAGTGGCTACACGGCTAAGGTTGCGGGTACCGAAGCGGGTGTAACTGAGCCAAAGGCGGCCTTCTCCGCCTGCTTTGGTGCGCCCTTCATGCCGCTTCACCCTTCGGAGTATGCTGAAATGCTGATGAACAAGCTCGAGGGAACCGACATTCAAGTATGGCTCGTGAACACGGGCTGGACCGGCGGCGCGTACGGCACCGGCCAGCGCATTTCACTCAAGAACACGCGCCGCCTCATTCAGGCTGCGATGGCTGGCGAACTCGACAATGCCCCAACTGTTACAGACGCCCGTTTTGGATTGGCCCGCATTGCGGCCTGCCCGGGCGTACCCACCGAGATTCTTGATCCGCGCGAAACCTGGACCGACAAGGCCGCTTACGACGCGGGTGCAGCGCGCCTCGCAGGATTGTTCCGCGACAACTTCACCAAGTTTGAAGCGGGAACAACCGACGAAATCAAGGCTGCTGGGCCTCGCTAGTCCTGCATATTTGCCAAACGAAAGGCGGGCCCTGCGGCCCGCCTTTTTTCGTTGGACCCAGGCAGGGCCCGCCTTTTTTCGTTGGCCCTACACCAGCGTTAAAGCAGGTCGTTGGCCAAGTTTGCCAGTTCGCTGCGCTCGCCCTTGACCAGCGACACATGGGCATACAGCGGCTGCCCCCGGAGCCGGTCCACCAAGTAGCTCAGCCCGTTGGACTGCTCGTCGAGGTAGGGTGTGTCGATTTGGCGCACGTCGCCCGTGAAAATGAACTTGGAGTTCTCCCCGGCCCGAGTGATGATCGTTTTGACCTCGTGCGGCGTGAGGTTTTGGGCCTCATCGACAATGAAAATAACGTTGCTCAGCGAGCGTCCTCTGATGTACGCCAAGGGCGTTACGAGGATTTTCTCATTGGCCACCATTTCGTCGATTTGCTTGTAGTTGCGGTCGCGCTCTCCGAACTGGTTTTTGATGTACTTGAGGTTGTCCCAAAGCGGCTGCATGTAGGGGTTGATCTTCTGTTCGGCATCTCCCGGTAAAAACCCAATGTCGCGGTTGCTCAACGGAACAATGGGGCGCGCCAGGTAAATCTGCTTGAAATCACGCCGCTGCTCAAGGGAGCCAGCCAATGCAAGCAAGGTCTTGCCCGTACCAGCCACGCCCGTAAGCGTCACCAGCTTGATGTGGGGGTTCATAATCGCATGCAGCGCAAACGTTTGTTCCGCGTTGCGCGGCTTAATCCCGTAGTACGCCGCCTTCTCCACCAACTCCATTTCGGAGGTTTGGGAATTAAAAAAGCCAAGTCCGCTGCTTTTTCCGTTTTTAAGGATGTAAAACAAATTGGGCTGTAGTCCTAATTTCTGCACCGTTTTGCTCGACAAATCCATGGGGACATGCTTTTGCTCGTACAAAGTCTGCAAGGACTTTTCGGGAAAGCCGTCCAGTTCCGCCCGACCGGTAAACACGGTATCGGATTCTTTGACTTTACCTGTGAGGTAGTCCTCGGCCGATACATTCAGTGCTTTGGCCTTGAGGCGCAAATTGATGTCCTTCGTGACCAGCACGACGGGGCGCTTCGGCTCCTGCTCCTGCAGGTAGAGCGCTGCGTTGAGAATTTTGTGGTCGTTTTTGCCTTTTCCAAATACCGCGGTCGCATCTACACCTAGCCCTGGCGTATCCATGATGACGCGGAACGCTCCTCGCTTGGGGCCGTTCAAGGCGATCCAATCCGTTAAGGATTTGTTCTCTGCCTTTTTGTCGAGCATGCGAATGAATTCGCGGGCCTCAAAATTCTTCGTATCGGATCCCTTTTTAAACTCGTCTAACTCCTCTAGGACTGGAATGGGTATCGCCACGTCGTGCTCCTCAAAATTCATAATCGCGTTGTGGTCGTAGAGGATTACCGAAGTATCGAGTACAAAAATCTTCTTAACTTTTTTTGGGGTGGCTGGCATAAAACAAACGTTTGGTTCGGTTGAAATTACCGGAATGCCTGATTAAGCGAGCGTTAAGCGAGCGAAGTTTTCCACAGCACGGGTTGATAACCCGTCGACCCTGGCATGGCAAAATGTCCTATTTTTAATCCCCCTTATGGTACCCGTGTCCCAAATCCAAGAAGCCCTAGGCTTCGCCTCCTTGGAGTTAGCGGAGACGCTCGCGAGAGAAGGCCGAATCCTTTCGTATCGCTCGGGCGACTTCGTCATGGAACCAGGTCAACCGATAAAGTATGTACCCATCGTGCTCGAAGGAAGCCTTCGGGTAGCGCGAAAGGACGAGGCTGAGGACCGCGAACTCTACCTCTACACGCTAGAGCCTGGCAGTGCCTGCAGCAATACCTTCGGAAGCCTCTACGGCCAATCCCCTAGCCTTGAAGTGGTTGCCGAAGAAGACAGCACGGTCCTTTGCGTTCCCATCGCGGTGGTTCAAAATCTGCTCCACTCCAATACCGAGTGGATGAACTACGTGCTTCGTTCCTACCAAAAACGCTTTGACGAAGCACTAAACGCCTTAGACGATGTCGCTTTTCGGCAACTGGACGAGCGGCTGCTTCACTTTCTGCACGAAAAAGCGCGCAGGTCTGACGACCACACCGTGCATTTGAGCCATTTTGACGTTGCGCAGGCCCTTAATTCGTCGCGCGAAGTCGTTTCTCGACTCCTCAAACGCTTGGAGAGTGAAGGGCAGGTTAAACTCGGGCGCAACCGAATCGAAATCCTCGACTGAAGCCGCGCTATTTTTGCGCCATGATTCGACGCTTCCTCCGACTGGCCATTGCGGCCTTCGTCCTCACGTTTGCCATACTGCAGTTCCTCGACACCCATTGGGGCAATGGTATTTTCCTCACCCTCCTCGCGGGCATTCCCGTGCTGCTCCATTTTCGCAACGAGCGCATCCTGCTCGCGCTCTGGTTCGTGCGTTCCCAGAACTTTGCCAAAGCGGGAGCGCAACTTGACGCACTAAAGCACCCGGAACAAACCCTCATCAAAGGCCAGCTCGCCTACTACTACTTCTTGCGTGGTCTCATGCTCGCTCAATCCAACATGAACCAAGCTGAGTCGTTCATGCGCAAGGCGCTGAATACCGGACTCCGAATGAAGCAGGACCGTGCACTTGCCAAAATGCAGCTCGCCGCCATGGCGATGTCGCGCCGCCGCAAGCAAGAAGCCCAAACCCTGTTAACCGAAGCCAAAAAGCTCGACGACAAGGGGTTGCTGGCCGACCAACTCAAAATGCTCAAGGACCAACTCAAGCGCATTTGATCGGGTACCGATCCAGGCACTAAAAACAGAAAGGCCCAAGCGCGAGCTTGGGCCTTTTTCGTTCGTCGCCTAGGGCGCTTACTTCTTGTCTTCGACCTTCGCCGACTCAGGGTAGCGAGCTGCAGTCAGCTCCTTGCTCACGGCAGAGCGCTCGAGGCGAAGGCGGCTGTTCTCGGTTTCCAGAACAAACGTGTGCTCGTCAAGATCTGAAATTTTGCCGTGAACGCCCGCGCTGGTAACGACGCGCATTCCCTTGGCAAGAACGTTGCGGAACTTCGTTTCTTCCTTTTGACGCTTCATTTGCGGACGTAAAAAGAAAAAGTACATTACCGCCAATATGGCGATTAACGGAAGGAATCCGGCGATACCGCCTTGGGTCTGTGCTTGAAGAAATAAATGCATGCTTACTTGGATTTAGGGGTTACGTTGGCGGTAATCGTGAGCACCTTCGTACTCGGAACGGCATTCGTGGTAAGCGTTACCGTCTTTGACTGCTGGTTGGGCTTGCCTTCGCTGTTGAAGCTTACGCGGATTACGCCCTCCTCGCCTGGCGCCACGGGCGCATTAGGGTACTCTGGAACGGTGCACCCGCAGCTGCCTTGAGCCGACGAAATGATTAGCGGAGCCTTTCCGGTATTGGTGAACTTAAATTCGGTTTCGACAACCTGGCCCTCGTTGATCGTGCCAAAATCATGGGATTCGTTGGCGAAACTCAGCTCCGGAAGGTCAGCGCTTTGAACGGCCTCAAGGGCCATGCGCTCTTCTTCAGGCTTGATTTGGTCGCTGGGGTTGCTGCATGCAGCGAAGGCTGCGCTTGCTGCGGCAAAAAGTAAGAAGGAGGTTGTTTTCATGGTCGTAAAATTAGGCACCAATCAGTCCACGACCGAGTTTTTGAATCCGCCCTTCGGCCTTGAGTTCGGTTGCGAGTGCGTCGAGAAGCCCGTTGACAAACGACGAGGCTTTCGGCGAGCCGTACTGCTTCGAAATCTCAATGGCCTCGTCAATGGTCACTTTGACCGGAACCTCAGGAAAGGCCAGCATTTCACTCAGGGCCATTTGCACCAGGGTACGGTCGACGGGAGCCATGCGGTCAAAGTCCCATTGCTTGGCCTTACCGGCCATTCGCTCCTGCCACTCGGCCTGATGGCGCAACGTGTGAAGGAAGAGCTCCTTGGCAAAGTCGGTGTCGCCCTTGTCGCGGTACAGCGAAACGAGTACGGGGCGGTTCTTGCGCGCGTTCTGCAGCGTCTGGACCGCCATCATTTGGGCCGCGTCAAGGTCGTCAGACCAGTGCATGTTCAGGAACTCGTAGTGCTGGTGCAGCTCTTCGTTGTTGGCCAGGTAGTCTCGGTAAAACTGACGAATGTGGGCAATTTGAGCCTCCTCGGTTTGGAGCTCGGGGCTGTTCCAGTACAGCGTTTCACCCCACTCCGCCCAATAGGCAAAGAAAATGGTACGAAGCACGTCTGCCGACTCGCCCCAGTGGGTGCGGTGCTGCTCCCACGCTTTGGTCACCTCATCGTCTGCGGTCAATTGGGCCACAAACGGCAACGTCAAAAAGTGGGCAAGCTGGGCTTCTCGCAAGCGGTTGGGGAACTGCTTGGCTCGCTCGATTTCGAGACGCTCCTCCATAAAATGCTTAAAATGCCAAAAAATTCGAAGCTCGTACAGGTACAGTTCATAAATGCCTTTAATGCTATCCTCCAAGCGGCGAAGTCCGAGTTGCGCGTCGCTAAGGTCGGATTGCGCGTACGCATAAAGCGCTTGCATCGTCTTGATGCGGAGGTGGCGTCGGGTAAGCATAGAACGGAATTAGGCTGCAAATTTAGCCCATTTACCGCGAATTCAGAAGCGCTTGCGTGCCCAGTGCACTCCCCCCGTGTACATCAGCATCATGAACATGCCGTACAGCGCGTCTTCGAGCGGAATGGTTCCAAGGCGGATGCCCATGTTTTCGGCATCGTTGTACCAAACAATCGGTTCGGGCAAAAAGGCCCCGGTGAGCACTCCGTTTACCAGAAAAAAGGGCACCAATCCCAGTGCCCAGCTTCGCAAAAAAGCCGCCGTCCAATTTGGTCGCTTCCAAAGCACCCAGGCACAACCCAACGCCAGTCCACCTGCAGCCGTCAGTGTGTACCAGCGATCGTGGTAGACGAGGGCCAAGGTTGCGCTAAAAGCGCCAATCATTTCTACCGCAACAAATGCGCTCCGCTTCGACTGGGTCCACGGAAAAAACAACTGCTGTACTTCGTAAATGAAAAAGGTAGCCCAGGGCACAACCACAAAGAACAGCCACTCTTCAAGCGGCAAACCCCAAAGCGACGGCCCCACAAGGTACTTGGGGTTAAAACCCCATACGCCGTAGGAAGTCTTGGCAACGTCCCAGGGAATAAAAAGCGCCATCATAAAGAGCATTCCGACGGCAAGGTGCTTGGTCTGACCTATGTAGCGGATTCGTGGCTCAAACGCACGGGTAAGCGGTCCAGCCAGAACGAGCGCATCAATTAATAGGTAAAGCCCCTTCACGACGTGCGTTCCAGCTTCATTTTGCGCGCTTCTTCGCGGACCATGCTCCAAGGCACCCAAAGCAATCCAAAATGGGCCGAGCCCTCTTTACCAAGGGTTTTATGGTGCCACTTGTGCTTGAGGCGCACCGCCCGAAAGTAGGCGTTGTCGGTGTGAACCCACCAGCGAAAGCGCTGGTGAATGAAAATCTCGTGCACCAAAAAATACGTAAAACCGTAGGCAGCAATTCCGAATCCAAATCCCGTGGACTCCGGAACATCCCACATCATTCCTAGCATGATGCAAAGCCACGACGGAATCGCAAAAATCAAAAAGAACGCGTCGTTTTTCTCGAAAAAGCCGGGTTCTTTGGTGTGGTGGTCAGCGTGAAGCATCCAAAGTGGCCCGTGCATCACGTAGCGGTGGGCAGCCCAGGCCGCGCCCTCCATGAGGACGTAGGCCAGCAGGAACATAGCAACAGCAAGCATATTAGGGTAACGCGGGAAGACTGATCGGGTTCACGCCCACCTTAGGGTCGTAGCGGTAGAGTTCGACCGCCCGATTGACCTGTCCACTGTTGGGCGTTGCCGACCATTCGTAGCGGCGTCGCGGCCCGGTAAAGCCATCTGGCTCATTGGCCAACAGCATCAGTGCTGTATCGTAACCGAGCCATGCCCATCGAGAGCGGGACTCGCCCAATACCTGCGAAATTTGAGCATCCACGGCGTCGTACGAAGCAAACTCAAGCCGATCCGTTTGCACCCAAATAATTGGCTGACGCAGCAGCAGAAACGCGTCCAACGAAGGGCTGTTCACCGTCGTGCTCACGGTCCACAGCTCGGTCTGGCTCGCAGGACGCTGCCGTAGCCCCTGAAGAATACGCGCAGCGCTTAGCACTTTATCGTCGAGCAGCACGAACCGCGTTGCGATTAAATCATCGCGCCCGACGCGCTCGGCGAGGTTGGCCGTGGGGCGGCCGTCCCAACTTTGGATTTTGGAGGTGTCTCCGCCGTTCGAGGCAAAACCACTGTAAAATGCCTTGCGCTGAAGGACGCTGTTCTTGTCGCCCAAATCAAAGACTACCGTGCGCGAATTGGGACGAGCCTTGGCGTCGCGAGCCGCCAGTCGGCCAAGCGCCTCGGATTCGGTAAATCGCGGAGGTGCCGCAGCCATCATCTGGGGCAAGTTCTGCACCGATACGTCGCGCGAAACCGGGTTGACTACAAAGGTTGACGGCGCCGCGTGGCGCGCGAGCGCTTCGGAATCTTGACCGCGGAAGGGGCCCACCACAAAGCGCACGCCTCGCTGACCTTGGAGCTCCATAAAATCCTTGGGATTGTAGAATTGACTATGTCCGTCGAGCTGGCGGTCCACCACGGCCCCAGTGGCTTCGTCAAAATCATAGAGATCGAGCACGACTCCACCGTCCGTACCCGCTGCAGAATCCAAGGCCGCTTTGAATCCAGTATAAAATTCAAGCGCCATACGCTGGCTCACCTTGCCGCCCGACGTGTCGGGCAGCACTTGAAACGGCAAAACCAGTGCCCAACGAGCCGGAGTCTGGGCGAGGGCTCCAAACTGGAGCAGGATGGCTGCGGAAAGGGCCGCGAAGTACTTTATTCCCATTCGATGGTTGCGGGCGGCTTGGAACTGATGTCGTACACCACACGGTTCACGCCGCGCACTTGGTTAATAATGGCATTCGAAGTTCGTGCCAAAAAGTCGTAGGGCAAATGAACCCAGTCAGCCGTCATGCCGTCGGTCGACTGCACCGCGCGCAGCGCCACGACTTGCTCGTAGCTCCGCTCGTCGCCCATTACGCCTACCGACTTGACCGGTAGCAGAATGGCTCCGGCCTGCCAAACCTGGTCGTAAAGACCCGCGTCGCGCAAGCCTTGGATGAACAGGTGGTCGACCTCCTGAAGGATCGCCACTTTTTCAGCCGTAACCTCGCCCAGGATGCGAATCGCTAGGCCCGGCCCCGGGAAGGGATGGCGGCCAAGCAGTTCGGGCTTTAGCCCCATAGCGGCGCCCACGCGGCGCACCTCGTCTTTGAACAGGCTGCGGAGCGGTTCCACAATCTGAAGCTTCATGAAGTCAGGTAGCCCGCCCACATTGTGGTGCGACTTGATGGTCACGCTGGGGCCGTTCACGCTCACCGACTCAATGACGTCGGGGTAAATCGTGCCTTGTCCGAGGAATTCCACCCCCTGAATACGGTGGGCTTCACGGTCAAAAACCTCGATAAAGGTGCGGCCAATGGCCTTGCGCTTCGCCTCGGGATCCTCTTGGCCAGCTAAGGCTGCATAAAACTCTGCGCTGGCGTCCACGCCAACCACGTTGAGGCCAAGGTGCTCGTACTGGGCCAGTACGCCCTCAAATTCGTTTTTGCGCAGCAAGCCGTTGTTGACAAAAATGCAGTGCAGGCGGTCGCCAATGGCTTTGTCCAGCAGGACCGCGGCCACCGTAGAATCTACGCCGCCGCTCAGGCCGAGCACCACTTTTCCGCCGCCAATCTGCTTTTTGAGCGCCTCCACGGTCTCGTCGATAAAGCTAGCTGGTGTCCAGGTTGGGGCGCAGCCTGCGATGTCATAAATAAAGTTGCGCAGCAGCTGGGTGCCGTGCTCCGAATGCACCACCTCGGGGTGAAACTGGATCGCGTAGGTTTCCTCGTCGGCGAAGCGGTAGGCCGCAACCGGAATGCTGTCGGTCGTGGCCTCTACCACGGCGTTGGCGGGTAACGACACAATGCTGTCGCCGTGGCTCATCCACACCGTGCTGCCCTGCGGAATTCCGGCCAAGAGGCGCGATTCGCCCGAACCTGGATTGAGGTGCGCACGGCCGTACTCGCGGTGCGTACTGCGCGCAACCTTGCCGCCGCGCGTGTGGGCCATAAACTGCGCTCCGTAGCAGACGCCCAGCAGCGGAACGTGGCCGTAGAACCCGCTTAAATCGGGATTAGGCGCCCCCTCTTCGAGTGTCGAAAAGGGCGACCCGCTCAAAATGACCGCTTTAAATTTGGCCTTCCAGTCCTCGGGAATGTGATGGAAGGGGTGAATTTCACAGTACACATTGAGTTCGCGCACGCGGCGCGCAATCAGCTGGGTGTACTGCGAACCAAAGTCAAGAATGAGGATAGCGTCGGTCATGAATGCAAAAGTACGGATTCCACGGGCGCCGGGCAGAGGCGTTCAGCGGAATTCCCACCAACCGGGCGCGTCCCATTGAGGTTGACGCGTGTAGGCCTCCACGTAGGCCTGCACCGCTTGGGGGCCGCCGTGCTCCACTAGGTCAAAATGCGTCCACACGCGCTCCTGAAGGGTTCCACCCGGGATCAGGGTTTGTTGGAGCACGTCGAGGCGGCGAAGCAGCACCTCTTCGCGGTGCGCGGTCTCCCGCCGAAGGCGTTCAATCATGCGTTCTTCTTCGCGTTCGATGCGCTGAATCCACGCCGCCACGGACCGCTCGAGCCCCGAGCGTTCGTAGCTAGCCCGAATGTGGGGCGCCAACGCCTCGGTAACCGGACGCACGTTCTTCGGGGGTGCGCCGAGCTGCGCCAAGAGTTCCGACCTTAAGGTTTGGGCATCCCACATTCCACGGAGGCTCGGTAGGTTGACTTCATTGGCGGAGGCCCATGCCAGAAGTCCGTCGCGGGAGTTGACCGCTGCGGCCGGAAGCCATGCTCCGCTGTGGCGCAGGCGCCAGACCCCGTGCTCCATGCCCGTCTGGGCGAAGTACGGGGCCAGCTGGTAGGCGTAGGCGACCTCCCCTGCTCCGCCCGTGTAGGCGGCGTTGGGCAAAATCCATTCTTGGTAAATCGGGCGCAGCAGCGCATTGGGACTCACCTGCTCCGGATGCGCCGCGGCCCAGTTGGCCACGTCGGCGTCACGGCCCATCGGGCGACCGTCGGCCCGAACCCAGTTGCCCTGGTCGTCTCGATCCAAGCGCAGGCGCTGCCCGAGCTCGTCGAGGGCAAAAAGCGCAGATGGGCGCATCGGCACCGGTGGCGCTGCGCCGTTCCACGGCGCGGAGGCCTCAACCCGAGTGCGGTACAGGGTTTGGTTTTTGATTTCGTCGTCCCAGAGTTCGGCCGCCGCCGCCTTCAACCGGGCATCCGACGCGTCCAGCACCAGCACCCCCGGATGCAGCTGCCCAACCAGCGCCCGGGTGGCGTCGGCGAGGTTGGCTGCGGCGCGGTAGGCGTCTTCGCTGCGCTCCGCCGCCCAGCGCACGGGCTCGGGAAGTGCATTCGCGCTGCGCCACGACGCAAGCGCCTGGGCGGCCAGCTCCGCAGGGACCGCCCCGCTGCGCAGCGGCGAAGCCGGCTGCGCCCACGAACCCACGGCGGCACCGCGCCAAAAAATCCGGCGAATTTCGTCGAGGTCGTGGTCTTCGGTCGCCATCCAAAATACCGGCACCGTCGTGACGCCCTTGGCCGTCCAGTGTGCGGCGAGGGCCTCCGTTTCGGCAATTTTGGCGTGTACGTAGAGGGGGCCCGCCGCGGTGACGAGTTGGTGCCCTGTCGCCACGGTCACCGCGGTGGGCTGCGAAAGGCGGTCGAGCAGCTCGAGCTGGCGTGGGGTCGGGTTTGGCCCGCATTGGTCACGGAGCACCGAGGTGAGCAGCGCACGGCGCTGCACGGGGAATTCGCGCGCCCGGCGGCGCATCGTGTCGTCGGTGAGGGCTTGGGTCATGGGCGCGCGTTCCAGACCGCTCGAGCGCAAGGCCTCGAGGGCTGTCCCTATGCCGCACTCCATAAGCGGAGCCACCCACTGCCCGATCATCGGCGGGGCCTGAGTTTGCCGTTCACGTCCATCGGCACGCGCTCCTTCAAATCCCCCATGGCAAACGCCCGAACGAGGATTTTCTCGATCAAGGCGTCCTCTTGGTTGCCTTTGGGATCGTACTCCTTGCGAATGTTGATGTCGTACCACGAACCCGTTACGCTCCAGCCGACGGCGGTGAACCAGTTGCGGTATTCCCGAATGAGCTGAAATACGGTTTGGTCCGTTTCCCGGTACACCAGCTTACAGAGAATCTGGCCTTCGGAACGGGTCAGCTTGCGGAGTTCTGCTTCGAAGCGCTGCTCCAAGAAATCTTGGTACTGCTTGGTGTACTTGGCTCGCTTTCGCGCGGACTTTTCGCGCGCCAACCGCATGTTGAGGGAGTCAAGGCGCTCTCCGGCCGCCTTGGCGTAGGGATACACCTTGAGCACCCGGCGCCTTAGGAGCAGGTAGCGCTTGCGCGCTTCCACGTCGGTAAACGTGGGCTTATCTACGACGAGGATTTCGTCGAGAAATACCCAAGGGATGGTGTCGCCCTCAATGACCGAGCCCTGCCCTTTTTGGCCGTTGTAGGTCGTGGGCACCTCTTGGGCCCAAGCACCGGTGCTGCAGAGCAGCGCCACGAGCCAAAGGATTCGGTTCATAGTCCGTGGCGCGTTTTCCATAGGCTGGGCCCTTCCGCCGGGGCCGTGGGCTGGGGACGGTAGTGCTCCGCGAGGGCTGCGGCCCACTCCGCCCCTTCGGCGCGGGGCTCGAGCTGTTCCGGCGTGAAGTTTTTGGCCACGAAGCCGGTGTCAAAGTGTCCGCTCACGAAATCAGGATGCTCCAAGATGAACCGACCAAAGCGAAGGGTGGTCTGCACCCCCACCACGGCGTAGCGGTCGATCGCAGCCAGCAGCCGGTGGCGCGCGGTTTCACGGTCTGGACCCCAGGCAATGAGCTTGGCGAGCATCGGGTCGTAGTACACCGGGACCTCTTGGCCTTCGCGCACGCCGTCGTCGACGCGGATTCCGGCTCCGGTTGGGCGACGGTAGACTTCGAGCACGCCAGTGTCGGGTGCGAAGTTGTTGGTCACGTCTTCGGCGTACACCCGCAGTTCAATGGCGTGGCCGTTGAGCTTCACGTCTTCTTGGCGGTACGCGAGCTTTTCGCCGCGCGCGATGCGAATCTGTTCCGCCACGAGATCAAGCCCGGTAACCTCTTCGGTGACCGGGTGCTCCACCTGAAGGCGGGTGTTCATTTCGAGAAAGTAAAATGATCCGCTCGCGTCAAAAATGAATTCGACCGTGCCCGCGCCCACGTAGCCGCAGCTCTGGGCTGCCTTGACGGCCGCGTCGCCCATTTTCGCGCGGAGTTCCGGACTCAATACCGCACTCGGGGCCTCTTCCACTACTTTTTGGTGGCGGCGCTGCACCGAGCATTCGCGCTCGAAAAGATGAAGGTGGGTTCCGTGCTGGTCTGAGAGCACTTGGATTTCAATGTGGCGCGGCGACGTGACGAATTTTTCGACGAATACTTCGCCGTTGCCAAATGATTTCAGCGCTTCAGAGGTTGCGTTTTCAAAGGCCTCGCGCACGTCGCCAGCCGAGTGCACGATGCGCATTCCTTTTCCGCCGCCACCGGCCGAGGCTTTGATCATGACGGGGTAGCCAATTTGGTCGGCGACGGCTTGAGCGGCTTCGGCGGTGGCAAGCGCGCCGTCGCTGCCGGGGACCAACGGAACGTCGAATTGGGCGGCTGCGGCCTTGGCCGACAGCTTGTCGCCCATGACGCGGATTGCGGACGGCGGCGGTCCGACCCAAATGATGCCCTCGCGCTGAATCCGTTCGGCGAAGTCGGCGTTTTCGCTTAGAAAACCATAGCCTGGGTGCACTGCGTCTGCGCCCGAAGCCGTGCACGCCGCCACGACGGCTTCGACGTTGAGGTAGCTTTGGTTGCTCGGAGCCGGTCCCACGAGGTAGGCTTCGTCGGCAAAATGAACGTGGGGCGCGTCGGCGTCGGCTTCAGAATACACTGCGACCGTCGCAATTCCCATTTGGCGCGCGGTGCGCATGATGCGCAGGGCAATTTCGCCGCGGTTGGCAACCAAGAGCTTCTTCATAGACTACACAAGGGCTTTAGCCTGCAAAGTACGCACAGGCTTCGTACTTTGGCCCCATGGAATTGTAC
>JACCDS010904045.1_pt1 | contig 104847 bp, 90 predicted proteins | sample 7446441 | NCBI WGS metagenome assembly JACCDS01 (sample SAMN15323445, study PRJNA562643) | freshwater metagenome | isolation source: river surface water | place: USA:Blue River Watershed | collected 2017-08-17
AGGAGTGGTAGTTCAGTCGGTTAGAATACCGGCCTGTCACGCCGGGGGTCGCGGGTTCGAGTCCCGTCCACTCCGCCAAACCCAGAAAGGCGAACCCTGTGTTCGCCTTTTTTTACGCTTGTTTATTTCGATAAAGCCCTTCAAGGGCCCGGAGACCTGAGTGCACCATGCTTGAATTCATCCGCACCCATCGTCGGTTGATGCAGTTCCTGCTGCTCCTGATTATCTTCCCGTCGTTTGCATTCTTCGGACTCGAAAGCTATACGCGCATGTCGGATCGCGAGCCGCCGGTGGCGAAGGTCGCCGGCCAGGAAATTTCGCAGCGCGAATGGGACGCCACGCATGCGCGCCAACTCGAGCGCTTCAAGCAGATGTTCGGCGACCAGTTCAATCCCGCCATGTTTGATACGCCCGATGCAAAGATGGGCACGCTGGACAACCTGATCGCGCAGAAGGCCATGTCGAAGAATGTCATGGACAGCCACCTGACCGTCTCCGACGAAGCCGTACGCAAGACGATTCTGGATATCCAGGGCTTGACGGATGCTGACGGCAAGTTCAACAAGGACCGCTACAAGCAGCTGCTGGCTGCCCAGGGAATGACGCCGGAACGATTTGAAGCGAGCCTGCGTCACGACCTCGCTGTCCAGCAAGTAAACATGGCGATTCAGAGCACGGCCTTCTCGCCCAAATTTGTCGTACAGCGCATCTCATCGCTGAATCAGCAAAAGCGCGAGATCCAGGAGCTCACGGTCACTCCGCAGGAATTCAAGTCGCAGGTGAAAGTCACCGATGCGATGCTGCAGGAGTTTTACGATAAAAACGCCGCTCAGTTCCAGGTACCGGAAACGGTGAAGGCCGAGTTTGTTGTGCTGGCCGCACCCGTGGTTGAGGCGCAGATCAGCGTCACCGATGACGATATCCGCAAGTTCTACGAAGCGAATCTCAATCGTTACAAGACGGATGAGCAGCGTCGCGCCAGCCACATCCTGGTGAAGGCTGCGAAGGATGCGCCGGCTGCGGAAAAAGCCGCTGCCAAGGCAAAAGCAGAAAAGCTGCTGGCGCTGGTACGCAAGAACCCGAACGATTTTGCAAAGGTCGCGAAAGAGAATTCGGACGATCCCGGCTCGGCTGAGCGAGGTGGTGACCTCGATTTCTTTGGCAAGGGCATGATGGTCAAACCCTTCGAGGACAGCGCCTACAAGCTGAAGGAAGGCGAAATCAGCGAGATCGTCGAGTCTGACTTTGGATTTCATATCATTCGGCTGACCGCAATCAAGCCGGCGGCCACCCGCCCGCTGGCTGAGGTGAAGGTCAATATCGACGACGAGATCCGTCGGTCGGAAGCAGGCAAGAAATTCGCGGCGATGGTCGAGACCTTCAGCAATATGGTCTACGAACAACCTGGCAGCCTGAAACCGGTCGCTGACAAGCTCGGCCTGAAGATCGAGACGGCCTCGTCGCTGACCCGTGAGCCGAATCCCGCCTTGCCGAAGACGGCGGCTTACAATCAGCCGAAGTTTCTGGCGGCGATCTTTTCGAAAGAAGCGGTCAAGGACAAACAGAACACGGAAGCGATCGAAGTCGGGTCCGGGATTTATATTGCCGGCCGGGTAGTTGAGCACAAGCCGGTGGCAAAGATTCCGCTGACAGAAGTACGCACGATCATTGAAGAGCGTGTGGTCGCAGAGGAGTCGGAGAAGCTTGCTCAGGCAGCCGGCGAAAAGAAACTGGCGGAACTCAACGCCGGCGGCAGCGCCGAATTCGGTCCGGCCAAGTCAATTTCCCGCACCAACTTCAATGGCGTATCCGGCCCGGCGGTCGCGGCCGTGATGAAGGCCAGCGTGGCGAAATTGCCTGCGTATGTAGGCGTGCCGGTTGCGGGCAAAGGCTACAGCATTTATCGGATCAATTCGGTCGACGAGCGACCGGCCGACGAGGAGCTGGTCAAGGCCGAAAAGCAGCAGGTGGACGAATTCCTGGCTGCCCAGGAAATGGCTGGTTATCTCGGGGTGCTGAAGAAGCGTGCAAAGGCCGAAGTGCTGAAGCCGGTAGCCGCAGCCAAGCCGGCGACACCGGCACCTGCGAAGCAGTGACGGATTTCAGCTGAAACAATAATGGCGCCCCCGGGGCGCCATTGTTTTATGTAGTGAATCTTTTATGCGCACTGCCGGACGGCGACGTTTTATCCCGAAACCGGCTCAGACGGACAAGTTCGCTTCCTGCGACACGAGGGTCTGCGCCGCTGCTGTGAAGTCCGCTTCGTCGATGCCCTGCAATTCGATGACCTGCGCATCGCGATAGCCGCTGAAGTTGCGCTCGATAGAGCGTAAGTAGGCAGGGTCGTAATGTTCGACCAGCAGCGTCTCAACGAGGGCCGCCGAGTCACCCGACTCGGCCAGTGCCATCCAGTCACGGATGCGCTGATGGCCATGCAGCGGCGCGAGATGCGAAAGCTGGCGGCCGAGCAAACCGATGTCATCCACCAGATGGGGATAGTCTTCCATCAGCAGGCGCACGCGATTCGCGACCGTCAAATCGATGCGGACACATGGTGATGCGCGCATCCGCTGCATCAGCACGTCCGGAACGCGCAGATCGCCGATTTTCTTGCTCTCTGATTCAACGTAGACCACGCGATGTGGCGAGAACGTCCTGAGTGTCTGCCACAGGCGGCTCTCGAACATTTTTTGCGAAGGCTGCGGCTCTGTCGGCAGCCCGCCCAGCACCGAACCCCGATGTGCGGCGAGAGCCTCCAGGTCCAGCACCTGCGCGCCGGCGCGTTGCAGGTACGGCAGCAAGCGGCTCTTCCCGCTGCCGGTGGTCCCGCAGATAGCACGAAACTGCAGCTGATTTGGCTGCTGAGCGAGCAGCGAGACCACGATGCGACGGTATTCCTTGTATCCGCCGTCAAGCTGCACGACCGGCCAGCCAATCCGAGCGAACACATGCGCCAGTGAGCCGCTGCGGTTACCGCCGCGCCAGCAGTAAACCAGCGGTTTCCAGTCACGCGGCATCGCCATGAAGTGGCGCTCCAGTTGAACGCCGATATTGCGCGCAACCAGCGCAGCACCGATCTTGCGGGCCTCGAACGAACTGTTTTGCTTGTAGATCGTGCCGACGCGGACGCGCTCGTCATCATCCAGCACCGGACAGTTGATCGCCCCCGGCAAATGGTCGAGCGCGAATTCGGACGGCGAGCGTACATCAATGACGCTGTCGAATTCGTCCAGCTGCGCGAGCACTTCGTCGGCGGGCAGCAGAGCAGGGAATTTCATCGTTATCGGTAAAAGAACTTATGTCGAATTTATTTCAGCAGCGGTTTCAGCTCTGGCCACACATTGTCGAGCATGATGGGCTGGGCGCGCTGGTTCGGATGGATGCGGTCGGACTGAAAAAAGCGGTCGGTATCCTCCAAGCCTGCCAGAAAGAACGGCACGAGACTCACGCCCGTCTCGCGGGCCAGCGCCGGATACATGGCCGCAAATCGCCGGCTGTAATCGGGTCCGTAATTCGGCGGCATCTGCATGCCGAGCAACAGCACCCGGGCGCCAGAGGCTTTTGCTGCGCGGATCATCTCGCGCAGATTCGCCTGCGTGGAAGGCAACGCCAGACCGCGCAGGCCGTCATTGCCACCGAGTTCGAGCACCACGATCGCGGGACGATGCCGCTGCAGCAGCTGAGGCAAACGTGCTCTGCCACCCGCAGTGGTGTCGCCGCTGATGCTCGCGTTGATTACGTTGACACTGAGTTTTGCGTCGGCAATCCGCTGCTGCAGTTGCGCGATCCAGCCGCTACCGCGCGGCAGCCCATACTCGGCCGACAGACTGTCACCGAGCACGAGCAGATTTTTTGATGCAGAATAGCCCGGCCCCGCCAGCGCGATCAATCCCACGAACAGCGCGAGCCGGCACATCCTTTTCCAGACACCCTGCATGCAAGAAAACTCCCAGACACATCCAGCGATTAAAGTCGACGGACTGATAAAAAAAGTCGCTGACGCCAGCGGCGAACTCACCATCCTTGAAGACGTGCATTTTACAGTGCAGCCGGGGGCGACCGTCGCGCTGGTGGGTGCGTCGGGCTCTGGCAAATCCACATTGCTCGGACTGCTGGCTGGGCTGGATACCCCGAGCGCTGGCGAAGTCAGCATTGCCGGCATCGACCTGTACCGTCTCGACGAGGACGGCCGCGCCGCGCTGCGCAAGGAGAAAATCGGCTTCGTGTTTCAATCCTTCCAGCTGCTGTCGCATCTGACTGCGCTGGAGAACGTGATGCTGCCGCTGGAGTTGCGCAACGACCGCGACGCAAAGCGTAAGGCCTCAGCGATGCTGGACCGCGTCGGTCTGGCGCAGCGCAAGAGCCACTATCCGAAATTCCTGTCCGGCGGCGAACAGCAGCGCGTTGCACTGGCACGCGCCTTCGTGACTGATCCGCCGCTGTTACTGGCCGACGAACCGACCGGCAGTCTCGATGCGGCCACCGGCGCGGCTGTCATCGAGTTGATGTTCAGGCTCAATCGCGAGCGCGGCTCGACGCTGGTATTGGTGACACACGACCCGGCAATCGCGGCCATGTGCGAGCGCCGCATCACGATACATGCGGGAAGAATTACTGACGACAGCGCGGGCGGACAGGCTGTCGAAAGCTAGCCTGTTTCAGCCGACTATTTCAGGAACGGACTTCAGGAGCGCCGCTCTGATCGGGCAATCAATGTATTGAGCGCGGCCCGTATTCGCACCGGTAATTCAGAGGCGGTGACACCGACCGGACCGATGCCGTCGGCCACCAGACAGTCAGCTGCGTAGCCATGCAGCCAGGTGGCTGCAAGCGCGGTCTCGCGTGCCGGAATGTGCTGAGCCAGCAGTGCTCCGCACAAGCCGGCGAGTACGTCGCCGCTGCCCGCCGTGGCCAGTGCCGGATTACCACTGACATTGATCATGAGTTCCCCGGAAGGTGACGCTATCACGCTGCCGGAGCCTTTCAGGATGACATAGGCATTGAAGCTTGACGCCAGCCGTGCAGCGGCATCGAGACGGTTCGCCTGTACTGCAGCGACATCGATGTTGAGCAGACGCGCCGCCTCGAGCGGATGCGGCGTCAGCAAGACAGGCGCGTGTGGCTCGGCAAGCTTGCGCTGCAGCGCTGGCTCAGCCGCCACCAGATTCAGCGCATCCGCATCCAGCACCAGCGGAAGCGCGCAGCCCAGCACGCGCGCCAGGAGTCCGGCTGCGTCGCGCGACATGCCCAGACCGGGCCCTGCGACGACAGCGCCTTGATCAAGCGCGATCGTCTGCGCGTCACGGCACATTAGTTCGGGGTGTAGTGGATCGAACGGCGGTACTGCCGATGCAAAAGCGGCGAATACGCGACCCGCGCCCGCCTGTGCCCCCATGCGAGCCGCGAGCAACACCGCGCCCCCCATACCGGATGAGCCGCCGATCACGGTCAGGTCTCCGAAACTGCCCTTGTGGCTTGCGTGCCGCCTGGGCGCGAACACCTGCCCGAACCGGGCGGGCGTGTTTAACGTGGCGCGCGCCGGCGCCATCAGCGTGGCGTCGATGCCGAGGGTATCGACGTGCACGACACCGGCGCAGTCGCGCCCATGTGCCGTATGCAGTCCCGGTTTGTTGCCGATGAACGTGATCGTATGGTCGGCCCGAACTGCCGGGCCGCCACCGACCAGCGCACCCGTATCGGCGTCCAGTCCACTCGGCACATCGACCGCAAGCACAGGGCAGCTCAGCGCGTTCAGCTGCTCGATCGTCAAGCGGTATTCGTCTTGCGGCGCACGCGTGAGTCCGATGCCAAACAGCCCGTCGATGGCGAGTGCCCATGAGTCACACCTACCGGCACTGTGGATGTCCGCGGGTGCAATGAAAGACACCTGACTGTCGCGTGCCCTTTGCAAGGCGGCGCTGGCATCGGCCGGCAGGCGCGCCGGATCGGCCAGCAGCGCAACGCATACCTGCCTGCCGTGCCCGCGCAATCGCGCGGCCGCGTCTAACGCATCGCCGCCGTTATTGCCCGGTCCGGCGACGATCAGTACCGGTCCCTCAGTCTGAGCGAGTAGCGACATGCTGAGTTCGGCGGTGGCTGCGCCGGCGCGCTGCATCAGCGTGCCGCCCGGCAGCACGGCCAAGGCGGCTTGCTCAGCCGCGCGAATCGCCGCGACGTCATAGAGCAGATCGGCGGACAACGCTGGGGACTCCGTCGGCATACTTTCAGTCATGGTCAGCTTTTCCGGTGCATTTTTCGGAGCAATGTCCTGTGCAATGTCGTGCGGCGTTAAGCATGTCGACGCAATTTCAGACGGAATAGTGTTAGCTGTAATAACGGTGGAGACTCAGCCCCTCCATGTCGATCGCGGGGTTTCGGCCGGATATCAGATCGGCCACCAGCTTGCCGCTGCCCGCTGCCAGCGCCCAGGCGCCTGCGCCATGACCGACATTGATGTACACGTTGCCATGAGGTGTCGCGCCAAGCAAGGGGACGCCTTCGGGCAGCATGGCGGTCGGTCCGCACCAGAAACTCGCGGTACGGTAATTCGCGGCATTCGGAAACCAGTCGTCGCCGACCTTGACCAGCGTGTTCGCCGCCTTCTGGTGCAGCTTCACATTCGATGATCCAAGTTCTGCGCAGCCGGAGATACGCAGGCGCTTGCCAAGGCGGGTCAGCGCAACGCGGTAGGTATCGTCAAATAACGCAAGTTGTGGCGCCTGATCGTATTCCTGTATGGCCACCGAGGCCGAATAGACTTTTACCGGATAGGTCGGCAGCCGGATGCCCATGTCGCCGAGCAGGCGCAGACTACCGGCGCCAGCCGCAACCACGACGGCGTCAGTGTCGTAATCCGCGCCGCTGATACGCAGTGTGACCCGACCCGGCTCGGACCGGATCGCCTCGACTTCGCTGTTGAAGCGAAATTCGACACCGTTATCCTGCGCCAGTCGTTTCAGCTGGCGGACAAACAGCGGGCAGTTGCCGGCGCGGTCATCCGGCAAATAGAGTGCCGAGTGAAAGGGGGTGTGCTCCGACAGAGTGGGTTCCAGCTGGCGCACGGCCACCGGATCGAGCAATTCGCAATGGACGCCGCGCTCACCCAGCACATCGATAAAGGCGTGAGCCTGCACGACGTCCTTTTCGGTGCGTAACATCAGCAGCACACCGCTGGTTTGCTGGTAATCCAGGCCAGGACGGTGACCCAGTTCATCCATCAATGTCGCGCTGTAGCTGGCGAGGCTGTGCAGTCCGAGCTGGTTCTTCCGGAAACGTGCCGGCGCCGATTCCGCGCGCATCCGGCGCAGCCAGGACCACATCGCTGGTTCAAGCTTTGCGCTGAAGGCCATCGGCGATTCCGGATGAAACAGCATGCGCATGACACGACGCGCGGTGCCCGGCATCGACCACGAATGGATCGCCGACGGCCCCATCAGGTCAAGGTTACCGAAGCTCGCCTCCTGTGCGACGTTGCCATAGCGCTCGACGACAACCACATCGTGCCCCGCATCAGCGAGAAAATAGGCAGTACAAACACCGACGACGCCCCCGCCGATCACAGCAATGCGCATTGGACTCCAGATTTATCAGGACCTCGCAGCATCCAGCGTGCCGCGGGGCAGGTCCAGGCGCTTGCTTCATTGGGTCGGTAGCAGGGCGGCGGTCCTGCGGACGCTACCCACGCGAGGCAAGACTGCCAAGCGCATCAACGACCAAACGAAGCAGGCTCTCAGCCTGCCGTGTTTGTTATAGACGCTATAGGTTATCTGTAATCAGTTGTTAAAACAATTGTTGATGATGCGCACCCGAGAACAACGCGAGCAGGTATGCCGGCTGGCATGTGGACAGCGGGGACCATCCACGCTTCGACGACGCGGCGGTCTGTCAGTGCCTGATGATCTGCTCGATGGCGATACCGATCGCTGCGATACGCGCATCGGCCAGCGCGGGCGCGGCGACCGTCAATCCGACTGGAAGTTCACCGGCACGATGGCAGGGCAGCGACAGTGCGCAACCGTCCAGCAAATTGATCAACGACGGGTTGCGCAGCAGTAGCCGGTTGGCATTAAAGAACGCTTCATCGGACGCCAGCAGCGCTTCGGTGCGTGGTGCGACGATAGGCACGGTCGGCATCAGCATCGCATCGTAGCCGGTCAGTGCATGGGTAATACGCGCTATCCAGTCTCGGCGCGTCGCATGCAGCGTCGCCAGATCCGCTTCCGAGTAGTCCTTACCGACGCGGATGCGCTGCAAGACCCGGTGATCATATTTTTCAGGCATCGCCGACAGCAGCCGGCGGTGCCAGGCAGAGGCCTCGATCGGCGAGAACAGGTTGATCTCGCGCGCTTCGGCGAGCATCTTCATCGGCACCTCGATGACGGTCGCGCCTGCAGCCGAGAGCTTCGACAGTGCGGTGGTGAAGGCACGTGCGACCCCATCGTCGATATCGTCCATCACCACATCTTCAGGCACCGCGAAGCGCAGTCCGTCCAGCGGCAGTGACGACACGCGCAAAGGTGCGTCGGCAATCAGACTGTCGACCAGAAGGCAGTCGCGCACCGTGCGCGCAATCGGCCCCAGTGTGTCCAGCGTTGGCGACAGCGGCACGGTACCGGCGATCGGCACCCGGCGTTGCGTCGGCTTGAAGCCGACCAGTCCGCACAAGGCTGCGGGAATGCGAATTGAGCCACCCGTGTCGGAACCGATCGCTGCCACGCAGATGCCGGCCGCCACCGATACCGCTGCGCCCGAGGATGAACCGCCGGGAATACGCGTCGGATCGGCCGGGTTCGCGGGCGTGCCGTAATGCGGATTGATGCCCACACCGGAAAAGGCAAACTCTGTCATGTTGGTCTTGCCGATAATGGCGGCACCCGCATTGCGCAGCCGGGTGACGACCGGCGCATCCAGGCGCGCCGCCGGCTGCCCACGCAGCACGATCGAGCCGGCCAGTGTCGTTTCGCCGGCCACATCGAGCAGGTCCTTGATCGATAACGGCAAACCCGCCAGCGCCGACACCTGCTGGCCCGATAGCCGCAGCACATCCGCATGCGCGGCGGCGCGTAGTGCCTCATCGCGGTAGAGAGTGGTGAAGATGGCCTGGGATGCCTCGGCAAGGTCGAGGCTGGCATGCACCAGCTCGCGGCGGTTGAGGTCGTGCAGTGAGGCGATATCCATGGTCGGGTCCGGGTTCGGGAGCAGCAAAGATAGCATGTCGCCAAGGGCAGGCCGACGCCGGAGAGCGGTCGCGACAGGGTATAATGCGGCCATCCGATTTACCCCGCGATGCGCCCTGGTTGACCTTGTTTGCGTGCAGTGCCTGCGTTGTGCTGCCTGCATGCCGTTTCCCCGGGCCGTTCCGCCTTTCTCCAGCCAAGCCATGCTCATTCTTCCGGGCTCCAGCGCCCTGTCTGCATTCCGTGTCCAGCGACTCCTGACCCAGCTGAAGGCCATCAATCCCGCAATCACGGGAATCTCCGGCCGTTACTGCCACTTTATCGACAGTCATGCCGAACTCGGCAACACCGAGCGTGAGCAACTCGCCGCGATGCTCACGTATGGCGAGCCGTTCGAGGCTCAGTCGGAAGGGGAGCGGTTTGTCGTGATTCCGCGTTTCGGCACCATCTCACCCTGGGCCAGCAAGGCGACCGATATCGCGCACAACTGCGGCATGACGCAGATCCACCGGATCGAGCGCGGCATCGTCTATGACGTTCAGCTGAAGTCCGGTCTGCTCGGCAAGGCCAAGCCTCTGGACGCAGCGCAGGCCGCTGAAGTAGCCGGGCTGCTGCACGATCGCATGACCGAGATCGTCATCCGCGACCCGCAGCAGGCCGCCGCCCTGTTCGAGGAACTGGACGCACAGCCGCTGACTTACATCGATGTGCTGGCTGGCGGCCATGGCGCGCTGATGGCGGCCAATACCGAACTCGGGCTCGCGCTGTCTGACGACGAGATCGACTATCTGCTGGAGGCCTTCACGAAAGCCGGCCGCAATCCGACCGACGTCGAGCTGATGATGTTTGCGCAGGCCAACAGCGAGCACTGCCGACACAAGATCTTCAACGCCGACTGGACCATCGACGGCGAGAAGCAGGACCGCTCGCTGTTCGCCATGATCCGCAACACCCACCAGCTGCAGCCGCGCGGTACGGTCGTTGCTTATTCCGATAACTCGTCGGTGATCGAGGGCGCCGACGTGATGCGCTTCTATCCGCGCGCCGATCAGGGTCTGTCGTATCGCCCATCGCAGGAGCTCACTCACATCCTGATGAAGGTCGAGACGCACAACCATCCGACCGCGATCTCGCCTTTCCCCGGCGCGTCCACCGGTGCCGGCGGCGAGATCCGCGACGAAGGTGCGACCGGCCGTGGCGCCAAGCCCAAGGCGGGCCTGACGGGCTTTACGGTGTCGAACCTGATGATCACGCACTCGGTACAGCCCTGGGAAAATGCACGCGATGTGAATCAGCCGCCAGACGAGCGCACCGACCACGGCGGTGCCAAGATCACCGGCAAGCCCGAGAGGATCGCATCGGCGCTGCAGATCATGATCGATGGTCCGCTGGGCGGCGCTGCGTTCAACAATGAATTCGGCCGTCCCAACCTGGCGGGCTATTTCCGCACCTACGAACAAAATGTCGGCGGTACCGTGTACGGCTACCACAAGCCGATCATGATCGCCGGTGGCCTGGGTAATATCTCCGCGCTGCACACGAAAAAGGAAGCGTTGCCGGTCGGCAGCCTGCTGATCCAGCTCGGCGGTCCCGGTATGCGCATCGGCATGGGCGGCGGTGCCGCGTCGTCGATGGCGACCGGCGCAAATACGGCCGATCTGGACTTTGATTCGGTCCAGCGCGGCAACCCCGAAATGGAGCGCCGCGCACAGGAAGTCATCAATGCCTGCTGGGCGCTCGGCGAGAGCAACCCGGTGCTGTCGATTCATGATGTCGGTGCGGGTGGCCTGTCGAATGCGTTCCCCGAGCTGACGAACGATGCCGGGCGCGGCGCAGTGTTCGACCTGCGCAAGGTCCCGCTCGAGGAGAGCGGGCTGGCGCCCAAGGAAATCTGGAGCAATGAGTCGCAGGAGCGGTATGTGCTCGGCATCGCGCCGTCCAGCCTGCCGCTGTTCCGCTTGCTGTGCGAGCGCGAACGTTGCCCGTTCGCGGTGGTCGGTATCGCGACCGAAGAACGTCAGCTGCGCGTGATCGATCCCGAACATGACAATTACCCGGTCGACATGCCGATGGATGTCCTGCTCGGCAAACCGCCGAAGATGCATCGTGATGTAAAGCGCCAGAAGCAGGCGACGGCACCGGTCGATCTGACCGGCATCACACTGGAACAGGCTGGTGAACGTGTGCTGAAACTGCCGACGGTGGCCGACAAATCCTTCCTGATCACCATCGGCGACCGCTCGGTCGGTGCGCACACGGTGCGTGACCAGATGGTTGGCCCGTGGCAGGTGCCGGTGGCCGACTGTGCGGTGACGACGATGAGTCACGAAGGCTATCTGGGCGAAGCAATGTCCATGGGTGAACGTACGCCACTGGCCGTGATCGATGCGCCGGCGTCGGGCCGCATGGCGGTCGGCGAAGCGCTGACGAATATCGCTGCCGCAGCGATCAATGACCTCACCGATATCAAGCTGTCCGCCAACTGGATGGCCGCCTGCGGTCAACCCGGCCAGGATGCTGCGCTGTTCGATACCGTGAAGGCGGTCGGCATGGAGCTGTGCCCGGCGCTGGGCTTGTCCATCCCGGTCGGCAAGGATTCGCTGTCGATGCGCACCACCTGGCAGGATGACGAAGGCAGCAAATCTGTCATGGCGCCGGTGTCGCTGATTGTGTCGGCGTTTGCGCCGGTCGCCGACGTGCGTCGCACGCTGACGCCGCAACTGCGCCGCGACCTGGGCGACACCGCGCTGATCCTGATCGATCTCGGACGCGGCCGCAATCGCCTGGGTGCATCGGCGCTGACACAGGTGATGCAGCAGATCGGCGACGATGCGCCGGACGTCGACAGTGCAGACGATCTGAAGGCTTTCTTCAACGCGATCCAGCGCCTGAATCGTGAGCATCAGCTGCTTGCCTATCACGACCGCTCGGATGGCGGCCTGTATGCGACCTTGTGCGAAATGGCTTTTGCCGGTCATGCAGGTCTGACGGTCAATCTCGACATTCTCGTCACTGAAGGCGAGCATGCGACCGACTGGGGTGATTCGAAGAACTGGGCCAGCCAGATTGAGCAGCGCCGTAATGACCTGACGCTGCGCGCGCTGTTCTCCGAAGAGCTGGGCGCGGTGATTCAAGTGCGTGCGGAGCAGAAGTCGGACGTGATGAATGTGCTGCGCGAGTTCGGCCTGGGCGCCTGCAGCCACATCATCGGCAAGCTCAACGAGCGCGACGTGATTGAATTCACCCGCGATGCGAAGGTCATCTACCAGAAGCCGCGCATCGAGCTGCAGCGTCTGTGGAGCGAGACCAGCTGGCGCATCGCGCGCCTGCGTGACAACCCGGCCTGCGCGGATTCCGAATACGACCGTCTGCTGGACGACAAGGATCCGGGCATGACGCCCAAGCTGAGTTTCGATCCGTCCGTCGACGTGGCAGCGCCGTTCATTGCCACCGGTATCCGTCCAAAAGTGGCGATCCTGCGCGAGCAGGGTGTGAACTCGCATGTCGAGACGGCGTATGTGATGCACAAGGCAGGCTTTGATGCCGTTGACGTCCACATGAGCGATCTGATCGCGGGACGCGCCCGGCTGGAGGATTTCAAGGGCCTGATCGCCGTCGGTGGCTTTTCGTATGGCGACGTATTGGGCGCGGGGGAGGGCTGGTCGAAAACCATTCTTTTCAATCCGCAGATGTCCGAGCAGTTCTCCGGCTTCTTCAATCGTGCGGATACCTTCGGACTGGGCATCTGTAATGGTTGCCAGATGATGAGCAGCCTGAAGTCCATCATTCCGGGCGCCGGGCACTGGCCGAAGTTCACGCGCAACCAGTCCGAGCAGTTTGAAGCACGCTTCGCGATGGTCGAAGTAATCGACTCGCCGTCGATTTTCTTCGACGGCATGGCCGGCACGCAAACACCCATCGCCGTCGCGCACGGTGAGGGCTATGCGAACTTCGCGCATACCGGCGATGAGTCGCAGGTGCAGGTTGCCTTGCGTTTTGTCGACCATCACGGCCGTCCAACCGAGACCTATCCGTTCAATCCTAACGGCTCGCCTTCAGGCATCACCTCGGTCACCACGCCGGATGGACGCTTCACCGTGATGATGCCGCACGCCGAACGCGTCTTCCGTACGGTGACCCACTCGTGGCATCCGGATGGCTGGGGTGAGGATGCGCCGTGGATGCGGATGTTCCGCAACGCGCGCAAGTGGGTCGGCTAAGCACCGGCGTCTGATGCGGGCCGGCCGTCGCGCCGGCCATCCCTGACCGTTCAGGCAGGTATCGCCGGTAGGCGGGTGACGACGCTCTTCAGTACCTCGAAGCAGTCGCCGTCGATGGCGGTACCGACCGACGCCGACATGATCTTCAGCGTTTCTTCGACGGGTGTCGCGCCGCGATACGGTCGCTCAGCCGTGACGGCGTCGAATATGTCGGCGCAGGTGATGATGCGCGTCTCGGTCGCAATGTCAGGGGCCGACAGGCCGCGAGGATAGCCTTTGCCATCGAGACGCTCATGGTGCGCGCCGGCCACGCGAGCGAGTTCGGCAAACGCGCTTATCTTCGACAGGATAGCTTCGGTATACATGGCATGCGCCTGCACGGATGCCCATTCATCGCTGTCCAGCTTGCCGGGCTTGTCAAGGACGCTGTTACTGACGCCCAGCTTGCCGATATCGTGCAGCAGCGCGCCTCGCTTCAGCCAGCGCCGCCGGTCACTGTCCAGTCCGATAGCCTCGGCCATCAGGTCCACATACAGCGCCACCCGCGCGCTGTGACCACTGGTATACGGGCTTTTCGAATCGACGATCTGGCCGAATGCTGAGGCAATGTCATCCAGATAATCATCGTCCAGCGGCACGACTTGCGAAGCCGGTTCCAGCGCCAGCACCGCTGCGCTCAGGTGTTCGCTGGCTAGCTGCGTCCAGAAAGCGTCATCGGCAAGTGCGAAGAAGGCATCGACCAGCTCAGGATCAAACCATTGACCGCGTCGGTGCGTCATCTCGTCGAGGACGGCCCGAGGACCACCGCTGGTGTGGAACACATCGATTACCTGCGCCATCAATGCAATGCGCGAGTGTAGAGGAATCTGCTGGCCGGCCAGGCCATCGGGCCGGCCTTTGCCATTGTGACGCTCATCGAGATGGTAAATGCCGGTCGCCACGGATTCCGGAAAACGCAGCTGTCGCGCAATGTTGGCGCCGCGCTGGCAGCGGGTCTGGATCAGTTCGTCGGCAAATTCGCCACCATGGCGCAAGATGCCGAGCACGGCACGGAAGCGTTCAGCCAGCGGCGCCTGCAGCCCCGTGTGCGACAGCACGAAATTCAGTACCTGCGGAATGCTGTCGCCGACGGTCTTGAAATCGCGTTTGAACGCCAGATCATCGGTCAGGTAGAGCTCACAGATGCGCGCTGCGTTGCTGCTGCAGCCTAGATCTTTCAGCAGCAGGGTGTAATAAAGGTTCCAGAGTTCGTCTTCAGCCAGCCCGATCTGCCGGCCGACATGCATGCCGATCCAGCAGCAGCGAATGCAATGCCCCTCGGGCTGACCTTCGGTAATGTCGAGCGCGTGGCTCAAGGCGGAAATCAGCTCGGACAGGCGCAGTCTGTGCATGGGTAGCAAGCAAGGAAATCGATCCGGGCTCTTAGAGTAATAGATTTCAGATAATCCGTTGCGCGCCTGCAGTATCCGTCGTCGTTGCAGCGGCCGCACCAATGCAAAAGGCCGGTGTTGCCACCGGCCTTCGTCAGCGTCCGACAGCTCGACGCCTTACTGGATCTTGGCTTTCTTGCGCAGATCCTGCTGGAAGTTCTGCAGCTTGCGCTGCTGCAGCGACTCAGCGATGCGTTCCTTGACTTCATCGAAAGAGGGCAGCTGTGCATCGCGGGTTTCTTCGAGCTTGATCACGTGGTAACCAAACTGGGTCTGTACCGGTGTCTGGGTGATCTCTCCGGCCTTCAGACCGACCATGGCATCGGAGAACGGTTTGACGAAGGCATCCGCCGGCGCCCAGCCGAGGTCGCCGCCTTGCTGGGCCGAACCCTTGTCCTTCGACGACGCAGCGAGCTCGTCGAACTTCGCGCCGCCCTTGAGCTTGGCAATGATCGCCTTGGCTTCATCTTCCTTGTCGACCAGGATGTGGCGCGCATGATATTCCTTCGGCGGCAGGGTCGCCTTGAACTTGTCGAACTCGGCCTTCATTTCCTCGTCCTTGACCGGGTTCTTCGCAACATATTCCTGGGCCAGAGCGCGGATGACGATAGATTGGCGGGCCATGTCGATCTGGCTCTTGATCTCAGCGCGGTTCGAGATGCCCTGACGGTCGGCTTCCTGCGCGAGTACTTCGCGGTTGATCAGCTCGTCCTTGATCATCGAGCGCATTTCAGGAGAGTCTTTCTGGCCCTGCTGCACCATCTGCTTCACCATCGACTCGACTCGTGCGGTCGGGATGGCCTTGCCATTGACGACTGCGATATTTTGCGCGGAGGCAGTGGTGGAAACGACAGCGGCTGCGGACGCGGCAAGCATCACCAGCAGGCGGGCAGATTTCAGATTCATCATGGATAAGGTATGGATATGTTGAACAAAAACGCCCCGTAACAACTAGCTCGAAGCGCGTGCTTCGTCGGGTGTCAGCAGGGTCATTGCGAGCGCGTGTATTTCTTTTTTCATCATCTCGCGCAGGCAATCATACACCAGCCGATGGCGACCGACTTTGTTGATTCCCTCGAAGCGGGCAGATACCAATGTCAACCGGTAATGGCCTCCACCGGAGGCGGCGCCTGCATGGCCGGCATGCAAGTGCGACTCGTCTTCTATCTCGCATGCCAGCGGCTGCAGGCCGGCCTGCAGCAGTGCGCGGATACGTTCGGGCCGGTTCATTCCGCCTCCTTCATGTGGCGAGCCAGATAAACGCTCTGAGCAATCACGAAAGCGACCATCAGCCCTAGGAAGCCGAACAATTTGAAGTTCACCCAGAAGTCGAGCGGCATCGTAAAGGCGACGTACAGATTGACAGCGCCCATCACGGCAAAGAACAGGCCCCAGGCGAGATTCAGCCGCGACCAGATTTGGTCGGGCAATTTCATCTGCTTGCCCATCATCGAGCGCATCAGGTTCTTGCCAAACAATAGCGGTGCGCCAAGCAGCACCAGTGAGAAACACCAGTACAGCACCGTCGGCTTGAGCTTGATGAACTGCTCATCGTGGAAATAAATCGTGGCGCCACCGAACAGCACGATGATCACCAGCGACACCCACAGCATATTGTCGACGGGCTTGCGCCGGCCCAGCAGCCACAATACCTGCGCGCCTGTGGCGAGTATGGCCACGGCGGTGGCCAGCAGGATGGGCGCCTGCTGCAACGTCACTTCGCCGCCGGATACCAGCGCGGCCAGATACTGGTTGCCGAAAGCCTGCGCAGCAGCCGGATCGGCGCCGGCGAGCTTGAAGACCGCAAAGAAAAGTATGACGGGGAAGAGGTCGAACAGCAGCTTCATGCAGGCACCCGGGAGTGAGGAGTGAATTTCAATGAGGCCGAGTTGATGCAGTAGCGCAGCCCTGTCGGTGGCGGACCGTCGGGGAAGACATGGCCGAGATGGGCGTCGCAGATACTGCAGAGGATTTCGGTACGCAACATGCCATGGCTGCGGTCAATGCGCTCGCTGACATGCGCAGGGTCGAGCGGACGAAAATAGCTCGGCCAGCCGCAACCGGAATCGAATTTCGCGTCTGATTCGAACAAGGGCGTGTTGCAGCAAACGCAGGTATAGATGCCTGCGTCGTGATGATCCCAGTAGCGGCCAGTAAAGGCGCGCTCGGTCGCCGCCTGCCGCGTTACTTCGTATTCGAGCGGTTCCAGCATCGCGCGCCATTCTGCGTCGCTACGCACGATCTTCTTGCTTGACATGTCTTTCTCCACGAATGCCCTGATTCAGGACGAGCAGCTGACGGCAATGCCGGTCGCCCAGTCGGGCGGCAGCGCCGCATAAGCCGCGTTTTCCGGCTGCTCATCGAACGGTCTCTGCAACACCTGCAGCAGTTTGCGGACTTCCGAAAAATCTTTCTCTTGCGCCTTGTCGATGGCGACCTGTGCGAGATAATTGCGCAGCACGAATTTCGGGTTCACCCTATCCATCGCTGCCTTGCGCACCGCATCGACGCTGCCTTCGGCCTGAAGACGCTGCCGATATTCTACTGACCACGCGTCAAATGCGCTGCGATCGATGAACAGATCACGCAGCGGCTCGTCGCCACCGCCGCTGACAGCCAATCCGGACAGGCGCCGGAAAAAGATCGGGAAGTCGACATGGCTGGCCGCGAGAATCTCGAGCAGGCGACGGATCAGCGTCTCGTCCTCATTGCGCGTCGTGGTCAGACCAAGCTTCTTATGCCACAACGCATCCATATGAGCGGAAAAGGCCGGCTTGTAGACCGACAGTGCTTGCTGCACGCTGTCGACATCGCCGATCAGAGGCAACATCGCCTGACCAAGCGCATAGCAATTCCATTCGCCGATTTGTGGCTGCATGCGGTATGAATAACGTCCGGTGCGGTCGGTGTGATTGCAGATGTGCGCCGGGTCATAGGCCTCCATGAAGCCGAACGGGCCGTAATCCAGCGTCTGCCCGAGGATGGACATGTTGTCGGTGTTGAGCACGCCATGCATGAAACCGACAGCCTGCCATTCGGCGACCAGTTCAGCGGTGCGACGTGTCACTTCACTCAGCAGAGCGAAGTAGGGGTTGTCTGCAGCGCCCAGGGCGGGGTAGCTGCGGGCAATGACATAGTCGGCGAGCATCTTCAGTTCATCCGGACGGTCGTTCCAGAACCAGTGCTCGAACGACCCGAAACGCACGAAATTTTGCGACAGGCGAGTGACGACTGCGGTGGTCTCCGGCGCTTCGCGCATCACACGCAGGTCGGATCCGATCACGCACAGTGCCCGGCTGCTGGGTATGCCGAGGGCAGCCATCGCTTCGGAGCACAGGAACTCTCGTATCGACGATCGCAGAACCGCGCGACCGTCGCCCATCCGCGAATACGGCGTCAGACCCGAGCCTTTCAGCTGCAGTTCCAGCGACCCACCAGGCTCGGCAGGTGCCGGCGCTTCGCCAATCAGAATCGCCCTGCCATCGCCAAGCTGGCCGGCCCAAACGCCGAATTGGTGGCCCGAGTACACCGCGGCCAGCGGCTGCGAGCCGGCTAGTTCTGCGTTGCCGCTGAAAACTTCGGTGAACTGCGGCGCATCGAACTCTGCCGGATCGAGTCCGATCAGAGCGGCAGCGGCATCACTGGCACACACAAGATAAGGCGCTGGTAATGGCGTTGATTGCAGGCGCGTATAAAACGCGGGCGGCAGTTTGGCGAAGCTGTTGTGCAGCGGCAGCTCGGCCAGCCGGTAGCGCTGCGATGTCGGCAAGTCGGGCGAATTCATGGTGGCTTCTGTTACGATGATCGGCGGTAGCACACTTCAGTCATAGGTAGAACGCGATCGTCAAGACGCGACCCCGATGAAGTAGCCCGTCATTTTGACAGAGAAGAGGAGAGTCCACTTGAACGCAGCTGAGCGTCTCGAGATTCCGTCGGTCAGGCATCGTGTCAGCGCCGAAGAATGGCAGGTCCGTGTCGATCTGGCTGCCTGCTATCGGCTGGTTGCTGCCTTCGGCTGGTCCGATCTGGTGTTCACCCATATCACCGCGCGGGTGCCTGGCGGCGATCATGAATTCCTGATCAATCCCTACGGACTGAGCTTCGACGAAGTGACGGCGTCTTCGCTGGTCAAGATCGACCTGCACGGCCATAAGCTCGATGACTCGCCGTTTGACGTCAACCCAGCAGGATTCACCATTCATTCGGCGATTCACGAAGCGCGTGATGATGCGCATTGTGTGTTGCACACGCACACCGTCAACGGCTGCGCCGTTGCCGCCCAGGAGGCGGGCGTGCTGCCGATATCGCAGGCGTCGATCTTTGTGCTGAATAGCCTGGCGTATCACGACTACGAGGGCGTCGCGCTGAATGATGACGAGAAGCCGCGGCTGGTCGCCGACTTCGGCGACAAGACTTACCTGATGCTGCGCAACCATGGTTTGCTCACCGTTGGCCGCAGCATCGCTGATGCCTTCCTGTCGATGTATAACTTCGAATCGGCGTGCGCGATTCAGGTGCGCGCATTGGCGGGTGGCACGCCGCTGCGCTCCATTGACGGACCGATCATTGAAAACGCCATGAAGCAAGCGCGGCAAGTCACCAAGGGGCAATATGGCGCGCTGGCATGGCCGGCGCTGCTGCGCAAGCTTGAACGCTCGGATCCCGGTTATCGTAGCTGAGCCGCCAGATACCTGGCGATTTGATGCGGCGCGACATAAAAAGCGATTGACCAAAAGACAAGCGGCGCACAAGAATCGCCGCTGTTGCAGTAAGAAAAATTACTCGGAGACACTATGGTGCAGTACCCGCAGAGCCCATTGATGGGCCGCATGATGAGCCAGCCGTTGCTCATTTCCTCACTGATCAGGCACGCCGACCGCTTTTACGGCGATACGGAAATTGTTTCTCGCCGGGTTGAAGGCGATATTCATCGATATAACTATCGCGAATGCCACCGGCGCTCCCGTCGGCTTGCGAACGTATTGACGCACCGCGGCATCGTGATGGGTGACCGCATTGCGACGCTGGCCTGGAACGGCTACCGCCATCTGGAAGCGTACTACGGTGTGTCGGGCATGGGCGCGGTGCTGCATACGATTAACCCGCGGCTGCACCCGGAACAAATTGCCTACATTGCCAATCACGCTGAGGATCAGTATCTGCTGTTTGACCTGACCTTCACGCCCGTGATCGAGGCGATCGCGCCGCTGTGCAAGACGATCAAGGGCTTCATCGCCTTGTGCGACCGCGATCGGATGCCTGCGACCGACAAGATTCCGAACCTGCTCTGCTATGAGGATTTGCTCGCTGCGGAATCCGATGAATTCAACTGGCCGGAGTTTGACGAGAATTCCGCGTCCAGCCTGTGCTACACCTCAGGCACAACGGGCAACCCGAAGGGTGCGCTGTATTCCCATCGCTCGACGATCCTGCACTCATTTGCCTCGGCACTCCCGGATGCGCTGAACGTGTCGGCGCGCGACGTCGTGTTACCGGTCGTGCCCATGTTCCACGTGAACGCCTGGGGTTTGCCTTATTCGGTGATGCTGACCGGCGCGAAACTGGTCCTGCCCGGACCGGCGCTGGATGGCAAATCGATCTACGAATTGTTCGAGCAAGAGAAGGTGACGTTCTCGGCCGGCGTGCCGACCGTGTGGCTCGGCGTTCTGAACCACGTTGGTCAGCACAAGCTGAAGTTCTCCACCTTCCGGCGCACCGTGATTGGCGGTTCGGCCTGCCCGCCGGCGATGATGAAGACCTTGCGTCACGACTATGACGTCGAAGTGGTGCATGCGTGGGGCATGACGGAGATGTCGCCGCTGGGTACCTGCTGCACGCTGATGGCCCAGCATATGGCACTGCCGGAAGACCAGAAGCAGGCAAAGCTCGAGAAGCAAGGCCGGGCCATCTATGGCGTCGACATGAAAATTGTGGACGACGAAGGCAAGGAACTGCCGTGGGACGGCACGACCTACGGCAACCTGCTGGTTCGCGGCCCGTGGGTGGTGTCCGGCTACTTCAAGGCGGAGGGCGGTGACGTGCTGCAGGGCGGCTGGTTCCCTACCGGGGATGTCGCTGTCATCGACCCGGAAGGCTATCTGCAAATTACCGACCGCAGCAAGGATGTCATCAAGTCGGGCGGCGAATGGATTGGCTCGATTGATCTCGAGAACATCGCAGTCGCCCATCCGGCGGTGATGCAGGCGGCCTGTATCGGCGTGTTCCATCCTAAATGGGACGAGCGACCGCTTCTGGTGGTGGTGAAGAAGCCTGGCATGGAAGTCAGCAAGGAAGAACTGCTGCAATTCTACGAAGGCAAAATTGCCAAATGGTGGACCCCGGACGATGTCGTCTTCACGGACGCGCTGCCGTTGGGCGCCACCGGCAAGATCCTGAAAAACAAGATTCGCGATGCCTACCGCGAGTACAAGCTGCCGACGGCCTGACGGCCGACGGGGGACTGACGCTTGGAATTCGTACTGATATCACTGCTGAATGGCTTGAGTTACGGACTGCTGCTGTTCATGCTGTCGTCCGGACTCACGCTGATTTTCAGCATGATGGGCGTGCTCAACTTCGCGCACGCGAGCTTCTACATGATCGGCGCCTACCTCGGCTATGCGCTCAGCCAGGCACTGGGCTTCTGGCCGGCCCTGGTGATGGCGCCGCTGGCAGTTGGCGTGATCGGCGCGCTGGTCGAGCGTTTCGGTCTGCGTGTCGTGCACAAGCATGGGCATGTGTCTGAGTTGCTGTTTACCTTCGGCCTGTCTTATCTGATCGTCGAGATCGTGCAGATGATCTGGGGCCGGGCCGCCGTTCCGTACCGGATTCCGGCAGAACTCGACGGCCCGCTGTTCACGCTGTTTTCCACGTCGTTTCCGATCTATCGCGGCTTCATGATGGCGGTTGCGCTGCTGATGCTGGGCGCGATCTGGCTGCTATTGACGCGCACCCGGATCGGGCTGGTGATACAGGCGGCGCTCACGCACCCGGAAACGGTCGAGGCACTGGGCCACAATGTGCCGCGTGTGTTTATGGCGGTATTCGGCGGCGGCTGCGCGCTGGCGGGCCTGGCTGGGGTCATTGGTGGCAATGCGTTCGTCACCGAGCCCGGCATGGCGGCGACCGTCGGCAGCATCATCTTCGTCGTCGTCGTGGTTGGCGGCATGGGTTCACTGGGCGGAGCGTTGCTGGCCTCGCTGCTGATCGGCATGATCCAGACTTTTGCGATCGCACTGGACTGGTCGCTGCTCGGGCCGCTGCAGCGTCTTGGTCTGGAGCTCACACCGGATACCGGCATCTACCGCCTGCTGTCCCTGACCTTGTCGGAAATCGCGACCATCCTGCCGTATGTGCTGCTGTTGCTGGTCCTGATCCTGCGGCCGCGCGGGCTGATGGGCAAGCGGGAGACCTGAATGCCAGCCGCACCGTTGCACTTCCGTCCGCTGAACCTCGGCCGCTGGGTTGTCTGGAGCCTGTTCGCGCTGGCGCTGGCACTGGCACCCAAGCTGTTTCAATCCGGCTCCAGCCTGTCGATGATGTCGATGATGGGCACCGTGATGATTTTTGCACTGTCCTACAACATGCTGCTCGGACAGGGGGGCATGCTGTCCTTCGGCCACGCGGTGTATTCCGGACTCGGCGCCTTCATGGCGATTCATGCGATCAATCTGGCCAGCGCCGGCGCGTTCCCGATACCCTTGCCGCTGATTCCGCTAGTTGGCGGCGTGGCCGGCCTGCTGTTCGGGGGACTGTTCGGCTATGTGACGACCAAACGCGCGGGCACCACATTCTCGATGATCTCGCTGGGCATCGTTGAACTGGTCTTTGCCTGCTCGCTGATGTTTCCGGGATTTTTTGGCGGCGAGGCGGGTATCTCGGGCGATCGGGTGTACGGCACGCCACTGTTCGGCATCAGTTTCGGCCCGCAGATCCAGGTCTATTACCTGATCGCCATCTGGCTCTTCATCAGCACAGCGGCGATGTTCGCATTAGCGCATACCCCGCTGGGCAGAATTGCGAATGCCGTACGCGACAACCCCGAGCGTGCCGAATTCATCGGCTATGACACACGCCGTGTGCGCTGGCTGGTCTTGATGCTGTCGGGATTTTTTGCCGGCATTTCAGGCGGTCTGTCGGCCATCAATTTCGAAATCGTGACAGCGGAAAACGTCAGCCTCGCGCGATCCGGTGCGGTGCTGCTGTTCACCTTCATCGGCGGCACGGGTGTGTTTTTCGGGCCGCTGCTGGGCGCGATCGTCGGCATCTTCATGACGGTGATGCTGTCCGAGTTCACCAAAGCCTGGCAGCTGTATCTCGGTTTGTTCTTCATTCTGATGGTGATGTACGCGCCGGGAGGACTGGCCAGTCTGATCATGGCCAATCTGCGCATTGTCCAGCACCGCAAGCTCGCACGCGTGCTGCCGGCCGGACTGGCGATCATGGTGTCGGGCCTGCTTGCGACGGCCGGCGCGATCGTACTGATCGAGATGCTGTACCACTGGTCGCTGGAGGCGGCTCAGAGCAGCGAGCTGCAGATGTTCGGCATGACCGTCGATACAGCGGCCTCGGGTGGCTGGATTACCGGCGTCGTGCTGCTCATGGCCGGTGGACTGTCCTTCGTGTTCACGCGCACGCCGTTCGTGAATGCCTGGGGTCAGGTGAATGCCGAGATCGAGCAGCAGCTGGCAAGGAGCCATTCATGAGTGGCATCGCACTCGACGTCCGGCAGCTGAAGAAGCGCTTCGGCCAGTCGGAAATCATTCGCGGGATCGACCTGCAGGTGAAGCAGGGAGAACGCATGGCCATCATCGGACCGAATGGTGCGGGTAAGTCGACGCTGTTCAACCTGCTGTCTGGCCGCTATGTGCCAAGCAGCGGGCAGATCCGCCTGAAGGGCACCGATATCACGGGGTTGCCGCCGTACCGGATCAACCGGCTGGGGCTGTCGCGCAGTTTCCAGATTACGAATATCTTCCATCGGCTGTCGGTCTTCGAGAATCTGCGGTGTGCCGTGCTGTGGTCGCTTGGCTATCGTTACTCGTTCTGGCACAAGCTCAATGCCTTGCGTGACGCGCGCGAGCGGGCAGAAGAGGTGATGGAGTCGATCGGACTGGGCTGGCGCCGGCATGTGCCGGCCGGCATGCTCACGTATGCCGAGCAGCGCGCGCTGGAGATCGGCATCACCATTGCCGGCGGCGCAGATGTGATTCTGCTCGATGAGCCGACGGCCGGTATGAGTCGCTCCGAGTCGGATGCTGCCGTTGACCTGATTGCGCGCGTCACCGAGGGTCGGACACTGATGATGGTCGAGCACGACATGAGCGTCGTGTTCGGACTGGCCGATCGTATTGCGGTCGTTGTCTATGGCGAGGTACTGGCCTGCGATACACCAGCGGCGATTCGCGACAATCCACGCGTACAGGAAGCGTATCTCGGCGGCCATGCGCCTGCAGCGGAGGCCGAATGAGCGCGCTGCTCGAAATTCGTGACCTGCATGCTTTCTACGGTAAAAGTCATGTGCTGCACGGCGTGAATCTTGACGTCCGTCCGGGCGAGATCGTCAGCCTGCTGGGACGCAACGGTGTTGGCCGCTCCACCACGGTGAAGGCTGCGATGGGTCTGGTGTCGGCCACAGGTTCGGTGCGTTTCGGCGAGCGCGAGATACTCGGTCTGCCGGCCTTCAAGATTGCTCACCTCGGTCTCGGCTATGTTCCGGAAAATCGCGACATCTTCCCGACACTGACGGTCGAACAGAATTTGCAGCTCGGCGAGAAACGTGCACGTACGTCGCGCTGGAGTCTGGCCGACATGTACCAGATGTTTCCGCGTCTGCAGGAACGACAGTACACGGCAGCGGGCGTGCTGTCCGGTGGCGAGCAGCAGATGCTGACGCTGTGTCGCACGCTGATGGGTGATCCGGACCTGATCATGATCGACGAGCCGACCGAGGGACTGGCGCCGAAGATTGTTGATCTGGTCGCGCAGTATCTGCAGGCGCTGAAAGAGCGTGGCGTGTCGGTGCTGCTGGTCGAGCAGAAGCTGGCAATAGCGCTCGACATTTCTCAGCGTGTGTATGTGATGGGCCGGGGCACCATCGTTTTCGAAGGCACGCCGCAACAGCTGAAGGCAAATCCGATGATCCGCAAGGAATGGCTGGAAGTTTGATCCTGCCTTGACTTGCAAAGAACACCATTCCACAGGAGGAGTCCAACCATGACGCACCGTTTCCGTTCATCTGTAGTCGCCGCTGCGCTGGCCGCGGCATTCATTGCGCCGGCGGCTCAGGCCGATGTGGTGAAGGTGGCTTTCATCGATCCTTTGTCCGGACCGTTTGCGCCGGTCGGCCAGAATCTGCTGAAGAGTTTCCAGTCGGTTGCCGAGGTTGCAAACCGGGACAAGTGGGCAGCCGGGCACACGTTTGAAGTGACTGGCTTCGACAACAAGGCGAGTCCGCAGGAATCGCTGACGGTGCTGAAGGCCGCTATCGATCAGGGCTATCGCTACGTTGTGCAGGGCAATGGTTCGGGCGCTGCCGGCGCGCTGATTGATGCGATCAACAAGCACAATGAACGTAACCCGGGCAAGGAGGTCGTGTTCCTGAATTATGCGGCGGTCGATCCCGACCTGACCAACAGCAAGTGCAGCTTCTGGCATTTCCGTCTGGATGCCAACTCGGACATGAAGATGGAGGCGTTGACCACCTATCTGGCGAAAGACAAGGCGGTGAAGAAGGTCTACATCATCGGCCAGAACTACGCGCATGGTCACCAGGTGACGCGCGCCGCCAAGGAGTACCTGAAGCGCAAGCGTCCTGATATTGAGATCGTCGGTGATGACTTGCATCCCATCGGCAGCGTGAAGGATTTTTCGCCGTATGTCGCGAAGATTGCGGCCAGCGGCGCGGACGTTGTCATCACCGGCAACTGGGGCTCTGACTTGGCGCTGCTGGTGAAGGCAGCGCGCGATGCCAGCCTGAAGTCGAAGTTCTATACCTACTATGGCTACACGACCGGCGTGCCCACCGTGATGGGTGCGGCGGCGGCGAATTATGTCCGCTACGTCGGCACCTGGAACGTCAACAATGAGACCTATGCCGGCAAGGACCTGGTCGAGAGCTTCAAAAAGAAATTCAATGACGACTACTATGGCATGACCACGTACTCAGCGATCCAGCTGCTCGGACTGGGCATCAATCAGGCCAAGACGACCGATCCGGTGAAGGTGGCTTTCGCGATGGAGGGGCTGCGGTTCAAGTCATTGAATGGTGACGTTGAAATGAGAAAAACCGATCACCAACTACAGCAGCCGATCTACATAACCACGTGGGTCAAGGCGAACGGCAAGGACGTCAAATTCGATCAGGAGAATACCGGCTACGGCTGGAAGACCGAGCAGAAGATCGATGCGTATGTCGGCGCTCAGCCGACCTCGTGCAACATGAAACGTCCGCAGTAACTCCCGCCCTTGTCGCCGGATGCGTCAGTACTACGGCATCCGGCGACGGTTCTTGTGGATGCGGTATTGTCCGCACCACAGTTGACGGGCATTGATGGACAAAGCCCGATCGCTTCCTACAATCTGCCTCGTTTCTGAACTCTTACGGAGATTCTCATGCGAGGCACTCGTCGCCAGCTATTCTCAGTAGTTCGCCTGGCGCTGCTTTTCGCAGCCGCCGCCACCGCGCTTCCGTCCCTTGCGCAAACGCTCAATATCGGTCTGAGTGGCCCGTTCAGCGGAGGCTCCAGCCCGATGGGCGAAAGCATGCGCAATGGTGTGCGCCTGGCCGTCGAGGAAATCAATGCGATCGGCGGCATTCACGGGCAGCAGATCGAACTGATCGAGCGTGACGATCAGGCGCGCAACGAGCAGGGCGCACAAGTGGCCGCCGAATTGGTGAAAATGAAAGTGGTGGCCACTATCGGCATCGTCAATACCGGCGTTGGCCTGGCATCGATCGACCACTATCAGAAAGCACGCATTCCCCTGCTGATCGCGGTGTCGACCGGGCCGGCACTGACCCGCAAATATGCGCCGCCAGCCAGCAAGGAGAATTTCATCTTTCGCGTGTCGCCGACGCTGGATCTGGAAGCCAGGATGCTGGCGGCCGAGCTGAAAAAGCGGCATCGAACACGGATAGCGTTGCTGGCCGATGACACGCCTTATGGCGATAGTGGCGTGGCGGCAGTGACCTCCGCAACCCGCTCGGCCGGTATCGATATCGTGACCGTCGAGCGCTTCAAGATCGGCGCGACCCAGATGGACAACGCACTGCGGCGCGCCCGCAGCGCCGGCGCACAGGCCGTGGTCGCGTGGGCGATCGGCCCGGAGCTGGCTCAGATCGCGACGGCGATGAAATCCGCGCACTGGAGTGCGCCACTGCTCGGCAGCTGGACGCTGTCGATGCGCAATTTCATCGATACGGCAGGTGCAGCGGCGGAAGGCGCGCTGATGCCTCAAACCTTCATTCAGGATGCTGGCTCGACCGCAAAAAACAGTTTTTTGCTGGCTTATCAGCGCCATTTCAAGACGGATCTGATTCCGTCACCCATGAGCGCAGCGCAGGGCTATGACGGTATGCATCTGCTGGCGCTTGCACTTCGTCAGGCCCGCTCTACCGATGGCGATGCTATCCGGCAGGCGCTGGAAAATCTGGGCAGCCGCTACCAGGGAGCCGTGACCAGCTACGATCGTCCGTTTTCCGCTGCCGACCATGACGCAATCACCGCCAACATGATGGTGATAGGTAAAGTAAGTGCAGGCCGGGTTGATTATGCGTATCGGGAAGACCAGCGGCGCAGTGCATTGTTAAGAGTGAAATCGAAATAATACGGTCGTGCTTTTCTGCGGTATAGTTGTCGGCTTAATCGACCGGCACATTGCTGGCTGCCACGCTCACCACAGGAGACCCCTTTCATGACCGCCACCTATCAGGAGCACGGCGATATCGCCGTCATCACGCTTGACAATCCTCCGGTCAATGGCTTGGGTCATGAGACCCGGACCGGCATCGCCGATGGTGTCCATCGTGCGCTGGACACGGCAGCCGTGAAGGCGATCGTGATTATCGGTTCAGGCAAAGGCTTCTCGGGCGGAGCGGATATTCGCGAGTTCAATTCGCCGAAGGTGTTGCAGGAGCCATCGCTGAACACGGTGATTCGCATCGTCGAGAGTGCGGGGAAGCCGGTCATCGCAGCGATCCACGGGATGGCGATGGGTGGCGGGCTTGAACTGGCACTGGGCTGCCATTATCGTGTCGCGACCGCCAGCGCACAGATCGCCTTGCCTGAAGTGAAGCTCGGCATCCTGCCGGGTGCCGGCGGCACTCAGCGCTTGCCGCGTGTACTGGGTCTTGAGCAGGCGCTGAACATGATCGTGTCTGGCACGACAGTGATGTCAGAGAAGCTTGCCAAAACAAAGCTGTTCGACCAGATGATCGAAGGCGATCTGCTCGAAGGTGCGATCGCCTTTGCTCACGGTATCGCTGACCGCCGTCCGTTGCCGAAGGTACGCGACCTGAGTGTCGATCTGCCGAACGCGGAAGGCTACCTGCAGTTCGCACGCAATGCAGTGCGCACCGTCGCCGGACCGTTTCCGGCACCACTCAAGTGTGTCGATGCGGTTGCCGCAACCGTCACGAAAAAATTCGAGGAAGGCCTCAGCTTCGAGCGCAACCTGTTCCTTGAGCTGGTGCAAACGCCGGAATCCAAGGCGCTTCGGCATGCCTTCTTTGGCGAGCGCGCTGCATCGAAGATTCCGGATGTGCCTGCTGACACAGCGCTGCGTGACATCAAATCGGCTGCGGTGATTGGTGCCGGCACGATGGGCGGTGGCATAGCGATGAATTTCGCCAACGCCGGCATCCCGGTCAAGCTGCTCGAAATGAAGCAGGAAGCGCTGGATAGGGGCCTTGCGACGATACGCAAGAATTACGAAACATCGATGAAAAAGGGCAAGCTCACGCAAGAGCAGTTCGACAAGCGCGTGGGGCTGATCAGCGGCACCCTGGCCTATGAAGACATTGCATCGGCCGATATCGTGATCGAGGCGGTATTTGAGGACATCTCCGTCAAGGAGACGGTGTTCAAGACGCTCGACGAGGTGATGAAGTCCGGTGCGATTCTCGCGTCGAATACGTCGACGCTGGACGTCGACAAGATCGCCAGCTTCACAAAACGTCCGCAGGATGTAATCGGTACGCATTTCTTCAGCCCGGCAAACGTGATGAAGCTACTGGAGATCGTGCGTGGCGCAAAGACCGGCAAGGATGTGCTGGCGACCGTGATGGCATTGGCGAAAAAGATCAAGAAAACCGGCGTCGTCTCCGGTGTCTGCGATGGCTTTATCGGCAACCGGATGGTCGAGCAATACATCCGTCAGGCCTTTTTCCTGCTGGAAGAGGGCTGTCTGCCAGAGCAAGTCGATAAGGCAATCGAGAAATTCGGTTTCGCGATGGGTCCATTCAGGATGAGCGACCTCGCTGGCAATGACATCGGCTGGTACATCCGCAAGCGTCGCTATATCGAGAAGCCGGACGTCACCTACTCGAAGATCGGCGACAAGCTGTGCGAGAAAGGGCGTTTCGGTCAAAAAACTTCGGCCGGTTGGTATGACTACAAGGCGGGCGACCGCAAGGCTTATCCGTCGGATGAGGTGAATCAGATGGTCATCGCGCATTCCTCGGAGATTGGGGTGGAGCGCCGCAAGATCAGTCATGAAGAAATCGTTGAACGTCTCGTATATGCGCTGGTGAATGAGGGCGCGCTGATTCTCGACGAAGGAATCGCACTTCGTGCATCCGACATCGATATGGTTTACTTGACCGGTTACGGTTTCCCGCTGTTCCGTGGCGGTCCGATGTTCTATGCCGACATGGTGGGCTTGCCGAATGTGCTGCGTGCGATCCGCAATTACGCGAAGGGTCATCATCCGGAAGCCTGGGTGGCAGCGCCCTTGCTGGAAAAACTGGCAGCGGAAGGCAAGTCTTTTAACTGAGTCTGGGTGCGGTGCAGATTATTGAAGTCTGCTCTATTACCTCGGTGCCGGTTGGTGTGTCCGCATAGACCAGTAATTTTCTGTCAGGAACTGACCTGCCGCCATTCGGCGGCAGGGTTTCATTCCGCGTGCATGCAAACGTGCGCGCATGTCTTCTATCATCTGCGGGTTGCCGCACAACATCACGCGTGATTGTTCAGCTGTGACCGGACACGCCGTCTTCGCCTCCAGGCTGCCGTCATCCCATGCCTTGGTGAGACGCCCGGCGATATCACGTTCATCGTCGACATGCGGCAAGCTGCTGATGCAATAAAGCAGCGACAGCGTCGCCTGATTCGGGAACGGGGCTGCCTGTCGCGACAGTAGTTCGTCGCGATAAATCCGTTCGGCATCGTTGCGTATGCCATGGACCAGAAGGATGCGGCGAAACTGCCTCCACACGCGCGGATCGCGCAGCATCGAGATAAAGGGCCCAATGCCGGTACCGGTCGCCAGCATCCACAGATCGTCCCCGTCGACAAACCGGTCCGAGGTCAGAAAACCATAGTTCTCATGCTCGATGTGCAAAGTATCGCCGGGCTGTAGCTCTGCCAGTCGTGATGTGAACAGACCGCCGGGAACGATCACCGCCACAAACTCAAGCAGTTTCTCGTGCGGTGCGGACACAAACGAGAACGCTCGCCAGATCAGGCTGCCATCGACCTGCAACGCAATTCTGGCGTACTGACCCGGCAGATAGTTCAGTTCAAGCGGCCGGGTCACAGTGAAACTCAGCAGAGACGGGGTCCAGTATCGAATGCCGACGATTTGCTCGACGGAAAACGGTTTCGCGTGGCTCATGTCGTTCGGCACGGTCATCACAGCTTCGATGGCAAAGCAGGCGGCAAGCTGTCTCGCCTTCCATGACATTGGACTCCGGCTTCGCGTTGTTTGCTCACGACGAAAATGCAAAAAGCAACGGACTAGTGCGCCAGTTTTGCTCATCTACGCGCATCAAAATGCAATAGTTTCATCACTGATAACTAGGATCAAGTCCCCTCCAACATATCAAAAGGGAACTGACGATGAAAAAATTTGCATGCTCGCTAGCTGCGACGGCCGCCGCTGTTGCGGGATTTAACCTGCCGGCTCACGCGGCTGGTATCAGTACTGGTGCACTTGAGGTGACCGCGACGGTAGATCCCTACTGTCGGATCACGACCACGCCGGTCAATTTCGGGAACTACCGCCCGGACGGCAATACGCTCTTTGCGACTGGCAAGCTGACCCTGACCTGCACCAAGAACACCACGCCGACAGTGGTGCGTCTCGACTACGGCAAAAATGCCAATAGCGGCACGACGCGCAAGATGGCAGGCCAGGCGGTGGCGGGGCAGCCGGTTGAGACGTTGACCTACGAGCTTTACAAGCCTACGGCTGACAACGCTTGCCCGGAATCGAGCGTGGACGTCTGGGGTAACGACAAAGACACCGGCCTGTCAATCGCAGGCGTGATTGTCGGTGGCGACTCGAAGGAGATCAGCGTGTGCGGCAAGCTCTCTGCGGGCCAATTCGTGACGCCGGACGTTTATACCGACACCGTGACTGCCAGCGTGGAGTTCTGATGATCATGCGCCCGGTTACGTCATTAACTGTCAGCCGGCTGGCGTGCCGGGTGCATTCATTTTTCACCCAATGCTCGTTGCTGGTCCTGCCGATTCTAGCCTTGACGACAGCCGCGCCGGACTGCCGTGCCGGTTCATTTGCGGTCAGTCCCACGCGCATCGAGTTGTCCGATGCACAGTCGCGCACTGTCATCCATATCGACAATCCGACCAAAGACCCGATCACGATTCAGCTCAGGCCGATGGCATGGTCACAGCCGGAAGGAAAAGACCAGCTACGTCCGAGCCGCGACATCCTCGCTACACCGCAGATCATCACCGTTCAGCCTGGTGCATCTCAGCTGGTTCGCGTGGGTGCGCTACGCAAGGCCGATCCGCAAGGTGAGCTTGCATACCGGCTCTTACTCGAAGAGATCCCGCCTCCCGCACCGCCGGATTTCAAGGGATTGCAGGTGATATTGAAAGTCAGTCTGCCCATTTTCCTGAAGCCGGCCATTACGTCGAAAGAAAAATTACAGATATCGCTTTCCAGTGCCGATGCTCAACAATTGAGCCTGCAGATATCGAATTCGGGAAATGCGTCAGCACATGTGCGCGATATCTCTTTGCATCCTGCCGAAGAGCCAGACAATTTGCTGGCGACGTATCCGGGCAGCGTGTATGTGCTTGCAGGTCAGCAGCGTGCCGTGGTGCTCAAGCCCGGCGACTATGACCTTGGCAAAAAATTTCTCATCAAGGCCACCACGCAATCCGGCCCGTTGCAGTTCCATGCGCTCCCAATATCACCATGACCTACTTGGCACCAGAACACTCCATGCGCTGTTCAGACTGATCCTGACAGGCTTGCTGTCGCTGGTTCTTTGCAGCTCACCGGCCCAGGAGAAATCCGCTGCAGAGTCGGAATTCGATGAACTCATTGTGGAGCTGAGTATCAATGGACAATTCGTCGGGCAGGGCGTGCTGGCGCTGCACCAGCGCTCGGGACAGTGGCTGTTGCCGGCCGATGCACTGGCGCTCGCCAAAGTAGATATCAACGGTCTCCGCACGCTGGAATTCAACGATATCGCCTACGTCTCTCTGGAGTCACTGGGAGCACAAGGCGCGTCATTCGACGAAAGCCGGGCAGCGCTCACCGTCAATCTCGATCCTGGCCGGTTCCTGCCAAATGTTCTCGATACCCGGCCCACGGGTGCAGGACAGCTGCCCACGCACAGCGCAGGCAGCTTCCTCAATTACGACCTGCTGGTCAACCATGTGGCGGGCGAGAGCAGCCGTTCGCTCTATGCCGAAGCGGGAACAGCCCTGGGTGCCGGTGTCGGTGTCATGAACGCCTTATTCATTGACCGAAACGACGTCAGGCAAAGTTTGAGACTCGACACGACCTATACGCAAGACTTTCCAGACCGGATGGCAACGCTGCGCATCGGCGATGGCATTACCCACCCGTCGACCATCCTTGGTCGAGCAGTCCGGTTTGGCGGATTGCAGTGGGGGACAAATTTCCGCACCCGGCCTGGGCTCATCACCTTACCCGTCGCAACGTTGTCAGGACAAGCTGCGCTTCCCTCCACGGTGGAGTTGTATGTCAATGATGTTCTGCAGACGCGCAGCGCGGTGACGCCAGGACCATTTTCTATCGTCAGCCCGCCGCTGGTTTCCGGCGATGGCGAAGTTGTACTAAAGGTCACCGATATCGTCGGGCAGCAGCAAATCGTCAGTCAGCGGTTCTATGCCAGTTCTGCGATGCTGGCTCCTGGCCTGACCGATTACTCCATCGAACTGGGCGCCTTGCGCAGGTATTTTGGGCTACGTAGCAATGATTACGACGATCTCTTCATCGCCGGTAGCTGGCGGCACGGCGCCAGTGACGGTCTGACCATCGAAGCGGGCGCAAGTGCGCAACAAGGCGGCGCAGTGGGGGCAGAGGCCGGCACCATGGCCACTTTCACCGGGCTAGGCACGGGACTGGCCGCGATCGGACTCAGCCATGCCGGAGATGGGACCGGCGTGCAAGTAGCCGCTGGCTTTGAACGCCGCACTAAGACGCACAGCTTTTCAATCAGGACACAACTGGCCAGCAACCGTTTTCGCCAGACTGGCGTCGATACCAGCCAGACCGTTCGACGACTGATCAGCGTGTTCTACGGATACCGGGTCGACGGTCTTGGCAACATTGGGCTGTCTTACACCCGCCAGCAACGGGCGGGCACTCAGCCTGTGGCTATCACCACCGCAAGCCTGACACCCAGGCAGACGCCGTGGGGAAGTTTCACCTTGTCGCTGATGCAAAGCCGCGCTGAGCGAACCGAGACATCAATCAATCTTTTCTGGACATGGAACTTCGATCGTGGCACCAGCATCAGCGGCTTCCACACTCGATCATCGGATGTGCCTCCGCAAACCGTGTTTCAGCTGCAAAACAACCAGCCACCCGGTGAGGGCTGGGGATATCGACTGCAGGTGGCGCGGAATGCGGCGAACCAGGCAGCCGTTTTTGGTCAGAATGCACTCGGGGCCGGGCGCATCGAAGTTGCGGAATTACATGGGCAGACCAGTGCCCGCATAGGTCTTAGCGGCGCAATTGCACTGCTGGATGGGCAGATGTTCATCACGCGCCGCATCGACAGCAGTTTTGGCCTGGCCAGACTGCCCGGGTTCGACAACGTGCGTATCTATGTCGACAACCAGCTCGCGGGTCGCACGAATGCCCAAGGTTATGCATTATTGCCCCGCCTGCATCCTTACCTGAAAAACAATGTCTCGATCGAGCAGCTCGATCTTCCGCTCGACGCCAGCATGGAGCAGCTGCGCGTTCATCCGATACCCGCTTGGCGATCCGGAATCTTGATTGATTTCCCTGTAAAAAATGCCGCAGCGGCAACAATGGATCTGATGCTTGATGATGGCAAGCCCGTACCTGCCGGTGCGGTCGTCACCATCATCACGGAGGGTGAAGCACAGGGTTCGCCATTTGCCGTCGGCGAGGAAGGTTTGCTGTACTTGTCCGGGCTGTCGGCTGAAAACAGGCTGCATGCACGCTGGGCGCAAGGCCAGTGCGAATTGCGTGTGCTTTATGTGCCGGAAAAAGGCAGCGTGCCCCATCTCGGCAAGCAGATTTGTGAACACAAGGGAGGCCGGCCGTGATCAGGCTCACCATTCAAATCGTATTGCTCGTTGCGTTCTTAGCAGCGGGCCCGGCTGCCATCGCGATGAGCTGCTTTCTGTCCGGAGCGCCACAGATTGTCTTCGGGCGCTACGAGCCCTGGCTCTCTTCGTCACATGATGTTCAGGGAACCTTCTTCATTGAATGCACGCCCGCAACCTCCGGCGAGGTCATGGATATCCGCGTCAAATTGCTATCCACCACGCCGGGACGCATGACCATGCGCAATCTGGATACCGGCGAGCTTCTGCGCTTCCATCTCTATCTGGATCCCACGCGCGCCGTACCCGTCCAGGACAATTTACTCTTCGAATTGCGTGCGCCGCTGGCGGTGACCACGAGATTCCCGATCACCTTATACGGACGCATTCCTGCAGGCCAGAATGTGGCCGTTGGTAGTTACCGCGCTCGTTTCACGGTCATTCTGGACTTCTGACCCCCCAGGTCGGTCCGCTTGCATCACACGCTTGCTCAGACTCGCTATCTGCATCGGAGTGCACAGCACCGAAGGAAGATGAAATTTTCCGACGCGCTGGCAACGAAGATCACAGCCTGGCCGCCGGCTTGCTTGCCACCACGCGTGGATTGCCGCTGCTACCCACGGTCTGCAAACTGACCGGCCGACGCCAGATGCGCGACATGTAGTCGAGGACGCGTTCGGCGCGCGGCAAATCCAGCCCGCGTCCGTCGCCTCGGTAGTCATGTACCAGTTCTACGCTGCCATCGACATGCAGTGCCCGTACGGCGACCCGCGGAGCGCCGTAGTTGAATTTGGGCGACAGTATCGCTTCCCGTATCGCATGAATATCCTTCTCTGCGATTCTTATGCCGCCCTCATGATCTGACTCGTAGACGAACAGCTCGAGCTTTTCTGCAAGCTCAGGCGTCAGGTAATTGCGGATGAAGCCGAAATCGTCCTCGTCATGCCGCACCTGACGGGCTTTTTCCATTCCCTGCCTGTCAATAATGTCTTCCCAAATCGAGAAACCGAGATGATAGGGATTGATCGACAGCGCCAGCTGATTGTCCGCTGCAAAAGGCCGGACGACATCGGAATGTGCCTTGATCGCCGACACATACAGGTCGGACGGGAGAAAATCCGCTTCGCGCAGCAGCCGCGCATGCCAATAGGACGCCCATCCCTCATTCATGATCTGACACGCGAACACCGGATAAAAATAGAAAGATTCTTCACGCACCGCGAGAAAAATGTCGCGCTCCCAGCCTTCGAGCTCAGGAGCGTAGTGAGCGATGAACCAGAGCAGGTCGTACTCAGGCTGAGGCGGCACCGTCAGCGCTCGCCGTGCGGCAGATGTCGGCGGCCCGGCCTCACCGGGCAATTGATGAAACCGCGCAGCAAAGCCACCGATCTCCTCTGCACGCGGTGATGTCGGCGATGTCGGGAAGGGTGGCCGATGCAAGGGCTGGTTGATATCCACATGCGGCTCCAGCGCGAGTGCGGCATCGAGAATCTGCTCGACCCGCTCCTGCCCGTGCTGCTCGAGCGCTGTCTCGATCGCATGCGCGCGCGCCGCGGCCTGCTCGAGAATATGCCCTCCGGCCATACTCATGAAATGGGAGAACAGATGATTGTTCTTGGAAAAATCCGCATGTCCGATGACGTGAGCGATGACCAGTACATTCTCCGCCAGCGAGTTGGCACGCACCAGATACGCATGGCAGGGGTCACCGGGAAACATGACCTCAAAAATGCGTGAATGTCCCATGCCCTGTCGGATCAGCTGATGAATGTAACGTATCCCAAATGACCAGTGAGGCATGCGCACAGGCAGCCCGTAGACCGAGATCTCCATCAGGAAATTGTCGGGCACTACCTCAAAATCGACCGGGTAATAATCCAAGCCAAGCTGGCCTGCCAATGACTCAATCTTCGCTACATAGCCGCTCAAATCGTCCGGCGCCATCATGCCTCCGCTTGCCGCATCGCTTCCTGCATGAAGAATTTTCTGATTGCATTCCAGATATCGTCTGGCTGATTCAGGACACTGCTGCCGAGCGGAGCACCCGACTGCTCCAACTGGTTGCAAATGGTCTTCATTTCGGTGTCCGAAACGCGCGAAGAACCCGGCACGGTTTCCACATAACCGACGTAGTTCAGCAATTGCGTCAGCTTCTCAAGACCAGCTGTCGCTGCCGCCCGGTCTTCGGTAAAGTTTTCACCATCAGACGCGTAGAACAGATAGCCGTTGTACTGCGACGGGTCATATTCCGATTCAATCATGCGGATCGCCAGCTCAAATGCCGTGGACGCACCGGTACCGCCGGTGCCGGTCACCTGAAAAAAATCGGCCTCGCTAAACTCCCATGCCTGCGTAGTGTGGGCGATGAAGCGCGTTTCGACCTGACCGTACTTGCGTCGTATGCCCTGGAGTACAAAAAAGAAAAACGTCTTGGCCAACTTGCGTTCCGCATCCGTCATGCTCGCTGAGACGTCAAGTGCGAACAGCACGACCGCATTGGTCGCTGGTTTGCGCCGGTGCACCAGCTGGCGGAACCGCAGATCCTCATTCGAGAAGGGCACGGCATCCTGCTGAATCGCACGTCGCTTGACGGCCTCCTTGACCGTGCGCCGGCGATCGAGACGGGCACGCGCACCGTGCCGGTCCCAGCCTTCGCGCACGAACTCGTCTTCAGACAAGCTTGTCTTCGGCTTGGGCTGCATGTCTGGCAGCTTCAGGCTCTCCCACAACCAGTCGACGATATCGTCCACCTTGAGCTCGAGCAACAGTCGGACCTCGCCCTCACTGTTGTCGCCTTCGCCTTCTTCATCATCGACCCGCGGCCGGGCAGGGCGCAGCACATCGCCGGCACGACCGTGGCCCTGACCCGCGCTACGCTGGCTGTCTGCCGGGCTGTCGCTGAGACGAAAGCGCGCATGCTCCAGCAAGCGCACTGGCAGCTGGACCGTACGCCCCTCGGCGCCAGTGATCAGATCGGTACCGGCAACCAGATCGGGCAATTGCTGTTGCACGCTCTGTCGCACCTTCTCATTGTGACGAAGCCAGTCGCGAGCCCCGCGCGAAAACAGCGCATACCAGGGGGCGCCGCCGGAAATCGTGCTGTGGACTGTCATCCTGTGCCCCTTATCCAGAGAGAGCTATCGTCGGAGAGGAGGCTTGAAGAGCCGCTGCACTCCTGTCCGCTGATGTGACCTTCGTCCCTGCTTGACGCCTCGAACAGAGCGCCGATGGTCTCGTTACGACGACTTGCTACACAGGCCGACATGTCTGCACCGGTACCCCTGGCCATCGACGGTCTATTTATCGACGGGCTGTTAGCGCCACTGACTGATTTCCATCCGACGTCCTTCATTCTTGCGCCAGCAGAGTGGTGACATAGTTGAGTGCTTCGCGTGCGCTGTGGCTGTCATAGCCATACTCATCGACCATCCGTTTCTCGACGACCGAAATCTTCTGGCGCGCTTCTTCATCCGGCCGGCTGGATGAACTGACAAGCCGAAGCACATCGCGGCGCTGCTCAAACAGGTACTGCTGTACTGCGTCGTGTAATTGCGCATGACTGTCCAGTGTGAATTTTTCGCCGCGTTTGAAGGCACCCATGGCTTTCCTCACCACCTCTTGCCTGAACGACTGCTTGCCGGAATCGGAGATATGGATTTTTTCCTCCACTGAGCGCAGGAAGCGCTCGTCCGGATGCCTTTCCTCATTGGTGATCGGATCGACAATCTGGCGGTTGTCCAGCGTCGCCTCGACCTCGTCAAGGTACTTATCAAGCAAGTCTTGCGCCTCCTGCTCGAATGACACAAACAACGCTTTGTGAACGTCTTCCTTCACCCAGCGGTTGTAGAAATGTTTGCGGGCCAGAACCAGATAATCGATCCACTTGCGCTTCTTTTTCGCATCAATACGTGCATCGCTGTCGATGGCATCCTTCAGTGCTAGCAGCACATCCATCGTGCTCAGGCTGCGCATGTTCGACTGGATAATTGCGTTCGACAACGCATTGATCACGAAACGCGGCGATACACCGCCCAGACCTTCCTCCGGCAACTTCTGGCGTGTGCGATCGGCATCAGCACGATTGATGCCTTCCACATCCTCATGCGCATAGATACGCACCTTGCGCGCCATATCCTGATCCTTCTCATCTGCTTCGTGCAGACGTGTGAGGATCGCAAACACCGCAGCAGCGTGCAGCACATGCGGATCGAGATGAACCTCGCGGAATGCCGGCGCAGCTGACGAGATCAGTTTGCGGTAGATGCGCGCCTCATCCACATAATTGAGTGTGTAAGGCACCTGGATGATGACCATGCGGTCCAGCAGCGCCTCGTTCTCGCTCTCTTGCAGGAATTTACGGAACTCGGCAAGGTTGGTATGTGCCAGTATCGTTTCATCCAGATAGATCAGCGGAAAGCGCGACACCTTGACATTCTTCTCTTGCGTCAGCGTCAGCAGCAGATACAGAAATTCGCGCTTGACCTTCAGGATCTCGATCATCTCCAGCATCCCGCGGCTGGCTGCATACACAGCACCGGACCACGACCACGCGCGTGGATCACCTTCGTCACCGTATTCGGCTACTTTCGACAGGTCGACCGAACCAACCAGATCGGCCAGGTCGGCCGTGGTCGGGTCATGTGGAGCGTAGGTGCCGATGCCGCTGCGGCCCGCTTCCGAAATGAAGATGCGTTCGACCGGCATCTGAAGGAAATCGCCGTTGTGCTGCTGCTCCAGTCGCATGCGGCAGAACGGGCAAATCTCACCGCTGATATCAACGCCGTAAGTCTCGCGAAAATTCGGACGCAATGTGTGCGGGATGAGATGCAGTGGCGATTCATGGACCGGACAGTCACGAATCCCATACAGCGCACCGGCATCGGTGTGACTGTATTCCTCCAGGCCACGCTTGAGCAGGATCACCAGGGTGGACTTGCCACCCGATGGCGGCCCCAGCAGCAACAGCAGGCGACGGCCCACCTCCGATCCCGCGGCCGCCGCCTTGAAATAATCGACGACACGCTCGATCGCCTCATCCATGCCGAACAGCTCATCGGCAAACAGCGCGGTACGCAGCTGACCGTGCGCATCTTCGCTCCGGGTCCAACGGATCATGTCCCAGATATATTGATGCGAACTGCGTACGATGCCCCGCGGATCTGCCGGCAAGATTTTTTCAAGAAACTCATCCAGCGTGCCCGACCAGTAATTCGCCTTGTGCTCGCGGGTAAATGCAAGCAGGCTTTGCATGAAATTTTCCCGCTGCCCGGTACTCCATTCCTTGTCAGTGTCTGTCATGAACCGCTCTCCCTGGCGAAGATGAACAAGCTGGTGTGAAGACAGCTGACAAGTGGACAATGCAAGCAGGGTAGCGGTTCGCGCGCGGGAGTTGAGATGCAATGTTTTCAATCGAAACGCAGATCGCCACGCTACAATCCCGACCCACTGATTCATCGCATCAATTCTTGTTGCCCGAGGTGCCATGCAGACCATCGCCGAACCCGTCCAACTTAGCACACAACACGCTGCGGCACAGCCACACCGTATCGTCATTGTCGGCGGCGGCGCCGGCGGACTGGAGCTGACGACCCGGCTCGGCAATCAGCTCGGCCGCTATGGCAAGGCGCAAGTAACGCTGGTCGACCGCGAAGCGACCCACATCTGGAAGCCGCTGCTACATGAGGTCGCGGCCGGCAGCATGGATCCGCATGCGCACCAGCTTGAGTACATTGCTCAGGCGCGCTGGCATCACTTCGAATTCCAGCAAGGGGAAATGCTTGAGCTCGACCGACTCAGCAAGACCCTGACTGTCTCCGCGCTGCGTGACGACGAGGGTCAGCCGATCTTGCACGAACGCCAGATACCGTATGACACCCTGATATTGGCGATTGGCAGCGTCACGAATTTTTTTGGTGTGCCTGGCGCTGCGGAATATGCGATGGCCATCGATACCGTCGGCCAGGCCGAGCAGGTGAGGCGGCGTATCCTGGCCGCCTGCATGCGCGCGCAGAACCGACAGACCGACGCCGATAGCGAAGACATGCACCAGGTCCACCTGGTCATCATCGGCGGCGGCGCAACGGGGGTCGAACTGGCCGCCGAGCTTCGCAACACCGCGCAGGTACTGGCCGCCTACGGACTGCACAAACTGAATTCGCGGCGCGACATCCGCATCACCCTGATTGAGGCCGGGCCGCGCATACTGCCGCCTTTGCCGGAATGGATTGCGAACGACACCTCGCGCTTGCTGGCCGAACTGGACGTCCAGGTGATGACGGGCGATCCCGTCACCGAGGTTCACACCGACGGCGTACGCACCCGGAGCGGACGCAAGCTGCCAAGCGATCTGACCGTATGGGCCGGCGGTATCCGGGTACCTGCTGTGCTGAGCCGCGTCGGGCTACCCACCAATCCTATCGGTCAGGTGATCGTATCGCCGACCCTGCAAACCATCACAGACCCGGACATCTTTGCGCTCGGCGATTGCGCCAGCTGTCCGTGGCCTGCAACCGGAAAATCCGTTCCGCCGCGCGCGCAAGCGGCGCATCAACAGGCATCGCTGCTGGTGGCCAGCATGAAGCGCCGGTTGCTCGGACGCAGTCTGCCGACCTTCACTTACCGTGACCACGGATCGCTGATCTCACTGGGCCACTACGAAACCGTCGGCAATCTGATGGGCAAGCTGGTCGGACGATCGGTGCGTATTCAGGGATTGCTGGCGCGATTACTTTATCTTTCGCTCTATCGCCATCACCAGCTGGCGTTGCACGGCTTTCTGCGCATGGCGCTGGATGCATTCGCGCAATGGCTGAGACGGCGTACATCGCCTCGCGTCAAGCTTCACTAAGCTGACCATTGCATCGCGACCACCTGAACGGCATTGCTGGCAGGCGGCTTGTTTTGACGTCATACATGTCGGACAGCCAGCGTATTGCCTGATGGAATTGTTATTCCACACATATTTCGTTTCTTGCTACCGGGTTACCCGTCAAGCTTGTGCGATTGATGACAATCCAGCGCCCATTTTTTTCTCTCATCGACCCAGTTGTTCGGTGCCTGAACAATTTTTGGAACAATTTGTTGTTTGTTTTCACACAGTTGGAAATCGTGCCGTTGGCGCAATTTCAACAAGGGGTGAACGCATGGCAACTAATCTTGAGCGTATGCAAATCATGATGGAAGAGATCGGGCCGAGCCTGCCCGAGATCGAAGCCGTCATCCAGAGCGAAGACAGGAACTGGGCGATTCAGTTCAGCGATCAGTCCATCGTGATGCTCGAATGGGTCGAAGATCCGGATCGCGTGGTGCTGACCTCCTTACTGGGCGTACCGTCGGAATCGATGCAGTTATCCGTCTATGAAACCCTGCTTTGCTACAACCTGCTGTGGAAGGACACGGGCGGCGTCAAAATGGCCCTGTCCGGACCAGGGGGAGAGCTCGTCGTCATCTACGAGCTGTTTTCTTCCGACCTGACGCTGAATGAATTACAGACCGTACTGACGAATTTTGTCAGCATCGCGCAGATATGGACCGTCTATGTGACAGGCGAGAGTGAGCAGCCCGGCATGCCGTTGCCAGGTTCGATGGACATGCTGCAACTGGGTGCTTGAGCCACCTGGATCAACGAACGAAAGGATACCGACATGGGGAACGCAATCAACGGGCTGGCTGGAAAGACCGCCACCGCACCGATGGATAACGCGCAGGCTACGGCACCCGCGAAGGCCACGGGCGGACAAGTGAAGTCGCTGTATGGCACAGCTACCGCAGAGCTGGTGAACATGATGAACCGACTCAGCCAATTTTCGGCAACGGCACAGGCACTGGTCGGCTCGCGCAATCCCGACCTGCAATGATCCCGACAATCCAAAAATCACTGAGACAGGAAAATCATGGCTACCGCTACCGAGCAGATACAGCAACTATTGCAAGAGATCGGCCCCAGCATGCCGGACATCGATGCTGTCGTGCAGACAGAGGAGCCCAGTTGGGCCATACAGTTTTCTGACGAGACCGTCATCATCCTTGAAGCAGCCGAAGATCCGTCACGCATCGTGATCTCGGCCGAGATGGGGGCAGTGCATGATGCGCAGCAGCGCGTGATTTATGAAACCCTGCTGTGCTACAACCTGATGTGGCGCAACAGCGGCGGCGTAAAGATCGGACTGGCCGGACCGCAAGGCACGCTGATCGTCAGTGCCGATATCTGCCTCGACAACCTGACCTTAGCGGACCTGCAGCAGGAAATTAGCAAATTTCTGAAGATCACCCGGTCCTGGACTCAGTACATCGCAAAAGCCGGGAAAGGTGAACTGGCGGAGTTGCCACCGTTGCCGGGTATGGGGGTGGCGGGGATGAATTTGCAGGCTTGAGGGAAGAATTGCGATGAAGCCCAAAACTTTCTCAGGTGTTCGCCATGACATGAGCGCACCTACCAGTGAACAAGATGCCATCGACAAACTTGACGAATTAAATACCTTCCTGGGCACCGTCAAGGCTAGCGCCCGACTTCGTGCAAAAGACAAAGAAGGGATAACCTTCCTGCATACGCGTACAGGTACGATTTTCGGAAGATTTTTTAAATGGCTGACTGTGGGGTGGCCCAAAGCAGTCCAGCAACGTAATGAAGTAAAAACTCTTATTAATAATGTATTATCAAAAGTCGAATGCAACAACAAAAACGCCAAAGAACTTAAACAAAAAATTCTTGATGAGACGCTTAAAGTTAAAAAATTCTCTGAATTCAACATTTTTAAATTACGCTCCGAGCTGAAGTCACTGCAATATTTAATAAACAACGAAAGAGAAACAAAAGAAGAAGATGATTACATTTCCCCCAGCCTGACAACTTCAGAAACAGATCAAGATAAAAATGATTTTCATTATGAATATGAGGACATTAGAAAAAAACCATTTGAACCTAAAAATAAAACTCCTGATGATTTAGAAATCGCATCCGATTCTGAATCTGAAAACGAGTTGCTATCCATACTTAATTCCATCCCAATAGAAAAGGACGAAAAAAGCCTTTCTTCCGTACCGACTGTGACAAACCCGCTACTCCATAAAACAGACGTGGAGCAGGAGCTCGATAAAGAATCGGACACTGTCAATCTTGATACGGCATCCGTCGAAGTTACCAAGCCTGCGGCGCCTGAGGCCAGTGATCAATTAAAAGACGGATCCGACAGTGTACTGTCCGGGCAGTCATCTTCGGCAACCGTACTGCCGTCTATGACGAATGCAACAATTTTTAGCAAGCCAGTCGAAACAAGTACTTCCGCCGTAGAGAAAACAATATCCAGCTTCGGCTGCCACGAACTTAACAATAAGCTGGACGCCTCATCAACACATAAAATTGGCACCTATCATGCCGACGCTTATATTCTGCCGAGTGGTGCAGATGATCTGGAATTCGGCCTGGGCACAAGCCATTTTGAATCAGGAAAAGAGGTGCACGACGGCATACATTATTTCGCCGGAACCCATAGTTATCATGACGAAACGCGAAACGTCAAAAAGCTGCTAATCACGCCAATACGCAATGTAGAAGACGGCCATCTCAGCGTAATGACTGAGAACGAACAAGCGCAGTATCATCAGAAACTGTATAATCGCTATACACATGCATTGAACCGTGCCGCCATGGACGGCGCCAAAACGGTAGCGCTCAAACCCTTGCGTAACCAGATGCAATTGCTGACGCAGCAGGAAATCGAGACTCTGGCGCGCGCTGTCAAAGATTTTCAGCGAGATCACGCCGAAGTAAACATCCAGATTGTGTTTACCGGCCCTCGTGAAGTCCGGACGTTCAATGACAAAACAGCCTCGCTTCTATAAACCGCGCCTTCCTCTGCGCTGATCCAGCATCAGCATCAACTTCCCTTGCCGAAAATACTGTATATTTGTACAGTATTTTCGCTATTCATACCGCACTCCAAAGCAAGAGGAATCCATGTCCGTCCCCGCTCTGGCGGCGCCGGCCGCTTCGCCGTCGCTGCCGCTCTCACTAAATGAGTTTGTCTGGCGTGCCGGTCGCATGGCGCGCGCGCGTTCCCTCGTCACGCCCACCGGCCATCCGGCACTGGATAACGAATTACCAGACCGGGGTTGGCCGCATCGCGGGCTGATCGAATTGCTGCTGCAGCAGCCAGGCATCGGTGAAATGCGCTTGCTGCAACCCGCACTGCAAGCCTTGGGACGGCGTCGTATCGCGCTGCTGCAGCCGCCGCACCTGCCGCAGATTGCCGCCTGGCGCGACTGGGGACTGGCACCGGAGAGGCTATTGTGGGTGCGCGCGCCGCGCCATGCGGATGCGCTGTGGAGCGCGGAGCAAATCCTGCGCAACGGCAGCTGCGGTGCGCTGCTGCTCTGGCAAAGCGCGGTCCGGCATGAATCGCTGCGCCGGCTGCAGCTGGCCGCGCAGGCGGCAGACATGCTGTGCTGGCTGCTGCGCCCGCTGGCCGCTACCGATGAAGCATCGCCGGCGCCGCTGCGAATTGCGTTGCGCCCGCTGCCCGGCGGCGTGCGGCTTGAGATACGCAAGCGCCGCGGTCCGCAATGCGCGACACCGCTGGACCTGTGCTGGAGCGGCCGCCCGGTACTCGTCGATGAATCAGCCACCGGACCGAATGAGGCAAACGATGCGCTGCTGGATCGCCGTCACCCTGCCGTTGCTGCCGCTGCAATCGCTACACCCGCGCTGGTGTGAGCCGCTGCCGCTGGCCATCGTTGAGGGCGGTCAGGTGATCGCGCTGAACCGGCTGGCGGCAGAGCAGGGTGTGCGTCCCGGCATGCGCCGTGCCGGCGCCGAAGCGCTCGCGCCGGGCGTGCAGTTGCAGCCGCGCGACCTGCTACGAGAACGGCAGACCTTCGACGCCGTAGCGCTGGCGCTGATGCAGTACACACCCGAGATCGCCGCCGACGGACACGACTTGCTGCTGGACGTCAGCGCGAGCCTGTCGCTGTTCGGCGGTCCCCGACGCCTGAGCCGGCGCGTGCGCGGCAGTGTGCATGCACTGGGCTTGTCGGTGCGACTGGGCATGGCGCCGACTGCGCAGGCGGCCGCGCTGTTTGCGCGGCAGAGCGGCCGGCAGCGTCGCAAGCTGACACCGGCGTCGATGCAGCAACTGCTCGACAGGCTGCCGTTCACGCTACTGCCCGCTGCCGCGCGCGATACGGAATGGCTGCAAAGCATCGGTTGCCGCACGCTGGCCGAGCTGCGACGGCTACCGCGCGCGGGACTCCGGCGGCGCACGCACGCCGCTCTGCTCGATACGCTGGACCGGGCCTACGGCGAAACGCCTGAGCTATTCGACTGGCTGAGCACACCGGAAAATTTCGATGCAGCGATCGAACTGCCGTACCGGATCGACCAGGCGCCGTCCTTGCTGTTCGCCGCGCAGCGGCTGGTGGTGCAGCTGACGGGCTGGCTGGTCGCACGCCAGCAGGCGGTGACGCGCCTGGTGCTGTGGCTGGAGCATGAGCGCGGACGTGCGCGGCAGCCGGCAACGGCGCTCGAGGTCGCGCTGGCCGAGCCATCGTGGGAAGAAGCGCAGCTGCTCCGCCTGCTGAAGGAGCGGCTGGGGCGGCTGCAACTGGTCGCGCCCGTGATCGCGCTGCGCCTGGAGGCGAACCAGCTGACTCACTGGACACCGCCGAGCGGCCAGCTGTTTCCCGAGCCGGGCGGCACGCCCGAGGACTATCACCGCCTGCTCGAGCTGCTCGCTGCGCGGCTCGGCCCGGACGCCGTACAGCTGCCGGCAGCCTGCGCAGATTATCGGCCGGAAGCCGCCAACCGGTGGCAATGCGCACAGGACGCCACCGGAAACGACGGGGAAAAAATGCCAACTGCGTCGCGTCCGTTCTGGCTGCTCGAACAGCCGCTGCCACTCGCCGTACGCGGGCACCGGCCGTTTTACGGCTCGCCGCTGCGCTTGCTGGCCGGCCCGGAACGTATCGAAACCGGCTGGTGGGATGGCGCGCTGGCACTGCGGGACTATTTCGTCGCGCAAGGCGAGGAGGGCGCTTGCTACTGGATCTATCGCGAACGTGATGCGGGCAGCGCGCGCTGGTTTTTGCAGGGACTGTTCGGATGAACCAGAACGCTATCAGCGCTGATGACATTTAAACGCCATCCAGGCCCTGGCCAGAATCCATCGCCGCATAGCGACGCATCATGTCACTTCCATCACCACTCCCTGATTACGCCGAACTGCAATGCGCATCCAACTTCAGCTTCCTGCGCGGCGCGGCGCATCCCGAGCAACTGGTCGCGCGTGCGGCCGAACTCGGCTATGCCGCGCTGGCAATCACCGATGAATGCTCGGTCGCTGGCGTGGTGCGCGCGCATGAAGAAGCCAAGCGGCAAAAGCTGCCGCTGATCATTGGCAGCCAGTTCCGCGTGCAGGACGATGCCGGCGACAGTCTGTGGCTGGTCGCACTCGCGGCCGACCGCAATGGCTACGGCAATCTGTGCGAGCTGATCACGCTGGCGCGCCAGCGTGCTGACAAGGGCAGCTATCTGCTCAGCCGCAGCGATTTGGATGCAACGCCCGCGACGCTGGCCCATCTGCAAGGCCTGCCCGACTGCATCGTGCTGCTCGCACCGGACTACGGCGTCGATCCCATCAAGCTGGACGGGCAGCTGGCCTGGCTGCGCGCAACCTTCGGCGAACGCGCACGCGTCGCGCTGACCCTGCTGCATCGCGGGCATGATGAGCTGCACAGGAACACCGTGCTTCGCTGTGCCGCCGCGCAGAGCCTGCGCGTTGCGGCCACCGGGGACGTCTGCATGCACCTGCGCTCGCGCAAGCGGCTGCAGGACGTGCTGACCGCGATTCGCATCGGACGGCCGGTGGCGGACTGTGGGTGCGCGCTGTTCATGAATGCCGAGCAGCACCTGCGCTCGCGGCTGAGGCTGGCCAACATGTACCCGGCCGACGCGCTGGCGGAGACGCTGGCGATCGCGCGACAGTGCAGCTTCTCATTGGATGAGCTGCGCTATGAATATCCGGACGAACTGGTGCCCGCCGGCCATACACCCGCGAGTTATCTGCGCGCACAGACATGGATGGGCGCACACCGCCGTTTCCCGGCGGGCATACCGGCGACTGTGCAGGAGCAGCTCGAACACGAGCTGCAGCTGATCGCCGATATGCATTACGAGCCTTACTTCCTCACTGTCTGCGACATCGTGTCGTTCGCAAAAAGTCGTCACATCCTGTGCCAGGGCCGCGGCTCGGCTGCGAACTCGGCAGTCTGCTACTGCCTCGGCATCACCGAAGTCGATCCCGCACGCGGCAATCTGCTGTTCGAGCGCTTCATCTCGAAAGAACGTAACGAGCCCCCCGATATCGATGTCGACTTCGAGCATCAGCGTCGCGAGGAAGTCATCCAGTACATCTACGACAAATATGGCCGCCATCGTGCGGCGCTGACCGGTGTCGTGATTACTTACCGTCCGAAGAGTGCGATTCGCGACGCAGGCAAGGCGCTTGGCATCGACGCGCAGATTGTCGACCGGCTCGCAAAATCGCATCGCTGGTGGGACAGCCGGGACGCGTTGCATGAACGTTTCATGGAATGCGGCATGGATCCGTCATCACCGGTCGCGCAGCACTGGCTGCAGGTGGCCGGCGAGCTGATGGGTTTCCCTCGCCACCTATCGCAGCATCCGGGCGGCTTCGTGATCGCACGCGACAAGCTGTCGCGGCTGGTACCGATCGAGAAGGCAGCGATGGCCGGACGCAGCGTCGTGCAATGGGACAAGGATGACCTCGATGCGCTCGGCCTGCTGAAGATCGACATTCTCGCGCTCGGCATGCTGTCGGCGCTACGGCGCGCGCTGGAACTGGTGGCGCAGCAGCAGGGAGAGCCGTTCGGGCTGGCCGACATACCGGCCGAAGATGCGGCCACCTACGACATGATCAGCCGGGCCGACACCGTCGGCGTATTCCAGATCGAAAGCCGCGCGCAGATGAGCATGCTGCCGCGGCTGCGGCCGCGCACCTTCTATGATCTGGTGATCGAGGTGGCGATCATCCGTCCCGGGCCGATACAGGGCGGGATGATCCATCCTTACCTGCGCCGGCGGCAGGGACTGGAGCCGGTCAGCTATCCCAGCGCCGACATGGAGACGGCACTGTCGCGCACGCTCGGCGTGCCAATCTTCCAGGAACAGGTGATGCAGCTGGCCATGCTGGCCGCAGGTTTCACGGCTGGCGAAGCGGACCAACTGCGGCGCGCGATGGCCGCCTGGAAGCGCAAGGGAGGGCTGGAGAAATTCCACGACAAGCTGGTCAGCGGCATGCTCGAGCGCGGCTATCAGCGAGAGTTCGCGGAAGCACTGTTCAGCCAGATCGAAGGTTTCGCCGAATATGGCTTCCCCGAAAGCCATGCGGCGAGCTTCGCCTTGCTCGCCTATGCCAGCGCCTGGCTGAAATGCCATCACCCGGCAGCTTTCCTGGCAGCGCTGCTAAACAGCCAGCCGATGGGTTTTTATTCGCCATCGCAACTGGTGCAGGATGCGCAGCGGCATGGGGTCGAGGTGCTTCCGGTCGATGTCAGTACCAGCGACTGGGAAGCGGCGCTTGAATTCCCGGAGGGATCAACGCCCGCAGTCCGGCTCGGCCTGAACCAGATACAGGGCCTCTCGCAAGAGGCCGGTTGGCGTATTGAGGAAGCGCGTGCGATACAAGGCTTCCGCGACCTGAACGACCTCGCGGCGCGCGCAGCCTTATCGTCGACGGACCTGAAGGCACTGGCTGCGGCCAATGCACTGAAATCTCTCGCCGGCCATCGGCATGAAGCGAGCTGGCATGCCGCAGGGGCCTTGCCCGGCAAAGGCTTGCTGAAGCATACCCACACAGCAGCCGATGCCATCAACCTGCAGGCACCCAGTGAAGCGCAAGAGATAGTTGCGGATTATCGGGTAATTGGACTGACTCTCGGTCGCCATCCGTTGGCATTGCTAAGACCGCAGCTACTCAAGCAGCGTTTTCTGCCGGCATCTACGCTATCTGGCTTTCGACAGGGACAGTTCGCCCGTGCATGCGGCATCGTCACCGTAAGGCAGCGCCCGGCCACCGCGAAGGGAACCGTGTTCGTCACACTGGAAGACGAAACCGGTGTAGTGAACGTGATCGTCTGGCCGGCGCTGGTCGAGCTGCAGCGCAAAGAGCTGCTGCATTCTTCGCTACTGGCCGTGTATGGCGTGTGGCAGACGGAAAGTAACGTGAGCCACCTGATTGCCAGGCGACTGATCGACCTGACGCCTTTGCTCGGGCGTCTGGAAACCGCCTCTCGCGATTTCTGCTGACGGCCATATTGCAGAACCGGGAGGATGCCGGCGTTACCCATGCACCGGCGTCCGCCATATTCCTGTGGAATACGAGCGGACTATTTTCACGATACTGACCATAATCCCATGTCCATTTCCCAGAGCAATCCTGATCCCCTGTCGAAAGCTTCGACCCCAGTCATTCAACAAGCCACGGTCGTCAATGAGTCACCAGGCACGACTGCCTCATCGAATGACAATACCAAACAGAAAAAATCCGGAACGACACGGCCGCCGGTGACTCCGCGGATGCTGAACAGAGTGCCGATGCTCAAGCTGGACGGCAATGTGTCTGGCAGCAGTGCAACAAGCAGCAGCACGTTCGGCGGTAGCGCCCTGAGCAGCAGCACCTCGACCAGTAGCAACTCCAACTTGAATACATCGATCAGTAGTTCTGCGCTCGTCAGCCCGTCACCGGAGAAGTCGAATACATCTTCGGTGCCTGCGCCGCAGTCAACACCCCAGTCGCCACGTTCATTGAAATCGCTGGCTCAGCTGATACCCCAATCGCCGCGTTCACTGAAATCTCCCGCTCGGCCGATGCCCCAATCGCCGCGCTCGCTGAAGACCGTCACACCGCGTGATTCAGACAGCACAGCGAAACAGCCGAAAGCATCCGGAAAGGCTGAAGCGAACCTCGGCAACAAAACTTCAGTGACAGCGCTGAAGCCCTTACCCGACGATACGATCGCCAACACCCCCCTGCCGACAACTAACACTACTTCGACAACTAACACTACTTCGACAACTAACACTAATTCGACAACACATACCAAACCATCCGAACCATCGCGTGAGCCCGTGCTGAAAATCGTTCGAACGACAGCCGAGGTATCAACGCGGTTACTGGAGAAATCAGCGCGCGAGTATGTTCCGAACATGCTGGCCGAATTGATCATTGACGATATATGCAAAGGCGAGCTGTTACCCGACCAACTGCACAAAGTCGGACGCCATCCAGGTGCCTTTTATCGCGACAAGCTGCCGGCTGAGCTGCAGACGCTGGCTAACCACCAAACCACGGCGACCGTCTCATCAAGCAAGCTGATACAGGCACTGTTTGCGGAGGCATTCCGTACCAATATAGGCTGGTGCAGTGCCAGAACCCTTTATGCAAACGCCATGTTCGAAGCAGCCCGCAGTGGAGAGAACATCACTATGGGCGAGATGGATAAAAGCCAAAAGCAGGCCTTGTGTGAAAAGCTCAAAGGTCACGCCGAGGTGATCGTACGCATCCTGCTGGGACATCCTGCCCATGTGAAGGATTCGCCTTTGCCGGAAAATCTGATCAGTTTCCTGGTTCATTGCGACCAGCGCTTCCACATGAAGCTGATGGAAGGAGAAAAGACGCGAAATTTCACCACAACGCAGATGCGCGACGCCCGGGTCGCATTGCAGAAGCAGTTGCTGGTGACTTATCTGCTGCAGCCGATGCTGTCCAATCTCGCTGCGACACATCCGTCGCAAAAGGAAATCTGGTTTCTCGGCCTGCTGATGAACAGCATGCTCAACGCTTTGCCAGTACTCAGCAACGAGGTGCTCGGGCTGTCGTACGCCGACTCGCCGAAGCGTTTCCAGGAAGCCGTGACGAGGAAAGACACCACGGAGCGACTGCAGAAAATCAAGGAAACGCGCAAAGCCAATCTCAAGGGCAACCGGAGCGGGCATCAGCGTTCACGCAGCGCCGACACCCGGCCGGTCGATCCCCGTTCGCTGCCGACCCGCGAGCAAATGATGAGCCATCGGGCGATGAAGCGAACTGAATCCCTGATGCGGAAAATCGAGCAGGAAACCAGCCATTTCGAAGAAGTACTGATCGAGACGAAAACCGGGATGGAAGAAAACGAGGTCATCCGGAAAGCACAGGCGGATCTTCGGGACTTTGACCTCAATGAACTGGAGGACGTCCTGAACATTCTCCGAGAGCGTGACATCAATACCCCTGGCAACCCCGTAGGCACGCTCACGACAACGACGTCGACTGCCACGGCGACCACGACAACTACCCAGATGTCTGCCCCGGCCGTGACAACGACGACAACGACTACCACCGTTTCCACTGACTCGGCCATCCCGACCGGCACCAGCCCGACCGCGACCGAAGCACCGGCCACGACTCCGGAAAAAGACATCTGATACCGAGGGAAATCAATGAGCACCAGTCAAAGTAGCGCGCTTTCCCCACCGCTCGGCAAAGCCTTCGTTTCACACGAAGGACGACACCCGCTGGGCAGTGATGCGGGGGACACCGCCAATATCGCAGCAACACCGCGGATGCAGCCGCAGGGAGAAGCCTCACCGCTCCGGGTTACGCTGGCTGACAAGCCGAGTCCGGCGGACGCAGAGGCAATGCACAGACCGCGCAGCCCGAAAAAAAGCGCTTTGTCATTCAGCCTCCCGCTATTCCGCCTCTCGCGCAGCGTGACTGCGCCACGCGAGTCACTTCGTGCAGCCGAACCCGGGCCGGAAGGCGGCAATAGCAGGGACAGCGCCTCCACACCGACGACGCCGCGCGGCGAATCACCGCGCTCGACCCACGTCATGTCGCCGTCCCGGCGCGAACGCGCTAATAGCTCGCCACAAGCGCTTGGCAGCTCGGGAAGCCGTGTCGCACACACCACGCCGGACGTACTTCCTTCACCGCGACGTGCCGATTCCGCGTTGATCATGCTGGGTGAAGAAGCTGCCCACTTGATCCTCTCCGAGCTGGCCGCTGCCAAGCCCCGGCTGAACAAGGATGTGATCGATTCTCTTGCCCGGTTCGAAATCCAGGTGCCGGCCACCAGGCTGTCTGCCGCATTGCGATCCAGGGTTGATCTGGGTTCCGCAGTCAAGCTGTCTCACCCGAAACTGATCAAGGCATTGTTCCAATCCTCGCTACTGACCTCCGAGGTCGGCAAGACCCTGGTCGCCATGCGTACGATGGTCATGATGCAATACGACGGATGGAAGCTGACACTCGCGGAGCGCGCCCAAATCGAAGAGCGGGACCTGGGATTCAAAGCCCGAATGCAGGCCAACATCGAGCATCAGGCCAAGGCCTGTGCCGAGATTGCGTTGGGCCAGACCGGACCTGGCATGCCAGCCACGCTGTCAGCCAGCAAGCTGCCACCCGAGCTGATTGCATTCTGGCGCGCCGTGGATCGCCAGCTATGCGACTGGGCGGCACAGAACCCTGATCTGGATACCGGGCTGCTGAGGGTGGCGCGTGAAAACCTCGGCTTCGATATCCTGTTCACCCGGCTGATGTTGCCGATCGCGCTGGGCGCACAGGAAGAGTCGCATCTGGTCATACCAATGATCTTCTACGATGCGGTGAAAAATGCCCTGAAGGCCGGTTGGCCCGCTTTCGTCGACAGCTTCATCGCCGCATCCGCCGGCAGTAGCGGCTCGCCGGACAGCGTGGTCATCGGCCATACGCTGACCAGCTGCGGCGCTCTCGTCACTGGGGGAGTGATCACCACCACGTCGATCACATCCACCACTTCTAACGCGACGACCACGACCACCACCACGACTGACACCGTGGCTCATCTGTCGGATCGGAGTACAGCCAGCAGCTGAGGTCACCGCTTGCTCGTTCGGGGCAGATCGGACGCCGATCCGGCTCTGCCCCGGCTGCCTCAGCCAGCATACGGAACCCGCCATTCCTGCTCAGGCAGCCGCAGTGCTATCAGCGCCAAGTGGCTCAGTCTGCTGTAAATCCAGCAGCAACTCGAAGACCTCATCTTTCGAGAGCACGTAGCGCTCCATCAATGTACCCTTCAGTTGCAGCATCCATTCACGGTAACCCGCCATGGCCATCAGCGTCTGGGAATACAGTTCATCGGCCTTCACCTCCACGGCTCGCAGGGAATCCTCATGAGCACCATCGCGCCGCAGCTGTCGGTAGTCCAGTTTCGAGCGCGAATACATGGACAGCTGATTGACCATCAGTTCGAGCCTGGCGGTGACCTTCTGGATATCGTTCTGGCTGCCGACTGAAATGCCGCGCGCGCCATAAAACAGCTCCTCAGCAGCGACACCGCCGTACAGCTGCCTGACATCCTGCTCCAGCTCTTCCAGAGTCTGAAGACCCACGTCCGGTGTCGCCGACAGCACATAGCCTAACGCGCCGATCTTGGATACCGATTCGGTGCTGATTTTTAGAAGTGGCGATCGTACTTTCACTTCTTCGAGCGACAGGCCGCGTTTCAGCAGCGGATCGATCTGCATGAAGAAATGGCCGAGTTCGTGCAGCGCGACGCGTTCCCGCTGCTTATATTTCTCGGCACTGGCAGCGCGATCCGTCAGACCGATCGCGCTACGCTCAAACGCACGGAATAGCAGCTGGGTATCAATGCGTGTCTTTTCCTCGATGGCGATCATGCTGGCGCGGTCGACCACGGTTTCCAGCAGGGCAGGCGACAGGTTGGCCGTGATCTCGGCCACATAGTCGAGATTCAGCTGTTCCCAGTCGATCACTGCCGGATCTTTACGTCGCAGAAAAACGCCAAGCAACTCCTGCCGTTCTGCTTTGTTCGGCAGGCGGAAATTGATTTTCACCGCGAAGCGCCGCAGCATCGCCTCATCCATCTCACTGTTGGCATCATCGAAATTCGATGCAACCACCCAGATCACCCCTTGACCTTCATCGCTCTTGATGCCGTCAAGCAGGCCAAGCAGGGTGTTCGCGGTATCGTCGTCCCACTTGCGTTCGCCACGTCCGCGTGGCATGAACAGCGACTGCGCCTCGTCGAGGAAAATCAGGCAGCGACCTTGCGCAGCAGCCTTCTTATAGATGGCATTCAGGGTTTTCGATCCGCCGCCAACCAGCCCCGATTCCAGACCCGACCCTGAGGCCTGGATCAGCGGAATATTCAGCTTCTTTGCCAGGTAACCGGCCAGCTTGGTCTTGCCGGTGCCGGCAGGGCCGGTCAGCATGACATTGAAAGGCTTGTCGATATTGTGGGACTTGTAAAGCTCACGGTTGAGAATCATCGATTCAAGGTGGGCTACCTCGCGCTTGATGTCTTCCATGCCGATCAGATCATCCATGCTGCCCTTGAGTTTTTCCGGCTTGATGACATTCGTCGACGTTCCCAGGCCAGGCATGCTCTTTCTGAGCATGAAGGCCATCAGCACCAGCAGCAGGATGCCAATCGCATTGCGGGCGAAGAAGCCTCCGGCCGACTCAAGAAAACCGGGCTGCGCTTCCTGGTCTTGCAATACCGCCGGATTAGCCAGTAGCCAGTCGGGCCGGGCGATCGCATAGGGAATCTCGTTTTTCAGCAGAACCTCGCGCTCGAGATTCACGTGGGTCGAATTCGGCACCTTGACTGACAGCATCTTCGCCTGATCCCGGTACTTGATCACATAGCGCGGCGACTCAGCCGCCGGTTGAGCGATCAGCAGGTATTCGAGACGATCACGCTGCGCAGGCAGCGAGGTAATCAGCGACACGTCCTGGCTGTAAACCACCGACGAAGCTGGCAGCAGTCGTGGCGCACTTTCAAATGAAATGATGATGGCAGACAGCAGCAGCAGCGCAAAAAGCGCATTCCGCAAACGGCCATTCTTCAACGATTGGGCAAGCGAATTGATCAGCGATGAAAATTTAGGCATGAATCCACAATTGACAATGCCGCAGCCTGCGGCGTGGCAGCGCCAGATGTGGCGCGGGGAGGGCGTTTAGCGGGGGTAGGACAGGGCGCAGACACAGAAAGTTGCGCGGTCAGAGCGAAAAGATCGGCGATGCGGACGTATTTGCTCTGGGTATTTGCTCTGGGTATTTGCTCTGAGTGTTTGCTAACAGGCGATGGCAATACGCGTTCCGCGCAGAGAGCCGCTGAAACGTCGTCCCAGCGCAAGCTGGGACCCATCATCGCACTGGTTTCGTCGCCCGATTTGGGCTTCGCCGACCGGCATTCTGAGGATACCGGTGCGACGAGCGTCGAGCTCAAATGAGGCCGAGTATTCGCCCGAGCTCGGTCAGGTAAGGGGTGTCCTTCAGCACTTCGCCCTCGACACTGGCCACGACGTCGTCGAGCTTGCGACGGACCCCGTGCAGTTGTTGCTCCAGTCCGGGACTCCCGTGCTCAGGGCTGGCCAGGGTTTCCTTGAGCATGTCGAGTTCGGAACGCAGTTCGGTGACCTTGGGCGAATCGGCGGGCGCCGCGTCGAGCTCCTGCTCCAGGTCAGCAACCAGCTTGCGGATACGTTCGAGACTGAATTCTTTTTGCATGAGTCGCTCCTTTCGCGTCCATGGTCACCCCATGGGCGCACCCTGTCAATTGCCAAGGGAGATGCAATGCTGGTCCGTGATTACGCGAACATGAACGTGATCTGCTGCGAAGCCGATACGCCGATTGCCGAAGTCGCAGCGCTGATGCGCCATCATCATGTCGGCGACATCGTGGTCGTCGACACGCAGATCGAAGGCGCGCGGGTGCCTATTGGCATCGTGACCGATCGCGATATCCTGGTCGAGACCATCGCGCTAGGAGTCGAAGCGAAACTCTTCACTGCATCAGACCTGATGAGTGCGCCGGTGACGACCGTTCAGGAAAACGCCAGCCTTGGTGAAGCGCTGGCGGTCATGCGAGGCAAGAAGGTCCGACGGCTGCCAGTGGTGAATCAGGCAGGCAGCCTGTTCGGCATCATCACGACCGATGATGTGCTCAACCTGATCGCCGCCGAACTGTCGATGGTGGCCGGGCTGGTGGCCGAACAGCCGGTACGGGAAAGCCGGTTCAGAAAATAAGAAGCTTTCAAAGACAGCGATCATCCGCAATGATCTCGCACGGTCGGCACCCGCAGTGCCAATCGCGGGTGCCGACCATGTGACAGAGACAGACCCTTGCCGGGGACAGACCCTTGCCGGGGACAGACAGCGAGCTGGGGACAGACAGCGAGCTGGGGGTAGCGTTTTTTGCCTTGGAAACACTCTTTGTTTTACATAATACAAATTATGCGTGTTTTACGCCTACCTGCGGAATGGCGTATTGGCATATTGACGTATGAAACTGACCAGACCGCTTCGGCGCTCGAAGATGGGATGTGATGCGCCTTGTCAGACAGAAAATTTGCCCCTGCTCAAACCCCGTTGTAATCAAACCTGAAACACTCCAGCGACGACTGACGGTGCGATTTGCGGCGTTTATTCAGAACCTCGCTCGTCCGGCCACTGCTCGCGATGGCAGTACCGCACCGTAATCCTGCGCCGTCCGCGCTGCTGCCAGCGTGGCATCGGCTTGATCAGACCTGTTTTTGCTGCCGAAAATACGGAGAATCCAAATGAAGTTTACAAAGCAAGCCATTGTTTATACGTTCCTTTTTATTTTTAATCTGTTCGGCCTGACCGCCAGTACCAATGCAGCGATGATTGGCGCTGATGCGATCGTGGCGGCGCAGTCCCGGCAAGATGCGGAGTCCAGGATTCAGCAGGCACTGGCGCGCACCGATGTCGCCAAGACCCTGGAATCGCTCGGTGTGCCCTTCGATCAAGTGCAGGAACGCATTGCCGCGCTCAGCGATGAGGATGTGTCACGATTGTCGGAACGTATCGAACGCCTGCCCGCGGGCGGCGATTTCTTCGGTACGGTTGGCGCCATCTTCGTGATCCTGCTCATCACCGACATTCTTGGCTTCACCAAGATCTTCCCGTTCACGCGCGCCCAGCGCTGACGTGGCGCGATTAGTTCGACTCCTGTGGGCAGTGACGCTGGCCTTGCTCACGACGGGATGCGCAACGCAAACGCGACAGCTAAGTGCCACGGCGTCGGGCCTGCCGGTTCGCTACGAACTCGCCGATACGCCATTTTTTGCGCAGGACCGACATCAGTGCGGGCCGGCTTCGCTGGCTACCGCATTGTCGGCAGCCGGTTATTCCGCCGATCCGCAGCAACTTGAGACCCAGGTGTTCGTGCCGGCACTGGCCGGTTCGCTTCAGGCAGACATGCTGGCGGCGGCACGCCGCCGAGGCGCATTGGGATTGCCCGTAGCCGAGTCGCTGCTGGGCCTGTTCGCCGAGGTGGCCAACGGCACGCCTGTCATTGTTTTGCAGAATCTGGGACTATCCATTGCACCCCGCTGGCATTACGCGGTGGTGATTGGCTTTGACCTGCCCGCCCGTGAAGTCATACTTCGTTCCGGCGTGAACCGACGTGACGTCATGTCGATGAGTACTTTCGAACATACCTGGGCCCGTTCGAACTACTGGGGCATGCTGATTCCCCGGCCCGGCAGATTGCCACTGTCTGCCGATCGCAGCATGCTGGAAAAAACGCTCTCACAGCTGGAAAAATATGCCGAGCCTGACTCAATGCTGGCCTGGTATCGGCAAGCCACCGAGCGCTGGCCAGATAGTCTGATTTTCATGATTGGCCTGGGCCATGCCGCTTACACCCGCGGTCAGCTGGAAGACGCCGAACAGGCGTTTCGCACCGCCTCCCAACGGCATCCGCAGAGTGTGGCGGCACTGAACAATCTCGCCATCGTTCTGCAAAAACGCGGACAGCTGGACGAAGCGCTCGTGGTTGCCGAACAAGCGGTTGCTCTGGGGGGGGAATGGCTGCCTGCAGCGCAGGCGACGCGGGACGACATTGCGATGGCCATCCGGAATCCGTCAACCAGCAATGCCACCGATTAGCTTGTCGCCCCGAGGCCAGGCACCTCTCGTGCTCAGCGCCCGACCCAGCCGCCACAGACCGGAAACACCTGGCCGACAAAGCAATCCGCATGATTGCTGGCCAGATAGGCAGCGAACATCGCATCCTCTCGAGCGCTGACCAATCGGCCGAGCGGCACTTCACGCCGGAGTCGTTCCTGGAAAGCCGGATTGGCCTGCACCTCTGTCGGGAAATAGGTCGGGTTATCGACGAAGTTCTGTGCAATCGCATTGATCTGCACGCCCTTCCCGGCCAGCTCCACACCGGCAGCCTGCACATACGCAAGCTGCGCGCCCCGTGCCGCACTGTAGGTCGACGCGCGTCGTATGCCGCGCAATGCCGAGGCACTGCCGATCACAATGACTTTGCCGGATCGGCGTTCAAGCATCTGCGGCAGCAAGGCTCGTACCAGCCGCGGCAGCGGATCGACCATCTGCTCGAACGTGTGGCGCCATTCATCATCGCCCGCCTCGTGCACGGGCGTGGTCGGCGCCGGTGTACCCAGATTAGCCAGCAGCACATCGACGTGACCCGCCTGCTCAACCAGGCGCGCGGGGTAGGACGCTTCAGCGATCGGCCCGTTATCGACAATGAGTTCCGCACCCAGCTCGCTGAAAACTTCGGCCAGCGCCGGCCCCATGAAATCCTGCGCCTGCGTCAGCAGCACGCGTTTGCCTGTCAGATCCAGTCCCTGCATCGTCATCCCCCCGTCGCCCTCGAACAGCCTTCGAACAGCCTTCGAACAGCCTTCGAACAGCCTTCGAACAGCCCTCGAACAGCCTTCGAACAGCCTTCGAATCGCCCTGGAATCGTCCTCGAACAGCCACCGAGCAGCCATCTAGTCGTCCTGGCCGTACTTTATCTTCGATCAAACGCGCCGATCATAGCGGAAGTTGCGTGCGCTCAGACCACCTCCCTGAGTACTGCATAGGATCGGCGAACGATGAAAATTCTGGTTGCGCACAACGCTTATCATTACCGTGGCGGCGAGGACACCCTGGTCGAGGCTGAACTGGCCCTGCTGACACGACAAGGTCATGAGGTCGTTCTCTACCGCCGTGACAATGTCGAGCTGGCACGGATCTCTCCTCTGCGGGCAGCGCGCGATGCCATCTGGTCCCCACGTACCGTCGCTGAACTGCACCAATTATCCCGACACTTCAAGCCCGACCTGATCCACGCCCACAACATTTTTCCGCTGATTTCCCCCTCGCTGTATGACGCGGCCCGCAAGCATCGCATCCCGGTGGTGCAGACACTCCACAATTTTCGGCTGCTCTGTCCGCAAGCGATGCTGGTACGGGATGGCCGTGTCTGTACGGACTGTGTCGGCCGCTGGCCGTGGCGCGCCGTGCTGCATCGCTGCTATCGCGGATCCTTCGCACAAACCGCCGTGACTGCCGGCATGCTCGCAGTGCACCGCTTGCGCGGCAGCTGGAACGAGGGTGTCAGTCGCTATATCGTGCTCAATCGGAGTTGCCGTGATCTGTTCATCGCTGGCGGGCTGCCCGCCGAAAAACTGCGCATCAAGCCCAACTTCGTCGAGGCCAGTGACGTGCCAGAGTGGGGGCACCGCATCGGCGGCGTATTCATCGGCAGGCTGTCTCCCGAAAAAGGACTGACGACGCTGGCACAAGCGCTGCAGTCCATGCCGGGCAAATCCATCGACGTGTATGGCACGGGGCCGTTGCAAGCACTGGTCGAGCGCACGCCAGGTTTGCGCTATCGCGGCTTTCTCGACAACGCACCGCTTCGCCAGCGCATGCTGCGCGCCGCGTATCTGGTGATGCCCAGCACGGGCATGGAAAGCTTTGGCCTGGCGGCGATCGAGGCGTTTGCTTGCGGCGTGCCAGTGATCGCAAGCCGTCAAGGCGGCCTGCAGGAATTGATCACGGACAGGCAGAACGGCTTACTGGTCACACCAGGCGACCCGGGCGCACTAGCCGAAGCGATCGCCTATGCCGATGCGCACCCACAGGACATGCGTCGCATGGGCATGGATGCGTATCAGACATGGCGTGCTCACTACACCCCCGAACGCAATTACGAAATGCTGATGCACATCTACGATGAAGCACTGTCGTTCTTTCCGTCGCATTCGCCGGAAGCCAGCCAGGCGACTCGCTCCTCCCCCAAACATTCACACGCAAGCGCCTGCACCCACCCTACTTCCGCCCATACGCCTGCTACCGATACCGCCCATGCCAAAAATCGCCCTGGTCGTGAATGAACCACCTCCCTACCGCATCCCGGTGTTTAACCTGATCGCCGCGCAGGATGGCATCGACTTTCAGGTGATCTTTTGCTGCCGGCGCGAACCCAATCGACAGTGGGACCTGCCACCGATCGCCTTCGCCCATACATTTCTGCACGAACGCATCAGCACCGTCGACGGCCGCTACATTCACAACAATCCCGACGTACTGCTCGCGCTGGAACGTTTCAACCCCGACGTCGTGGTCGGCAACGGCTTCAACCCGACCCACCTGTACGCGATGGTCTGGTGCGCACTGCGCCGTCGGCATTACGTGCCAATGACAGATGGAACGATACAGTCCGAGCGTGCTCTGAGCAGGCTGCATCGCACGCTGCGCCGCGTCGCTTATCGTCGCGCGCCGGCATTCATAGCCGCCAGCCTCGGCGGTATCGCGCTGTACCGGGAATACGGCGTGCCACGCGAGTGCTGCTTCCTGTCCTGCCTGTGCGTCGATAATGCCCGCTACCGTCCCGTGCTGCCGGACATGCTCAAGACACATGATTTCCTGTTCTGTGGACGACTGGAGCGCGGCAAGAATCCCGCCTTCGCGATCGACGTTGCGGCCTGTTGTGCCCGGCGACTGGGACGCAGGACGCGCCTGCTGATGGTCGGCGCAGGCAGCCTGGAGGCCGAACTGCGCGGGCAGGCAAAGGCGCTCAGTGACCAGGTCGATGTCAGTTTTCATGGCTTTGCCGTGCAGGCCGAACTGCCGCAGCTGTACCAGTCTGCGCAGTTGTTCCTGTTTCCTACGCTGGCCGATGTATGGGGCGTGGTCGCGAACGAAGCCTGCGCCGCTGGCTTGCCAGTCATCGTCTCGCCCCATGCCGGCGTCGTCGACGAACTGGTCATCGATGGCCACAACGGCTTCGTCCGCTCGCTTGATCTCGACGCTTGGAGCGAGGCCTGCACGCTGCTGCTGACCGACCACGCCCGACGCAATGCCTACGGCCAGCGGGCGCTGTTGAAAGTGGTGCCGTACAACTTCGAGCAAGCAGCCAGGGGAATCACCGACGCGTGCGATAACGCACTCGCAACCGGCGCACGTCGCCACAAACCTGCCCCGGCGACAGTGCGCAAGCCGTCAGGCCCGAATGGTCGCCACCAGCGGCCGATGGTCTGACGCCACGCGCGCCGCAGCACTGCCATGTACTCGCACACGCACCAGCCGGCGACGCGGGTGTATCCAGATGCGGTCGAGCGCAAATACCGGAAAACAGGCGGGGAAAGTCGCCGGCGCCGGCACCGGCTGGAAATGAGAAATCAGTCGGCGCAATGGGCGTCCCCAGACAAACCATTCATTAACATCGCCCATCAGCAGCACCGGCATGTCTCCGGTATCGAAGACTTGCAGCAGCCGCGCCACTTGCGCGCGACGCTCCGCAGCCCGCAGACCGAGGTGCGTCGCGATGACACGCAGCGGATGACCATGACAGTAGATATCCGCGTCGAGCGCACCGCGCGGCTCGCGACTGCCAAAAGAGATGTCAACACGCCGCGTCACCAGCACCGGATAACGTGACAGGATCGCGTTGCCAAAACGGCGGCCGCCCACACTGAACGTGAAGCCATCGACGCCCACGGTCTGCGTTGTCTGCGCCAGTTGCTGCAGCAGATTTGGCCAGTGCTCGCCACCCAGCGGCACCTCTTGCAGCGCGACGATGTCGGCGTCGATCTCCTGCAATACCGTGGCAATTCGCGCCGGCGCGAAATGTCGATCCATTCCTACGCCTGCATGAATATTCCAGGTCGCCACCGTCAGTGGCCATGGTGACCGCGGGTCATGGCACATCACCCTGCCCGCTGACGCTGCAGCAGCCGGCGCAGACCAATTGCAAATCCGCCCAGTAACAGCACCACGATCAGCAGGATACCGAGCGTTTGATGGCTCGGGCTGCGCAGCGCCTGCACCAGGTTGTGGGCAAACGCCGTCGTCAACAGCACGCCGGGCAAGGTCCCGATCAGCGTGCCCAGCAGATAATCGCGCAGACGGATATGCGATGCGCCACAGGCCAGGTTAATCACGCCGAACGGTGCCAGCGGCAACAAGCGGACCAGGATCATCGCCACCGTGCCACGCCGCGCAATCCGGCGTGACAGCCGGTTCAGGCGCGCACCAAGCAGTCGCCGTACGGTATTGCGGCCAAGCGCGGCACCCAGCCCATAGCCTGCGGCAGCAGCGCACAGCGTGCCGGCCAGCGCATAGGGTGCGCCAGGCCACAAGCCGAAGACGACGCCGGTCACGGCGATCAGCAACATGACGGGCACCATCAGCAAACTACCGATCACATAGGCAAACACGACCAGCAGCGGTGTAAACGGTAGCGACTCCATCGCTTGGGCGGCAGCCACCAGCGATGCCGGATTCAGCAGCGCGCGTAGCGGCGTATAGCGCCAGGCGAGTGCCAAGCCAATCAGCGCCAGTGCCAGCAACACCAGTCCGGCCAGGCGCCAGGGAAGTGCAGCGCGCGCCTCTGTCGGCACGGCGCCGGCCACCAGCTTGCGCGGATCGATCGGGCTTTCCGGATCGAACAATGCCTGATCGGGTATCAGGGCATCGAGCTCGGGTGCCAGCAACGGATCAAAATCCCGCAAATGGCGCGACGAACCGGCCATGGCATCGATCACAGCGGACACCCCGCCAACGTCACGCAGTGCCTGCATCATCCGGTCCGTCGTGGTGCCGAGGTGCTCGGCCAACAGACGTGCGCGCATCCGCGCAATCGCGCCTGCCACGCGCACGGCGTCGGCACCGTGGGCCTCGATGCTGAGGTTACATTCGGTATCGCAGGCCATCGACCGGTTCGACAGATTGGCCGAGCCGATCGAACACAGGCGGTCATCCATGAAAAAAACCTTGCTATGCATGTTCAGACATTCGCCGCTGTCCGGCAGGACCGGACACAACAACCGATAACGCCGCCGCCCGTCGGCCTTGCGCAGTCTTGCCTGCAGACGCGCTCGGCGCACACCCATGGTCGCTTCCTCCAGCCAGCCGCTGTGCTTTTCGGAGGTAATGACCACCACCTCCGGTGTCAGCGGCTGCGACAGACGCGCAGCCAGTGCCTCCGCGAGCAGGCCGGACGTGAAGTACTGGTTCTCAAACAACAGCGTATCGGTAGCCGCTTCAATCGCATCAAGATGCAACTGCAGCACTTCTCGTATCGCCGGCTCGCCCGCATACGCCGGCAGAGTCCGCGAGATACCCACATCGACTTCGGCAACATCCACGGGGAGCCAGCCCGGCCAGCGATCGGCAGCCGGTCCGGCAGCACCGGTGACTTCGCCGGTTGCGCGGCGCCAACGGTCGCGGCACAGCTCACCCAATGCGCGCGCAGCGTCACCATCCACTGCGGCCTGAACATCATGAAACGGACCGTAAGGCTTGCCATCGCGTGCAATGCGCAGCGGATGCGATACCCTATGCTCGCTCGTGTCCCAGCGAGCGCCGGTGAGATCGAGGCCACCGACGAAGGCGATGGCGTCATCGACCACAAGGATCTTTTGATGATGCGACGTACCGATCGGGTGGCGGTCGTCCATGCATAAATGCAAGCGGCGATGTCCCGCCCATCCGAGGCGGATCACTGACAACCATTCGCGTTCCATCGCGTACAGCAGCACGAAATCCCAGTTCAGCAGCCAAGCCTCGAGATCGCGTCGCTCGGACAGTAGCGCATGCAGAAAATCGGCGAGCGGCTCTGGATAGCCGTCATTCGCGCCCGATGGCACCAGCCTGACCCGGCTGTCGATATCCCATGAAAGAATAAAAATGCTGCGTCGGGCTGCCCGCATCGCATCCCGCGCCGCGCGGAAATACGTGTCGGCGTCGATCAGCATCGCGAAGCGATGCGCATGAGCGAGGCGCCAGCAGTTGCGGCCGGCTTGCAGGACAGCGGGTGGATTCACCCGCTGACGTTAATGGAAGAACCGCCCTTCCTGCTTGCGCTTCTGCAGGAACTGCTCAAATTTGTCTGGACGCATGGGCTCGCTGAACAGGAAGCCCTGCACAAAATCGCAAGGCGTGTTCCGCAAGAAGCCGAGTTGCTCGAGCGATTCAACCCCTTCGGCCATCACGCGGATCTGCAGATCGCCAGCCAGTTTAATGACCGCCGATACGATGGCACCGTCCTCGCGATCGCCCGGCAAGTCCCGGATCAGGGCCGGATCGAGCTTGAGTGTATCCACCGGAAACTGCTTCAAATAGGAGAGCGTCGATACGCCGGCACCGAAATCATCGACACAAATCATCACACCCAGTGTCTTCAATGCGTCCATGACCTCGCTGTCCGATTCACTGGCCGTGACCAGGGCCGCCTCATTGATTTCCAGTTCGATCTGCGACGGCGGCACTGCATGCCGTTGGATCGCATCATTCAGCATGCCGACGAACCCTGGCATCAATAAATGCGAAGACGGCACATTGATCGAAATCCGGAAATCCGCCATGCCATCTTTCAGCCACTTTGCCAGTTGGGCACAGGCCGTATCGAGTACCCACTCATCCAGTGCACCGATCAATCCACACTCGTCGGCGAGTTCCACCAACCGGCGCACCGGCAACTGCTGCAGCATTGGGTCGCGAACGCGGAGCAAGGCTTCGGCAGCCGTCACCTGCATCGTTCGCAGGGAGATTTGCGGCTGGTACAGCAATTCGAAATCGCCATTCGACAGTGCCACACGCAACCGCTCTTCCTGCTGCTGCCGCTCGTGTGCCTCACTCAGCATGCCGGTGGAAAACACCCGATAGCGATTCTTGCCGGTTGCTTTGGCGCGATACATCGCCAGATCCGCCTTTTGCAGCAAGTCCCCGACCTCGTTGCCATCGCCGGGATAAAACACGATGCCGACACTGGCCCCGCTATTGATGGTTTGACCGCCGATCTGGCAAGGCTTACCCAATTCGCGCAAGATATTCTCGGCAATCAACTCGACCGCTTCACGCGACTTGATCCGCGTCAGGATCACCACGAATTCATCCCCACCCAGCCGCGCGACGGTATCCGTCTCGCGTACGCACTTCAGCAAGCGCTGCGACACGGTTTTCAGCAAATGGTCGCCGGCGTGATGGCCGAGCGAGTCGTTGACGGATTTGAAGCGATCCAGATCAAGCAATAGCAGCGCGCAGCCTGAGCTGTCACGGTCGGCGTTCAGCAGCGCCTCGTGCAGCTTCTCCAGAAACCGTGCCCGGTTCTCCAGTCCTGTCAGCGGATCGTGATTGGCAAGAAAAAACGCATTCTGCTCGGCCAGTCGGCGCTCGGTGTTATCACGCATGATCTCCACAAAGCCTTTGACCTTGCCGGTTGCATCATGCAACGCACCGAGCACACCTGTGCACCAGAACCGCTGCCCATCCTTGCGCACCCGCCAGCAATCCTCCTCGGAACGTCCGTCCGTTGTCGCCTGATGCAGCTTGCGCATCGGTTCGCCGCGAACCTGGTCTTCCATAGGGAAGAAAGTCGAAAAGTTATGTCCAAGGATCTCGTCCGTGCGAAATCCGAGGATACGCTCGGCCCCCGGGTTCCAGCTGACGACCTGCCCGTCGCGATCCAGCATGAAAATCGCGTAATCGGTTGTGCCCTCGACTAACAACCGGAAGTGCTCCTCGGCGCGCTGCAGCTCCTGCACCGCTCGGTGATCATCGGTGACGTCTCGGAACACATCGACAGCGCCGACAATCTCCCCCGAGCCTTCCACCAGGGGCGCGGCCGAATGGTTCAGTGTGATCGACAAGCTGCGGTCGCGGTCATACAAAGACAGTTCGTAATTCGATACGCTTTCACCGTTGAGCGCGCATACGAGTGGATGCTGATGCCAGACACGCAGACTCGAGCGAGCTCCCTGTTCATGGGTATGCGCCGCCTTGACCTGGGCCAGTCGGGTGAGCGGCTCTTTGAGCTTCAGCATGCGCTCGGCGGATGGATTCACCAGCAAGATGTCGCCATCCGCGTCACAGACGATCACGCCCTCGGTCATGCTATCGAGGATGAGCCGCAGGATGCCTGTCTGGCGCTTCAGTGCTTCCTGCGCGAATACTTGCTCGGTCATGTCGGAGGCAGTTCCGATCAACTGCGTCGGGCAGCCGTCGTCACCACGCCGGAAAGCGGCTACGCGTACCCGCATCCAGCGCCAGCCCCCGCTGGCATGCCTGATCCTGTGCTGGCACTGGAACACTTCGTCGCCAGTCGCGTTGAGCGCGGCAGTGATCCAGGCGGCGAACTCTGCATGGTCGTCCGGATGGATGAAATTCTGGTGCTTGCACAAGTGCCAGGCTTTGAACTCCTCGACCGTCCAGCCGAGTACCTCGGATATGCGCTCATTACAGTAGACCAGCCGGTCGGCTGCCTTGTCCATGATGAAAATGACATCCGGACTCGTGGCCGCAATACGTTCGAACTCGCTATCCGTTCTTCTCTGCGTACTGACCAGATGAAGCGGGATATCGCCGCCCTTGCTGTACGTGGTCAAGTTGCTAGCCTCCGAGAAAACTGCGTCAGTCGTCGGTCTTGAAGTCGCGACCGACAGCAGCGCCGCCGGTACGCCACCGACGGCACGATGTGGGCAGCGATGCTCTGGTCGAGGCCGGTAAATCGCCTCTTCATCTACTCCCCCACGATCACTGACAAAGGTTATCCAACTAACCAGCGTTTGACACTGGCGTAAAAGCTACTTTTCTCAAAATCATGTTGATGAAAGTCAAGCAATGAAGCCGACTGGATAACTCAGGCAAAGCGTGGCGTGCTCATCGCGCGGGCATGCAGACAACACGACCTGACGAGGCGGACTACCGCATGGGCGACGTTCATACTGGGCGGGAAATTTTTCAGCGCAGCGACATCGCATCCGGAGAATCAAGCGCTGGCGGGATTAAGATGAGGCTTCATTCATCCTGTCTTCTGCTCAATGAAATATACCGTTATCGACAGCGTAGTCACACCCGAAGGTGAGCTCGAAGTACTGTCCCGGCAGGAAATCGCCAAATTGCTCGACCGTAGCCAGACCGGGTTGCATGATGTATTTCGCAGCTGCGCACTGGCCGTGCTGTCTTCCGGCGACTATATGGACGATGGCAAGGCGCTACTCGAGGCTTATCCCGATTTTGACGTTCGCGTGACGCATCGCGAGCGTGGCATCAAGCTAGAGCTGATGAACGCACCCGCGGTCGCCTTCGTGGACGGCGAAATGATCCGTGGCATACGCGAGCATTTGTTCGCGGCACTGCGCGACATTGTGTTCACCAGCGCTGAAGTGGCATCGCGCGAACAGGCTGGTCGGCATGATTCAGTCGCCACCACGGACCTGGTATTCCATATTTTGCGCAATGCCGACGTACTGCAACGTACGCTCGCACCTAACCTCGTGGTGTGCTGGGGCGGACATTCCATCTCGCGCACCGAGTATGACTACACCAAGCGAGTCGGCTATCAGATCGGATTACGCCAGCTGGATATCTGCACCGGCTGTGGTCCCGGCGCGATGAAAGGTCCAATGAAGGGCGCTGCCATCGGTCATGCGAAGCAGCGCATCGCAACGGGTCGTTATCTCGGCTTCTCGGAACCCGGCATCATCGCCGCCGAGGCCCCTAATCCGATCGTGAACAATCTGGTGATCCTGCCCGATATCGAGAAGCGCCTCGAAGCCTTTGTGCGCACAGGTCATGCGATCGTCGTCTTTCCTGGCGGTGTGGGAACGGCGGAGGAAATTCTCTACCTGCTCGGCATACTGCTGCACCCGGATAACCATGACCTGCCTTTCCCGGTGATTTTTACCGGCCCTGCCGAATCGGCCGCCTATTTCACGCAGATCGACGAATTCATCGGTGCCACACTGGGGCCGTCGGCACAGTCGCGTTATCAGGTGGTGATTGACAATCCCGAGCAGGTAGCACGTCTCGCCCAAGAGGGCATACAGAAAGTGCGCGCCTACCGAAAGCTCCACAGCGACGCCTACTATTTCAACTGGCGGCTGAAGATCGAAGAGAATTTTCAGCAACCCTTCACGCCGACGCACGCCGCCATGCGCGCTCTCGATCTGCACCGAAACCAGCCGTCACATCTGCTTGCAGCAAACCTGCGTCGCGCGTTCTCCGGGGTCGTTGCCGGCAACGTCAAGTTGCAGGGCATACGCGAGATCGAACGCCAAGGCCTGTTCGAACTGCGCGGCGAACCGGCACTGATGCGAAAGATGGACGAGCTGCTGGGAGCCTTCGTCGCGCAGGGCCGGATGAAACTGCCGGGCACACGCTACGAGCCCTGCTACCGAATCGTGCACTGACGCGCCACAGTGCGCGCACCGGGCAACCGCCGGCAAGACCTGCGGCAGCCCTGGTGACGTACCGGTTAGCGCAATTGTTCGAGCTGCTGCGCTGACAGATGACACCACTCGCCCGGTCCGAGCTGCAACGCATCCAGCGTGAGCTGGCCGATCGATAGCCGATGCAGTGCCGCGCAGTGGTTCCCTGCTGCGGCAAGCATACGCTTGACCTGATGATACTTGCCCTGCTCGAGCACGATTTCGATCTGCCGCTCGCCAGTCTTGAGGCACTCACTCGCCGCCAGCGGCGCCGGTTCGTCATGCAGCTGCACGCCGGCGCGCAGCGCGTCGAGCAGCGCCGACGTCACCGGGTCGGCGGTCGTAGCCAGATAGCGCTTGGGTATGTGCCGCTTCGGCGAGGACATTGCATGATTGAATGCGCCATCGTCCGTCAGTAGCAGCAGCCCGGTGGTATCGTGATCGAGTCGGCCGATCGCCTGCACATCGCGCCAGCCGAACTCTTCCGGCAGCAGCGTCATGACGCCGGGATGATGGCTGGGCTTGCGCGAGCATTCAATACCTGTGGGCTTGTTCAGCGCCAGATACAAATGCTCGCGGTAGACCCATTCATCGCCGAACAAAGTGAAGCGTAGCCCGTCGGTCTCCAGGCTGACGCGATAGTCAGTCACTGCGACGCCATCGATCGTCACTTCACCATCGGCGATCAGTTCCCGGCACCATTTGCGGGTACCGACACCCTGCGATTGCAGGATGCGGTCAAGAGAGAGTTTTGCCATGGGCGGCACTTTAGCAGAAGCGGTAAGGCATACGATACCGCCCATTCCATCTAGCGCGCCGGCTGCGTTGGTTCGGTGAATCGCCTTTCCGGTGCTTGCTGCAGCTGCTCGGTACCCTGCATTTCGCCAGCCTCGGGGCCGCTCTTGATATGGCCGCGGCTCGAGCGCCCGCTGGTGCCCGGCGATATCTCGGCGGGAGGGGATTCGCTGCCGCCCTGCCCGCTTTGGGTGCCCGGCCCACCCTGACTCGATGCGTCGGACGCGCCCGAGTTACCTGAAGTGCCCGAATCACCGGCCGGGCTGGCGCCCGTCGCGCCGCCGGATGCAGCACCGTCTGGCCCCTGCTGCGGATTGTTAACCGGTGCATCACCCCCTACGGCGCCGCTAGCGGGTCCGGACGCACCACCACTTGGCGCAGGCATGTGCATGTCGGTCGCTCCGGCCGGAGCACCCTGACGAGTGCCGCTGTCACCACTGGCACCAGAACTCTGGCTATCGCCGGACGACGGGCCGGAAAGATCCTCGGTACCAGTCGGCCCCTGAACACCGCCAGCCTCGGCATCCACCCCAGATCGGCCAGGGGATGGCATGCCTGATTGACCGCTGGACTGGCCACCAGAGGGTTCTGCGGTGTCGCCCAGCTTGCGTGCTCGCTGCTCGACATCGGCGGCTCGCGCAGGATCGGTGCTCTCTCTGACGCTGTCATTGGGTGATGTCTGTGCCTGCGTCCATCCGGCCGACAGTGTCAGACAGAGAAATAACGGTGGGAAAAGGCGTGTCATCTGAACCTCCAGTCTTGATGTACATCAGTCATCGCGCGCGCGAACGCCCGCAGGATGCCGGCCATCATTCGAAAAGCGGCGACCGGCGTGCGAATCAGACTGGACAGGCCGGTTGTAGTTTCATCAAGCAGCAGTGCAGTATTGCGCACAAACAGCGCAGTTCGCGCAATATCAGCCTCGTGCCGGAATCATCGGCCCCAGTTGGCCCCGGGTGAGACCCTGGGAGAGATTGACTGCGCCGGCGGGACGCCATCATCTTGAACAGGAGTGGCCGATGTCGCGGTTTCGCCCGACTGCGGAGGTGCCGTTTTGTCTGCCGGCCCGGCTGTATCAGAGTCGTTCGGGAGCGCGGCGTCCTTACCATCGGAAGGCACAACTGCTGCAGCCTCGGGGGTTGGCTGCGCTGGTGCAGGCACCGCGTTGCCGGTCGCGCCGGCCCGTTCGTCCAACACACGCACGAGATCCGTAAAGCCATAAGCGCGCGCAAAATCAGCGGCAGTCATGCCGCGTTCGTTGCGCAGCAGCGGATCAGCCCCCTCTTCCAGCAGCAGTTGCAGCGCTTCGACCCGACCGCCGCGTGCCGCCATCATTAATGGCGTAGTGCCATTTGGCGATTCGGCATCGATGTATGCCGACTCGTCCAGCAGCCGGCGAATGATCATGACATTGCCGGACGCGGCGGCATAATGCAGCGGAGTCCAGCCGGTGCGATTGATTTCGGCCCCCTTGTCGATCAGTGCCAGCGCCGTCGGCGTATCGGACAGCCAGGCAGCGATCATCAGCGCCGTATCGCCATTGCGCGATTGCGCATCGATTTTCAGCTCATCGAGGGAAAGCAGCAAGGCGATCGCCCTGGAGGACTTGTGGCGGATGGCGACGATGAGGCTGGTATCGAACAGCTGCGGTTCGATCGAATTCGGATCGAAGCCGCGCGCCAGCAGCGACTCCATCCTTTTCGCATCATTGGTGCGGATAGCAGCGAACCAATCTTCATAGGAGCCCATCCGCGGCACCAGCGGGCCGAGCATGCGGTCGAGATCGGGCACGACAGCCGCAGCCAGCAGCAGGCGGCGGCCAGGATTGGGAACCTTGTCGTCCATGGCTCAGTGCGGCACGCCGAACAGCGTGCGAAAGTTGCGGGTTGTCGCTTCAGCCAGCGTGGTCAGCGGCACGCCCTTCAGGTCGGCCAGGAACTCGCCTACATGGCGAACGAAGCCGGGCTCGTTGGTCTTGCCGCGCATGGGCACCGGTGCCAGATACGGGGCATCCGTCTCGATCAGCATGCGCTCCAGCGGTACGGCCCGCGCAACCGCCTGCAATTCCTTTGCATTCTTGAATGTCACGATACCGGAGAACGAAATGTAGAAGCCCAGGGCTATCGCCGCCTCCGCAACCTGCAGTGATTCGGTAAAACAATGCATGACGCCCGCGACTCCGCCATCTGCCGTGCCAGCTTTTTCCTCGCGCAGGATGCGCAAGGTATCTTCCGACGCCGAGCGTGTATGAACGATCAAGGGCTTGCGGCTCTCGCGTGATGCACGGATGTGCGTGCGAAACCTCTCGCGCTGCCATTCCAGGTCACCGGTCAGCCGGTAATAGTCGAGCCCCGTCTCACCGATGGCGACGATGCGCGGATGTGCAGCCAGCCCGACCAAAGTGGCAACGTCGGGCTCTTCGGTGTCCTCATAATCCGGATGAACACCCACCGACGCATAGATATTCGGATGCGCTTCCGCCAGGGCCAGAACCCGTGGAAATTCCGGCATCGTGACGGATACGCACAGTGCATGACTCACCTGATTCGTCTCCATTTTCTGGAGGATGTCGGGCAGGCGATCAGACAGCTCGGGAAAGTCGATATGGCAATGCGAATCGATAAACATGGAAGACGTAAAAGATCGGATCGCGTCATTTTACGCCGGTGCGCTGCGCGGGGCTCAACAGGCTCACTGTCACGCGGCTGCTAGAGTAGTTTCGGACTATCGAAGTACTTTCGGACAGCCGAAGCATTTCCGGGCTGCCGAAGTCCTCCCGAGATGTCGCCGCACTTCCTGCGTGCGGCTGACATGCCGGCAAACAGCTTCCCGGCTCGACAGGTTTCCGTTAGCAGAACCAGAGCAGCGACGGCAGCCGACCGAGAGCGCCGCCGCAGAGACTCAAATTGTATGGGTCGGCCGCAGGGTACCCAGCGCGGTGCCGAGCAGCGCTTCAATCCGCTGCCGGACACGTATACCGCTGTCATCCGCAGGAAACTGGACGCCGATACCGGGCGTGTGATTATGCGTCGCGCCTTCGGGTGTAATCCAGACAACCCGGCCGGCGACCGGGTAGCGGATATCGTCTTGCATTAACGATAGCAACAGAAAGACCTCATCGCCGATCTGCGCAGTGCGCATCCCCGGCACGAAGATGCCGCCATGCTGCAGGAAGGGCATGTAAGCCGCATACAGGCCGGCCTTGTCCCGAAACGACAGCGACATCACTGAGGGTCTCAGCAACTGCGCATCCTGGGGAAAGGCCGATTCCGTCATGCCTGAGCTCCGCTATCCGAATAGTCCTGCGTAGTCGAGCAGCATCTGCTCGATGAAAAGGCGGGCGGACAATGGATGATCCGCCACCGCCCGCCGCGCGTCCGCATCCCGTGATGCCTGCTGTAGCTGCTGCGCCGACAAGCGTGCCGCCAGCTTTGCAAGCGCCTGCTGCTGATGCGGGAAGTAGCGTATCCGCGCGCCGAGTTTCAGTGACAAAAGGTCATACAGCCAGCGCTGCTCCCATGCGACCAGTTGGGCCAAGCCTGCCTTTTGTAGCCGCTCCGCGACGACCAGCGCGGCGCCGGCGTCGGGCTTGACAAGGAAGGCCAGCAATTCGTCACGCTCACCATTGTCATCACCCTGCGCAGCGGCTTGCGCGGCCAGTGGCGCGCCGCCATGCTCCGCCAGCCAGCGCGCTGCCTGCGGCACGCCCAGCGCTTCGAGCCACTGCAGCGCCGCTGCACTGTCGGGGGCTGTCAGCGGAAACTTCCGGCAGCGCGACAAAATCGTCGGCAACAATCGATCGATCCGGTCGGTGACGAGCAGGAACACCGTATCGGGCGGCGGCTCCTCCAGCGTCTTCAGCAAGGCATTGGCCGAAGCCGCATTGAGTGCCTCGGCCGGATACAGCAATACCACGCGTACCCCGGAGCGATGCGTCGAGACATTCATGAAAGCCGCCAGCGAGCGCACCTGCTCGATGCGTATGTCCTTCGACGGCGTCCTGGCGGATTTTTTTGCTGCGCCTTCGTCCAAATCTGCATCACTGTCCGCGTCCGCTTCCAGCACGTCGGGTCGCACCCGCCGATAATCCGGATGTGCATAGTGCGCAAACCAGCCGCATGAGTCGCATTCTCCGCAGGCGTGACCGCTACTTTGCGGGCGCTCGCAAAGCAGCGCATTCGCAAATCGCTCCGCGAAAACGACCTTGCCTGTGCCTGCTGCACCATGAAACAGGATGGCGTGCGGCAGACGACCGCGCATCTGCTGCAGACGCTGCCAGTCAGCCTGCTGCCACGGATAAATGTCCTTATCGCCCATGGTCGCTCCGCTTCACAGACTCGCCGCCAGCGCCGTCAGTTCGCGATGGACTTCCTCCAGCGGACGAGTGGAATCGATCACCCGTATGCGCTGGGGAAAGCGCGCCGCACGCTGCAGATAAGCGTCGCGCACATGAAGGAAAAATTCGTCCTGCTCACGCTCGAACTTATCCAGGTCCCGGCTGCGGTTGAGCCGTTCACGGGCGACCGCCAGCGGTACGTCGAACAGTAACGTCAGGTCTGGCTGCAGGTCCGCGTGTACCCATTGCTCGAGGGTCTCCAGCTTGGCTATTGACAGTCTGCGGCCGCCTCCCTGATACGCGAAGCTCGCGTCGCTGAAGCGATCGGAGATGACCCAGTCGCCGCGCTCGAGGGCTGGTTGTATCAGCTGAGCGATATGCTCGCGCCGTGATGCGAACATCAGCAGCGCCTCGGTTTCGAGGTGCATGCTTTCATGCAGCAGCAGCTCGCGCAGCTTCTCGCCCAGCGGCGTGCCGCCGGGCTCGCGAGTAGTGATCACGGAGAATCCGCGTGCGCGCAATGCGTCTGCAAATGCAGCAATGTGGGTGGACTTGCCGGCGCCGTCGACGCCTTCGAAGGTGATGAATTTGCCTTTGGCCATGGAGATTGCGCGCTTACTTGCCGCGCTGGTATCGATTGACGGCGCGATTGTGGTCGTCGAGGTTGGCGGAAAATTCGCTGCGGCCATCGCCACGCGCGACGAAATAGAGGTCGGTGCCGGGCGCCGGATGCATCGCCGCATCCAGCGAACGGCGTCCCGGCAATGCGATCGGTGTCGGCGGCAGTGCGCGTCGGGTATAGGTGTTATAGGGCGTATCGGCACGCAGATCCCGCTTGCGCAGATTACCGTCGAAAGCCGCACCCATGCCGTAAATGACCGCCGGATCAGTCTGCAGCGGCATGCCTATGCGCAAGCGGTTCACGAAGACCGAAGCAACTCGGGCGCGATCAGCATCATGACCGGTTTCTTTCTCGACGATCGACGCCATGATGAGCGCCTCGTACGGATCTGCATAAGGAAGGCCAGCGGCACGCTTGCGCCAGGCGTCATCCAGCATCTTCAGCATTCGCTGATGCGCCTGCTGCATCAGCAGCAAATCACTGGTGCCGCGTTCGTACAGATACGTGTCGGGGAAGAACAGACCTTCCGGATGACGATAGCCCGGCGCGACCTTCTGCAGCAGCGCGCGGCTGTCGAGCTGGGCGCTGTCCCGGCGCAGGTAGGGATGACGCGCCATTTCCGCCTGCATCTGCGCGAAGCTCCATCCTTCAATGATGGTCAGCGCTTCCTTGATCGTGTCACCCTGCGCGAGCGCGTCCAGCAGGCTGGCAGGTGTCATGCCGGGAACGATACGGTAAGTGCCGGCCATCACACGGGCCGAACCACGCGCGCGGGCCAGCGCTTCCATCAGCCAGGGCGGCGCCGGCACACCGGCGTCATGCAAGTGCCGGAATGCGCCGCGCAGGCTGCTCCCGGCTGCGATTGAGACCTCCAGCGGCGATTCGGTTGACGCGATGAGTGGCTGGCGTGCCCAGTAAGCAAAGCCGGCTGCGGCGGCCATTGCCAGCAAGACTAGCCAAAGTACTGTGTTTCGGATAACTGCCATTCCATTATTCCTGCGCAGGCCGGCGTGAATTGCCGCACCCCTCTATAATTTGCCCGTAATGATAGTCGCGAAACTCGTTTTCTCCTGAATTCATGTCTGAACCCTGCTTGTCATGGCCTGATTTTCTCGTCAGTCACGGCGCAACGCCAGCAGCCGAAGGCGCCCCCGACCTTTTTACCTTCGCGATGCCCGCCAGTGCGAAGGCGGGATTCGTATGCCCGCTCAGCCACCTTGGCGTGATCAGCGCTACCGGTGACGAAGCCGCAAACTTCCTGCACAACCAGCTGACCAATGATGTGCTCGGCCTCGACGAATCGCATGCGCGTCTGGCCGGTTTCTGCTCGCCTAAAGGCCGGCTGCTGGCGACGCTGCTGGTCTGGAAGTCCGCTGACGACATCCTGATCGCGCTGCCACGCAGCTTATTGCCGGCGACCCTGAAGCGGCTGCAAATGTTCGTGCTGCGATCGAAGGTCAAGCTACAGGACGCTTCCGAACGGGTGGTGTTGTTTGGCATGGCGGCGCCCGTTGGCCAGTTCACATCGTTGCCGCACGCCGCCTGGCAATGCGCGCGCAGCGAGGGCGGTACGCTGCTGCGTATGCCGGATGCGGCAGGATGGCAGCGTATGCTGTGGGCCGGCACGGCTCAGGATGCGCCGACCGCCTGGCTGCGACATGCCGGAACACTTCCTCCAGCGCCTGCGTCGCTATGGCGCTGGACCGAGATCATGGCCGGCCTGCCGCAGGTCATCCAGGAAACGCGCGAACAATTCGTCCCGCAGATGATCAATTTCGAACTGGTTGGTGGCGTCAACTTCCGCAAGGGATGCTATCCGGGCCAGGAAATCGTCGCGCGTAGCCAGTATCTGGGCAAGCTGAAGCGCCGCGCGCTGCTCGCGCATTGCGATGACGAGCGCGCAGTCGCGGGGGCGGAAGTCTATTCAAGCGCAGATCCAGGGCAGCCCTGCGGCATGATCGCCAATGCCGAACGCGGACCGGACGGTCCTATCGCCTGCCTCGTCGAACTCAAGATGGAGCTTGCCGGCACACCGGTACACGTCGGCACTGCCGATGGGCCGCTGCTGAGATTCGGCGAGCTACCCTATTCGCTGTCGTCTGATGAATGAGCGATCTCTTCGTTTACTACCGGGTTCGCAGTGAAAACGCCGTATCTCTGCACGAACAAGTCATCCGCCTGCAGAGCAGGCTCGCGCAGCGCTTCGGCGTACGCACTGCGCTCAAGCGCCGACCGGAAGAAGTCGATGGGCTGCAAACCTGGATGGAAATCTACGCCGACGTTCCTGCCGATTTTCTGCCGGCCTTGCAGCAGGCCTCTCTGGTTGCCGGCCTGCCGATCGAAGGCAAGCGGCACGTAGAAATTTTTGTGGACTTGCCCGAATGTGCCTGATCGTCTTTGCCTGGAAGCTGGTACCGGAATGCCCGCTGATACTGGCCGCCAACCGCGATGAATTCTTCACTCGCCCGACCCTGCCAGCCAACTGGTGGGAAGACCATCCGGACATTTACGCGGGACGCGACTTGCAGGCGGGTGGCACCTGGCTGGGTATGGACCGGCAAGGCCGTTTTGCGGCACTGACCAATATTCGTAACGGGCGCGTCGCTAAGCTGGACGGTCGCTCACGCGGCGAACTGGTCGCCAATTTCCTGCGCGACGGTGCTGACCCGCGCGACTACCTCGAGCGCGTGCGCGAAACCGCCGACGACTACAACGGTTTCAACCTGATTTTCGGCGACGCCAACATGCTCTACTGGATCTCGAATGAGGACGGCGCCACGTTCCGCGCACTGGAACCTGGCATCTATGGCCTGTCCAACGGGTCGCTTGATACGCCCTGGCCCAAGGTCGTGCGCGCCAAGGCGCAGTTCGCCAGTCTGCTGTGCCAGCACGCGCCTGACGATGCTTACTTCGACATGCTGACGGATACCACCCGTGCATCAGACGGACGCTTGCCGGATACCGGCGTCAGTCTCGAATGGGAGCGCCTGCTGTCGCCGATCTGTATCGAGTCGCCCGACTACGGCACACGCGCGTCAACACTGCTGCGCGTGCATCACAACGGCCGCGCGGAGCTGCACGAACGCGTGGTCCGCTAGCGCGTCATCGCCAGGCACTGGTTTTTCAGATCCTGCGATCCAATGCTGTAACAATACGAGCGCTCGCCTTTCACACTGGCCAGACAGGCATTGCGCGCATCCGATTCCCTGATCGAATAGCAGTACGAACTCTCGCTGCGATCACGCGCCAGGCAGGCGTTCTTTGCGTCGCCGTCACGGATGGAATAGCAATGGGAGGTCTGCGCCTGAGTCATTGCGAGGCACTGGTTCTTCAGATCGTTCTCGCGAATGCTATAGCAGTGGCTACGCTCGGACTTCACCGTTGCAAGGCAGAGATGCTTCAGGTCTGCCCCCTGAATCGAGTAGCAGTAGGACGGCTCGGCCCGGGCCTGCGCGACGCATAAATTGTGTCTGTCCGCATTACGGATTGCATAGCAATTCGATGTGCCGGCGCTGACCGCTGAAGCAGCACCGAGCTGCGCAATCAGAAGCACAGCGGCCGAGCGCGCACAGCCTCTGCCCAGCCAGATGAATGCCCCGTGCAGACTGCCGCTGAGGTTTTTGCACCGTTTTGCCGTAGAGGTCGACCTGTCTGCGACGGCGCACTTTGTCATCGATGCTCTGCTTGAGGTAAGTATAAGCGCCATCAGCTTGCGTAGAGTGAAACGCACACCGATACACAAAGTGATAGATGAACACGGCAGGCTCATAGTCAACCTCATGGCAAGGGCCGAAGGTTCTTGACGACTCGCTGCCATCGTTCAGGCCTGACGCGTCATCAGCCGGTGGGCGATTCCTGCCTCCATGAACGTCTCCCCTTCCACGACAAAGCCATGCCTGCGGTAAAAATCGATCGCGTGCGACTGGGCGTGCAGCACCAGCTTGCCATAGCCAAGCCGCCGTGCCTCGGCCAGCAGTGCTTCCAGCACCTGCGAGCCTATGCCCTGCCCGCGCGCCGACTTGCGCACCGCCATGCGACCGATGTGGCCATCCGGCAGCAGCCTGCCGGTAGCCACCGGCTGACCTTCGGCATCGTAGGCAACCGCGTGAATACTGACTTCGTCGCCCTCGTCCCATTCGAGCTCGATGGGCACGCCCTGCTCGACGACGAACACCTCGACGCGCAAGTCCTGCGCATGCTCACGCAGGCTATCCCAGTCTCCGATCACGACTTGCATGCTCATTATCCGACGGCGCGCTGCCCCTCAAAGTCCTGCAAGCGCTCGCGCCACGCCGCCGGTACCGGCTCGCTTTTGCGAATGCGGCTGTCGGCGTACACATAGGTCATCTCGCCGGAAACCAGCAGTTGGTCGCCTTGATAGATCTCCAGCACGAAGCGCATGGAACTGCGTCCGATATCGGCGCAGCGAACGCCGATCTCCAGTACGTCATCGAAACGCGCCGGCGCATGGTATTCAATACTCGCCTTGCGCGCGAACATCTCGAGGCCGGCCTCGGCCTGCGCAATCACGTCCGGCAGCGTCGTCGCGCGCCAATATTCTGTAAAGGCGACATCGAAGTAATTCAGGTAATTGCCATTGAAGACAATCGCCTGCATGTCGACTTCGGACCAGCGAACGCGCAGCGTATGAAAGAAAGAAAAGTCCTGGCGGGCCATCACACGTCATCCGTCAGAGACTCGAGGATCCATCGATTCACGCGTTCGGGCTGTTCATGCACGATCCAATGGCTGGCGTCCGGCACCCGCGTGATTTTCAGGTCATCGACAAAGCGGTCGAGCGGATCGAGCAGCGCAGGGAGCAGTGCGCGGTCCAGCTCGCCCCACAACACGCGAACCGGGACAGACACCCTGAACTGCTGCGGATCAAGCACCAGTCCAGCCGCGCCCGGCTCGGATGCCGTCGGTGGGTGAACACGTGACGCGCGGTAGTAGTTGATGCCGCCGCGCAGCCCGCGTGACCAGCATGCGTGGTAGCGAGCGCGCGTGTCAGCGTCGAACCATCCGGGATTGGTGCCCATCCCGAGCATCAGTTTCTCCATCACCCGAAAACCATCCTTCGCCAGCGCATCTTCGGAACCTTCGGCGCGCAGCCAGTTCATGTAGCGGCTGGCCGCCTGTTGCGCCGGGTCGTGGGCCAAGCCTTCAGCGAAGGGCACAGGATGGGTCGCATTGATCACCAGGAGCCGCTCGACGAGGTTCGGATGCTGGATCGCAAATTGCCAGGCCAGCGCGCCGCCCCAGTCATGCGCGACAATCACGCAACGCTCGACCCCGAGGCAGCGAATCAACTGCTCAATGTCCTGCAACAGAGATTTCGCTCGATACGCACCGACGTCCGACGGCCTATCCGACAGATTGTAGCCGCGCAGGTCCGGAGCGACTGCATAGTGCGTGTCACCGAAATGGACGAGCTGCGCATGCCAGGCGTACCAGAACTCGGGAAAGCCATGCAGGAACAGTAGCAAGGGCTGCCCGGACGTACCGGCGCAGGCATAGTGCAATCGCGTACCGTTTGGCAGCGTGACAAAATGTCCGTCACTGACCGCAGCCATGTCAGTCCCCTTTTAAACCGGCGCGCAGCTTCTCGCGCACATGTGGTGCGGCTTCGTAAGGATCGCCCGGATTGCGGCCGCTGACGATGTCTTGCATGCGTCGCTCCACATTGCCCAGCGCCTGTGGATGCGAATAGATATAGAACTGTCTGTCGCGAATCGCGTCGAAGGTGCGTTCGGCCACTTCGGCAGCGCTTACCTTGCCGGACGATACGGCCCTCTCCAAGACCGCCTGCGACACCTGCTGGCTGCGGGTCGGCGCCGCACCGGCCACGTCTCCGGGACGTACACGTTCGGACTGGCTGATACCGGTCGGCACGAAATACGGACACAGCACCGATGCACCGATCGGCGCCTCGACCAGCATCAGATCGTGGTACAGCGTCTCCGACAACGCCACCACCGCATGCTTGGATACGTTGTACACACCCATCGTCGGCGGCGTCAGCAGGCCGGCCATGGAGGCGGTATTCACGATATGCCCTTCGTAGGCCGGATCTTTCTTTGCGCATTCAAGCATCAGCGGCGTGAACACGCGCACGCCATGAATCACGCCCCACAGGTTCACGCCAAGCACCCACTCCCAGTCCGCCTGGGTGCTCTCCCACACCAGCCCACCGGCGCCGACGCCAGCATTGTTGAACACCAGGTGGATCGCGCCGAAGCGCTGCATCGCTGCCTGCGCAAGTGCTTCGACTTGCTCGCCCTTGCGCACGTCGCACGTCTGCGCGAGCACCTCGGCACCCGCGGCCTGCATGGCGGCGGCGGTCGCTTCCAGCGCTTCATGCTGCACATCGGCCAGCACCAGCTTCATGCCCAGCTTTGCGCCCAAGGTCGCAAACTCGCGGCCAAATCCGCTGGCGGCGCCGGTGATGACGGCTACCTTGCCCGTGAACTCTTTCATTGTTTTCCCTCAGACCAGCTTCACCAGCTGCTTACCGAAATTCTGCCCGCGCAACATTCCGATGAAAGCCGCCGGCGCCGCCGACAGGCCTTCGGCGATGGTCTCGCGGTATGTGAGCTTGCCGTCACCAACCAGCTGTGCCAGTTCGCCGAGTCCCTGCGGCCAGAACTCCATATGCTCAGAGACGATGAAACCCTGCATCGACAAGCGCATCGACAGCACCATGTGCAGGTAATGCACCGGCATCAGCTGACCGTCGTAACCGGCGATCATGCCGCACAGCGCGATACGACCGAACGGATTCATGCGCGCCAGTGTCGCATCCATCACTGCACCGCCGACATTCTCGAACAGGCCGTCAATACCGGCGGGCGCCGCGGCTTTCATGTCCTTGAACAGATTGCCGGCCTTGTAGTCGACGCAGGCATCGAACCCGAGCTCATTCACAACGTAGTCGCATTTTGCGCGGCCGCCGGCAATACCCACCACCCGACACCCGGCCAGCTTTGCCAGCTGGCCAACCACGCTGCCCACGGCACCGCTTGCAGCGGATACGGCAATTGTCTCGCCAGCCTTCGGTCGAATGATCTGATTCAGCCCGTACCAGGCAGTCATGCCGGGCATGCCGACTACGCCAAGGTAGGCCGACAGCGGCACTCGACTGGTATCCACCTTCTTCAGCAGACTGCCGTCGGACACGCCGATCTCGGCCCAGCCGAGCATGCCGACCACCTTGTCGCCAACCTGGAATTTCGGGTGCCTTGATGCGACCACCTCACCAGCTGTACCGCCAATCATGACTTCATCCAGCGGCTGTGGCGCTGCGTAACTTTTCACGTCTTCCATGCGCATGCGCATGTAAGGATCCAGCGACAGGAAGTGATTGCGGACCAGCAGCTGGCCATCCGCGATATCCGGAACCGGTACAGTCTCGAGCCGGAAGTTGTCGGGTGCAACGCCTCCCTGCGGGCGCGTTGCGAGAACGATGCGCTGGTAAGTAGTCATGAGTGTGTCCTGGAAATCAGAGTTTGTCGGCCACATCGAGCCGCTTCAGGTATTTAAAAGTGCCCATCGCCTTGGCGACCAGGCGCTCGCCGTCATGCAGATCCGCCTCGCAGAAGCACATCGTCGTCGATCGATGAAAGGCGCGGCCGGTCGCTACGATGCGTGTGCCGGACGTGCCGCCCGGTTGCAGGAAACTGGTCTTCATCTCAACCGTTACACCAGCGCGCGACTGCGGGTCGAGCGAACGTCCCGCAAGCGACATCGCTACATCCAATAACGTCATGGCGACGCCACCGTGCGTCACCTGCCAGCTATTCATGTGGCGAGGGTGGAGCGTCAGCGCGACTTGCGCGCGACCTTCGGCCATGCCGAGGAATTCGGCGCCAAGCTCGGCCAGAAAGGGAATCTCGGTCGGAAAAGGCTGCGGACCGCCCATCAGATCAGCACCGCCGAAACGCCACCATCAACCGCAAGCGTCTGCCCGGTGATGTGCTTGCCCGCCATCGATGCGAACAGTAGTACCGCCCCTTTCAGGTCTTCATCATCGCCCAAGCGACGCAATGGCGCGCGCTGCGCCGCTTCTTCCCCCATGCTGTCCAGCATGCCTCGCGTCATCTTCGACGGGAAAAAGCCCGGGGCCAGCGCATTCACTGTGATGCCGTGCTGCCCCCACTCACCCGCCAGCGTGCGGGTGAAATTGATCACCGCTGCTTTCGACGTGTTGTAGCCAATGGTCTGCATATGTGACGAGCCGTTGCCAGCGAAACCCGCAATCGATGCGGTATTGACGATGCGCCCATAGCGGCGCGGAATCATCGAGCGCTTGCCTATCGCCTGGCACATCAGGAAGATGCTGCGCACGTTCAGGTTCATCACCTTGTCCCAGGCGTCGAGCGGATGATCCTCGGCCGGGGCACCCCAGGTAGCGCCCGCATTGTTGACCAGGATGTCGACATGCCCCATCTCGGTCAGCGCGAAATCGGCCAGCGCATCGACGCCGGCCCTGTCGCCGAGGTTCGCCGCACAGGCGGACACACGGCAGCCGCGCTTTTCCAGATGCGCGACGGCCTCGTCAAGTTCATCCTGTTTGCGTGCCGAAATCACCAGCCGCGCCCCCTGCTCGCCAAGCGCCTCGGCCATCTGCAGGCCCAGTCCGCGTGAGCCGCCCGTCACCAGTGCGGTGCGGCCGCTGAGGTCGAACAATTCCCGAATCGTGTGCATCGTCAGTTCACCTCGTAATCCATGCATTGGCGCGCCGAGCGCACGGCGGCGACGAAAGGCTTCAGCGCGACATGCTGCGGATGGTTCTGATAAGCGTCGAGCGCTTCGCGAGACGCGAATTCGGAATACAAGACGACGTCATAAGTGCACTCCAGGCCGGGTTGCGCCAGTGCGACTTCGAGCTTCAGCAGGCCCGGCACAATGCCGGCACAAGCGGTCAGCAGTTCTTTCATGCGCGCGGCATTGGCCGTCTTGTCATTGCCCTCGGCATGCTCCTTCAGCTGCCACATCACGATGTGCTTGATCATTTGCGTGGAATTTTTTTGCTTGTACGGTTTAAAACCAGCTGTCCTGCATGTCGAGTGTGGTGGTGTCCAGCGACGCGAGCAGACTGAGCTGTGCATCGACTTTCGGCAGCTCAAGGTTGAAATAATATTTGAACGCCTGCAGCTTGCCCGCGTAGAACGCGGCATCGCCTTGCCCCGCAGTCTCTGTTGCCGCCGCAGCGGAAGCCGTCTGTCTGGCGTGGGCTTCTTGTGCTACCAGCGCCTGCTCCAGCCAGATCCAGCCGACGACCAGATGGCCAAATGCCTCGAGGTAGACCGACGCATTCGCCAGTGTGACGTTCAGGTCACCCGCCGCATGCAGTGCGCCTGTCACTCCGGCCAGCCTGTCCCAGCGTTCACGAAGTACGGCTGCCTGAGGTAACTCACCTGCGCGCGCAATCGTCTCGGCTACACGCTCCGACAACAGCCTGAATGCTTCACCGTCGCGCATGACCACCTTGCGCCCGAGCAGATCCAGCGCCTGAATGCCGTGTGTGCCTTCGTGGATGGGGTTGAGACGGTTATCCCGATAAAACTGCTCGACGGCGTATTCGCGCGTGTAGCCATAGCCGCCATGAACCTGTATCGCCAGACTGTTCGCCTCGAGACACCATTGCGATGGCCAGGACTTCGCAATCGGCGTCAGAATATCGAGCAGCAAAGTCGCCTGCGCGCGCTGCGCATCAGTATCAGCGGTCTTCTCCTCGTCCACCAGACGGGCGCAATACAGGATCAGCGCCAGTCCGCCTTCGACATAGGCCTTTTGCCCGAGAAGCATGCGCTTGACGTCGGTATGCTCAACAATCGGGATTTGCGGCCTGGACGGATCCTTGTTCTGCGGATGACGACCCTGTGGGCGATTGCGCGCATAGTCCAGCGCGTGCAGGTAGCCGGTATAGCCAAGCATCACCGCACCGAGGCCGACAGCGATGCGCGCCTCATTCATCATGTTGAACATCGCAGCCAGCCCCTGATGGAGGGTGCCGACCAGCCAGCCAACAGCGCCCGGCTGCCCGAGTGGGCGATGCTTGCCTTCGCCGAAGTTCAACAGGCAATTGGCAGTACCACGGTAACCCATCTTGTGGTTCAGGCCGGCCAGCACCACATCATTGCGCTCACCGAGGCTGCCGTCGTCGTTGACGAGAAATTTCGGGACTACGAACAGTGAGATGCCCTTCACGCCCGGAGTCAGCTTGCCATCCGGACCAGGGACTTTCGCCAATACCAGATGCACGATGTTCTCGGCAAGCTCGTGCTCGCCGCCGGAGATCCACATCTTGTTGCCGCGCAGACGGTAGCTGCCATCGGGTTGCGGCTCCGCGCGGGTCGTCAGATCAGACAGGCTGGAGCCGGCCTGCGGCTCGGACAGGCACATCGTGCCGAGGAATCGGCCTGCCAGCAGCGGTCTCACGAACTTGTCGATCTGCTCGGGACTGCCGCATTTGAGCAGCGTATTCGCATTGCCGATGGTGAGCATCGGGTACGCTGCGGTGGCTACGTTCGCGCCCTTGAACCATGCAAAGCCGGCCTTCTCGACGACACAGGGCAACTGCATGCCGCCGAACTCAGCGTCATGGCCGGCCGCCATCAGGCCAGCCTCGCTGAAAGCCTGAAGGGCTTCGCGCACTTCGGGTATCACGGTCACGCGCTCGCCATCGAACTGCGGCTCGTTCTCGTCGGATTTCCGGTTATGACTGGCGAACTTTTCGGTGGCGATCTGCTCGCACAGATCCAGCACAGCGTCGAAGGTTTCGCGCCCATGGTCAGCAAAACGAGCGCGCGCGCACAGTGACTCGGCATCCAGCCATTCGTACAAAAGAAAATCGAGGTCGCGCCGCGACAGAATCAGCGAAGCCATACGGTACCGCCGGTGAGCGTCAGACGACCTCGAACAGGCCAGCGGCGCCCTGCCCGCCGCCGATGCACATCGTCACCACCACATACTTGGCCCCACGGCGCTTGCCTTCGATCAGTGCGTGACCGGTCAGACGCGCGCCCGACATGCCATAGGGATGTCCGAGTGCGATGGCACCGCCATTGACATTCAGACGATCCATCGGGATGCCGAGCTTGTCCGCGCAATACAGGACCTGAACGGCAAAGGCTTCATTCAGCTCCCACAGACCGACGTCTTCGATCTTTACACCGGTCTGCTTCAGCAGCTTCGGGATCGCGAACACCGGTCCAATACCCATCTCATCAGGTTCACAGCCGGCAATCGCGAAGCCGCGGAAGATACCCAGCGGCGTCTTGCCGGAGCGCGCGGCAGCTTTATCGCTCATCACGATGGCGACCGACGCGCCATCGGAAAACTGGCTCGCATTACCGGCAGCGACGACGCCGCCGGGCATCGCTGTACGGATCTGCGACACGCCCTCGTAGGTCGTATCGGCACGAATGCCCTCGTCGACCGACACCGTCACCTCGCGCGTGACGATCTGCGCCGTCTCCTTGTCGGCAACCGCCATCGTGGTGGTGACCGGCACGATCTCGTCGGCGAACCGGCCCGCGTCGCGCGCGGCCGCTGCACGCAGCTGGCTCTGCACGCCGTACTGATCCTGACGCTCGCGAGCAATGTTGTAACGCTTGGCGACGTTCTCCGCCGTCTGCAGCATGGGCCAGTAGATCTCCGGCTTGTTCTTCTCCAGCCACGGGTCCTTGAACATATGCATGTTCATTTCATTCTGCACGCAGGAGATCGACTCGACACCACCGGCCGCATAGATGTCGCCCTCACCGGCAAGAATGCGCTGCGCCGCACTGGCAATCGTCTGCAGTCCGGACGAACAGAAGCGATTGATCGTGATGCCGCCCGTAGAGACCGGGCAGCCGGCGCGCAGCGCGATCTGACGCGCGATGTTCCAGCCGGTCGCCCCTTCCGGGTTTGCACAGCCCATCATCACGTCCTCGATCTGCGCCGCTTCAATCCCGGCCCGCTCGATCGCCGCTTTCAGGGCCGCGCCGCCCAGCGTCGCGCCGTGAGTCATGTTGAACGAACCCTTCCACGATTTGGCCAGCGGAGTGCGGGCTGTAGATACAATGACGGCGTCAGTCATGGGAAGTCTCCTGTGATTTTAGTAGCTGAATTGCAAGGCTGAAGGTCAAAGCGAGGATAGCACACGCGTGCGTACGACCGTGCTTTTTTGCCGGATGCCTGACCATGCGCAGCCGTAAGTTTTTGTAAGTTTTGAGCAAGGGATACGTAAGCTTTCGATCCTACACTCGGGCCAATTGTGGCAATTCCTCGCCCAATACAAAAGCTAAATAACCAAGGAGACACCCATGGCCCAGGCCCAGGCTTCGTCAAGAAGCATCACGGCAGAAGAGCGGAAAGTCATTTTCGCCTCATCGCTCGGTACCGTTTTTGAATGGTATGACTTCTATCTGTATGGTTCGCTTGCCGCCATCATCGCGAAACAGTTCTTCGCCGGCACGGATCCGAATACCGCGTTCATTTTCGCGCTGCTGGCCTTTGCGGCAGGCTTTCTGGTTCGCCCGTTCGGTGCGATCGTATTCGGCCGTCTCGGCGACATGGTCGGCCGCAAGTACACCTTCCTGGTGACGATTCTGCTGATGGGCATATCGACCTTCATCGTCGGCCTGCTGCCGAACTACGCGAGCATCGGCATTGCCGCACCGATCATATTGATTGCGCTGCGCATCCTGCAAGGTCTGGCTCTGGGCGGTGAGTACGGCGGTGCCGCCACCTATGTGGCTGAGCACGCTCCGGACGACAAGCGCGGCGCATTCACTGCGTGGATTCAGACCACGGCAACGCTCGGCCTGTTCCTGTCGCTGATGATCATCCTGGCAACCCGCACCGCAGTCGGCGAAGAAGCCTTTGCCGAGTGGGGCTGGCGAATTCCTTTCCTGGTGTCGGTCTTCCTGCTCGGCATTTCGGTCTGGATCCGTCTGTCGATGAATGAATCGCCAGCATTCAAGAAAATGAAAGAAGAGGGCAAGGTGTCGAAAGCACCGCTGTCCGAAGCCTTTGGCCAGTGGAAGAACCTGAAGCTAGTCATCCTCGCCCTGATCGGCTTGACAGCTGGCCAGGCCGTGGTCTGGTACACCGGGCAGTTCTACGCGTTGTTCTTCCTGACACAAACACTGAAAGTTGACGGCGCGACGGCGAACATCCTGATTGCTGCAGCACTGCTGATCGGCACGCCGTTCTTCATCGTGTTCGGCTCGCTGTCGGACAAGATCGGTCGCAAGAACATCATCATGGCCGGCTGCGTGCTCGCTGCACTCACCTACTTCCCGATCTTCAAGGCGATGACGCACTACGCGAATCCGGCGCTCGAAGCGGCCCAGATGAGCGCTCCAGTGACTGTGGTCGCCGATCCGGCCGAGTGCCAGTTCCAGTTCAACCCGACCGGCACCAAGAAATTCACGTCGTCGTGCGACATCGCGAAGGCGAAACTGTCTGCCGCTTCGGTGAACTACCAGAACGAGGTCGCACCGGCCGGCACGCCCGCCGTCATCAAGATCGGCGACAAGGTGCTCGAGTCGTACAGCGCAGCGGCGCTGCCGAAAGAAGAGGCTGCCGTCAAGGACAAGGAGTTCACTGACAAGCTGAAGGAACTGATCAAGGAAGCAGGCTACCCGGCAAAAGCCGATCCGGCGCAGATCAACAAGCCGATGGTCTTGGTGCTGCTGTTCGTGCTGGTAATTTATGTGACCATGGTCTATGGCCCGATCGCTGCAATGCTGGTCGAGATGTTCCCGACCCGCATCCGCTATACGTCGATGTCGCTGCCGTATCACATCGGCAATGGCTGGTTTGGCGGACTGCTTCCGACAATGTCGTTCGCACTGGTTGCTTATAAGGGCGATATCTATTACGGCCTCTGGTACCCGATCGTCATTGCGCTGATGACCGCCATCATCGGCCTGTTGTTTGTGCGTGAAACCAAAGACAACGACATCAACACACACTAAATTCTGCAAGCTCTCCCATGACCGCCGGCAAGTCCGGCGGTTTTTTTTGGGCCGTTCCTGCCCACCCATGGCTTGTTGGCTAATCGATGTATCAAAGTCCCCGGAGTGCCTGGTTCTTTCCGGCATTATTCGGCACCAAAGTTGTGCATATCGGCCCGATTTGTTGTGTGGCCGTTACGCTTTCACAGCATTCTGCGCTTTCTGAGTACAGGTGAATTCGCAACAACGTCACTCCCCCTCGTCCTACGGGAACTTATTTGATTAAATTCGCCAGATCGAGAGTTAAACTTTCGACAACACGAAAATATCAAGGCAGTCCTCACCGGGGGAGGCTACATGGACATTGAATGGCTGGAGGACTTTCTGGTTCTCTCGGACTTGTCTAGTTTCACGCGGGCTGCCCAGGCCCGAAACGTTACCCAGTCCGCTTTCAGCCGCCGCATCCGATCGCTGGAAGACTGGATCGGCATTGCACTGGTGGACAGGGATACCGTTCCTCCCCGTCTCACGATGGCGGGTCATTTGTTCCGGGATGCCGCTCGCGAGATGGTTCGCCAGCTTCACGACACCCGTATCGCACTAGGACATCGCAGCAAGGTTTTTTCCGGCATCAAACTATTCGTCGCGCATTCGCTGGTGCAGCACATGCTTCCGAGCTGGATGCGTCATATCAATCATCACATCAGCGGACTGAAATTTGAAATCATTGCCGGTGAAACCTACGAGGGGATGGTCAATCTTTCAAGCGGCCGCTGCGACCTGCTGATGGTCTACCACAGCCCGATCGTGCCAATGTCCATAGACGAACGTGCCTGTCCGTCAATCACGCTTGGCGCAGACCGATTGGTGCCGGTCTGCAAGCCAGACGAATCCGGAGCGCCGATGTACCGGCTCAGCGAGGCCAAACTGCGCCACCTTCCACTGCTTTCCTATCCTCCTGAAACCTTCTTCGGACGCATCTGCAACGGCCTCATTCGTTTCCGGCCGAGCGATCCGTGCTTCAACGTCGTTGTCCAGAGTGGGCAAGCGCGCATCCTGCACTCGCTGGTCAAGGAGGGCGCCGGCATCGCTTGGCTACCTGAACACGGCGTGAAGCATGAACTGGTCGATGGCCAGCTAGCCTTAGCTGGTGACGACGAATGGATGATCCCGGTCGATATCCGCCTGTATGCATCGCAGGAACGTTCGCGTCTGCTGCACGCAAACCTGTGGGAAAACATCCGTGAAATGCACGACCGGAAGCTGGCCATCGGCTGACGCCAAACTCGTCACCCTGCAGGTGCTACCAACACGGTTGGCGGCATGTTGACAGAGCCTCTACTCGGAAAGGCTTGAACGCGATCTATCAAACGGGCGGGAGATTTCGGGTGAAAATTTACCTTCGAGTCATGGGGGGGCGTCTGGTCGAACGACTGGCCAATGAGCTGGCTGCTCTGGACTCCGCGTTTCCACGCCAGGTCGGACCAGGACATTTGCTGTATTGGCAAATCGAGCCAATCGCCTCGCCATTCTGCGCAGCCTATCTTGAAAATTCGCCCGCTCGGGTATCGGTCGTGCTGGTTGAAGCGGAAAATCCCGCGTTGATTGAGCAACTCTGGGCGTTCGGTGGTCGCGAGCATGCCGTCTTGTGTAGCAGAAATGCGCATGACTGCCCGCCAGCGCCCGTGATCCTGGTGTTCAGTCGCGAACACCCGACCTCGGAACTCATGGAGTTGCCCATGCTGGTCAGCGATTGGATCAGCGGCGAAACAGCAATGCATGATCTCGCCAGACGAGTTATCGCGTCCTTGCGGCGACAAAAACATCTGCAGGAACAGCTTGGTGGCGGGATGCTGACGTTGAACTCGGAATCTAGACGCTTAAGCTTCAACGATATCGATTCCATCCTGTTGTCAGCGGCAGAGGTGCCGCTAGCCGAACTTTTCCTGACCCACATGGGTAGCGTCGTCCCCATGGAAGAAATCTATCTGCTCTTTCGGCTCTCCGGTCGCTCGACCTCCGGCAGCAATATCCGGGTCACCATTTTCCAACTCCGTCTCAAAATCGAGTTAGTGACACAACGCTATTTCTCGCTCAGCTGCGCTTACGGCGAAGGCTACGTTCTGCGCCCCTCTCAAAAGAAGAAGCGCGACTCATGGGCGCAGTTAGAAGCCAGGCAAACACCTTCCACCACCTACCAAACGTCGGCGACCTACCGGAGCTGATAGGTTCCGGTGACGAGGGCGGGAACGCCGGAGCGGCTCAGCGCCGCTGCACGAAGCTGCTAACGTCATTGCGCCATCTTGCCGTACCGGTCGACCTGTTTGCGACGGCGTACCTGGGCGTCGAAGTTCTGTCAAAGACACCAGCGGAAGCTCGGCAGCCAACCCAGACACGCGCTAATCGCGACGGGATGGCATAATCCAGCTGAATTCCGGAAATGCGGCGCTGGACGCCGCATTTTTCTTTGAACGACGGTTTGACAATCTCACATGCAGCAAAGCCCAGCCTCACCCTCCTCAGTCCATCTCAAATACATGGCCAGCTGCGCGTTGCCAACACCGTGGGCCACGTTTGAATTACACGCTTTCCTGGAAGAAGCCAGCGGCAAGGAGCATCTGGCGATGACGCTGGGTGATCTCGGCAGTGGCGAACCCGTGCTGGCGCGCCTTCATTCGGAATGCCTGACCGGCGACACCTTGTTCAGCCAACGCTGCGACTGCGGTGCTCAGCTCGAAGGGGCGCTGCGGCGTATCGCGGCCGAGGGTCGCGGCATCCTGCTCTATCTGCGTCAGGAGGGACGCGGTATCGGCCTGATCAACAAAATTCGCGCATACCGTTTGCAGGAGCAAGGTGCGGACACAGTCGAGGCCAATCACCAGCTGGGCTTTGCCGATGACCTGCGCAGTTATGCGATCTGCGGACCGATGTTTCAGCACTTCGGTATCCAATCGCTACGGCTGATGACCAATAATCCGCGCAAAATCGACGCACTGAAAGATCTCGACATCCATATCGAACGGCTCGAGCATGTGATGACCAGCACGCGGCACAATGCACGTTACCTGGCAACCAAAGCGCGAAAGCTCGGCCACCTGCTGCCACCGCAAGCGCCGGCGCACACATCCACCGACGACAACTGAGGTGCCATGGCCAGAGGCACGAGGAACTCATCTCGTCAGAACACTGGCTGCTTTAACAGACACTTGCCGTGCGTCGGCAAGCTGTTTGCATCCGCCGCCATGCAGCCACCCTGAAAACCCATCAGGCCAGCACTGAAATTGAACAATTTACAACGTTAAAACTTTAGCAAGCTATTAGCAAGACCTTATCAAAACATTATCAAAACATTACTAAAACACCCGTACTAAAGACCGCAGCATCCTCGCCCTCGGCCCTGAATCGCACTTGCAGGAAATCACTACCAAATTTGCGCAAGCTCAAATGAGTGTCGGCAAGCTGTCGTAATCTGGCGTCGAGGGACTTGCTGCAGTCTCCTCGAACTTGCCTAAATCCCCTTTTAGGCTTGAGCTCTCCCAGCGGGAGAGCTTTTTTTTGACCTTTTCCGGACTTTGCCGCTGCGCACAATTCCTGTTGCGGCGCATCGTGCGCGGTGCGTGAAACTTTCACATCAACTCTCCCATCCCTGCGTTTAATTCGATATTTAGCCCCCCTAGTCTGCTTTTTTGCAGTGCATTAACCGCTACATGCAACACTGCCGCACGTAGTAGCGCATTACTACCCGGCCGAACGATACGCGAGAAATAATCATCGGCGGATGCGGTTCGAAAAAGTCGTTCCATTTTCTATGCGAACCCCCGTCACGCGGCACAACGCGTGGAATAACTCGCAGTGAATACAAAAAGCACAGAGACGAGGAGACAACCATGTCATTACCCGAGCAACCCAAACGGCGGCAGTTTTTCAAGATCGCCACCGCTGGCACTGCCGCCGCAGCTGGCGGCGGCCTGCCGATGATGTTCATCCCGAATGCTGCCCTGGCGGAGCAAGCACTCGGTTCGGCCGCATTCGCCACCCTGACCAAGGTCGCACGCGACATCTTCCCGCATGACCGTTTCGAGGACGCGCTGTATGCCAACGCAGTAGGCGTCTACGCTGACCAGGTCAAGGCCGATGCGCAGCTCAAACAACTGTTGCTCGACGGCGTGGCCAAGGTGGACGCCGAAGCGCAAGCGCAGTTCGGCGCGGCCTATGTCGATGTGACCGATGAATCAAACCGTGTGCAAATCCTCAAGGCCATGGCCGATCAGGGCCATCCATTCTTCCTGAAGCTGCGCGGCGACCTCGTTGTAAGCCTGTACAACCAGCCGGCCGTCTGGGCCAAGCTCGGTTATCAAGGCCCGTCCGCAGAGTACGGCGGCTATATCAACCGCGGCTTCAACGACCAGAACTGGATGGGTGACGCGCCACACGCGTGAGCGCCGATCGCTGAACTCACAGGGAGACAAGCATGGCAAAAAAATTCGACCTCAACGATGAGGTGGTAGTGATCGTGGGTTCGGGTGCCGGGGGCGGCACGCTCGGCAACGAGCTCGCGCAAAAAGGCATTGATGTCGTCATCCTCGAAGCCGGCAAGCGGCATGAAATTCAGGATTTCGAGAACGACGAATGGCCAATGTTCAGCAAGATCTCGTGGCTGGACAAGCGGACCACCTCCGGTACCTGGCGGGTATCGCAAGACTTCCCCAACCTCCCCGCATGGATCGTGAAGGCCGTCGGTGGCTCGACCGTGCACTGGGCCGGCGCATCACTGCGCTTTCAGGAACACGAATTCCGCGCGCGCACCGTCTACGGTGACGTTCCGGGTGCGAACCTGCTCGACTGGCCGATCACGCTGGCAGAACTCGCGCCCTACTACACGCGTGCCGAAAACAAAATGGGCACCACGGGAACGCACGGGATTCCCCGTCTGCCCGGCAACAACAACTATAAAGTCCTCGCTGCGGGCGCGAAGAAAATGGGCTACCGGGATTTTCATACCGGGAACATGTCGATCAACTCACGCCCGCGCGACGGTCGTGGCTCCTGCCAGCAGATCGGCTTCTGCTTCCAGGGCTGCAAATCAGGCGCGAAGTGGTCGACTCTGTACACCGAGATACCGAAAGGCGAAGCCACCGGCCACCTCGAAGTCCGCAGCGACGCGCAGGCACTGCGCATCGAGCATGACGCCAGCGGCAAGGTCACCGGCGTTCTGTACAGCGACTCGAAGGGCAACCGCCACTTCCAGAAAGCCAAGGTCGTCTGCGTTGCCGGCAACTCGATCGAGTCGCCGCGCCTGCTGCTGAACTCGGCATCGAATATGTTCAGGAACGGCCTTGCCAACTCGTCGGGACAGGTCGGAAAGAACTACATGCGGCACATGACCGCGTCGATCTATGCAATCTTTGAGAATCCCGTGCATATGTTCCGCGGCACGACCATGGCGGGCATCGTCAAAGACGAGTCGCGCCATGACCCGAGCCGTGGCTTCGTCGGTGGCTACGAAATGGAAACGCTGTCGCTGGGCGTGCCCTTCATGGCGGCATTCCTGAACCCAGGCGACTGGGGTCGCGATTTCTCGACCGCGATGGATGCTTACGACAACATGGCCGGCATGTGGCTGGTCGGCGAGGATATGCCGCAGGAATCCAACCAGATCTCGCTGCACGCGACCGAGAAGGACCAGTTCGGCCTGCCGATTCCGAACGTGCACTTCAGTGATCACGAGAACGACGTCAAGATGCGCGAGCATGGCTTCCAGCAGGGCAAAGCGCTGTACGAGTCGGTGGGCGCAAAGCGTGTAATCTTCACGCCGCCCTATCCGTCGACGCACAACCTGGGCACCAACCGCATGAGCGCCAGGGCGCGCGACGGTGTGGTCAACCGCTGGGGTCAGGCGCATGACATCAAGAACCTGTTCGTGTCCGACGGTTCGCAGTTCACCACGGGCGCGTCTGAAAACCCGACCCTGACCATCGTCGCACTGGCGATCCGTCAGGCGGAATACATCGAGCGCGGCCTGCGCAAAGGAGCTTTCTGAAAATGAAAAAAACAGCATGGTCGAACCCGGTCATGCTGGCCTCCGTCCTCCTCACGGGGACGGTGGTCGGTTCGGCACAAGCCGAGACTGTGGCCGGGGAAAAAATCTACAAGCAGCACTGCGCAGCATGTCACGCGATCGCAGCCGATGCGCCTATGGGTATGGGGCCGAACCTGCGTGCCATCTTCGGCCGCGAGGCTGGCAAGATGGCGGGGTATTCTTACTCGCCCGCTTTCAAGAAAGCGCTCGCCGGAGAAACCTGGACGCCAGAGCTGCTCGACAAGTGGCTGGAACAGCCGCAGAACGTGGCCAAAGGAACGTATATGCTGTACCAGCAGGCCGATGCGGCAGTGCGGGCTGCGATCATCGAATATCTCAAAACGGTCAAGTAATAAGCCGGATGCCAGCGCAGTCCTGGCCGGAGCAAGGGGAGACTCAGCGTGTGCGACATCTACACCAGTGCCGATCCGATTCACTACGAGCAGCGCACCCGCTCGGTGCGCATACGCGGGATGGTCACCAGCGTCAGGCTGGAAAACCTGTGCTGGGACATCCTCGCGCGCATCGCATCGAAGGACAAGCTGACCACCAATCAGCTGATCGGCAAGCTGTATGACGAGATCATCGAGCGCCAGGGCCGGGTCGATAACCTGTCGTCCTTCCTGCGCGTGTCGTGCATGCGCTACCTGTCCTACGTGGCCGAGCAGCAGGAGAAGGATCATCTGATGATGAAACTGTCTGACTCTCCCTCGGGCGGCCGCGTGCGCCATATCGACAGCGCCCGCAGCCTACGTTCCTGACACGGCGCTGCCCGCGCCCCGGATGCTCCGCGCCGGCGGAGCGCCCGGACCCTTGATACGTTGGCGCCATCGCACTACAGTGGCGGCTTTGTTTATCCAACCTCGCCAACGATGACCTACCCGCTGCTGTTCACTCCGGCCTCGCTCGGCCCGATGTCCCTGCCCAACCGCATCATGGTCTCGCCGATGTGCCAGTACGCAGCCACCGACGGCAACGTCAACGGCTGGCATGCCGCCCACCTCGGCTCACTCGCACTGTCCGGCGCAGGACTGCTATGCGTCGAGGCGACCGCCGTCAACCCGGAGGGTCGCATCACCCCGAACTGCGTCGGACTGTACAACGACGATAACCAGCAGGCGCTGCAGTCCGTGATCGGCATGCTGCGTGCCGCCTCTTCGGTGCGGCTGATGATCCAGCTGGGACATGCGGGACGCAAGGCCTCCAGTGCCCGGCCCTGGGATGGCGGCGAACTCCTTGCGCCCGACCAGGGTGGCTGGCAAACCCTCGGCCCGTCGCCGCTGCCGCACAAGTCCGGCGAAGCCCCTCCGCGTGCGATGACACTGGCCGACATCGAACGTGTCATCGCAGATTTTGGCGATGCCACAAGACGCGCGCGCGCCCTCGGTTTCGATGCCATCGAAGTACATGCGGCGCACGGTTATCTGCTGCACCAGTTCCTGTCGCCGCTGGCCAATGCACGTGACGATTACTATGGCGGCTCGCTGGAAAACCGCCTGCGACTAACGCTGCAAATATTCGAGACTGTACGCGAGGCCGCCGGCAGCGAGATGGCGGTCGGCGCGCGGCTGTCGGCGACCGACTGGGTCGAAGGCGGCTGGGACATGGAAGATTGTGTCGTGCTGGCGAAGCGGCTGCAGGCAGCCGGCGCCGACTTCCTCGATGTCTCGTCGGCCGGCGTATCTCCGCTGCAGAAGATCGCCATCGGTCCTGGGTATCAGGTCGGCTTTGCCGAGCGCATTCGTCGTGAGGTCAACATTCCGGTCATCACGGTCGGCCTGATTACGGAGCCACAGCAGGCCGAGGCCATTCTTCAGGCAGGACAGGCCGACGTAGTCGCCCTCGCGCGCGCCTTCATCGCGAATCCGCGCTGGCCCTGGCGCGCAGCGGCCGAACTCGGTGCTCAGCTCCAGGGCCATCCGCAGTACTACCGCTGTCTGCCGTCAGGCCATCCGCGCATCTTTGGCGACGTGGTGACCAGCCAGCGCTGAGCGAATCCGCCCGGCCGATAGAACCGGCCGGCACGCGCCCGGCCGTTTGCGTATCGCATCCGAGCACAAAAAAATCGCCGCACGGTCGTGAGACCTTGCGGCGATTTTCAGTTCACGCGCCCCGGAAGGCGCGGCAAACCTGCCTCGTTACTGTGCGACCGCTTTCGCGGTCACATAACCAATCAGCGGGTCGGTAACGCCGACGACATGCAAGGCCAGCATGCCGAGCACACCCGCCAGCAGCAGATAGTAAATGGTCGGCAGGATGGTGATACGCAGGGTGACGCCCTCACGACCAAGCAGACCCACCGTGGCCGAAGCCGCAACCACGTTATGGATGGCGATCATGTTACCGGCAGCCGCGCCGACACTCTGGATCGCCACCATCAGCGCCCCTGACAGTGTAAGCAGGCCAGCGGTCTCGAACTGGAACTGCGCCAGCATCAGGTTGCTGACGGTGTTCGAGCCAGCGAGGAACGCGCCGAGCGCGCCGACCGCCGGCGCGAGCAGCGGATAAACCTGCCCCATCAGGTCGGCCACGCCACGCGCCATCGAGATGGGCATGCTGGCCAGGTCGTTCGCATTGATGCCCGAATTGATCATCACGCGGACCATCGGAACCGTAAAGATCAACACAAAGCCGGCGCCAAAAATCGTTCCGCTGGAATCGCGCACCGCACGCATGAAATCAGCGGCGCGCATCCGATGCAGGAAATAGGTCACCACGCAGACAAAGATCAGCAGGCCGCCGGGCAGATAGAGCACCTGGAAATTACCGCCCACACCCTGTTCACCAAGCAGATCGACGAACTTCAGGTCGATCGATTTGAGCCAGTCGCCGAAAGGCTTCACCGTTCGCGACAGCACCAGCAATAGCGCCAGCAGCACATACGGCAGCCAGGCCATGAAACGCGAGATCTTGTTGCTGGCCAGCGAGTCAAGCGACAGCTGCAGATCACCCACCCAGGTCGACGGCCACTCTGAGGCCGGCGCGAAATCCCAGGTGTCCTTGGGCACGAGGAAGCCGCGCTTGACTGCCAGCGTCACAATGCCGAGGCCTAGCAAGCCGCCCAGGATGGACGGGAACTCCGGGCCGAGGAAGACGCCCGCCAGCATGTACGGAATCGTGAAAGCAAACGCCGAGAACAACGCGAAAGGCAGAATCGACAGGCCCTCAGTCCATGAACGGTTGCGACCGAAGAAGCGCGTCATCACCATGACCAGGAATAGCGGCATCAACGTGCCGCAGATGCCATGAATGATCGCAACTTCCGACACGATCACACGGAACAGCGCATCCCACTCAAGCCCCTTCGCGGCCAGTGCCGAGGTCAATGCCGCCTTATCGAGGCCGCCCTGTACGCCCACCAGCATCGGCGTACCGACCGCGCCGAAGGATACCGGCGTCGACTGAATCATCATCCCGAACACGACCGCAGCCATCGCCGGAAAGCCGGCCGCAACCATCAAGGGCGCCGCAACCGCCGCCGGCGTCCCGAAACCCGACGCACCTTCGATGAAGCTACCGAACAACCAGGCAATCAGGATCACCTGAATGCGTCGGTCCGGGCTGATGTTGGAAAAACCAGCACGGATGGTAGCGATCGCGCCCGAGTACTTCAGGGTGTTCAACAGCATGATGGCGCCGAAGATGATCCACAGCAGGCCTGCAGTCAGGATCAGGCCCTGCAGCGATGACGCCAGCACCCGGTTCAGGCTCATGCCCCAAACACCCATCGCGATCGCGCAGGTCACGATGAAGACAATCGGCATCGTCGTCTTGGCCGACATCCGCAAGCCAACCAGCAGCACACCGGACAGCAGAATGGGAACGAATGCCAGCAAAGCCAGAAAGCCGCTGTCCATGATTTCTCCTCAATCTCTTGTAATTCTGATCTGATGAATCACCGCTCCGCAGCGCGGCCGGCAACAAAGCCGTCGATGATATTGAACTGGTAGAACGATGTCTATCGATTAGCCAGCGCTCAACAGATGAAATCTATGCAAGCCGAGGCATCCGAACAGAGCTTTTCCTGCTTTTCCTGCTTTTTCCTGCTTCGCCCAGGACTGACCTTGAATTCTGGTTACCTCCCGAAAAGTCCGTCCAAGCCCGTGGACAATGTTCCTCCTAGTCCATATCATGCAGGCTGCCTGCGCATCACTAGCATCACTATTCACCACAAAAACAATCACGACGGGGGAGTTCATCATGTGGTCACAAGTTTATGACCCATTCAACAACATCTGGCTATCCACGCTGGCAGCGGCCATACCGGTCGTCGTCATGCTCGCTGCGCTGGCCTTTTTTCACATCAAGGCACACATCGCTGCCCTCATGGGTCTGGTTTCCGCACTGGTCGTCGCCATCGTCGGCTTCACCATGCCGGCCGACACGGCGCTGTCGGCGGCGCTGTATGGTGCTGCTTACGGTCTGTTTCCGATCGGCTGGATCATTCTTAACGTGATCTTCTTGTATCAGCTGACGGATCGCAAAGGGCAGTTCAAGATCCTGCGCGAGAGCATCGCCGGCATCAGCGGCGACCGCCGTCTGCAGCTGCTACTGATCGCATTCTCTTTCGGCGCCTTCTTTGAAGGCGCCGGCGGCTTCGGTACACCGGTAGCCGTCACCGGTGCGATGCTGATCGGACTCGGTTTCGCGCCGCTGGCGGCCTCGGGCCTGTCGCTGATCGCGAACACCGCGCCCGTCGCCTATGGCGCGCTGGGTACGCCAATCATTGCGCTGGCCGGCGTCACGGGTCTCGACATGCTCGAACTGTCCGGTATGGTTGGACGTCAGCTGCCGTTGTTCTCGCTGATCGTTCCGTTCTGGCTGGTCTGGGCATTCTGTGGTTTCCGCAGCATGCTGGCGATCTGGCCGGCTGTCCTCGTGGCGGGCGCCGCGTTCGCGGTACCGCAATATCTGATCTCCAACTTCCACGGTCCGTGGCTGGTCGACGTCGGCGCGGCCGTGTCGTCGATGGTGCTGCTGACCTTGTTCCTGAAAGTCTGGAAGCCGAAGACCATCATGACCTCGGCGAACGGCAAGTTCGAAGGCGGCCACCAGGCCGGCGCATCCGTCGGCGGCGGCCACAGCTATACCCGCAAGGAAGTGATGACGGCGTGGACACCGTGGCTGATCCTGTCGCTGATCGTTCTGCTGTGGGGCATCCCCGAATGGAAGAAGGCGCTCGACAGCTTCTCGCTGATCAAGATCGAATGGGCCAACCTGCACAACATGGTCCAAAAAATGCCGCCGGTCGCCGTTGTGCCGAAGGTCGAAGAAGCCATCTTCAAGCTGAACTGGCTGTCAGCCACCGGCACCGGCATCTTCATTGCCTCGGTGATCTCGGCCTTCCTGATGGGTTACCGCATTCGTGAAATGCTGGCCGTGTATTGGGACACGCTGAAGCTACTGAAATACTCGCTGCTGACCATCGCCGCGATGCTCGCCCTCGGCTACTGCACCCGCTACTCCGGTGTCGATTCAACCCTGGGTCTCGCGTTTGCCAATACCGGCGTGCTGTACCCGTTCTTCGGCACCCTGCTCGGCTGGCTCGGTGTTGCGCTGACGGGTTCCGACACCGCATCCAACGTGCTGTTCGGTGGCCTGCAAAAGACCTCGGCAGAACAGCTGGGCCTGAACCCGGTGCTGATGGCGGCCGCCAATTCGTCTGGTGGCGTAATGGGCAAGATGATCGATGCGCAATCCATCGTGGTCGCGTCGACCGCCACCAAGTGGTATGGGCACGAGGGTGAGATCCTGCGCTACGTGTTCTTCCATTCGATCGCGCTGGCGGCACTGGTCGGCATTCTGGTCACACTGCAAGCTTACGTGCATCCGTTCACGCTGCTAGTGCATTAAGCACTGCGCAGCAAACGCTGAAAACCGTGCAGTGCCGACAGGCCTGCACGGTTTTTTATTGATCTCGCCCCTGGCAACAGTCGAACAGCGCACTTCGCTTGAGAGCTCGCAAGCAGGCTGCCGATCCATTTGCATTCCACGCCCAGTCCCGAAAAGATAGCCGCTCCTTTTCACGCACAGGAGCAGACATGAATGGCATCACGCAATGGGGCGGTTACGGCGGACAGCAACTCGCGCCACAAGGCCTGTTCGGCAGCCTGCTCGGCGGACCGGTCGGTGGATTGATCGGACGCGGCATTGGTGGCCTGTTCGGCAACGCCGGCCTCGGCAGCCAGATCGGCCAGATGGCTGGCGGCATCGGCGGCAAGTTCCTGCCCTTCTCTGCTGATCCGGCCCAGCAGAGCTACGCAGACCCGCAGGCGCAGCAACAGTTATTGCAGCAACTTCAACAGCTTCAACAACTGCAGCAATTACAGCAACTCGCTCCGCAAGGGTTCTTCGGCAATCTGATCGGCCAGCTCGGCCAACCCGTCGGCAGCGCCATCGGCGGACTATTCGGACAATCCGGCCTGGGCAGCCAGATCGGTGGTGCGGCCGGCCAGCTCGGTCGCCTGCTGCCGTTTCAGATGGACCCGATGCAGCAGGCCTTGGCACAACAGCAGCAAATGCAGCAGCAAATGCAGCAGCTGGCGCCGCAAGGCCTATTCGGCAACCTCATTGGCCAGCTTGGCCAGCCACTCGGTAGCGCCATCGGAGGCATGTTCGGGCAGTCGGGTATCGGCAGCCAGCTCGGCGGCATCGCCGGTCAGCTCGGTCGCCTGCTGCCCTTCCAGATGGATCCGATGCAGCAGGCCTATGCACAGCAGCAGATGTCACAACTGGCACCACAAGGTTTGTTCGGCAACCTGATTGGTCAGCTCGGCCAGCCGCTCGGCGGCGCTATCGGCGGCATCTTCGGTCAGCCCGGCATCGGCAGCCAGCTCGGCGGGATTGCTGGTCAGCTCGGCCGCCTGCTGCCGTTCCAGATGGATGCGCTGCAACAGGCATGGGCACAACAGCAGCAACCGTACGCGGCACAGGGCCAGCAAAACTATTCGGCCGGTCAGACCCTGCACTGATTCCCGAGGTCGCACCCACCGCTTCGGCGTGCCTGTGCGACTGCTGATATCAATCCAACGCCAATGACAACTCTCCCGGGCGGCCCCGGCCGCGGCCGCTATCTGATCAGCTGCAACGACGGCACCAAGCTGGCCCGTTTTATTGTCGAGGCAGGCCGCAACCCCGAACTGCAGGTGCTCGACACCATCGGTCCGCGAGGCGCACCACACACCGCCGTATTCGAGATGGATCACAGCACCGCCGCCGCCCTTGAGCGCGACTTCGCAGCAAGCGGCGACATGAAAATCGAGCCCGACCGTCCGTTGTCGCTGTTTGGCCCAGCAACCTGAACCCACCCACCACTCCGAAAGGATCTCCATGGCCAACAAGCCCGAATCCGGCGAAGGCGAACCGAGCGAATCGGCAGCCACCGACAGCCAGCCGCGTACACACGACCTGCGGCAGCGCAAGGGTCAATTCCTGATTGCGCCACGCCGACATCCCGGCATGCAGATGATGGGCATCGCACCGCTCAGCATGGCCACCGTCGAGCAGGCACTGAAAGACTCTCCTGATATCGAAATTATCGATCGCGTCGGTCCGAAGCAGATTGTCGGCGCGCTTTCCACCGGCATGCAGGACGCGGGTGTGCTGGTCGCACGGATGAACGAAGACAAAGCGCAGGCGCTGGCATTGCAGGCGCAGGGACAACTGATCGTCGAACGCGACCAGCCGTTGCAGCTGTTTGATGCCGACTACCCGCAACCCAGCATGGTGTCCTACAACCTGCCACTGGGCGGTACCGCGTTCAGCGCCGAATTCCAGCTGCTCGGCAAAGAGCAACCGGTCGAGGGTGCGGAGGTCTATCTGTTCGGCAGCCTGCTACCCGCACGCGGCGTCAGCGACGCCAGTGGCCGCGTTCGGCTCACGCTGTATGGCGACAGCGCCGCCAGCGTGCGCAGGCTCTACGTGAAACCACGTGCCGACTACTGGAGCTTTTATCAGGAGCGGCCCGACGTGAGCGACAGCGAAGTTAACGCCGTCGTACTGCGCGCGCTGTCCGACTGGCCCAGTCTGAAGAGCTTCCCGCAGCAGCAACAGCTGACCTGGGGCCAGCGCGCCATGCGGCTCGACCAGTTGCCGAACACCTACCGAGGCCAGGGTATCAAAATCGCGGTCGTGGACTCCGGCTGTGCCAACACGCATCAGGATCTGACCCAGGTGACGCACGGCCATGACATCGTCAACAAAGCGACCAGCACCACGACCTGGAACATCGACACCATCGCGCACGGCTCGCACTGCACCGGTGTGATCGCCGGCCTCGACTCGGCCACCGGCATCCGGGGCTTCGCGCCCGATGCCGAAATTCATGCTTGCAAACTATTCCCCGGGGGCCAGATCAGCCAGCTGATCGAAGCGCTTGAATACTGCATTGAAAACCAGATTGACGTCGTCAACCTCAGCCTCGGCGGTGCCGAGCCCTCGGAGGCCCTAGAACAGCAGATCATTCGCGCGCGTCGGGCTGGCGTGGCCTGCATCGTCGCTGCCGGCAACTCCGGCGGCCCGGTGCAATATCCCGGCTCGTCACCGAACGTGCTGACCGTCGCGGCGATCGGCCGCATCAATGAATTCCCTGCGGACAGCTATCACACGCAGACCCTGACGCCGCAGATTGATGCCAACGGCTTTTTCTCCGCACGCTTCAGCTGCTTCGGTCCCGAGATCGCCGTCTGCGCGCCGGGCGTGGCCATCACCTCAGCGGTGCCAGACAATAATTTCGCTGCGTGGGATGGCACCTCCATGGCCGCGCCGCATGTGACCGGACTGGCAGCGCTGGTGCTCGCGCACCATCCCGATTTCCGCGGTAGCGGTCAGATGCGCAGTGCAGAACGCGTCGAGCACCTGTTCCAGATTATCAAACGCTCATGCCAGCCACTGATGCTCGGCGATACGCGACGAACCGGCTTCGGCCTGCCCGATGTGGTGCGCGCCGTCGGTCTGGGGCAGGCGCAAGCGATGACTGCCGGCGTGCCGGCGATCGCATCGCTGATGGCGCCCATGAGTGGCAATGCGCTGGGATCCCTGCTGAATTCCGCGGCCATGCAGGCCATGGCCAACGCCTATCGAGAGCCGCCGACAATCAGTCCGCAGGCAGCAGCGCTCAGCATGGCGCTCGGGCTAAACGCCTTTGACCCTTATGCCGCGTACCAGAGCGGCATTGCCCCTGCCTTCCGGCCTGGCTACTGGTAAATCCGCACTGCCTCCTCTTCCGAGCGACGGTGTATTCGTCGCTCTTTTTTCGTCGGCTCCTCGGCGACTTCATGCCCGCCGCATGGGAAAAAGCATCTCACCGATGTTGATGCGGAACTTGTTTCTCATCGAGCAGTCATGTCGTTTACGCAAGCGAATCGTTCAAGCGAGCCTTGCGGTTCACGCTAACTCACCGCTCTTGTCGAGGAACATCATGGAACATCAGCATGCACATCATGGCCAGCCGCACGCACTGGCTTCGCAAGAAAGCTACAACCCGAATCGTCTGCTCGACACACTGCGCGAGCGGATGAAACTCAAAAATGACGCAGCACTGTCGCGCGCGCTGGAAGTCGCGCCACCGGTCATCAGCAAGATTCGACACCGCACGCTGCCTGTTGGCGCGTCATTGCTGATCCGCATGCATGAAGTCACTGAAATGAGCATTCGCGAGCTGCGCGACCTGATGGGCGACCGCCGCACCAAATACAGGCTCTCCGATGCCCAAGGCAAACCGAAGCCTGGCCTTGAATCCCAGGGACAGGGCGCTCACGAAGCGACGGGTTCTGCGCAAGCCCATTAAAAGGAAAACATGCCAGCGATGCGACAGGCGCTGGTATCACGGCAATGCAAAACCAGGAGCGACTTGCTCGGAGCGACCGATTCCTTGAGCGACTCAGAGGGGGAGGTGACTGAACTGCATCGGAGGTGACATGTTCAAAGGGCCAAATCTCGGGCCGGGTTCGATGACAACGCTGAC